>Ga0209319_1000915_pt1 | contig 29399 bp, 26 predicted proteins | sample RifGroE2_FD_184000 | JGI IMG/M metagenome (GOLD analysis project Ga0209319, IMG submission 184000) | Groundwater microbial communities from Rifle, Colorado - Groundwater E2 (SPAdes) (version 2) | ecosystem: Environmental > Aquatic > Deep subsurface > Groundwater | place: Rifle, Colorado, United...
TATCATGTATTGTAACCACCTGATTTTTATACAAAATAGGACCTACATTTGCTGGCGACCATAAAAGATCACCCTTTAACCTTAAAGGTAAAAAAAATTGTTCCCAAATGTTACTCATGACTATACTTTTAGACAACCTCTCTGGAGGTGATATGCTGATAAATTCTTTTGGAAAATGACGTAAAACTTCCTGGGTATATCTTTGTATACCGGTCATTTTTCTACGAAGGCAACGCGTATTAACTACAATATTAGACATATTTTTATATCAACAAATGATTCTCGCTAAAATTACGATATTTCTTTATTTATTATCGATACCCTGAGCATCTCAAGTACTAGAGTATAAACCTCATCGACAGTAATGGAGTTTATACAAATATTATTAGCACAATTAGCATAGTTTTTGCCATCATAACACGGACAACATGGCAAATTCTTACCGCCCCAAATAAAATGGATATTTTCCATCACTTTTTCTAGAGGAACAAAGTTCCTACAATTACGACTAATTCGTCCGTGAGGATTCGTTGGACCAAACAGTGCTATTATTGGCACGTTAGTCAATTTCGCCAAATGCATAGGTCCACTATCGTGCGTGATAAAAAGATTACTCGCAAAAAATAATGATACCAAATCCAATAATGATGTTTGCCCAACAAGATCAATTACTTCTAGGTTAAGAAATTTATAACATAACCATTTATCTTCTTTTCCACCAATTAATACGACCTGATGGCCACAAGCAATTAGCTTTCCCGCTAAATTGATATAATTTTGTATTGACCAACGCCTCAAGCTATCATCTCGTAAAATATTTTTTGCACCACCAGGGGCGAGAACAATGATTGGTTTTCTAAATTCACTTTTTCTAGAAATCTTTTGTTGCAATACGCTCGGCAATGAGATTTCTAATTTAGGTAATCGCGTTGATAACATTTGAAAATTATCAACATCGGTAAATAAACGCAAGTACTCATCACCATGATATCTTTCTGCAATTGGTATACAACGTCCTGTTTTACGAAAAATTCTTTTTTCTCCTGTCCATATAGGAAAAACAAGTAATCTATATCTAAAATCAGTATGCCCAATAAAAACTAAATCAAATTTACGCAAAAATAAACGCTTCCATATTTTAAATAATTCTATGCTTTTTTTGAAAAAATTCCCCTTAAGCAGATTACTTTCGTTCACTATTATTAACTCATCAGCAGCATTAGTTGCCTTAATAATTGGAGCAACTACCTTGCCACATACCCAGGTAATGGTGGCTTGAGGGTGTTTTTCACGAATATAGGTACTCACACCCAAAGACATGACCACATCACCTATGGCGGATATTTTAACAATTATAATTTTCACATTATCTCTCTTATATTTTCCCAACTCCACGCCGCTCATAGAGGTTGATTAATAAATCAATAAAATATCTAAAAAACACATTACCACACACAAAACCCACTATAGCAAAATTTATTTTCTGCCTAAACGTATAACAACAATTTTGTTTAACAAAATTATACAAATAATCATCTGTACCCATTTTAATCAAAACCAGCCTTTTTATCATGCAATAATAATTTGTACAGATTTGCATATGTTTCAATAAAATTATTCTCCTAACTAAATCAGCAGAAAAAATCTGATCAATAACATCTCTAAAATCAAACAAATCACAAAAAACTCTTTTTATACGATCATTCCTTGAAAAAGAAAAATTACCTCCTCTGTAAAAGACCAAATTTTTATTTAAACAAAATAATTGGCAATTATCATATTCTTTAAAGAATGATAAAAACACATAAGAATGTATCCAAGGACTATTAAAAACCCAAGCATCTTTTATTTTATCAACTACCCCATCCCATTTTTCCTTCTTAAATAAGACTATACTAATATAAGTAAAGAATTTTTCACCACACGGCTTTTCACAATATTTTATAAATTGGGACACATCAGAAAGATTAAAAATAATATTTTTTGAAGGATGAGTATACGATAAATATGAAGAAAAATCTGAAACCTGTGATTTCACTAAATTTAAATCACATTTAATAGAACCACCCATCATCATATCAACATCATTAGATTGCAAAATATCCAAACAATTTTTTATAGCATCACTAACTAAAACATCATCACTACCAACTATCCAGCAATAATCTCCCTTGGCAATTTCAACTACTTTTAGACAATTTCTGCCATAACCAACATTTTGCTGCCAACGAAAATATCTAATGTTTTTATACTGTTTTTGGTATTTTTCAACAATCTGATAAGTGTTATCTTCAGAGCCATTATCGCTAATACAAACTTCCCAAAAAAAATTCTCGTTAACTTGACTAACAATACTATCCAACAATGCCGGCAAATATTTAGCTCTGTTATGAGTTGGAATACAAATAGACAGTTTGGGTTTCATGTTTTTCTCCTATTAGGAAGTAACGAATAATAATAACATGGCAAAATCCAAGCCGCCGTAACTAGAAAACATAACAAAAATCCAAAAACTATACCTTCTATACCAAACTTAGTTCCAAAATAGTAAAGAAAAACAATACTAATTGCTGCCTGTATTGGCACAGTAGCTGCAATAAAAGTTATTTTATTTCTACTTAATATTGCCATATTATACGTATCAACCCAAACCCTAATACTATAGTAAATGCCAAACAATATAATTATCAAACTAGAAACCATAAGTTGAGCACCCGCAAAAAAACCAATAACAAATTTCTTCATTGTAAGTATTACCAAAGTTGCCAATAAAATATATCCCATACCAATAAAAATATTTCTCAACAACATTTTATTTACCTTACTAATTGCAGCGGGATCATCCATAACTGCTGCCTCAGCCATAACAGGCCATAAAGCAGTCAAAATAGTGCTATACCCAAAAGATATAAACAAATAAATTTTATTAAAAACGTTATAAATAATTATATCATTTGCGCTCACAATTTGAGACATAATTATATAATCTATCCCCAAAACAAATGCCGCCCCAATCGTATTGACATTGTATCGCCAAGCAAATGATAATATTTTACAAAAACGTTTAAAATCAGCAACAGCAGCCCACTTAGAAAGTGGAACCACATGCAAAAAAGCTGCTAAAGCTGCAAGTGTTTGTGGAGCAATCCACCCTAAAGAAATCCACAATAACTTATAAGGAACATCTAAAAAAATCAAAAATAGAACAACAATCAAAGCACCAACTATCCCAATGGTTTGATAAATATAAGCCCAATACCCTCTCTGCTCAGCAAAAAAAATCTTAAAAGCAACACTAAAAAGAACCATCAAAATATATAAATTACCAACCACAGCCAATAAATAATATGGCGCCTGACTTGGTATCTTACGTAACAAAAGATCCTGCAAAAAAAACGCTCCACAAGAAAATACAAAAACCTCCAAAATACCAATTAAAACAATAAAAAGCGCAATACTACGCAGAAATTCTTTTACATTTTCACCAACAACTCTTAACCGAGAAATTTCATTTTGAATACTTGGACCCAAACCAAAATCACCTAAATTATACCACATCATCATGCCTGTAATAATAGCAAATACAGCATAATTATTGTTCCCTAGGGCACGAATAATTACCGGGATAGAAATAATTTGTATCGCAGCGGTAATAATGCGGTTTAGCCAACCGATTGAGGCAACAAAGAGATGATGGGGTATTTTCTTAAAAATTGAACAGTGTTTCATTTTAAAACCAAAAAATCAAAATATTACAACGTAAAATAATTTTTTTATATTTCGCTTGTCTTAATATATTGTTTTTAAATTACCCTCAAAATTCACTAAAGGGGGTAGTGGTTTTTCTTAATGAATACCACATTACAGGACATTCTAATTTGCTATGACCATTAGTTATTGACAAATTATGATTATACAAAAAACCCCTATATACAAACCCCTCTTGATAATCAAAACAACTTTTCACCCCAACCATCCCTGCTAACAATTCAGAATCTGTACCTATTGTATTGATTTCAAAAAAACCATTGCTATGAAAAATACGCCTTATCACCCTATCTAAAACAGGGACAACCACATTATCAATGAAAAAATTATTTGTATTAACCATATCGCTGCCCTGATCACTATCCAGCCGCAATAAACTCGTATTACTATAACAAAAATATAGCTTTTTACGCTGCTCTAACGGTTGTGATGGAATTAATGGAGCACCATCAAAAGAAATAAAAAGCTTGTTTGTCCCTTGCTGCAAATAGCAATCAAACACAAAAGTATTACAAAAAAAATCTGATGATTTCTCTTTAGATGATGGACAACGATACATTTGATTTAAATCGGCAATAGTCACAAAAAAACAACCTGGGAAATTACTTGCAAGTGTAAAACTTACGCGATATTTACCAGCTTGGTTACAATTTAAAATAAATACTGTAGCATTGTGACTCGTTGCCCAACACCAACGAGACGATGATCCATCATCATGCAGGGGCTCATCAAACGAAAAACCATTCGAATATATATTATAAAAATTTTCCTGCTTAACAAACAATGGTAAAATAACCCACTCAAATGTTGCCAAACTAATTTGGTTAATAATCTTTGGTTGAGAAAGTATCCATTGGGCAAGGAAAGGATTTAAAAAAATAGTAACACTTCTCAAAATAAGATAATCACCAAGATCATTAAATGGAACATAAGCAATATCTTTTTTTTCCGCCGCAGAATAATGATCAACTTTTTCATCGCTGAATAATGGGAAAATCACATTAACCTTAAGCCTAGGCTCGTGCTTTAAAATACAAGTACGCAACGTGGCCGCTTGACGACCTATAATATTTAAAGGCAAAGCTATATCTATTTGTCGTAAAAATTTATCTATAGAGAAATTACTTAATAACTGCTCCTCAATTTTATGATATAAAACTTGGTTTACAAGGTTAGTCATCATTAGCTTCCCTATTAACTCTGAGTAAATCTTCAGGTGTATCCACCTCCCAACATTTAATAATATAAGCAGGCAAAGGTAATTGGTGTTCTAATCGCTGGTAAATAAAAGTTTTTTCATTTTTTATCGTTTCTGGTTGGATAAAACTAATACCAGGCCATTCAAATGGTGTAGCCGGATGACGCCTAAATTGCATAATATTTAAAATATTTTGATCATCTGTTGGATCTGCAACAGCATATACAGCATCGCTAGTAGCCGCACGGCAAATAGTAGTTAATGGGGCGGTGTGATGTTTACAGTATTGTAAAAAATTTTTAAAACTAACCGCCTCAGGAATCACATCTCCATCAATAATTAATACCGCTTCTTTTAATCTTTTTACTCCCAAAAAAAGACTTTGTAGCGTGGTGGTGGTTGCATATTGATGATTACAAACAAAAATAGCATCAGGGCGAATTTTCTTCACATGCAGAATCACCTCTTCCCTCATGAAGCCAACCACAATACGCACATCTTCAATATCTTCGAGCAAAGCAAGTTGATAATCAATAATACATTTGTTAGCAACTGGTACTAAACATTTCGGAATATTCATCCCTAAACGAGAACCTATACCAGCAGCCGTAATTACAACGTGTTTAATAGCTGACATAAACCCTTCCCATTTGTTACAACATAATGCGACATATCAAGCAAACTGCCCACGGGATTATGTACCCCAGCATATGCAATACCTATGTCTGCTTCTTCAAACATAGGTACATCATTCATACTATCACCAATGGTAATTATATAATCAAAATTTTCTCGAATTGAACGCACCGCTTCACCTTTATTTAAAATTTGAGAAAGACGAATGAATTTATTATCCTGATGCTCAGCCTTGGATGTATAAAATTGACACCCAAGCTGTTGCGCAAGTGGCGCCACCCAAATATCAAGATTTCCCGTAATAATAAAGCATTGCTTCAAATGAGTCGCGATAAAATTAGTAATGTCTGCATCTAGTACAACATGACTTATGATTTTTTGTACTTTGGTAATAGGAATATCAGAAAATAATTTACAGCGCAGCCGAAAGGATTTCTCAAAAGGAATTATTCCTTTTAGCGTCGCTTCCGTTAACAATTGAATCTCTTCAAATAAATCAACCTCTTGAGCTATCTTTGGCAATATTTCCTGCAAAGTAACAGTACCATCAAGATCAAAACAATAAGCTATCTTACCTTTCATAAAACTCTATCTTTCTTTAATTCAAGAATAAAAAAATGTTGTTGTGTCTCTTGTCTATTACATAAATCCACCGAGTATAAAGGCTGAGAATGAGTCAACTCAAAACCAATCGGACATAGAATATCTTTAAAAAATTTCTCATATTCTAAAGATGTACGGTAAATAGCACTATAATTCTCTTGCAGTTCTTCCGAGAAAAATTCATCAAGAGTTAGACGTTGCTCAATACCTGTGGGCTCACGAATATAAATAATAGTTCCATCATGTGAGAATTCTACAAGTTTATGAAGAAGAGAAATTATATTCTCATCATTTAAATACACCATAACACCGGCTATAATTATCAAATCGAAAGGCGCTGAGATTGCGACATTATTTACATTAATTTCATCGACTGATAACAGCTGAAAAAAAAAGTTACGTTGGTCATAACCAGACGCATTAAATATGCTTTGTGCTGCTTGAACATAATTCAAACAAAAATCAACACCTAAATATGCCCCAACCTTGTCTGCAAGAAAACATCCCCATCTCCCAGTTCCACAACCGATATCAAGCACACGAGTTGCGGAAGAAAGGCCTAAATAAGGCAACACTACTTGTTTCTCATATTCATCTCGCTTAAGAGCCAATTCACTGTTTTGGTACATCGTCACTGAAAGCAAACCTACCTCATCAATTTTGCTGCTTCTTTTTTTAAAAAACTCTTTAACTTTATCTTTTTTTAAATCTGTTTTGGCAGCATAAATCCTACTCATTTAAGCACCATCCTGTTTTCAAAACAAGTCATGATACTCTCTCGTGCTTTAACAAAATCAAAGTAACTTATACTAGGAATATTGTTTAGAATAGAACCCCTATCTAAAATAGCAGCAGCTGAGGGGGAATCTACATACATTATATTTTCAAAATATTCCAATTCCTTTTCAGGACTTTTATAATCTAAAATATCGCTTTTGATATAAACAACTTTCTTACCTAACCCAGAAGCCTCAACATTTACAGAAGATAAAGCTTGAGTAAACATCACTTCGTTTTCTTTCATAACATCTATTGAATTAGCATTACTTGGATAAACCTTAACTTCACGTTGACGCAAAAAATCTTCAAATAAATCATTATCATGCCATAATGGCATTTTGACTGCGATACCAGCATCAAATAAAGGTTTATATTCCTGATAAAAAAAATCCATTCCAGCATTTAGATAATATTGATAAGCGCCTGTAAAAAAAACGGCTCTACTGGGATTAAAAGAATCTGGCATAACTCTAGCATGACCAGACACACATTTAATCCATCCTACATTAATAACTGGTAAATATTTTTCCAAGTATTGCAAATTTGGTAGCGGTGAAAGAAAAAGATCAAATAATGGCAAATAAGGCATTTCTTCTTCTTTAATGGGATCTTTAAGATCATGGGGGTAATAAACAGAAACAACTGGTCTCAGCGTAGATATTACCTGCAATACACTAATCATTTTACGATGTGTTTTATAGTAAAAAAAGTTTCTATCATCATATAAAAAATGGGCTGATGTAACAAAAATAATAGGTTTTCCACATATTTTCTTTAATTCACCCACCACATTTGGATGTGTTAACATATCAACTTCAACACAATTATCTCCTAATCCACACATGTATCGATACAAAGAATGTAGTGAATATTCTGACCCATAGCCAAAAAAAAGAATAAGTGGTTTAGAAGAATTTATCATAGTTTTTGTTATACCGCATGAAATTATACTGTATTCTAAACTCTATTACACAAAAAAAACCTGACTTAGAACCTGTTTATAATCTTCTCAGCAATAGCGCGGCAAAAGCTAAAACAACCATCTGCGTGTTAGCATTAATTTTTCTTTCGCATTTTCCCCATAACCTACAACATTTTTCAAGCCATGCAAATAAATGTCCCTCTACCCAATGTATTCGGCAATACAACAAATTTATGTAACTCATGGAGGTTTACAACACCAACGCTAGCATCCGGTATTTTTTCAATTTCTGCAGCAGCAAACTACGATTTTAAAATAACTAAAAGCTATTGCTTTGCCAATTTTCGCATAAAATTAAATCTCTTTCGTCGCCATAATATCATATATAGCACGAGTAGCCAAAGCACCCAATACCCAATGTAAATAAAGAAAAACATCTGTAACAAATAACTTCTAGCATAGATCTTAACATCATACTCACCAGCTGAAAAATCATGATAATAAAGATCATTATCAGTGGCAAATGGAACAACTACATTATTGATACTGAGTCTCCAGTAAGAATTTTTCCAAAACGGCAAAACTAATCTCGTCTTAGTATCAGTAACTTTGAGATGCAAAGTTATCTCTTGCTGTTTAGCAACAAAATTTATTACCTGTGGTTCAGATGTTGTATGTAGAACCTGTATATAACCATTATCAAATACTTTTTTAGCAAAAGCAGAATTATAAAGAGAAAATTCCGGCTTTAATTTTGCCACAACATCACCACTACGTAATGTTATATGTATAGATGGAACAATATATTTATCAATTATCTCTTTATATTTTTTATAAGCCTTGGCATTATAAATTATGTACTGACAACCCGTTAGACGCAACCACCTCCAATCGAAATTACCAAAAGTTGAAATATATTTACTATATTCTCGTTCAACAGATAAATGCATATCGTAGCCCATATAATTTGATAACTTAATATCCTTTTGGACTACCCATGGTAAATTTCTCGGAATATATGTTTCATTGATTACATCACTGATATTTTCGTATTTAATGATGTTTTTATTAGAATATGACCGTATAAAACCCAAGAAACTATCAAGCTCATCTTTACTATCCCAAATGATCGGATTGGGCAAAGTAGCCTTTAAAGCTTCTTGATATTGATAAAAATAAGTTAAACTCATGATAAAAACCAAAAAAATAGTTATTACTTTACTAGCATTCTTATCAAAAATTAAAAATGATATCAATAGAAGAGTAAGTAACATAAGCTCTATTACTAAAAATTGTGAGAAACCAAAAATTGTGGTTGCCACCGAAAGATTATAATTTAATTCTATACATACAAAACCCGTTAATAAAAAACTAATTAAAATGGTCATTTTAATTAGTTTCTGTGGATGATTTCGCAGTATATATTCTAATGCTATAACAACAAATAAACTAAAAAACAAATTGGTTAAAATTAAATACCTTTGATATATATGCATTTCTCCAATATAGGGAGCAACATAATAAAATAAATCAGAAATTCTTAAATATTCACCAAAAATTATTAAAAACGACATTACATATAGAGTAAATGCCATTTTAAATAACATTAATTCCCGCTTCTCGAGTGCCCTTTTCCTGTCGAAAGAAAAAACAAATAACAGTAAGATAACAAGAGGAATAAAACCAAAAAAAATAGTTGATTCCACCGGTTTGAGCATATGACCAAAAAAAGGAAAGACACCGGCTATAATATCAGAAGGAAGCACAGCTAGTTGATGGGCAGAAAAAAATAAACCATGTGGTGTTGTTCCAAAACTACCCAAATGAATTTTGATTGCTAAGTATAATGGTGCTACTACCATACAAGCAATTACACTAGGCATAAACATTTTAATTATTCGCTTATTATTTAATATAATATCAGATAGAAAATAAAAATAACACAATGAAAAAATAGCGGCTAAAACTAATGCCATTAGCGACATTGGAATATAACCTGATAATAAATTGATAACAAAGATTGACGAAAGTAAAAAAAGTTTACTATAACTTAAATTATCCTCCCCAGAAATCAAAAATATATAAAGCATAATAGGAAAAAGCAACGCTACAAATACAAAACTCATGCATCCATATGCATTACACATTGATATAGAAAAAACATACAAAACACCAAATAATAGAGCGTATAATTTATCGATTTTAAAAAATCTACCAGCAAGTAGTTGGCAAAAGAATAACGCAAAAAAACCATGTAAAAAAGTTACGACATCCATCAGGTAATTTAAACTTTTAAAACTAAACTTAAAGCAGGTAAATAAAAGTAAAAATACAGGAGAATACATTAAAAAATTTGGGCGTAAAGAAAAAATAGTAGCTCCGCTAGAAGTTAACAAATCAACTCCTGAGAAAAAATAATGTTGATGTGCCAACAAATAAACTTGGTACAATCCGGGGTAGCTAGCAGAAACATTATCAAGCCCCGGTTGTCCATACTTAAAAAACACCAGTAAAAATAAAATATTTAATATAAAGCTACTCGTAATAATAAAAACGTGTTTTTTCAGACAATTTTTCACTTTTTCATTCATGAAAACAAACCTCATATATTAATTTCCCATCAATCAAAAATTGCTTTTCATAAGAACATCATATTTCTTAATGGTATCTTCCATCTCTCCCGAACAAAAAGTTTTCCCGAAATCTAAACAAATTCCATATTTACAAAGTTTTGCTACAGATTCCATTGAATGAGATACAATTACCAAAGTCCCACCTTTCTTACAATACTCCTTAAGATAATCAAAACATTTTTGCTGAAAATGTGCGTCACCTACAGCCAATACCTCATCAATCAATAGTACATCAGCATCATAATGAATGATTGTCGAAAAACCAAGGCGAGCGATCATACCTGAAGAATAAGTACGTATTGGACTGTCTAGAGCATTACCAAGCTCAGAAAACCTAACAATAGAATCATATTTTTCTTCGATTTTCCTCCTGCGCATCCCTAATATTGATCCATACAAAAAAACATTATCCCTTCCTGTGAGTTCTGGGTGAAAACCGGCACCTAGTTCCAGTAATGATGCTATTTTACCATTTACCCGTACCTCTCCTTGCTGTGTTCTTATAACGCCCAGCAATAGTGACAGTAAAGTAGTTTTACCAGAACCATTTCTACCAATAATTCCAAATGCAGTACCTTGTTTAATTGAAAAACTTATATTTTCTAACGCCCATTCACGTAAAAAACTATGTGATTTTTTGAGCTTTTTCCCCAACAAAAGATTCTTCACCCCAAGACTTGCATATGTAGAATATGCCTTATAAACATTCTTACATTCAATAGCATTTTCTGTAATCATATTAGTTCTCCAACATATTTGGATAACCTACGATAAGTAAATATGCTTAAACCGCAAGTAACAAATGCAATCACAAAACATATAAAAAAAAGATGCTCATCACCATTACCACCTTTAAGCCAAATAGAGTTCCAACTAACGATGAAAGAAGCAAAAGGATTTAGAAAAAATATTATCTTATATTTTTGTGGCACCATAGAAAGAGGATAGACAATAGGAGTCATGAAAAATATAACATTCATAGCTATACTAATTAAATATTCAATATCTCTTATAAAAACATGAAATAAAGCTAGTATATTTGCAAGACTGGAAATAAATACAAACTGCAATATTAGCATCATTGGCACATAAAACAACCACGACCAATAAAAGGTCTTCATTCCGAAAGCCATAACAACTATCACAATAGGCAAAGCAAAGATAAAGTGCATGGTTTCTTTTGCTACAATACTGGTAGGCAATACCCATCTAGATATATTCACTTTTTTGACTAAGGAAGCATTCTGTCTATAAACACAAGTAGCTTGTATTAGACTATTTACAAACCAAAACCAGGGAAAGATATTCGCTACAAGAAAAGGAATGTAATGCTGCATTTGTATGCGCATTACAATACTGAATGCTATAAAATAAGTTAAAACAAAAGCCAAAGGAATTAATAGCGTCCATGTATAACCAAGTACACTATAGGCATAACGAATTTTTAATTCTTTCTTTACTAATAAAATCAAAAGCTCAAAAGTATTTAAAAATTTATCCCTTAACAGAAAGACCATTATTTCCACCAGTTTTAATTATACAACGTTATAATATAATAAAAAATCTTACTTGCCGATACTACTCAACCGCTTAAGCAGTCTATAAAACATACGCGCTATAGATTGCGGCAATGGTCTATCACCAATCATATTCTTGAGTAATTGCTTAAAACAAGCTTTAAAGGTATCGTAATCAATCGATATGCCGCCGTTACTGTTAGCATATATGGCGTATAAATGTCTATATTTTTCATTATTTCTGAAGTAATCATCAAGAGAAACCATTTGTTCCAGTTCACTAAAAGTTTCTTTTTTTCTCTCGGATTTTTTGGTGCGATTTCCATTATCAATTGGTGTAAAATACTTGGCTGTCATTTGCTGAGAAAACAATACCTTCCCTTTGATAAGAGCATTAACTAAAAATAGCCTTATCACAAACCTGCAATCTATGGTGTCAAAAAAATAAAGATGCCTAAGTAGTACATCTTCACTAACATCTCTCTTAAACAACACACTATACTCAGGAATATGGGAAGAAAATTTCAGCAACAAACCAATATCTGAACTTTTATCGCTATACACCAGATGATTGAAAGAGCTTACCTCAAAACCATTTCCTTTTTTTTTGCTTTGGACTTCAAACGCGGAGTAAGCAGCAAAACAGTCGTCATTATCTTCAAATACTCTTTTCAAAGAGGATAAATGATTACAATCCCAACAACTATGCACGGATAAAAATGTAAAAAAATTCCCTTTAAGAGACTGTAAAGCATGAAATGTCATTAATCCAAATGTTACACATTGTGAAAGCCCATCGTTTTTCGCTAATACACTCACCTCATCACCAACAAAAATTTTGCGGGTAATATTTTGGTTACACTTCTCTATTAGAATTTTTTCTATTTCAGACTTAGCCTCTTTTCCATTTCGAGACGCAAGAATTATTAAATTTATGTTTTGATAAATTTGTTCATTTAAAACAGCACATATCTTCTCTACTTCAACAAATATGTCCTTATCAAGGATCACAATTACATCTATAATATCATTATGGTTGTTAGCACGTATTTTTTTATAAACTTGCTGTAATCTATTTTGATGACTTGCTGTGATGTCACCAATCATTTTTTCTAAAGAAAACTTTTGGACATATATTTTTTGACATTCACGAGCCTTTTGAATAGCACGTTCCTTGTTTTGTTCAATCCACTTAATTTTCTCTAATATTTGAGAGAAATTTTCCTCCCACTTATCAGAATGTTTGATAGACAAAACTGAATCACCAAATTCCTGTAAAATAAATGGGTTGTCGTCAGAAATAACCACCGCTCCAGCAGCACAACTCTCATATATTCTACTCGAAACAGCCCCATATTTTCTATGATCATCAGATGAAAAAACTAATGCAACGCCACACTGACTAATCGCTTTAATTATTGAAACACCATCAAAAGGCAGTTCCCCACTATAGCTCTTAAATCCCTTCCAAGGTCTTACACCTAAAAACTTATTTGGTCCATAAATTTTCATAAACCCCGTTTTATCCAGCGCATGAAATAAATTATGATGTCTACCTATACTGTTAGTTGTACGCTCCCAGTTAATTCCACAATAAAAAATTTTAAAATTTTCTATATTTGGCTCATATATCTTTCCAGCAACCCCAGGAACAAGCTGTAAATGTCCCATTAACGGTTTGGCGGTGTTTGTTAATAGATTATCCAAGTAGTACAGCATTGCGCTTGACTGATAAACTAAAAAATCATCACAGCTGAGGATATTGGTAATCATATGCTCATACCCCCATTTAGCAATATAAACTGGAGGATTCCACATTGCCGCATAGGTATAAATACCAAATAATTTATGACTTATATAATGTAAAGCAATACAAAAACTTACATCTTTTGCACTAATTTGGACATGTTTTTCGTCAACAGTATATCCATCATTATCTACAACTATGCATTGATGACCAAGATTTAATGCAGCTATTTTTAGTCTTTCTATAACCTCATATTCAGCATTTTTTAGCTTGGGCCATGGACTAATAACAGCAAAATTCATATTGAAGTCTCTCAAATTATTTTCAAATATTCACAACACAAAACCAATTACTTGACATATTAATACGACAACATAAAAATTTAGCCCTTACGAGGGATAAAATTTTCTACACAATCATCTATAAACTATGTGAAATAAAGGTTATTATTTTCTCGCCGTACTTACATTTCGACAATACCACTCATAAGTATTGATTAACCCAGCCTCTAAATCAATTTTCGGCTTAAAACCTGCTGCAGTTAGAATCGAAACATCAAATTCCCTATATGCCAAACCGTTAGGTTTAGTTGTGTCCCATTTAACCATTCCCTCCATATTTAAATATTTTGCAAGGTAGGAGGTTACCTCTTGGATAGAATGCACCTTACCAGTTGCTAAATTGACTGGACCATCAACTTTATCCATAATTATATGTAAAGCACAAGCCGCATCTTCTGAATATAAAAAATCTCTACAAGCAGTCCCATTACCCCAAACAGTTACAAAATCATTATTTTGCTTAGCATCGTAGAATTTCCTTATTAAGGATGGTATTACATGACCATTTTCAATATCAAACTTATCATTTGGTCCATATAAATTGGTACCAATAACATATGCAAAAGGCATAGCAAAACTTTCGCGATACGCAAGCAAATGTGCCAACATTGCTCTTTTAGCGTGTGCATAGGAGCTTTCAGAATAATGAGGCTCCCCAAGCCAAAATTCTTTTTCCTTTAGCGGTAAGCTATGCGCTGGTTCTGGATAAGCGGCACTAGTACCCATAGCTACTATTTTTTTCACATTTACTTGTCTGCAACACTCAACAACATTGGTATTTATCAAAATATTATCTAAAAAAACCATCCCTTTGTTTTTTATATTACCCATCACACCATAAACCGTAGCCGCCAAATGAAAGACATAATCAGGTTGCTGCTGTTTGAAAAAAGCTAACGTAGCCTCCATATCCTTAAGATTACAGTTATTAATATCAGCAATAATAAGATTAGAAAAGCCCAATGCAGATAAATGCCGTGTCAATGCAGTACCAATTAATCCATTTCCACCCGTTATTAAAATTTTGTCATTTGAATTCACAATATCTTACCCTTGAAATTTTACGTTTAAATCTAATTCACGTTTGGCTTGGACTAAATCATAAGCCATCATTTCTTTAACTAACTCTTGAAAAGTAATTTTAGGTGTCCAATTAAGTTTTTGTTTTGCTTTGGAAGCATCTCCGAGCAAAGTCTCCACTTCCGCTGGTCTAAAATAACGAGGATCAACAGCAACAATAACTGCCCCCTTTTCATCCACGCCCACTTCATCAACCCCCTTCCCAAGCCAATTTATCTTTATATCGATTTCACCAGCCGCTAATTCTATAAATTCACGTACCGAGTTCTGCTTTCCGGTAGCAATCACAAAATCTTCAGGTGTGTCTTGCTGCAACATCAACCACTGCGCCTCTACATAATCTTTAGCATGCCCCCAGTCTCTTTTAGCATTTAAATTACCCAAATAAAGGGTTTTTTGCATTCCCAATTTTATTCTTGCCAGTGCCCTAGTAATTTTCCTTGTTACAAAAGTTTCTCCACGCAATGGCGATTCATGATTAAATAATATTCCATTACATGCAAACATATTATATGCTTCACGATAATTTACTGTTATCCAATAAGCATATAATTTTGCTGCCCCGTAGGGAGATCTAGGATAAAACGGGGTCTTTTCTGTTTGGGGCGTTTCAACCACTTTACCATAAAGCTCAGATGTTGAAGCTTGATAAAATTTAGTATGTTCAGCCAGCCCCAATGTTCGGATAGATTCCAGTAAACGTAAGGTACCAAGTGCATCTGATTCAGCAGTGTATTCTGGCTCTTCAAAAGAAACAGCTACATGGCTTTGAGCTGCTAAATTATATACCTCATCCGGTTGCACCTTTTGTAAAGTATGGATTAAACTGGAAGTGTCAGTCATATCACCATGAAAGAGGTGAAAATCCGTAGAAAACTCATGTTCGTCTTTATATAAATGATTAATACGAGCAGTATTAAACAAAGAAGCTCTGCGTTTAATACCAGAAACATCATAGCCTTTATTTAGTAAAAATTCTGCAAGATAAGCTCCATCTTGACCAGTTATACCAGTAATTAATGCTTTTTTTTTCCCATTTTTACTCTTCATCAACATAAAAACCCCATATATAACGAACTAAAACAAAGCACACAAAATATCACCAAAAACATTGGTTAGTCAAAATTTATGCGGCATTTTTCTATAACCAATGGTCTTTTCAAGACCTGTGTATGCGTCGCTGCTACGTACTCCCCAACTATGCCAATAAAAAACAATTGCACTGATGAAAAGAAAAACAAGCCAATTAAAATTGGCGCCACACCAAAACTGAATGATCCCCAAAACACAAGTTTAAGTATTAAAAAAAACATAGAAAGACAAAGACTCATTACAGAAAGCGCAAAACCAGCAATTGTCAAAATACGTAACGGTACCTTGGAATTACAAGTCAAACTGAGCATAGCTAAATCAAAAAGCGTATAAAAATTGTTTTTCGTTTTCCCATGCTTTCTTACTGGCTGCACATATGGAATTTCAATTATCGAGTACCCCATTTCAGAAACCATACCACGAAAATATGGATATGGGTCATCCAGCTTCCTGATGATATCTATGAAAGAGCGATCATACAAACCAAAACCGGTAAAATCGCTAATCAAAGGTGCTTCAGATATTTTCGCAATAAGGCGATAACCAACCTTTCTGATAAAAGACATGCACCAATTTTCTTGACTTTTAGGCTTTACCCCAATAGCTATTTTATATCCCTCTTCCCATTTTTTAACAAATTCCTTAATCATTATGGGTGGATCTTGCAAATCTGCAACAATAGAAATTATTGCATCACCTTTTGCTTGCAACATTCCATAAAATGGCGAACGAAGATGACCGAAATTCCGCGCATTTACTATTATTTTTATATTTTTATCATGAACGGCTAACGCCTTTAAAATAGCTACGGTTTTATCTGTAGATGCGTTATCAATAAATAAATGCTCATATTTATAATGTGGTAAATCTCTAAACACATCTTTAACTTGTCTATAAATCTCTTCCACATTTTGTTCTTCATTATAGCAAGGAGTAACGACACTAATTAATTTCATACTTTACCTTTAAATACAAAATTCTTATTTAAAAGAAACGTTATAGGAACAGCAATAAATAAAGCAACAGCGCCCCCAAAATATTGATTGCCATAAAAGCTCGTCACAACTTTAATGACTGTGATGTTTAATACATAAATTAAAGCATAAACAAGAACAAATTTTAAAAAAAGGTGATTTTGAGAATTTTTAAACACTAATCTACCAGTGGTCATAAAATTAAATACCGTACCTATTACAGTAGAAAATAGTGCCGCCCATACATAATGAAAATTCAACCAAATAAACACGGCATAAATAGAGTAACCAATTATTGTATTTAATATACCAACTAAAATAAATCTGCAAAAACGTTTATCTCTTATGAAATGCTCTAAAAAAAAATTTGTAAAAAATTTCATTCTGTTTTTAAAAAATATCTTACAGTTTTCTTTATGGAATTATCTAAATCTATCCAACAACGCAACCCAAGATCATCTCTCAACTTTTGTAATGATGGAATATAGCGCTCTGGTACCTGACCAATAATTGGTTTTCCATCTATTAACACTTCTGGCACCGGATTAAAATGCTGAGCAACCAAATATGCCAAATCTTTAATGCTAATTTCTTGCTCAGAACCAACATTGTAAGGTTGACCTGATTGACCGCGAAACAATATGTGCCATAACCAAATCACTAAATCAGCAGCATAAAGGTATGATCGATATGTCGCACCATCACCCTTTATATGTATCGACTCACCTTTTAATCCATTTAAAATAAAGTTACCAACAGCAAATTGTTTGTTTAGTGGTAAATATGGTCCAACAAAAGCAAAACATCGAGCAATCTTAGCCTCTAAATTAAATTTATCCGCATATTCAATAAATAATTTTTCAGCTAATAATTTCCCCTTACCATAAGCATCTTGTACTTCTTTAATAACCAAATTATCTGTATAACTCTCTGAAATTAACCTCAAATCAGATGGTTGCTTACCATAAACTGCTCCCGAACTAGTAAATAAAATCTTTTTCGCCCTACACTTTACGGCAAAATTTAAAGTATGCTCTGCGCCTTTAACTATAGTTGATATTATTTTTTCTTGATCGCTTTGCGATGTATCCGTCCTCGTTTCATCTGCTGCATGAATAATATGAGAAAAAATCCCTTCAGGATATTGGTAATCTGTTATATCACCAAGATGAAAAGTTATCGCTGAATCACCAGCCAAATGTGGTGCTTTTATTCTAAAGAAATCTACGTTACGCGTTAGAACCATTATCGAAACATTTAAATTCAAATAAGCGTTCGCCCAAAGTAAACTTTCTAATAGCCAACAACCAAAAAAACCTGTTCCACCGGTAATAAAAATACGTTGATCTTTTATTTCTTCCCAAAGATTCTTGGTATTATCAAGTACGTATTCTAGATCTTCGGCAAGTGGAGTTGTATTAAGAAAAATACTATTCATAAATGATAACTTACTTTAGAAGTAACTCTCTAGCTTTTTGAATTATATGTCGCTCAGAAATATTATAATATCCTCTCAAATAATCTTGATTACCAACCTTCGAAGAAAAATCTTCTCTCAAACCAATTCGATAAAAAAAATGAGGAATAACGCCTGATTCCAAACAAACTTCTGCTACAACACCGCCTAAACCACCTTGCACTCTATGCTCTTCCACAGTAATTATGCCCCCGGTATTTTTTGCTGCAGCAAATATTTCATGTTTATCTAAAGGATTTAAGGTATGCATACTTACCACACGACACTTTATCCCCTCCTCGAGTAATTTTACTGCTGCTTTTATAGCCACCCCCAAAACACCACCAATTGCAACAATAGTAAGATCATCACCATCTACAACTCTTCTGGCTTTACCTATTAAAAATGAATCACCATTTTTATTTAAATCTTCCGCATATGAATTATCTAAACGTAAATAACACGCACCTGGTTGCTTAACCAAAGCCAAAACCGCCTGCTCGACTTCCCAAAAAGACCCCGGGGCAAGTAAGGTCATCGGTAATACCCGCATAATCGCTAAATCCTCTGTAGCATGATGTGAAATCCCAGCAGCTCCATAAGAAAAACCCGCTCCAATAGATACAATCTTCACATTTGCATTATGATAACATGCATCATTGCGTATTTGTTCTAAACAACGCAAGGTTGGAAAGTTAGCAATTGAATAGGTAAATACGATCTTTCCTTCCAAAGCCAACCCAGTTGCAATTCCCATCATATTTTGCTCAGCAACTCCAACATTTAAAAACTGCTTAGGGAGAAAATCAGCAAAATCACCCAATACCCCAAAACCCAAATCAGCAGTAATTAAAAATATACTAGGGTTATCTTTTGCTAGTTTAAATAAAGTTTGTGCAAAAATTTTTTTCATAATATCGCCACCTCTAACTCCTGTATTGCATTAATAAAATCCTCTTTTTGTGGAGAACGATAATGCCAAAGCACCGTATTTTCCATAAAAGACACGCCTTTGCCTTTTACCGTATTCGCAATAATACAGGTGGGTTTTTTAGCGGTTTTAGGTATATTATCACAAGCTACATATATTTCTTCATGATTGTGCCCATCTATTTCTACCGTTTCCCAACCAAACGCCAACAACTTTTCTGCAAAAGGCTCCAATTTTAAAATATCTTCAACTCTCCCCATGCTTTGAATTTTATTGTAGTCAATAATAACAACTAAATTATCTAAACAGTGATGAGAAGCAAACAAAATAGCTTCCCAATTCGAACCTTCGCCGCACTCACCATCACTCATCAAAACAAATACCCTATGATTTTCTCCTTTTAGTTTGGCATTATAAGCCATACCAACGCCAACCGATAAAGCGTGCCCCAAAGATCCTGTGGAAAATTCCACTCCAGGAACATCTTTATGTGAAACATGACCACTTAAAATTGATCCATTTTGATAATGTGTTTGCAATATTTCTGTAGAAAAAAAACCAACCTCAGCAAGAATAGCATACACAGCAGCACCAGCATGACCTTTGCTTAAAAGAAACCGATCTCTTTTCTCCCACTTAGGATTTCCAGGATCAAAGCATAGAATTTTTCCATACAATACCGCAAGTAAATCAGTGATGGACAATGCCGATCCAACATGAGAACTATTCCCACGACTAGTCATCTCAACAACATGTTTCCTTACTTTTTGCGCCAACTTTTCAGAAATCATTTTAAACCCTTAATATAATCCTTAATTGATTTTACAATATAGTCAACGCGCTCCTCATTCATCCCCGGATACACCCCAACCCAAAAAGTATTATTCATAATACGATCAGTATTGGGCAGATCACCAATAGCTCGATATCCGCTCCGCTCCTTTCTCATCTGATCAAAACATGGTTGTCTTAATAAGTTACCCGCAAAAAGCATACGCGTTTGAATTAAATTATTTTCCAAATAATCTACAATTGCTTTACGCTCAAATCCAGCATCTTCTTTAACCGTTAACAAAAAACCAAACCAACTTGGTTCGCTGCTGGACGTTGGTTGTGGCAAAATAAAATATTTATCTAAAGTTTTTAGTCCATCATACAATTTTAGCCAATTAGCGCGTCGCATCACCGTAAAATCATCCAGCCTTTCAAGCTGCACACAACCTATTGCTGCCTGCAAATCAGTTGCCTTCAAATTATATCCAAAATGCGAATAAACATACTTATGATCATAACCAAAAGGTAAAGTACCTAATTGCTGACCAAAACGCTTGCCACAAAAATTATCCTTACCTGAAGGGCAACAACAATCACGCCCCCAATCACGCATCGAGCGAGCAATTTTATAAAGCTGTGGATTATTCATGTAAACAGCACCACCCTCACCCATAGTAATGTGATGTGGCGGATAAAAACTGCTCGTACCAATATCACCGAAAGTTCCTGTATATTGACCATTATATTTTGAGCCAAGCGCATCACAATTATCTTCAATTAACCACAAATTATGCTTCTCACAAAAAGTTTTTACTCGGCCTAAATCAAAGGGATTACCTAAAGTATGCGCTAACATAACCGCTTTAGTTTTTTCTGATAATGCGGTTTCTAATAGGTCGCAATCAATGTTATAGGTACCATCATCCAACTTAACATCAATAAACACAGGAATTGCGCCATAATTAATGATTGGCGTAACCGTAGTAGGAAAACCAGCAGCTACAGTAATAACTTCATCACCATGTCGAATTTGCCTATTTCCCAAAAGTGGAGAAGTAAGGGTGGCAAAAGCAAGCAAATTCGCAGAAGACCCAGAATTAACTAATAATGAAAAATGCACCCCTAATTTAGCAGCAAATTTATGCTCAAAATCTTTGGTAAACCGACCTTCGGTTAACCAAAATTCTAGAGCTGCATCAACCAAATTAATCATTTCCTTTTCATCAAAAACACGCCCTGCATAATTGACGCGAGTTTTACCAGGAATAAACTTTTCCGCACTTTTATCATGCACACATTGATAATATTCTTTTACTTTTGTAAAAATTTCTTGCCTTAGTGTTTCTGTTTTATTCATCGTAACTCATACCTTTAAAATCGAAAGATTGACTAACTAGACCAAGGCAAAAATAGGCTTTGTGCTTCCTGAACATAATTTTTTATATCCTCATAAGTAGAGATAATAGCTTGTTCGTAGAAATTACGATACCAATCGGTTGTCATCATGATCGTTTTTTCCAGGTCCCATACATTGCGCCAATGTAAAAGCGTATATGCTTTTGAACTATCCAATTTCAATAAATAAGCCTCATGTGGATGGTCGGTTTGTTCCTCGATTGCATATTGCAATTTTGACCAATTATTTTGCATCTTATTAACAACATCGAGAACAGTTGCGTCCCCCTCAAAAGTTGGCGCAAAATTCCAGCCTTCTGCAAATTTATTCTCACCCCGCAACAATTTTTCACCAATACAAAGATAACCACTTAAACATTCTAAAACATGTTGCCATGGTCGCGTTGCTTGGGGGTTACGAATCAAGACTTTCTCACTAGCTACTATTGATTTTACAATATCTGGAATCAAACGATCTTTTGCCCAATCTCCACCACCAATGACGTTTCCAGCCCGTGCGCTAGCAAGTAAAACCTGGTGTTTTTTACCAAATTGTTCCAAATTAAAATAAGAATTACGAAAAGAATTAATAACTAATTCCGTGCATCCTTTGGAAGCACTGTACGGATCATACCCACCCATGGGATCATTTTCGCGATAACCCCAGATCCATTCCTTGTTTTCATAGCATTTATCACTGGTTACAACAACAATCGCTTTTAAACTTTCTGAATTACGACAAGCATTTAGAACATTAACTGTTCCCATAACATTGGTAGCAAAAGTACCGATCGGATCAACATAAGATTCGCGTACTATTGGTTGGGCAGCTAAATGAAATAATATTTCTGGTTTAGCTTTACCGATCAATTTCTTAACTTTATCTGCATCACAAACATCTACCAAGTACGATTCAATATCTAAACCCAGAAGAGAAAAATGAGCTGGATCTGTATTGGGTGCCAATGATGCACCAATAATATTTGCCCCAAGCATTTTCAACCAAGCAACTAACCATGAACCTTTAAAGCCTGTATGACCAGTTACGAGGATTCTTTTATTTTTATAAATGTTGTTAAACATAGATTATTTACAAAACTCAAACCAACATCAATTTTGAAATCACCACATTTTCCAAGGCGCTTCCCCTGAGCGCCACAATTCTTCTAGTAATTGCCTTTCACGCAAAGTATCCATCGGCTGCCAAAAATCCTTATGAAAATAAACACTCATTTGCCCATCAGCAGCCAATCTCTGCATAGGTTCTTTTTCCCAAATACAGGCGCTATCAGAAATATAGTCAATCACTTTTGGTGAAAGCACAAAAAAACCACCATTAATCCATCCTCCCTCACCTTGTGGTTTTTCCTTGAAACTCAATACTTTATTATCTTCCGCATCAATCGCTCCAAATCGTCCAGGTGGTTGCACCGCCGTAACCGTAGCTAAACGTCCTTCCTTTTTGTGAAGAGCTAGCAATGCTGTAATATCAACATTTGCAACACCATCTCCGTAAGTAAAACAAAAATCCTCATCATCCAAAAAATCCTTCACTCCAAGTAAACGTCCACCAGTCATGGAATTTTCACCTGTATCAACCAAAGTTACTCGCCATGGTTCAGCATGATTATGGTGCACATACATTTTATTATTTTGCATATCAAACGTAACATTTGACATATGTAAAAAATAGTTAGCAAAATACTCCTTGATTAAGTAACTCTTGTACCCCAAACAAATGATAAAATCATTGATACCATAAGAAGAATAAATCTTCATCACATGCCAAAGAATTGGCTTGCCCCCTATCTCCACCATCGGTTTTGGTTTAATGTCTGTCTCTTCACTAATACGAGAGCCAAAACCACCAGCTAAAATAACTGCTTTCATAGAATATCCCAAAAAACTACAATAAATCTTTAATTTTTTGACTTTTATCTTTGTGCGCTACCAATACAGTATCTCCAATTGTAACAATAATAATATCCTTTACCCCTAATGCAACAACTTTTTTATTTTGACTATTATGTATGTAAGAATTTTCCACAGCATGTAATACTGCATCACCGATAACAACATTACCCTGGATATCTTTGTTAACACATTCCCAAAGGGCTTGCCACGAGCCAATATCGCTCCAACCTGCTTCGTTAATTGGAATAACTAAAGAATTCTTGGTTTTTTCCATTACTGCATAGTCTATAGAATCACTTGGACAGGCAATGAAATCTTCTTTTTGTATCACAAAACAATTATCATTTTTGACTACGCCAGCTAAAACCTTATGACAAGCTTGGTAAATATCGGGGGAACAAATTTGCAACTCTTGTAAAAAAATACTGGCACGAAACATAAACATTCCACTATTCCAACAGTAACAACCAGAAGTAACGTATTCTTCAGCGATAACAAGATTAGGCTTTTCCACGAATTTTTCTATTTCATAAACATCATTTTCATCTAAACATTCGGCAAATTTTATATAACCATAACCTGTTTCTGCCCGTGTAGGTGTCACACCAAATGCAACCAAATTTCCTCTTTCAGCATAAATAATGGCCAAATTAATTGCTCTATGTAGTTTAGCCGTATCAGCAATAGCGTGATCTGATGGTAAAACCAATAAAATTGGATCTTCTCCATTTGCTAATGCTTGCATAGCCACCAAAGCAATCGCTGGGGCAGTATTACGACCAACCGGCTCCAAAAAAATCGCCTGAGCTGGTACAGCTATAGCTTTTAATTGCTCGTCAACTAAAGAACAGTGTTTTTCATTACAAACAATTACTGGCAAAGTCACACCATCCAGACCACTTAATCTTAAAATAGTTTCTTGTAAAAGTGACTTATCACTTAGCAAAGGAAGGAATTGTTTAGGCAGATTTTGTGTCGACAAAGGCCAAAGACGTGTACCAGAACCACCGGAAAGAATTACAGGAGTTATTGAAGTCATTACAAGCACCCAAAAAACTAAAAAACAAATTCTCCCGCCCTCCCACCCAAAATAAAACATAAACCCAAACTAAACAATATCGTATTTTGTACCGTATTGCACTAGTTTAGTTTTGTGTGCTATTTTGGGTGGGAGGGCGGGAAAGAAAAAATCCACCCTACCTTTATTTAATTTATCTAAAAATTATTGAGTCAGCCGATAAGCCGGGTTTTGTCTTGGACAGTCATCTCTCTGGGATTGCTGTCACCAACAACCTCAAGCAACCTACCCGAATCCAGCGTGGGTCACGCCTAGATGTTTAAACATCAGGATTCCTATTTGGTCTTGCTCCAAGCGGGGTTTGCCCTGCCGTTTTTGTTACCAAAAACGCGGTGCGCTCTTACCGCACCATTTCACCCTTACCAAACAAATCAAGTTTTACAACCCGACTTGTCTGGCGGTATATTTTCTGTGGCACTTTCCGTAGGTTCACACCTCCCAGATGTTATCTGGCGCTTCACCCTATGGAGCCCGGACTTTCCTCTATCGATGTTTTCACAAACAACAACAGCGACTGGCTGGCTGACTCAGTCAACAATTATGGCAAAATTAGCCGGGTTAGTCCATGGATCTTTTCGCCATTTCCCAAAATAAACAAGCATTTACCACATAACTTCCTTAACGGATATGTAAATAAAATTTCCTTTCGAATCAACATATTAAAAACAAGATCATGAAAAATTCCAAAACAACTTAAGCTTAAAGTTAACTTATACTATAAAAAAACCCTCGATTTATCAAAAATAACATGTTAAGTTTTCTTAAATTAAGAGCATAAAAAATGAAATAATAAAGGTATTTTATGAAAAAAGTTATGGGTCTTTGGGACGTTGTCTTTATGAACGTAACCGCCATTATTGGTTTACGTTGGTTACCGTTCGCGGCTGGCTATGGTGCATCATCTATAACTTTATGGGTTTTAGCAGCAGTATTTTTCTTAATTCCAGTTGGTATCATCTCATCGGAATTGGCCACAACTTGGCCAGATGAGGGAGGATTATACGTTTGGGTCAAGGAAGCGTATGGTGAAAAAAAAGCGTTTTATGTTTCCTGGTTTTACTGGGCAAACAGCTTCTTTTATTGCCCATCACTTTTAACTTTCCTTGCCGTAACACTCGCCTTTGTATTCAAACCAGAACTAGCAACTAACAAACATTTTATTTGCTCCCTGATTTTGTTTTTTCTTTGGGCAATGACTATCATTAACATAAAAGGCTTGCGTTTTGTAAAAAAACTTTCCAACCTTGGTGGAACCTGTGGTATTTTACTACCAGGTGTCATTATTATTGCTTTAGGTTGTGCTGCCGTATTTATTTGGCATCGCCCTATACCAACCGATTATTCATTTTCTCACTGGCTACCAAATTTCGGCTTCCAATCCAACATTGCTCTTCTTTCTACTTTAATGTTTTCTATGGCTGGTATTGAACTGACCCCTATTTTAGCTGGAGAAACAGTAAACCCCAAAAAGACCTTCCCGCGTGCTATTTTGATTTCATCGTTATTAATCGTTGCTATCTATATCATCGGCACTATGTCTATGACTTGGATTATCGCGCCTGAAAAAATCGGTACCGCTAGTGGAATTATGGATGCCGTTCACTTAATAGCCAAGGACCTAAATATTCCGTTTATAGCCACTTTTGTCGCTTTACTAATTACTATTGGTACCCTAGGCGGCGCTAGTGTTTGGGTAGTTGCACCAATCAAAATGTTTTTCGAGAGTGCTAAAAAAGGTATTTTGCCCGCTTCATTTACTAAGCTCAACAAAAATGACATGCCAAGTAGAGCAATCATTTTTCAATCCATCATTGTTAGTATAGTGGTAATCGGCACTTCCTTTTTACCATCCGTAAATATGTTTTATGAAACACTGGTCTTAATGGCAACTATCACTTACTTCTTCCCATATCTAGCCATGTTCATGACTTTTTTAAAACTAAGAAAAACCCATCCACATGTAAATCGTCCTTATCGTGTTCCTGGCGGCGCTCCACTCGCCTGGATTATGTCTACAATTGGCTTTTGCTCGGTTTTACTGGCGATTATTTTACCATTTATTGTCCCACCACAAGACGTAATAACATCCAATAACGTACTTATGTATCGTATTGAGATCGCTCTTGGACCAATTGTATTCTTCATACTTGGTTATCTCATGTATGCTATTTATGAACACAAACAAGGAATTGGGAAAAAATTTTGGTTGCAGTTTTTAGGCTAGCCTTCAGAAAACAACACAAATAGCCGAGATTTCTACCAACACATTTTTTGGCAAACGCGACACCTCAACACATTCGCGCGCAGGTGGGGTGGTCATGAAATATCGCCCATAAGCTGCATTGAAATCTGCGAACTCACTCATGTTTTGTAAAAAACAGGAACATTTTACAACATTCTCCAAACTCATTCCTGCAGCAACTACAATCGCTTGGAGATTTTCTAAAACCTGTTTAGTTTGTTCCTTGATACCCCCTTGTACAACTACACCAGTCTTGGTATCAAGGGGAATTTGTCCGGAAACAAACAATATATTCCCAACTTTTATTGCCTGTGAATATGGACCAATAGCTGCTGGAGCGTTGTTAGTTGAAATGGTTTTTTTCATGGTGGTACCTTTTACCCTTGATATAAAAACATCAAAAAAACACTGTAGCCGCAAGCTTTAGCTAGATGAGATTGACTCATCCTCTTACTAAATGGCATCAAAAGTGCCAAACATTTAACTATCAAATTCAGAGGGGAATCCAATCATGAATATTACAACAACTTTAGGCATTGATGTAGCAAAAAATGTTTTTCAGTTACACGGTTATGTGTGTTTATTATTACACACATAAGCTCTTTAACAAAGAACGCTACGCAGACTAAAGTCTGCGACTACGATATAGCTAACGTAAACTAAACAACCTTTATTTTTGCCACCCTTTTTTTTCCAACTTGATAAACATGACTTGCACCTTGTGGAATTTTCAAGCTTGAATCGCTCACTTTTTCACCATCGATTCTAACCGCACCTTGATCAATCATCCTATAAGCATCAGAAGTACTAGCAACTAAACCAGATTGTTTCAGTAAATTAGCTATTGCTAATTCACCATTTATATCAGCAATAGCATCAATTTCTTGCAAATCCTGAGGAATAGCGTGTTGCTGGAAACGTTGTACAAAATTTTGTTCCGCCTGTTGCGCCACTTCATGATTATGAAACCGTGCAACAATTTCTTTGGCAAACTCTACTTTAATGTTGCGTGGATTCGCACCATCTGCAACGTCCTGCCGCCATTTTTTTATTTCCTGCAAAGAGCGAAAACTCAGTAACTCTAAGTAACGCCACATCAACTCATCAGAAATCGACATAATTTTACCAAAAATCTGGTCGGGTGCTTCATCAATGCCAATATAATTACCAAGTGACTTGGACATCTTTTGCACACCGCTAGTTCCCTCTAAAAGCGGCATCATCAATATCGCTTGCGGCTTTTGTTGAAAATGTTTCTGTAATTCACGCCCCATCAACAAATTAAATTTCTGATCAGTACCACCTAACTCTATATCAGCCTTTAACATAACCGAATCATAACCTTGCAAAAGTGGGTAAAGAAATTCATGAATCGCGATTGGAGTTTGCGCCTGAAAACGTTTTTTGAAATCATCACGCTCAAGCATACGCGCCACTGTATGTGTAGCCGCTAATTTAATCATATCAACAGCATTAAGCGCCCCCAACCAGGAAGAATTAAAAACTATCTGAGTTTTTTCCGGATGCAAAACCTTGAAAGCTTGCCGTTCATAGGTTTTGGCGTTTTCTAAAACCTCTTCTGTCGATAAAGGTGGACGAGCACTGTTTTTACCGGTTGGATCACCGATCATGCCAGTAAAATCACCAATTAAGAAAAAAACTTCATGCCCTAAGTCCTGAAATTGACGTAATTTATTCAACACACAAGTATGCCCTAAATGTAAATCCGGTGCGGTAGGATCAAAGCCAGCCTTAATTCTCAAAGGTCTTCCCAAAGTTAAGAGTTCCTTCAGCTCCACCTCGGATATTATTTCCGCAGCCCCTCGAGTGATTGTTTCGAATGCTGTATCAACACATTTTTTTTGCATTGTTTGTCCTCAAAAATAACTGGGGTCTGTTGACATTTGCGTTAATTATTAGCCGATTATACTAATTTTACAGTTGAAAAAAGCAAATGCCAACAGCCCCTAAAATAGTCACCGAATTTTTAACTTATATTACAACATTTATACCATAAAATATAACTGCATTATAATTGGGAATAATTCAGAATTGTAAAAATCTCCTGACAAGCCTTGCTTCAACTTCATCAATTAACTAGTCGTAAACTTAAGTCTGCGTTACAATACAAGACACATTAAATCGATTTTTGATAATTATCCTGAAAGATATGCAAGTAAAATTGTTTTATTTATCAATATCTTATTTTAAAGATTTGAAATTTTTACATATTAAAAAATATATGAGGTATTAGCATGCCAAAACAAGTAGCAAATGATGCAGTTCAATATCATATCGGTCTATCGAAAAACATGGTC
>Ga0209319_1000916_pt1 | contig 29326 bp, 29 predicted proteins | sample RifGroE2_FD_184000 | JGI IMG/M metagenome (GOLD analysis project Ga0209319, IMG submission 184000) | Groundwater microbial communities from Rifle, Colorado - Groundwater E2 (SPAdes) (version 2) | ecosystem: Environmental > Aquatic > Deep subsurface > Groundwater | place: Rifle, Colorado, United...
AAGAGTTTGTTGCGACGAATAGGCAGCAACAAACGACCAGCAGGGATGCTGGGCTAGAGGGATTAGCCATGGATGGCTTGTTTTGAAAGACGCGTTATCGAACAAGGTGCGCAGGGTTCCGTTTTTTTCGGCTGCTCTCTGGATCCCGCGGTCAAGCCGCGGGATGACAAAGTCCGACTCATGAGCGAAAACAAGCTAAGGCCAACCCATCTCTTGTTTGTCTTCCGTTATCCCGAACTCAGGTTGAAATAGGGATAAACACAAAAATTTCTGGCTATTTCCCAAAAAAATCACTAGAGACTTTTCAAAAAAAAGCTATACTGCCCCGATTATAAATTTGAGAGGCAACTAATGGTCAAAAGTATTTTCATTGAGCGATTACATCGTCTTCTCGACACAATTGATATGTCTTTCGACAGCCAAGAACGCGCTAATGAATTTGCTCGATTATTCAAAATTCCCGTATCGACCAGCCGTGCTATTTTAGCGGGCATTATGCCACCGAGTGATGCGCTCCTTGATCAAATCTGCAAAGAATTAGAAGTCACACGAGAATGGCTGCTCGGAAAAGAAAAATAAAACGAGCATTAATCCGAAAAAAACAACCTCTTCTAAAAAAATCCACCTAAATTTTGAGTCATCTCCCAAAACGGGTGACATGTTCTGGATATGCGTTTAATGCGAACTCAGAATAAAAAAGCAACCAGAAGGTTTTTAACGTCTCGAAATGAGGCCCTCAAAGCCAGAACATAAGAAGAAAAAGTCTCTCAGCCGGATCGTAATCATTAAAAAGCGCCGAAAAAGCAAGAATGTCTCCTTCTTTTAACTCAAAAAGTGTTACCATATCATCAAAAATTCATACGAGTATTATTACGTTATGTCCAATGTCAAATCACCCCATCGTTTTTACATCCCCGTCATGGGAACTGGATTTACAATAGATTCTGCCTTAGCGGTTGCCAAATATAGCATCTCATCCGTGGTAGCTTTAGTTGATGATGTGCTAATCGAGCAAATGCGAAAATGCTGGTGTGAAAGAATCTGTGAGCCTTATCAAGCAATCCCCGCCACAGAACATGACTCTCGGGCAAAACGCATTACTGCTTACTTGAATTTATTGAACAACATTGTTCAAAAGCAAATCGTAAAACTGAAAGCCTCTTTATTTGAAGCCGGTAGCGATATCTCGCGTTATTTTGAGTTATTACCAGATGACGGTAGTGAAAAACAAGCCTATCAAGCCATGCTGTTAGAGTCGAATGAACAGAAAAAACAACAATTACAGCAATCACTCCGCCAACACATTGTCCCCGGCAGTATTGACGTCAACATCATGACCAAAATAGATCGTCCAGCATTCCGAGGGGGGGAAATGTTGCCTTATGAATATTCTGATGCCGCCGCCGCTTTACGCGGATATGCCCAAAGCGATCTGGACTCCTCCGTTGTTTTCTCCGCAGGATTCAATCCGCATTTGTATGGCTATTTAACGCAGTTTGAAGATTTTTTCCCCGACCAAAACAATGCCTTGAAGAAAAGAATTTGCTTGAAAGTCAGCGATTATCGCTCTGCAACTATTCAAGGAAAATATCTCGCAAAACACGGATTATGGGTTTCTGAATATCGCATTGAATCCCCTTTAAATTGCGGCGGTCATGCCTTTATTAATGAGGGTCAATTGTTTGGGCCTATTTTAGAAGAATTCAAACAACGCAAAGATGAGTTTATTGCGGGTTTACATAAACTGTATCAAAACGCCTTGAAAAATCTCAAAAAACTTTGCCCGGATAAACCGCACCCTGTAAAAATTACCGCACAAGGTGGCGTGGGCACGCATGAAGAGCATGAATTTCTCATGAATCATTACGAACTTGACGCTATTGGTTGGGGCAGTCCTTTTTTGCTCGTCCCAGAAGTTACGAATGTTGATCCTGAGCAATTAAACCAACTATTAACGGCGCAGCCGTATCTCAGCGCCAGCTCACCTTTAGGCATTCCTTTTTGGAACATTGCCGTATCGGCCAGTGAAAATGCTCGACGCCAACGTATTGAGCAGGGCACGCCAGGCGCACTTTGCAAAAAAGGATTTGCAAAATTAAATACCGAATTCGGCGAGCCCCCCATTTGCATGGCTTCTCGAGAGTATCAACAGCAGAAACTGCTAGCCTTAAAAAACGATGCTTCATTATCTACCGAACAGGCAAATGCATTGAAAGAAATCGTCTTAAGCAAATCTTGCATTTGTCATGATTTAGCTGCGGGAGCTACCATCAAAAATGATATTGATCTCAACGTAACTGGCGCTATTTGCCCAGGGCCAAATCTCGTCAATTTCAATAAGATCGTTTCTCTCAAAGAAATGGTAGATCATATTTATGGCCGCATTTCTTTGTTAATAAATCCCAATAGGCCGCATGTATTCATCACTGAACTTCGATTACAAATTAACTATTTGTTAGGAGAAGTCAAAAACGCCTCGTTAGGACTTCCTGCCAGATCGCAACAAAAGCTACAGGAAGTAAAAGAAAACTTGAGCAAGGGCATTGAATATTATCAAAATCTCGCTAAAGAAAAATTCACCGAACATCAAGAAAAATTTCTTGATGCGTTAAAAGAACTGCGAAAAGAACTTGAGGCGGTTTTAATCCCTGTTCTGGCGCAGAAATAGTATATAGTTAGAGGATTTTGTCATTGCGAGACATAGTCGAAGCAATCAAGTTCTGATGCTGATTGCTTCGTCGCTAACCCTCCTTGCAATGACGGGCTAGTGTCTTTGTTCCGTCGCCGATGCTCCTTGCAGGGGACGCAAAAAGAATTAGGCGTGTCAAAAAAACAACGAGACAAAATAATGTGATGAACAAATCACCCTCTATTTTTCACGAAACAAAGAAATCATTTAGATTAGCCGTTCCACTTTTATTTTCTGAGTGGTTGTATGCGCTTAACTTTTTTATGACCACGTGGATTTCAGCACAACTAGGGCGTGAGGCTTTGGCGGCAATGGCTCTCGTCCAATCGATTTATTTTTTTCTTCTGATGATGATTTCCGGTATTTCTGCTGCAACGGCCATTTTGGTTTCCCAGGATCTAGGCTCAAAAAATCCTGACGGGGTTAAACATGCTTTTGCGCAAAGTATTTTATTGAATATGCTGTTGGCCATTTTTGCCAGTGTGGTTTTATGGGGGACTCCTTATTTTCTTCCCCTGTTAGGATTTGGAGATAATCAAGTGGCCTTTTTAATTAAGATCGCTCTGCATGCATTTATGTGGAGTTTTTTCCCTTTGGCTTTTTTAATATTAATTGAAAAATTCTTAATTGGGTTGCATCGTACCCGACTGGTTTTATTTTTTACTTTAATTACCATACCCATCTCTATGATAGCTAATTATTCTCTCGTTTTAGGCAAGTTAGGATTGCCAAAACTTGGGCTAGCCGGTTTTGGATATGGCTATGCGATTTCATACAGTGTTTTAGATATCCTGTTTATCATCATGGCATTTTCAATGCCCTTATTACGCTCCTATCAGTTATTTTCAGCATTTAAAAATCTGTCTGCGGGGTTTAAGTATTTCTTCGAGCTTTGGCGGGTCGGTTGGCCGCTCGGAGCGATGTTTAGTATCGAAGTTGGCGCCGTGTTAATGTTTGCTTTTTTCATGTCCTTGTTTGGAACGGATGTTTTGGCTGCATTTCAGATCACTCGACAGTATCTTGTTTTTGCATTTACAACCCTGTTTGCTTTGACTGAGTGCGCGGCAGTACAAATTGGTTATGCGGTTGGGGAAAATAATCGATTATTAGTGAAACGGTCATTCTATGCTAATATCAGCATCGCATTGATTTTCATGTTCATCCTTTCCTGTATTTATATCTTTGCCAAGGAATTATTAATTTCGCTAGATATCAATATGACAGATCCAAAAAATTATAAATTAATTTTGTATACAAAACATTTTCTTACGGCTATTGCAATTTTTGTTTTATTCGATGGTGTACGAAATATTACCGCAGGCAGTTTACGCGCGTTAAAAGACACCAAAAGCAATATGTATTCAAGTATTTTGGGGTATTGGGTTATTGGATTGCCAATGGCCTATCTTTTTGGGAAAGTGCTTGATTTTGGTGGGGAAGGTTTATGGGCGGGTTTTATTATGGGTATTGCTGTGAGCGCGCTTTATTTGTTGATACGTTTTAAAAAACTTTCTGTCCAGACAGATTTGAAAAAATTGCTGTTGAATCATGGCGGAACCCTAATCCGCCAGAGTTGCCTAATCTCCGATGAAGTATCGCCTCAACTGTATCATACGTATTGTATGATACAATGTAGTGTTATGGAATGTGCCTTTTGCTGTCACTTCGATGAAATCCCATTTAAGAGTTAAGTTAAGCAAGATCGAAATGGATTTTTATAACGGCATCTATAATTTAGAAAAAGAAGTATAAATTTAATAGCGTGTGCCATTGCCAATTTTTTTCTATTGTGTTTTGTGGTCGAATCTCAACTCCGGGGACTGCTGCGACTTTGACAATTCTGCTGAAATCGTCTTTGAAAAATGATATCATTTTCACAGGATTGTAAAAACATAAACTAAATGGGCGCCTTATTTACTAGATGGAATGAAAGCGAGGATAGGGAATTGTTTGCTGAAAATATATTAATACCTCAGAGTGAGTTGATTGTTGCGTTATCAAGAGCAGTTGACTTAGTTAGTTCACGGCTCATAGATCATCAAAAGCGAGTTGCTTATATAGCCTACCGTATAGCAAAGGCAAATGGTTTAAACAGAGCTGAGCAGCTAGAAATATTACTTGCTGGATTACTCCATGATATTGGAGCTACGCCATTAGCTTTACAGCAACGATCACAAATACTTGATTTTAATTATGATGATTCCACGCGATGTCATCAAGAAGCCAGTCATTTTATATTAAAAGATTATGAGCCATTCAAACAAATAGCAGATATTGCCCGTTATCATCATGCAAATTGGCAAAAAGATAGAGATACAGTTCATTCATTTTGTCACTATATCAATCTAGCAGATAAAATAGATACATTACTTCATCCTGATAGCTACGTCTTGCATCAAGTCGATGAAATAAAGGAGCGTATCGTTCAAGAGCGTGGAAAGAAATTTAACCCTGAATTTGTTGATGTTTTCTTATCGCTTGTTCCGCAAGAGTCGTTTTGGCTTGATATTGTATCAAGCTATCTTGACGGTCTTTTAACTAAAGAAATAGAAACACTTCAAAAGGCTGAATTTGACTTACCAAACTTATTATCTTTTGCAAACATGGTAAGCAAGGTCATTGATTTTCGCAGTCCATTTACTGCAACACATTCTGTTGGCGTTGCTTATACTGCAAAAACATTAGCTGAATATATGGGGTTTTCAGAACAACAATGTACGTTTATGCAGATCGCCGGACTTTTTCACGATATCGGTAAATTAGTTGTCCCGCATGAGATATTGAACAAACCCGATAAGTTAACAATAGATGAAATGAAGATTATGAAGACTCATACTTTTCATACTTATAGAATCATGTCTAAAATAACTGGATTTCACGAAATCACGGAATGGGCTGCATTTCACCATGAAAGGCTTGATGGCAAAGGATATCCATTCCGTATTGCGGGAAATGAAATATCATTAGAAGCGCGGATTATGGCGGTTGCTGATATATTTACAGCGCTTCGAGAAGAGCGGCCTTATAAACCAGGATTTGATAAGCAAAAGATTTTGTCTATTTTAAATAATATGATAGGTGAAGCGATTGATGAGCGAGTAGTTTCTGTTTTGACAGATAATTTTCAGATCATTGAAGAAATTTGTCTACAGCAGCAGCATAGTCGCGACAAAAAATACAAAGAAATGCAAAATTTCATTCAATAGGGTTGGAAGAAAATTTGTAGGTTAGTATACGTTAAGGAAGCTATTTAGGCTTCAAGTGTACACGGTAAACGCATCTAAATTTTGATTAAAGTATCCTATAGAATTTGAAGAAAGAGATTGATAAGAGCCAGGATTAGGAGAAAATTCTTTTTTTACAAAAAGGAGCTGGTTCTAATGGATGCAGTGTTTATCGAATGTTTTGGAGAGTTAGAAGATCCGCGAGTAGACCGAACGAAGAAGCATTTATTGTTGGATATTATAGCGTTAGCATTATGTGGGGTAATAGCTGGGGCTACGGACTGGGAGGAGATTGAAGATTTTGGAGAGCTCCATAAGGATTGGTTCTCTCAATTTTTAGAGTTACCCCATGGGATCCCGTCTCACGACACGATATCGAGAGTATTTGCAGCGTTGGAACCTAAAGCGATACAAGAATGCTCGATAAACTGGCTGAAAAGGATTCGGGATTTAATTCCAGAAACGATCATACCGATCGATGGAAAAACGCTGAGGAGATCAGGGTGTAAGAGCAAGTGTCAAAAAGCGCTACACGTCATCAATGCTTGGTCTTGTGCTAATGGAATCAGCTTGGGGCAGTTAAAATATGTCATTGCTTTAAAAGGGAACCAAGGATCACTGCATGAGTTAGTCAAAGAGAGTTTTGACATGTTGGATCAAGGCGCAACGACTTTATTGCCAACAACAGCGAAAGATGAAATCGATGCTGAGCATGGAAGAATTGATCAGCGAGAGATAGAGGTTATTTCAACAGATAAATTAGCTAATCTGATTGATCCTCGTTGGAAAAATTTAAACAGTATTATTCGTGTCATTCATGCATCTGAAACCCAAGGAAATGTTGTGACTGAAAAGCGTTTTTACATTAGCTCTTTACCCGTTGAGAAACCGCTGGAGATTCTTCATACGATAAGATCCCATTGGCAAATAGAGAGCTGTCTACATTGGAGCTTGGACGTTACGTTCCGAGAGGATAACTGCAGAATTCGAAATGAAAATGCCGCCCTCAGCATGTCGTGGTTGCGTAAGATAAATCGTTTCGGGACAAGCATAAAAATGGAGCTTCTGATATTTCATACGCCCTGAAATCTGCTCGGGACTCCAGCCTTTCTGTAAGCTCCTGACCACATAATCACGCAAGATCCCATCTTTTTGCAATTTGCTACAATGACTCCTCTCCCTTCTTCCATCAGCTTTCCGTTGCGCCGCCCCTGCGCAATATACCTCCGTTCCTTTATTCCTTCTGATTTCTCGGTAAACAGTCGCTTTATTCCTATCTAGCCTTTTGCTTATCTCTCCTATCGATATACCCATTTCAAGAAAAACAGATAAACGTCGTCGCTCTGACATCGACAATTGTTTATACTTCCCCACGTGACAGTCTCCTTTGCTTGTTTATTCAAGTTCCCCAAGAACATGAATATACAACTTTTCTGACTGTCGCACTTCAATTTAGAATTTGCCATTTTTGTTGATCAACTATGCAAGGATATTCTTAAGTCTGAGCAGCCGCTTCGAGAGCAGTATGCAGCGGAGCACAAATTAACTATGGCTATCAAAGATATTCAGCGCGTAGTTGATCGATCCTGGCATAAAAAAATGTCAGCAAGTTTCAGTTTTAATCTCATGGCTTTTATAGGATCAGCATATGTTTATTGCTCTTCCCTTCAATCTACGGGGTTATCTCACGAGTACTCACTGATTGGGGGAATAGCATTGGGCGCAGGAGGACTAGTATCCATAAAAGTTAACCCGCTTCCGAAAGGGATTCCTGAGAGTATAAAACATTTCGCAGCTCTTTATTATCTCGAAAAAGAATTTTCTGGTAGCTTGAATAGGACTTAGTACGTGAAAAACACACACCGTTATTTTATCCCAGAAAATGAAGACTATGAGCCAAGCTCTGATGATGGCGTGCTTAAAAATTATTTGCATATTACCTCGAAAAAAACAATGGATCAGATAGAGGCGTACGAATTGCAGCGCGCTGAGCTTGAGTTAGAGGAGGTTGTTGAAAAAGATCAGACATTTACAGCCGATGATATTTGTAAGTTCCATGAGTTATGGCTTGGCGATATTTATCCTTTCGCAGGCAGATATAGGACAGTGAGCATGTCAAAAGCCGGATTTCCATTTGCGGCGCCAAATTTTATTTCTCAGTTGATGCAAAAATTTGAAAATGATTTTCTTAAAAAATACACGCCTTGCCATGAGACCGATCTGAATAAACTAGCTGCCACTTTGGGAATCACCCATGCGGAGTTGATTATTATTCATCCGTTTCGTGAAGGAAATGGCAGATTAAGTCGTTTATTAGCGAACTTGATGGCGATGCAAGCAGATATGCCTCAATTAAATTACACAAGCATCGATCAAACGAAAAATCCGAATGGATTTGAAAACTACATAAAAGCAATTCATGCGGCATTTTCAGAAAGCACTCAACCTATCCAGGCGATTTTTTATAAGATTCTTGGTGACTCTATTTCTTAGAATCACTAAGAATTCGTTTAGGTCTGCGAGGTATGATAATAGCCAGCGCTTTCAATAAATCGACTTTGACGCCTTCAACGCCACAAGAGGTGATTGTAGAGCGAGCAGCTAACGCCGCCCTATTTTGGCCTTTAAGATAAGGGTTTGTATTGACTAAAGAAGCTTTTTTCATAAGCAGAGTATAGCAAAAATAATGGTTAAAAACGAGCGCATAAAAAGCATTATTTTTTACAATTGTTATTTTTGGAAAAACAATTGTCGGCTATAATTAGCCCATCTTTATGATTTTAATGAAAGGAAAATAGCATGAATAAAACGAGCATTCAAAAAACAGTTATTGGCGCAACGCTGGTTGCCGCGTTGTCTACGACATTGACCGGTTGTATGACAACCGATGCTTATACAGGTAATAAAAAGGTTAATGATACGTCGATCGGAACGGGAATTGGCGCTGTCGGTGGTGCGATTGTGGGCGGACTGATTGGTGGGCGAGATGGCGCGCTGATTGGCGCTGCGGCGGGCGGTTTGACGGGCGGTGTGATCGGCCATGTCATGGATAAAGAAAATGATGAATTACGGCAGCGTTTATTGGGCACGGGCGTTCAGGTGACGAAAGTCGGCGATAGTATTCAATTGAATATGGCTTCGGATGTAACATTTAAAACCGATAGTTCGGATATTAATTCTTCATTTTATTCGACCTTAAATTCTGTTGCGATAGTGCTCAAGAAATACGATAAAAACAACATCGTGGTGTCAGGCTATACAGATAATACCGGCAGTGCTGAGCATAATCAGGAATTGTCTGAGCATCGCGCACAAAGCGTCGGAGATTACTTGGTTTCTCAGGGTGTTGTTAATAGTCGTGTGTTTACGCAAGGATTTGGCGCGCGTAATCCAGTGGCCAGTAATGCAACAGCAGATGGGCGATCATCCAATCGTCGTGTAGTGATTACGATCAAATAAAATTGTTTGAATCAAAGTGAATCGTTTTTTGTAAACCTAAAGATTTTTTTAAACGATTGATGTCGAGAGTTCGTAGGGGCGCCCTTGATGAGCGCCCTTTACCTTTACTTCCCTATCAGAAGAGAGAGTTCAGCGACGTGTTCTTCTTCGTCGAGGATGATATGGCGAACGCCATGCTCAAGCGCTTCAAAGCAATAAGGGAAGCTGTCTTTATTATCAACAATTTTTCGATAAATTTGTTTATAAAAATCGATGGCTTCTTTTTCCCCTTTTAAATTGATATCAAGAATAGCTGGGAGCTCTTGTGCGCGATGCGTCACGGCTAATTCCATAGTAGGTTCGCCGCCAAGATAATCGCCGATAAGCGTGCGAAATGTTTTTTCATGTTTTTCTTCATCGCTCGCAATTTCTTGTAGTCGTTCGATGAGAGCTTCTGCATTCACGCCTTTCAACATTTCGGCATGCGCTAAATATTGAATTCTAGCGGCATGTTCCAATCGTAAAGCTTGATTGAGTAACAGAATGAGTTCGTCCTGAATTTTTTTCATAAGATATTACCTCCGTAAAAAGATATTGATAAAAATACGCCCTTTCATGATAGCGTGGATTGCAAGAGGAGGAAATTATTTTTTTTATTTTTTTAGTGCCAAACGCAGGCTAAAAAATAAAAATTCACCTTTTGTGTTTTCTGTGTAAAATACGCAGCGGTGACATTGGCTCCCTCGCGACGATAAATTGCGAACCCCGCCAGATCCGGAAGGAAGCAACGGTAGTAATTGATTCGGGCGCCGAGGTTGGGTTGATGTCACTCTTTCTTTTTTGTCATGACGCCAAAACCTAAGTTCTCAATACATAGAATAAGAAATTCTTACGAAGATTGGTGACCATTCTGTTTATGGTGGGCAGGGGCGTGTGTCGGTTTTTTGTGAAGTGCGTGCTTAGCATGCTTTGCATGCGCCGCATGAGAATGATTGACAGGTATTTTATGTTCTTTCGGCGGCCAAATAGTAATTGATTGCCCGACGGTTAAATCCATGTCTCGTTTTAATCCATTCCAAAATCTTAATTGATTTGGTGTGATGTGGAATTTTCTCGAAACAGAATTAATGGTATCACCGCGCAAAACGGTATAGTTAATCACTTTGATCTCGGGAAGTTTCGGAATTTCTGTCGAGCTTGCTGCAGCGGCGCCTGTTAGGACGCTGTTGGCCAAATTCTTATTGTCGCTCGGAATTAAAATGATTTGCCCAAGCCTTAATTGATCATGCATCAGGTGATTCGTTTGGCGTAAAACTTCAGGAGTGGTTTTGTATCTTTTGGCAATATTGAAAAGGGTGTCGTTGCCTTCAACCGTGTGTTGCACCCAGGCGATTTTTTGCGCGTCGGGCATTTGATCCAGTTCGGATTGAAAGCTTGCGGCATTATCGATAGGCAATAACAACAGTGTCGGCAGATTCGGGTCAGTGGCTCCACGGCTAAACCCTGGATTGAGATGCCGCAACAAAGCGGGGTCGATATTCGCCATATCAGCGGCTTTGTCCAAGTCGATTTGTGAGCTCACGGTAATGGCTGCCAAGTAAGGTTCATCGGGCACATCAGGTAAATCAATGGGGTAATTGTTGGCATGTTTGATGAGGGTTGCGAGGGCGAGTAATTTGGGCACATAGTTTTGGGCCTCGCTCGGCAAAGGCAAGTTCCAAAAATCTGTATCGAGTCCAGCGGCTTGATTGCGTTTGATAGCCGCATTGACTGTTCCTTCGCCCGCATCGTAAGCGGCAAATGTGAGAAGCCAATCACCATTAAATAAATTGTTTAAATACGTCAAATAGTCAAGCGCAGCGCCGGTTGAAGCAATGATGTCGCGTCGACCGTCGTACCACCAGTCGATTTTCAATCCATAACCCGATGCGGTGCTCGGCATCATTTGCCAAATGCCGGCAGCGCCGACATGCGAATAGATAAACGGATTGTAACTGCTTTCGAGCATCGGTAGTAAGGCGATTTCGGCGGGTAAATTACGTGCTTTGACTTGTTGGTAAATGTAGTACAGATACGGACGCGATTGATCCATGATGCGAGCCAAGACTTTCGGATTGTTAAGATACCAGTTGATTTGCTCACGGACTCGTGGGTTTTCCGGCGTTTCGTCGGGTAATCGGAAATCTTTGCTTAAATTGCTCCAAATCGATGCGGGATAGATGGCGTGGTAAATATGTTGTGGATTGCCGAGCCCAGCCGTCTTTTTATCGACAACTACCGAACTGCACGCGCTGAGCAATAATAACGCAATGCTCGCGGCCATTATTTTTAAAATCAGTAAACGCATTTGGCGCATCTTACGGTGAGTCGGCAAATTGGTCAAGTTTTGCAAAACTTTAAGAAATTTTGTTATTTCCAGAGTGATGGCAATAAACTTAACACGAGTTTCGCGCTCTATTAAGTTATGCAGGGATCACATTATTGTTCTTCTGTCATTGCGAGACACGCCGTGTCGAAGCGATCCAGTACTAGAACTAGATTGCTTTGTCGCTAACGCTCCTCGCAATGACGAAGGATTGAATTATTTCGGCGCTTAAACGCTTCGCAATATTCAATCTGTCTCGCGGATAAAACTCATCAATACTTCGCGATTTGTCGCGGGTTCTGCGACGGAATTTTTTGCAGCATCGATCGATTTAATCAGCCAAGCCATATTCTGGCCTAAATTGCGCATCGTTTGCAGGCCTTCAACATCTTTTTTGACTTCACCCTCATTCATGCCAAAGCCTTGATTCCAATAGGTTGAGCCGACAACAATCATTTGCGTGATTGTAAAAAAAGCATTGAGCATATGAAAGGTTGCAACGGATCCGGCTCGGCGTACGGCGACAATAGAGGCGCCTGGCTTGCGGTTGAACATATTGTTCGCACAGGCAACCATCGAGGTACGATCCATAAACGATTTAATTTGTCCGGAAAGTCCGGCACAGTAAACAGGCGAGCCTAAAATAATGCCGTCCGCCTCAGCCATTTTATCAAGACATTCATTAACATTGTCATTTTTTAAAATGCAATGGCCATCTTTATGTTCCCAGCACTTCATGCAGGCGATACAGCCTTGTACTTGTTTTTTGCCAATATGCACGCATTCTGTTTTGATGCCTTGCTGTTTGAGCTCCTCAAAAACCGTGTCGATTAAAATAGATGTGTTGCCATTTTCTCGGGGACTTCCGTTAAAAGCAATGACCTTCATGGTATAGACTCCTCTTTAAAGTGTTGCTAACAATAACACAATTTTACCGATTGTTTCGAGGGGCGGGATAGTTTTTTTTAAAATTCTTCTCTGATTTTTTGCAAAACATGAGATTGGGGTATATTATATATAGCCCAAATTTTGACGTTTTTAACGTAAATTAACACACTTTAAATGGGTATAAATAGATGACTACAGTGCAAGAAAACTATGAAAAGATAGAAGGTCAAGTACGTCAGGCCTTTCCCGATTATGATTTTTCAAAAGTAACACAAATTCGTGTTGGATCAGCGACTTGTGAAGACGCAGCAGGCGCGAGCGAGGTGGCGGATGAATTCAAGAAAAATATAGCTGCTTCTGGTCGAACTGATATTTACTTGAGGTCGGTTGGTTGTACCGGCCGATGTAGTTGTGAGCCGATTGTGACGGTCTTAGTGCCGGGCCAAAAAATGGTGGTATATCAAAAAGTAAACCGTGAAACGGCGCATAAAATTTTCATGTCTCACCTCAAAGAAGGGAAAATTGCTGAGGAGTATTTGCTTAGCCCAAACCCAGTTTGTAGCCAAGAGGCATCTTCTGTTAAGCGTTCATTAACCCAAGAAGCATTAGCCGCTTATCCGATTACCAAAGAATTTTTTGATTTATATGGTGAAGTCCCGTTTTACAGCTGTCAAAGTCGCGTGACATTGCGCAATGCGGGGATTATCGATCCGGAAAATATTTATGAATACATGTTGCGACATGGATTTGCTGCACTGGTGATTGCATTAACGAAGCGAGATCCGGAATGGATTGTCAACCAGGTCGCCTTATCCAAATTGCGAGGGCGCGGTGGTGGCGGTTTTCCAACCGCTAAAAAATGGCAAATTGCGCGAGCTAATGAAGAAAAAACGCGTTATATCATCTGTAATGCCGATGAAGGAGATCCGGGCGCATTTATGGACCGCAGTGTGCTTGAATCGGATCCGTTCAGCGTTGTTGAAGGGATGATGATTGCGGGCTTCGCGATTGGGGCTCAAAAAGGCTTTTTTTATATTCGTGCGGAATATCCCTTGGCTGTTGCACGCGTGCAGAAAGCGATCGATATTTGCCGACAATACGGTTTGTTGGGACAAAATATCCTGGGTTCTGGCTTTGATTTTGATATTGAAATTCGTTTGGGTGCCGGTGCTTTTGTGTGTGGCGAAGAAACTGCATTGATTCATTCCATTGAAGGGGAGCGAGGGCAGCCGCGAACGCGTCCGCCTTATCCGGCGACCAAAGGATTATGGGGTAAACCCACGGTCATTAATAACGTAGAAACGTTAGCTAATATTCCTGCTGTACTTGTGATGGGCGGAGAAAATTTTGGGAAAATCGGTACGGAAAAAAGCGGTGGGACGAAGGTGTTCGCTTTAGCGGGTAAAGTCAATCACACAGGTTTAGTCGAAGTGCCCATGGGCATGACTTTACGGGAAATTGTTTATGATATTGGCGGTGGAATTCCAAACGGAAAAAACATCAAAGCGGTTCAAATTGGTGGCCCAGCCGGCGGGTTAGTACCGGCTTCGCTCTTAGATACAGTGATTGATTACGATGCGCTGTCCGCGGCCGGGACCATGATGGGGAGTGGCGGTATGATCGTTCTCGATGAAGATGATTGTGCAGTCGATATTGCAAAATTTTTTATTACATTCACGCAAGATGAGTCTTGCGGTAAATGTTCTCCCTGTCGCGAAGGAACTTTGCGCATGTTGGAGATTTTAGAAAAAATCACGAGCGGAAAAGGCTCTCTTGAAGATATTGATCGTTTAGAACGATTGGCAAAATTGGTGGGAAAAACATCGCTTTGTGGATTAGGCAAAGGTGCGCCCAATCCAGTGTTAAGCACGTTGCGTCATTTCCGCGATGAGTATCTGGCTCATGTTGGCGGATTATCAACAACGGGCAAACATTGTCCCGCAAGAAAATGTACCGCGCTGATTCACTATGAAATTGATCCTGAAAAATGTGTAGGTTGCACGGCATGTGCTAAAGTGTGTCCGGTGAATTGTATTCATGGGGAACGAAAGAAAATCCATGTGATCGATCAGGCAATTTGTATCAAGTGCGGCAGTTGTTTTAACGTTTGCCGGTTTGATGCGGTAAAAAGAAGTTAACAGTACAAACAGATAAAGGCATTGATTTTTATAATTATCCTCAACTGTCTATGTTGAAGAGAATCAATGCAAAAATATCGCGAAGTGAGAGAGGAATTAACATGACATTAAATGCAGAAATAGAACAAAAACAAATTACATTAATGATTGATGGGCAGAAAGTGGCAGTTCCCGCTGGCACGAATGTCATGAATGCGGCTGAAAAGATTGGCATTCATATCCCACGACTTTGCTATCATCCTCGCTTGAGCCTGGAAGGGTCCTGTCGAGTTTGTATCGTCAGAGTAAAAGGAATCGATGCTTTTGTTGCGTCTTGTTGTACCGAAGTGCAAGAAGGGATGGACGTGCAGACCAATTCTCCAGAAATTCGCCAAGCCCGTCGTGATATCGTCGAATTATTGATTGATAATCACCCACGTGAATGCCAAATTTGCGAACGTGATTCTAACTGTGAATTACAGCGATTGGCTTATGACATGGGCGTGCGTGAGCGTTTATTCGAAGGAAAACGCAAACGCCATCCAATCGAAAACTCTAGTGTTTCGGTTGTTCGAGATGCTGAAAAATGCGTATTATGCGGCCGTTGTTTTAGAGTGTGTCATGAAATTCAAGGCGTGTTTAATTTGAGCCAGCAAAATCGTGGATTTTCGACGATTGTGACGCCAGCCTATGAAGCGCATATGGATGATTCCGTTTGTATTCAATGCGGACAATGCATCAACGTATGTCCGACGGCCGCCTTCCAAGAAAAAAAACATGCGGATCGCGTGTGGGCGGCGATCAATGATCCCAGTAAATTTGTGATTGCACAAACCGCACCCGCTATTCGGGCAGCGATGGCAGAAGGGTTTGGTTACGAACCGGGTACGGCCTGTACGGGTAAAATGGTGACAGCGCTTCGACGATTGGGTTTTGATGCAGTGTTTGATACGGATTTTGCGGCGGATTTGACGATTATGGAAGAAGCGCATGAATTGATTGAACGAATTAAGGGGCATGGGCCATTGCCGCACATTACCTCTTGTTCGCCGGGGTGGATTAATTTCGTCGAAGGTTTTTATCCCGAGCTTTTGCCGCACGTGTCCACTTGTCGTTCGCCAATGACGATGATGTCGACCATTATTAAGACATATTATGCGAAAAAGACGGGCCGTGATCCGAAAGATATTTATGTGGTCGCAATTATGCCTTGTGTGGCTAAAAAATTCGAAATGGAGCGACCAGAGTTTGCGATCGATGGCATGCCGGTAACAAACGCCGTTTTAACGACGCGCGAACTCAATTGGATGATTAAATCGTATGGCATTGATTTTAGACAGTTACCGGACGGTGAATTTGACTCCCCATTGGGCGAATCGACGGGCGCCAGTGTTATTTTTGGAACAACGGGTGGCGTCATGGAAGCGGCTTTACGTACAGCGGCTGAATGGGTGATGGGAAAGCCGTTGGAGAAAGTTGAATTTCATGGCGTGCGAGCCCCTGTTGCTGGGCTGCGAGAAGATACGCTTAAAATTGGTGATCTGACCTTGAACTTAGCAGTTGCCAATGGGCTACAAAACGCCAAAATTCTTTTAGACCGTGTTCGATCGGGAGAAAAACAGTATCACGTGATCGAGGTTATGGCCTGTCCAGGTGGCTGTATCGGAGGAGGAGGGCAGCCCTATCCGCCGCGCGGCTATACGATTTTAGATCCTAATTTGGCGGCTAAGCGAGCCAATGCATTGTATTCTATCGATGCAGCAAAAGCCATTCGACGATCGCACGAAAATAAAGCCGTATTGCAGCTTTATCAGGAATTTTTAGGGCAGCCTGGCGGAGCGCTTGCGCACCAGTTGTTGCATACCCATTACAAGCCTAGATCAAGACGAGGAATAAAATGAGCGAAAAAACAGAGCAGATGTGTTGTTGTCAAGAGATGAGCTGTAAAGTAGATAGTCAAGGTATCTTACCGGATTCGATTGTACAATTTATTGAAACGTGCAAAAAAAATCCTGAGCCGCACAGTCAATTGATTGCAGTCTTGCATCAAGTACAAGATCATTTTGGTTATTTATCTCCGAAAACCATGGATGCAGTGGCTTATTTGATGGAAATTCCGGCTGCAAAAATTTCGGGTGTTGCTTCTTTTTACCATTATTTTCGACTCGTGCCTGCGGGCAAATTTCATATCAGTATTTGTCTTGGGACCGCTTGTTATGTGAAAGGTGCTGAGGCTGTGCTGAATAAATTTCGTGAAGAATTAGGTATCGAGCACGGAGAAACGACAACGGATGGATTGTTTAGCTTGGAAGTTTCGCGTTGTTTAGGAACCTGCGCTTTAGCGCCGGTGGTAAAAATCGGGGAGACAATCCATGCGCAGGTAACCCCGGATAAAGTGCCGGGTTTGATCGGCCACTATGCAACTTTGGCAAAAGAGAAAGCCTGATCAAAATGAAAGGCTTGCAGTACGTAAAACAATGATTAGGCCGGTATTTTTTCTTATGTGCAGCGGGAAGCTTTGACAAATCGAGGCTTTGTGCATAAAATCGCCGGTCTTTAAAGAATGATAGGTATTAAAAATTATGAAAAGAACATATCAACCCAGTAAAATCAAGCGTCAGCGTACACACGGGTTTCGTGTGCGGATGGCCACACGTGGCGGACGAATTGTGTTAAACCGTCGTCGAGCGAAGGGCCGCAAAAAATTAAGCGTGTAAATGTTGAATAGCTTACGTAAAACTTTTGCCAAATCAGACCGGTTATTAAATTCAAAAGAGTATCAGCTGGATTCCTTCACGTATTATCGGCCTAGCCAAGCGTTGTGTGTGTGGATTAAACTAAACGATCAAGCCCATGCTCGTTTGGGTTTGATTTTAGCGAAAAAGCAGATTAAAAAAGCCAATAAACGGAACCGGATAAAACGAATTATCCGAGAAAGTTTTCGACATCACAAAGACCTCTTGCAAAATCGTGATATTGTTATCGGCGCGCGAGCAGGGCTTGAACGATGGAGCAACCAAAGGCTACGGCAATTTTTGGATGAACAATGGAAAAAATTACCTGTTTGATTAAGCAAATGATTGGTTTGCTGATTAAAGTTTATCGGTATACGATCAGCCCTTTGTTGGGGCATCGTTGTCGGTTCTATCCGAGCTGTTCTCATTACGCAGAAGAGGCTATTCGTGTGCATGGTCTTTTTAGAGGATTGTTATTAGCCGGTTGGCGGTTATTGCGCTGTCAGCCATTTTGTCGAGGTGGGATTGATCCGGTTCCTGCTGCACAACAGTGTAATTATTTACCGTGATCGTGGTAGCGCAAGAACGCTCTTTGGGGCGTGCAGCATGATTACACAACATCAACATGAGGCATTATGATTAATTATATTCGATATTTTTTGTATGGCGTTTTAGCCCTTTTATTTTTAGCGTTATGGAATGCTTGGCAATTATCACACACGCCTCAGCCATCGGCGCAACCCGTTTCAACGGCGGCGCAAATGATCGTGCCAACAGGAACTTTGGCGCCAGCGTCTTTGTCCAGTGCGGTCACAGCAGGCAATCAATCATTGCCGGCATCAGGCAAAATCATTCACGTCAAAACCAATATGCTGAATGTTGATATTAATTTATCCGGCGGCGATGTGGTTGAGGCGGATTTATGGAAGTACCCTGAAAGTATTCACAGCGCAAAACCGGTTGCTTTGCTGGCAGACGATGATCAGTTATTTTATATTGCACAAAGTGGGTTGTTGTCCCATACCGGGTCAGCGGAAACTTTGCAATATACCTCAAGCAAAGAAACGTATGCTTTAGCTGAAGGCCAGGATCAGCTCGATGTTGTTTTACAGGCAAAAACGAAAAGCGGTTTGATTGTTGAGAAGCATTATGTATTTAAACCGAATCAATATGCGATTGATGTATCGATGAATGTGAAAAATGCAAGTGGGCAACCGTGGATGGGTAGCTTTTTCACACAATTTTTAAGAAAAGATACGGGTACGGGTCAAGCAAAAATGTTTCGGGTCAATTCCTTTTTAGGTGCAGCGGTATCGAGCGAAGAGAACCCCTACCAAAAATTCCCTTTAAATAAAATCGGCGAAAATCCGATCAGTCAAGATATTCAAAATGGTTGGTTGGCGTTGGTGCAACATTATTTTGTCGGTGTTTGGATTCCCGTGCGCGATGTCATGCAACATTATTATAGCGCTGCAACGCCAGACGGTGTAGTCACGATGGGTATCGCAAGCCCCATGACGGCTATTGCGCCAAATCAGTCAACACAATTTCATTCAACCCTTTATGTCGGGCCGAAAATTGCTACATTACTTGCTCAGGTTGCGCCGCACTTAGAGTTGACCGTGGATTATGGACATTTATGGGTCATTGCGATTGTCATTTTCAAAATGCTGTCTTTTATTCATCGATTTGTTGGGAATTGGGGCTGGTCTATTATTTTAGTGACGATCTTGATTCGGTTGGTATTTTACAAATTAGCGGAAACCAGTTATCGATCCATGGCCGCCATGCGCAAATTGCAGCCGAAAATTGCTCAATTAAAAGAGCAATTAGGCAATGACAAACAGGCGATGAGCAAGGCGATGATGGAGTTGTATAAGCGAGAGAAAGTCAATCCATTAGGTGGTTGCTTACCGATCTTAGTTCAAATTCCGGTTTTTATCGCTTTATATTGGGTTTTGCTCGAGAGTGTCGAGTTGCGCCAGGCGCCTTTTATTTTGTGGATCCAAGATTTATCCGCCAAAGACCCTTACTATGTACTGCCCATCTTGATGGGTATTAGTATGTATGTGCAACAAAAATTGAGTCCTGCGCCGCCGGATCCCACACAAGCGAAAATGATGATGTTCTTGCCGATTATGTTTACGGCATTATTCATGAACTTTCCGGCAGGGCTCGTGCTGTATTGGCTCGTGAATAATGTATTATCGATTGCGCAACAAGTCTATATCACGCGTAAATTTGAACGCGGCGGCTATCGTCAATCGACAAAAGCTAAAAAAGCGGAGTGGATGGTGAATGCCAACCGCAAGCGTTGATACGATTGCAGCGATCGCAACCCCCCCAGGTCGTGGCGGGGTTGCGATTATTCGGGTTTCAGGTTCTCAAAGTGGCGCGATTGCACAGTCGATCACGAAACAATCAATCATCGAGCCACGCAAAGCCCATTACGTTTCTTTTTATGATCATGCAGGCGAGATCATCGATCGCGGATTGATGTTATTTTTTCGCGCACCCCATTCTTTTACTGGTGAAGATGTTATCGAGTTGCATGCACATGGCAATCCTTTTTTACTAGATGCCTTGCTCAAAGAAATTTTACGATTAGGCGCGAGGGCTGCTGAGGCCGGCGAATTTTCCAAGCGCGCTTTTTTGAATAACAAAATTGATTTAGCGCAGGCCGAGGCGATTGCCGATTTAATTGAAGCCTCTTCGATTCAAGCTGTTCGATCGGCGGTTCATTCTTTGCAAGGTGAGTTTTCAGCTCGTATTCATCAGTTAGTTGAAGCAGTGATTCAATTGCGTACTTATATCGAAGCCGCGATTGATTTCTCTGAAGAAGAGATTGATTTTTTACAAGAGGCGGCGCTTCAGCATTTGTTGAATGATGCATTGACGCAATTTGCTTCGATTGAATCTTCAGCCAAACAAGGCGCGATATTACGGGAAGGCATGACGGTTGTGATTGCGGGTAAACCGAATGTCGGTAAATCGAGTTTATTAAATGCACTGAGTGAAAAAGATTCCGCGATTGTCGCGTCGGTGGCTGGGACAACCCGGGATGTTTTACGCGAACAAATTCATATCGATGGTATGCCATTGCAAATTATCGACACAGCCGGTTTACAAGAAACGCAAAATGAAATCGAACAAGAAGGTATTCGTCGGGCTTGGTTGGAGATTGAAAAAGCCGATCGAGTGTTGTTTGTTGTCGATGATCCCGCATTGTTGCAGTTGCCTTTGCAAATTCTATGGCCAGAATTCAATGAAAACGTTTCATCGAAACCGGCCGTCACATTGATTTGTAATAAAATTGATCTTTTATCGGAGCAAGCCCGTGTTGAAACACGGGGAGAATATACGATGATTTATTTATCAGCCAAATATCGACAAGGTATTGATTTGCTCAAAAATCATTTGAAAGCGGCGATAGGATTTGAGGCGAGTGCTGAAAATGTGTTTCTTGCGAGACGTCGACATTTAGATGCCTTAGCGCAGGCGAAAGAATTTTTATTAAAGGCTCGCTCGAATTTAATCGAGCGACAATCGATTGAATTGGCCGCGGAAGAATTACGTTATGCGCAACAAGTGCTTTCTGAAATCACAGGTGAATTTACCACTGACGATTTGTTGGGAAATATTTTCTCGAAGTTTTGTGTGGGGAAATAGGAATACAACACGGTTTTCAGTTACCGTGGTTTTTTATTCCACTTGAGCGTGGTGTGCTAATTGAGGTACCATCGTCACCCATTGAGATAATTAAATTTTATTTAAGGAATTATTATGCGAGCAAACGGTCGACAACCACACGAATTGCGTGAAATTAAAATTACACGCCAGTTTACGAAACATGCCGAAGGCTCCGTACTCGTTGAATATGGAGAAACCAAAGTTATTTGTACGGCCAGTGTTGTGAAGGGCGTGCCGCGATTTTTGCGTGATAAAGGGCAAGGTTGGGTGACGGCTGAATATGGTATGTTACCGCGATCGACGCATGATCGTGTTGATCGAGAAGCGGTGAAAGGGCGTCAAACTGGACGAACGCAGGAAATTCAGCGTTTGATTGGACGTACATTGCGATCCATTGTGAATTTATCTTTGCTGGGCGAAAACACGATCAGCATTGATTGTGATGTGATTCAAGCCGATGGTGGAACACGGACCGCTTCGATCACGGGTGGATGTGTTGCCTTAGCAGATGCAATACGCCACATGTATTCAGGTCGGTTTATTTCAACGAATCCATTAAAGAATTTAGTTGGATCTGTTTCTGTGGGTGTGTTTAAAGGGGAAGTTGTTTTGGATTTGGATTATGAAGAAGATTCCAAAGCAGAGACCGATATGAATGTTGTGATGAACGACAATGGTCATTTTATTGAAATCCAAGGAACCGCCGAAGGCAAACCGTTTACGCAAGAAGAGTTTCTTAGTATGCTGGATTTGGCTAAAACAGGGATTCAACAAATCATTGTTCAACAAAAAAATGCACTGGGCTTATAAATTGAAAAGCGATCAACAGAGGATGAGTGCGAGATGGGAAAGGATTGAGTAGGGTGTTTAACCGGCTATTTAAAAAAAATAAATTAAAATTGCGCGTTATTCCTGAGTCACAGCATGGAATTACACCCGATAAAATTAGCGAACATGCTTTATCGGTTGTTCGAAAATTGCAGGCAGAAGGATTTGAAGCGTATATTGTAGGCGGTAGTATTCGGGATATTTTTTTAGGAAAAAGCCCTAAAGATTTTGATGTAGCCACCAGCGCGCGTCCTCAAGAAATTAAAGCGATATTCCGAAATTGTCGCATCATTGGTCGGCGATTTCGTCTGGCTCATCTTTACTTTAAATCAGGATTGATTGAGGTGGCAACGTTTCGAGCCGGCCATGAAAACGCCGCGGAAAATCATGCAAAAACACATGATAGCGGTTTAATCCTGCGTGATAATGTATACGGTACGTTTGAAGAAGATGCGGCCAGACGCGATTTTACTGTCAATGCGCTTTATTATGATCCGGAAGAATCGGTCATTTTAGATTGCTTCGACGGATTTAAAGATATTCGCCATCATCGTCTTCAAGTGATTGGGGATCCAGTGACCCGTTATCAAGAAGATCCAGTTCGTATGCTGCGCGCAATTCGCTTTTTGGCTAAGCTGAATTTTAAGCTGACTTCAGCGTCAGCGGCTGCTATTGCCACTTGTGCGCCGAGTCTTGCGCAGGTTTCTTCTTCCCGTTTGTACGATGAATGGTTGAAATTATTCTATCAAGGGACGGCAGAAGAGACGTTTTTTCAGCTTAAAAAATACCGACTTCTCCATCAATTATTTCCGGATATTCCTTTCTCAAGTGAATCCGAGTCATTTATACTAGCGGCTTTGAAAGATACGGATGAACGTTTTCGTCAGCAAAACCCCATTAATTACGCTTTTTTATGGGCCGTGTTTTTGTGGGTACCTTTTTTTGATCGTTTTCGTGACTTGTTGCACGAACAACAATTAGCAGTGTCGGAGGCTTTTCATCAAGCGGCGCATGAAATTATTCATGCTGAAAGGCAACGCATCATGATTTCTCGACGTATCAGTGAGGTTGTTCTCGCGATTTGGCAATTGCAATATCCATTAGAGCAACGTAATCGAAGAAAAATTAAAAGTTTATTAAATAATCCTTATTTCCGTGCGGCACATGACTTGTTAATGCTGCGGACTTTGTTAGATCCTTCTTTAAAACCCATTGGGAAAGCTTGGTGGCGAATTCGGAATGGACGTCCGGAGCGTTCTGATAGTCATCCGATTTAATTATACAAGAACAAAGAAAATCATTTATAATCTAAACGAAAATTTTATGGAAGAAGAGGGCGGTATCTATGTTTAAAAAAATGATGTGTTGTTTTTTATGGCTCGGAGGGATTTGTTTTGCCTGTCATGCGATCAGTTATACCGATACCTTCGTGCGTCCCGTGACGTGGTCTGGAGAAAAATGGGAGTATTTGATTGAAAGGCCGGCGATGGTTTTTCATGTTAATCCAGTGTTATTCGAAGAAATTTTAGATACGGCTGGAGTGCATGGCTGGAAACTGATGGATGTAACGAGCGAGGCGCATGCGTATACGTTTTATTTTGCGCGTCCTTTACTGCCGCATAAAATGGCAGCTGCTATCGAACGTTTAAAAAGAATAAAAGAATTTCGTGAAGACCAAGAGGCGGCGGCGAACGCTCGTGTTCAAAGCGCTACGCAAAGCAATTCAAAAAACTTGTCCGCCATGAGCGCGTCAGCACAGTCAGGGAATGTTAATCCGTCAGCGGTTCCGGTCTCAACTGGGATCATAAGCCCGCCAGTGCTACCGACTCAGACTAGCCAGAAGTAATATGTTAAAGATCATACGTATGATAAGCGGACGTAAAAAACGGCTGTTATTTTCATTTGTTATTGTCTTATTTGGTGTGGGGCTCTTTATATGGCATCGCGCGCATCAGTCGCAACAAGCAATTCAACCAACAGTTTCTGTCACGGTGGGGGATATCGTTGAAGACGCTCAGGCTATCGGTTTTATCAAACCAAGGCATTCGATCACAGTCAAGTCACAAATTGATGGAATTGTGGGTGAAATTTATCATTGGGAAGGCGAGTATGTAACGAAAGGAACGCCACTACTTAAAATTACGCCAGCTCCTTCGCCGACGCAATATGCCATCGCGAAAGAAGAATTAGCGGAGGCTGAAGCGATTGAGCGTTCAGCCAATAAAGATGCCGATCGTTTTAAAACAGCATTAGAACGAGGGTACATCACCCCTCGCTATGGTGACTATATTACGGCCATGCGAGATCAGGAGGCGGCGAAATTAAAGCGAATTTTAGCGGCGCAAAAGCTCGCTTTAATAGAACAGGGCAATACCATCGTTGCCGGTAAGCCGATTGCTAATATTGTCGTGAGTCCTATCGATGGTTATATTCTAACGCGCAGTGTCGATAATGGCGATCCCGTTATATCTTTGAGTTCGGCGCAGGCGTCGACGGCTTTATTTTCGATTGCCAATATGAGCGACTTGATGTTTCAAGGTTCTGTCGACGAATCGGATGCGGCAAAGGTGACCTTGAATTCGCCGGCCGTTATTACGGTGGGCGCTATGTCTAATGTAAAAATCACCGGAGTTCTATCGCGTATTGCTTTGCAAGCAGACAGCACCTCGACGGATACAACCTCTCCTTTTAGCGTCGGGTTTAAGGCAGAAGTGACGCAACTAAACATCCCCAATCATGTGGCACTGAGATCAGGATACTCTGCGACGGCAGACATTAAAATTCAGGAAGCGAAGCATACGCTATTACTGCCAGAGCGTGTCATTCAATTCGATCAGGATAAACCCTATGTTTTGTTGCCGACAAAAGACATTAAAAATCCCAAACGCCAGTTCATCGAAATTGGATTGACTGATGGCATTAATGCGCAAATAACAAAAGGGCTGTCGGCTGGACAGGCTGTTTTAGATAAGCCGACGACGGATGATACTAATGAGAACGATGACTCCCCATGATCGTGTCTATTCTGCGAGATTTATGGCTGCATAAATTACGTTCTTTTTTGGCTTTATTTTGTATCGCCTGGGGAATGATTATCGTTGTTTTATTATTGGCATTATCGGACGGATTTTATCAAACCAGTCAAAAAAATATTTTATCCTTATTAGATGGTACGTTTTTTATTTGGGCGGGCAAAAGCACAAAAAATTATGAGGGCTATCCTGCGGGACGACTGATCAAAGTGAAGGCGGCGCAGGTTCTTCATTTTAATCAGGCATTTCCAGCGATTCGATTGATGAGCCCGATTTTTTTTAATAATTCATCGGTGGGTTATCAAGACAAACAGATGGATTTAAAGATCGCGGGGGTTTCACCTGACTTTCGATTGCTGCGAAAAATTAATCTAATGCAAAACGGACGATTTATCAATCCCATCGATATTCAAACGCATGCTCGAGTGATTATTTTAGGATACAAAGCGAAACAAGAATTATTGGGTGATGCCGATGCACTAGGAAAACAAGTGATGGTGAACCGAGTCTTATTTACGGTGATCGGGGTGATCGAACCGCCTTATAAAAATGCGTATAATTTTCATAATAAAGGGTGTTTAATTCCTTATACCACTGCGATGAGCTTGTGGGGCGATCAAGATGTTAGTTTTTTTGTTCTCTTTCCCGATCCTGCCTTAGATGCCGGCATTGTCAAAAAAGACATTCAATTTTATTTTTCAGAAAAACTTCATTTTGACCCTTCCGATGAAAACGCCTTAAATATTTTTGATACGACGAAATTCTTTAAATTTTTTCAGTATTTCTTTTTGGCGATTCGATTGTTTTTCGGTTTTTGTGGATGTATGACACTGGGTGTTGGCGCGCTGAGTGTGGCAAACATGATGTTTTTAATTGTGAACGAGAGAACATCAGAAATTGGCATTCGTATGGCTGTCGGTGCAAAAACGTACCATATTATGCGACAAATTATGCTGGAAACTTTTTTGATTGTGATGCTGGGGGGCGCGATAGGTTTTTTATTTGCTTTATCGGTGTTATGGGTTTTATCGTTTTTGCCTTTGCCTGCCTGGTTAGGGACGCCCACACTTTCTTTTGGTTCTGCCTTTGTTGCAGCTTTTATTTTAGCATTATTTGGTTTGTTGGCCGGTTATTTTCCCGCAAAACGAGCGGCTAACATGGATCCTGTGCAAGCAATAGGGTATGCGCCATGAGTATTTTATATCGACAAGCCATGCGTGCCCTTTGGCATGAAAAAACAAAAATGATTTTAACGATTTTGGCGATTGCTTGGGGTACGTGGACGATTACAATGATGTTGTCCATTGGCGAAGGATTACGATTGCATTTTGGACAAGAGGTTAAGAATTCCGGCGATCGTTTACTTACCATCACAAGTGGGAACACGTCAAAGGCTTATCAAGGTATTTCGCCTAATACCCCCGTGCAATTGATGAAAGAAGATTATACGTCAATCCGACAAGGGCTCACCCATATCGAGCGGATGAGTCCCTTGTATAACATAACCAAAAAATTGACGTACCAGACTAAAACTTTTTCGATTCCTTTGATGGCTGTCAACGAACAGTATGCAGCCATCCATCAAATTACTATTCAATCACCGGGGCGGTTTATTTCTCCCATTGATTTATTAGAACGTCGGTCAGTTATTGTATTGGGAACGAAAACGGCTAAACAATTATTTTCAACGAATTTATCAGGCGCGATAGGGCGAATGGTTTTTATCAATCAGCAACCTTTTAAAGTGATCGGGATCATGAAAGAAAAAACGGAAATGATGTCGAAAGAAGGGGGTGATGCGTTTAACAATTGGATTCCATCGACAACTTACGAATTGATTGCGAATCCGCTTTATTTGGATGGGATCGTGTTGACTTATCAGGACGCCAAACAACTCAGCGCGATCAAATTGCAAATCCAACATGTCCTTGCGCTCAATCATCATGTTGATCCGAGTGATGAAGGGATTGTTGATTTTGATGACCTGGCTGTTTCGCAAGAAAAAATCAACGCCTTTTTTATAGGCATGCAGCTGTTTTTAGGGATTATCGGCTCATTTACGTTGATTATTGCTGCGATTGGCATTGCGAATGTGATGTTAGCAACGATTGCACGATCGGTTCGAGAGATTGCCATTCGTATGGCGGTTGGGGCGAAAACCTATCAAATTTTAGCGGGGTATTTGTTTCAAACATTCATGGCAACTTTACTAGGCGGTGTGATCGGTTTGGGGTTATCTTATGGGACTATTACGCTGATTAGACTGATTCCGATGCACGGAAAAATAGTTGAGGCGATTGGAAAGCCCAAGCCGGTGTTATCTATTTTTGTCGTGCTCCTCGTTGTGGGTATTTTAAGCGGCATGGGCATTTTAGCCGGATTTTTTCCGGCATTGAAAGCAGCGAATATTGATCCTTCGGAGGCGTTGCGATATGAGTAATCCGATCGTTATCATGCAGGAAATACGAAAGACGTATCAATCGGGCGGCATGAGTTTTGAGGCATTAAAAGGCATTGATCTGCAAATTAACGCAGGAGAATATATCTCGATTTTGGGGCCGTCGGGTTCTGGCAAGTCAACATTGATGCATATCATCGGTTGTTTATCGACGCCAACGAGTGGGCGCTATGTTTTAAATGGTCGAGAGGTCAGTCATTTAAATCGCAATGAATTGGCGAGTGTTCGCAGTCGTGAAATTGGATTTGTTTTTCAAAGTTTTAATTTACTGCCTTATTTGAATGTGCTGGAAAATGTGATGTTACCATTGGATTACCAAGGTATTGCGATAGCGGAGCGAATCGATCGTGCGACAGTGGTAGTCGAGCAGTTGGGTTTGTTGACACATCGCGCGCATCGGCCTAATCAATTGTCAGGTGGGCAACAACAACGCGTGGCGATAGCACGCGCTTTAGTGACGCAACCTAATATTTTATTGGCTGATGAGCCCACCGGAAATTTAGATAGTCAATCCGGTAATGAAGTGATTAAACTCTTTGAGCAATTCTCATCAGAAGGGAAAACCGTTATTCTGGTGACGCATGATTTAGCCGTAGCGAAGCGGACGAGAAGAATGATTAAAATTTATGATGGATTGATTACAGAAGATCGATCGAATGAATAGGAGTTCATGATGACGAAAATATTAATGATTAGTTTGATCGGTTTTGCCGTAATGGCAAGTGGTATCGTGTTGGCATCTAGTGCATTTGCGCAAAGTGGCGATTATGCGGATTGGATGTCACAACATAAAGATCAATTACGCAACTTGCCGATCAATCAAGTGCCGATTTTAGGTAGCCATGATGCCGGCACTTCCGATCTCAGCACGAATAGTCCGATTAGCCAAGGTCGATTGATCGCTCAAAATGTGAGTCCTAAATACTACCATCCGACAGCCAAATTGGTGAAACAGGCAAAAGCGCAATCGGTGTCGATTTTGCAGCAATTGAATGCGGGCGCGCGATTTTTAGATTTGCGCGTGACGTATCAAGATGGCGCGTATTACAGCGAACATTTGTGGATTTCTACGCCGTATTTTGGTTCGAACGGTATTTTCACGCAAATTAAAACATTTTTACAAAATCACCCTGATGAGATTTTGATTTTAGATATACCGCATTTGCTGTCTGAAAATGCGGTATCAACGCGCGGTGTGATGGATACGGATGAAGCGACGATTTTTTATCGACTCATTGTTAAAGAATTTAGTGGACTGCTCATTCCTCGCGATAATCCAGCAACATTGACGATGGGGCATATTTGGTCCACACCTGGTCGTATTATTTTAATCAGTGAAATTCCTTCTTCTGATCCGGCAATCAATCGTTACATTTGGAATCGACATGATGTGTTGGATGCCAGGTGGATGGCGCAACCGGATCCGGAAACGTTGATCGAAAAATTAAATCAGGTGATCGATAGTTGGAATCAAGGACAGTATCGCCATCAACTGCGTGCATTAGCCGCCATGGTCACGTCGCGCCCGAAAAATCCGAAATGGCGATTTGATGGATTGATTTCTGCCGCGGCAACGACGAATGCGCAAATCAACGAACAGTTGCAAACGAATTGGAAGAATGCGCCGATCAATATCGTGCTCGTCGATGATGTTGCCCGCTCAGGGCTCATGCCTACTTTGTTGAATCGCCTTTCTCAGCCGGCGACTTGACGGGTTGTCAGACTTATTTTGAGGCTGCATTTTTAAATAACCGAAAAGGCGCCAGATTTTGTAGGCGCTAAAGCCTCAGCGCCAGGATCTGTTGTCTCAACGTCTTTAATCAGAACTGTTGTTTGATTGGCTCGAGCCTTCGGTGTCCCGA
>Ga0209319_1000920_pt1 | contig 29166 bp, 30 predicted proteins | sample RifGroE2_FD_184000 | JGI IMG/M metagenome (GOLD analysis project Ga0209319, IMG submission 184000) | Groundwater microbial communities from Rifle, Colorado - Groundwater E2 (SPAdes) (version 2) | ecosystem: Environmental > Aquatic > Deep subsurface > Groundwater | place: Rifle, Colorado, United...
GCAGGTACGTTTCAATCTTTTCCCTCTCAAAAAAGGTCAGTTCTTTTCCTTTTGGCATATTCATAATGGGTTAATTTGGTTAACTCCATATGATAGCAGAAAAAGGGCTTCGGGGTTTGAATTCGGGGATTCTTCAAAACCTTCCAATAATTTCTAGCTGTTTGATAATCTTCCTGTTCAATTAAAGCTGCAATAATATCAATTACTGAAAAATACCAATTTTCATTTTTTTCATCATAATGTCTGCGAATTTTGAAATTTTCAAAAATTGCTAGCGAATTTTGTTTTTCTATCATTTGTTTTATGTTAATAGCTTATACTGATATATTATCACTATAACAAAAACTCGTCAAGCAGCTTTTACTTTATCTTTTCAATAATACAAATCCTCCTCAGTCGCCTTTTGTGGAGCTTGTTTGGTGGGAGAATCTTTTTTTGATTATTGCCCCCAGGGATTTTCAGAGGTTTTTACAAAACCAAAGACGGTAGTCTATCACGACTAACACCTTTTTCTTTTGCCCACTTTTCAAAACATTGCAAATAAATGCATATGCATTTATTTGCAATGTTTTTATCCTATACGCTATTCCAGATTTTCCAATTCATTTTTCAAAAACATCAAAGTTTCGTGTTTGAGGTTTTTGCGGATTTTTTGAAATTGAGAATTTTCCAAGAGCATATTTAGATCCTGATCAAGAACTGTGGCAGTGATATGCTTTTGGATGAATTTAATCAGATCTCTGAAAAACTCACACACACTGATCTATTTCTTTTTTTCCTCAGCTTTTTGCTGACGCTGCTGTTCATTGTGAAGCTCGAGCCTAAGCAGGAAAAGGGTTTCGCTTTTGAGTTTGGCACGAACCCAATCTTTTTGTGATTCATTTAACAATTCTCCCAATCCGTCAAGAATGTGTTTGTCTTCCATTTTTTCAAGTATTTCTATGCATTTTTCCAACAATTTTTCAAACTTCATTCCAGCTCTTTGCTCAACAATTTCCTTGTTTATTTCCCATCCATGCTGAAAGAAAAAAAACACATCGAAAATATCGCGACTTGTTTTTCCAATTCGTTCATACATAGCCATGAGCTTGTGCGCAAACATATCCGGTTCGATTATAACCAGCATCGAAATTCCAAGGAATGTTTTAACTTCGTAATGAGAACCGAAATGCCTTCTGCTTACTTCAACTTTTATTTTTGGTGCCCCAGGTGCATACGAAATAACATTAAGCAAGTTGAAGCGCTTTATGTGTGAGTCTTCAATTTTGCCATACTTTGCAACTATTTTTTGAATTTTTTCAAAGACTTCAATTTCTTTCGTATCATCCAAGAGATCAAAATCCAAATCAACAGAATTACGATTCAAGTTGTAGAACAAAAGAGCTGCTGTGCCGCCCTTGAAACCAAGATAGGGAGAAATTGTTGTATCAGTGTAAACATCCTTAAGAATTTGCAGCAAGATGTTTTTGTGTTTTTCCCAATCAAACATATTTTTTTTATTGATTACTAATAAAATATTTATAATATTCTTGAACCTTTTTTTCCAATCTTTTGTTTTTATAGATAGGCAAGATTTCAAAAACTTTATCCCAGTTCAAAGCATCCAAGTTGTCAAAATGATAATCTTTACTGACATATATTCGATCTAAAAAAGCTCGCTCTTTGGTTGCCCAGGCAACACCATTTCGATGCTCAACTCCAGCAATATTACTCAAGACATAGTCTTTCATGCGCACATAATCTATTTTCTGATCATCAGCCTTAATCTCGCGATTCAAATATGATGCCACAAAAATATTTCCATAATATTGGAAATTAACCCCCTCCCGAGTCAAAACAGTTTCAAAGCTGACGTAAGAAGGCGTATATATTTTGACTGCCAATTCAAAGCGATTGTATTTTACGTCTTTTGCATAAAAACCCTGGTGCACTCTGATTAATTTTCCAGCTTTGACATATTTTTTTAATCTGTCATTTATAATTGCAACATTATTTTCACTCCACAATAAAGCCGCATCTCTTGAAGAAAAGACTGTTTGAGTTGATCTTAAAATTGCCTCTAAATAGGCACCTTTGGTTGGTTTATTGTCCATATGTTTACTGAAAGGGGTATTAAAATCCCTTCCTAGTAACATTGTATCATATTTTAATAAACCTAGCAATACCTAGCCTCGCATTGAAAATTACCATACTTCCATCCCCCCTCAATTTCGCAATTCTCTCCTCAATCGGTGGGTGGACCTGCCCGACTACCAATTCAGACTAAACAAATATAGTTTTATTTTCCAAGCTAAACATTCATGCCACGAAGCTTTGCTATACGTTCTTCAATTGGTGGGTGGGTTGAAAAAAGTTTGGAAACCTTGTTGCCCTTGAAGGGATTTGAAATGTATAGATGTGCGGTGGCGCGGTTGGCGGCTTCGAGAGGTTCTTGGTCGGCAGAAATCTTTTCTAGGGCGCGAGCTAGTCCTTCGGGATACCGCGTTAGAAGTGAAGCACTGGCGTCAGCCAAAAATTCACGCTTTCTTGAAATAGCCATTTGCATCATCATTGCCGCAAGTGGAGCAAGTAATGAAAGCAAAATTCCCACAATCATCAAAACTGGATTCCTATTATCACTGTCATCCCCACCGCCAAAAATGGACCAGTGCCTGAACCAATCAGCTATCAAAGCCACAAAACCAACCAAAACAACCACCACAGTGGAAAGCAAGATGTCGCGGTTTCCAATATGCGAAAGTTCGTGAGCAATCACACCCTCAAGTTCAATTTTCTCTAGTTTTTCCAAAAGCCCGGTAGTCACACAAATAACGCCATGCTGGGGATCTCGGCCCGTAGCAAAGGCATTTGGAGCAGAGTCTTCAATGATATAAATCTTAGGTGCTGGGAGTCCAGCAGTTATGCACAGGTTTTCCACAAGGTGGTATAACTCTCTATTTCCCTCATGAGTTACCTCTTTTGCGCTGCTCATAGCCAAAACAATTTTGTCACTCCACCAATATGAGCCAAAACTCATAATTATAGAAAAAGCTACTGCAATATACAAAATCCCGCTATTTCCCATTGCTCCAGCAAAAACATAACCCACGCCAATAACGAAGATTAAAAAGCCCGTGATATAAATCCAGGTTAAACGCGTATTTTTGTCAGCTTGATCGTATAATGTTGCCATTTACTTTGTTAAATTTAACGGGGTAAATTAAATAAATTTAAACTCGGAAATAATGTTTTCGAAAATATTTTCGCAAGATATTGTTTTGTCAGTAAAATAGGTAGCTTCCAAATAAAAAACCTTGTTTTCTTGATCGTCTTTCCAAAAAATAGCATCCCTTACCAATCCATCTTCTGTTTTTACTTTTTCAGTTCTAACACCCATACGTCCCGCAAAAAGTTCTTCTTTCGGATCTATGCATAAAGTGATTCCTTTTAGTTTTGCAGCCTCTCTTAAAATATCTTCGCTTTGCAATGACAATGTTCCAATATTAACAGAAAATGACAATGAACTGCTCTTTGAATTGTTGTTTAAATATTTTTTAAGAGACAAAATATTTTCATCGTTTTTTTGCAACTTCAGATCATTTGGGTATTTTATCTGAAATCCATTCAAATTGTCAGTATAAACAATCCAATCCTTAATTCCACGACTTTCATCAGTATACAAATTACCCTTTATAGCATCGACAGTCAAAGATATATTTTTTGTCAGATGCACCCCTGCTGAATTGGAAATATGAGTAGCATCAATAAAAAGATATGCTCCATAACTAATTCCGGCAACAATACACGCAACCAAAAGCATAATAGCCATCAACAAAAAACAGTGTGCTCTATTGTGGTCACTATATTTCTTATGAACATCGTTTTGGTGTTTGAACATTTTTCAAGTTTGATTAAAATTGTACTTTTACATTTTCTCTTTCAGCTTCATCTGCAGCAAAAAATTCTCGCTTTGCAAAATTCAACATGCCAGCAAAAATGTTGGTCGGAAAAGTTTCAATTTTGATATTGAAATCTCTAACGTTACCATTGTAAAATCTTCGTGAAGCTTGAATTTTGTCTTCAGTGTCAGTTAATTCTCTTTGAAGTTCAAGAAAATTTTGATTCGCTTTCAAATCAGGATAATTTTCAGAAACTGCAAACAATGATTTCAAAGTTCCACTAAGCATGTTTTCGGCTTGTTCTCTTTGCGCTGGAGTGTCTGCGCCCATTGCTGCTGTTCTGGCTGCTGTAACTTTTTCAAAAAGTTCCTTCTCATGAGAAGCATAGCCTTTCACTGTGTTTATCAAGTTAGGTATCAGGTCATATCTTCTTTTTAATTGAACATCAATATCGCTCCAAGCTTCATCAACCCTGTTTTTCAGCTTAATAAGACCATTATAAACACCGATAACCCAAATAGCCACAAGAGCTACCACTACAATTGTTATAATCATATAAATTTTAGCTACAAAATGTTGCAAAAGCTTGCCCCAAATGCAGCAGTTTTATTAAAAAATATTACTAATAAATTATACACCACAAAAGCTTGTTTTGAAACTGCTCGACAAACCGTGCTATAATACAAGCAATTGTGATGCTTGTGCGTTTTGTTTTTCAAACGCCTGCTTCACAAATTAATTTGCATAAATACAACCTCCATGAAATTTATTACGCCTTATGCTGTCTTTATCATTCCAATTGTTGTTGCCATAATCGTGCAAGCCATTAAGTTTGTTCTGTACAGCATAAAGCATGGCTGGGATTTGAAATATTTGTTCACTCATGGACACATGCCAAGTGCTCACACAGCCTTTGCGACATCGCTTGTCATCTCAATTGGATATTATGAAGGTGTTCACACTGGGACTTTTGCAATTGCGGTGGCGTTGGCTTTTTTGATTCTTGATGATGCAACCAGACTTCGCATGACACTTGGAGATCAAGGACGCTATCTAAACATGCTTGTTGGACAACTCAATTTAAATGAAGATCAGTATCCAAGACTAAAAGAACGCATGGGTCACAAAATAAGCGAAGTTGTTGTTGGTGGCATTATTGGACTTATTCTTACGTCTATTTTTATCAAACTTCTTTCTTGATAGCTTTTAGCTTTTCAGACATTAGCTTCTTAGTAATAAAAAATCACCGCAAGGTGATTTTTTATTTGTATTTTTTTCTAAAAAGCTAACAAGCTAATGCTTAATAAACTATCTTGCCAGTTCTTCTTCAATAACATTTCTGTCATTCCAGGGAATCTTCTTGTCTCCAACAACCATTGTTTCAAAATTACCCATACCTGTAATGCAAATTATATCCCCTGCTTGAGCAATCTCAAGTGCTTTTTTGATTGCATCACGCCTATCGATAATCTTCCAAAAATTTTGCCCTTCAATTTTATTTTTAATTCCAACAGCAATCTCTTCAATAATTTGCTCAGGTTTTTCATGATATGGCTCATCATTTGTAAGGATCACAAAATCAGCATATTTGGAAACAACTTCTCCCATTACTGGTCGCTTTCCCCTGTCACGATCTCCACAGGAACCAAAAATTGCAATGATTCTTGTATCGGATTTTTTAGCCTGAAAAAGCGTGCTGTAAAGCCTTTCTAATGCATTTGGCGTCAAAGCAAAATCAACAAAAATATGTAGCCCCAAATCGTTTTCTATGGCCTCCATTCGCCCTGCCACGCCCTTTATTTTTGCCAGTGCGTCTTTTATCGTTTCCAGTTTAATATCTTCACTAAGGCCCACACACATCGCAGCAAGGGCATTCTCTATGTTAAAAAGTCCCGGGATATTCAATTCATAACTAGTAGCTAGTAACTCGTAACTTGAACAATCGATTCCAAGTTTAACATTTTTTGCTTGAACAATCTGGATACCTTCATTTATCATTCCAGATCCCTCCTTGTCATTCCCGCGGAGGCCTGCCCGAAATGCAATCGTTGCAGGCGGGCGGGAATCCAGGTCCGCATTTTTTTCTAAATTTGTTGTATACGCAAATTTTTTATCAACATCAAAATCCAAAAACTCTTCTGGTTTTTCCATGTCGGCATTAACAATAATTGTTCCCTTGTTTTTTGCCACAGTTTTAAAAAGTTTCTTTTTTGCTTCTCGATATTTTTCCATTGTCTTGTGATAATCCAAATGTTCTCTTGTCACATTTGTGATAACTGCAGTTTGATATTGAACACCCCAAACACGATGCTGATCCAGAGCATGCGAAGATGTTTCCAGTACCAAATATTCACATCCTTGTTCAACTGATTTTCTGATAAATTTTTGCAAAGCAAAAGCTGATTCGGTTGTGAAGTGAGAAAGATTTTTTTCTTCAACTCCATTGATTTTAAAATTAATAGTTGAAGCCATGGCAACTTTTCGTGCCCCGTGGACACCAGTCTTTACGAGGCTGCCAGCTTCCTCCAAAATTTGTGTGATCATCTGGACAGTCGTTGTCTTTCCATCTGTCCCAGTAACACCAATAACCTTGATCTTGCGTGAAGGAAAACCATACACAACATTAGCCAAAACTGCTTGAGCTAAGTGGTAAATATTTTTTATAGATTGTGGTACAAGGTTCTTAATTCTATACATCAATTTTCAACTTCTAATTTTCAATTTCTAAACAATTTTCAATGACTGAATTTTAAAATGTTTGAAACATTGAAAAATTGAGATTTGTTTGAAAATTAGAAATTGAAAATTTAAAATTTTTTAAATACTATTTTCTAAATTTTACTGCAAACGCCTTTGCTCTCTGTAATCCTCGATATACCGCATATTTCCTGGGGTTAATAATAATATCATAACTTCCAGGAAATTCAATGGGTTTAGTGTTTGGTGAAAACCCAATTTTAAAATTTGTTATTCCCTCCCAGTTGTTTGTTGTTTGTTGTGAGTTGTTTGTTATTCTTACTCCTCCAAAATCATACCGCATGCAGCCATTTTCTTTTGCATCCAAAATTGTTTGCCATTGGAGCAAAAATGGTGCCATCACATTTCTGTTTTCATTTGACGATGCCCCATGCAAATATGTGACAGTATTTTCATAAAACAAAACCAGATTTGCAGCGATAATATTTCCATCATACTGCGCCACATATATTTTTAGCATTTCTGCTGGTAAAATTTCAATCATTTTTCGATAATATTCCTGAGAATGAGCAACAATTCCCTGCCTCGACGCCATTTCTTTTGTAAGCCTCAAAAATGCATCTGCATATTCCTTTTTTTTCTCATTAGTTACTAGTGATGAGTTTCTAATTACTACATTTTTTTTCTTCGCCAAACTTATATTGTACCGTGTTTTCGGCTTCATCTGTGCTAATAATTGCTCCTCGTTTTTTGAAATATCCAACACAAAAATCTCTTTTGGCTGCATATCATGTGGAGCCTTGACGATCTTTTCTGAAATATTTTCCTTTATCAGTTCTAGTAATTGATTACTCTCCGGTTCAATCCTAACCCACCCAGCATTTTCTTTTCTTCCCAAATCAACCAACTCCCGCATCCCATTTTTAATTTTGTTATTTAGATTTTGGATTTCATTTAAAATTTCAAATTTAAAATTTAAAATTGGACCGCGAGGGACATACATATATTTTCCTACTATTGACAAAACATGTTCAACAATGCTCGCTAAAAATGCGTCATTTTCAATAAAATGAGTTCTTCTTCCCACAGATTCTTGAAATCTTTTCCACTGAAAAGATTGCAAAAACTCTTTTTCAAAATTGTCTTTATTCTGGCTTTTATCCATGGATCAATTATACCAGCAAAACCTGGCAAAACAAAAGAGCACGCCGAGGCGTGCTCTTGAAAAGTTTTTAAGCTTAGTATGCTGATGTTGGCGGTGTGAAATTTGCAATCCAGCGAGCCACACCCTTAGAAACTCGCAGTTCATCAATATATCCTTTAAAATGATCAGCTGTTGATCTGCTGGTTCCGATATAGTTAATGTCAGTTGAAAGATCTATACCGGTAGCATCATTCACTGATGTTCCAACTGCTTTTCCATCCACGTATAGATTAACATCTCCACTAGTTTCTCTTATGAGTGCCACATGATGCCAGGTAACTGTAATGTTGCTAGTATACGAGTTAGTTGTTCCGCCACAAATTTTATTACCAGTTATATTACCATTCCAATAAGCAATGATGCCTGTTGAAGCGCACGTTCCGGCCACAGTTGGATTAAGAACAATGTCAATATTAGAGCCAGCTGCTCCGAATGAAAACATGTTTTGCATGGTAGGGCTAGTGCTCCTGAACCAAAAGTCAACTGTAAATGCCTCTGCTGCTGCAAAATCAAAATCTGGACTAGCGGAAACAGTTAAATAATCATCAACAGTAATAGTATTCTCAAAACGTATTGATCTGCCAGAAGAAAACATGTGCTCAGATACACTTTGTGTTACCTGTCCATGCCGAGATATAATTTTTGGATCTGGCGAGGAATCGACAATATTGAGCGGCGTACCATCTCCATGCAGCAACAATTTTGTCAGATTATCAGACACTGCAACTTCTGTTGCCCTAACTGTTTCCTTGTACTTTCCCACTGATCTTATGCGAGCAATGTCTTCAACATCAGCAGTGCATTGCAATGGCACAGTTGGGTTATTTTTACCATAAAAAGTAAGATCATACAAAACATCCACACCATCGCCCGTGTCAGGATCAGCGTCAGTATTATCCGCCAGCAAACCACTCGCATCACAAGCAGGATTAGCAGGAGAAGGAAAAGCATCAGTTATTATTCCAGGAGAACCATCCGTCAGTTCTAGGTTTATTTTTTTGAGAGCCAGCTGAATTCCAGTATCAGCAGTTTGAAGTGCCTGCATGGAAAACTCAATTGATCCTGCACTTTTTTTCTCAATAATAACCACTGAGGAAAGTGCTGTGGCAATCGCAAGCATGATAGCCACGATGACCAAAGAGTATGCCAGAATCGAACCTTTTTTTGATGGTCTGTTTTTAACAGACGATGTATTTTTTTTCATTTTTGTTGTTTTGTATTGCTTTCAAAAAGTATTTGTATTATACCACACTTTTTATTTCTTTCCCAAATTTTTCAAAGCCATTTTGACGCGCTCCCCAACATCCTTGATTTCCGAAGAAACCAATTTGAGAGATTCACGTGACTCCGAAACAGAATATCCCATTGCAACCAAAGCTTCAAAGGCATCCGAATCACTTTCAAGTTGAACTTTTTCATGTGCTGGCATGTCAACAATTTTGTTTTTTAATTCCAGGATGACTCTTTGTGCTATTTTCTTTCCAACTCCAGAAACCCTTGTAAGTACTGATGGGTCTTCATTGAGAACTGCCATGCTGATGGTTTTTGGATCAGCGATAGCCAAAATTCCCATGGCTGCTTTTGGACCAATCCCTGAAATAGAAATAAGAAGCTCAAACATTTCCAATTCTGCAATATCCAAAAAACCATACAAAGACAATGTATCTTCTCTGACATATGTGTGAGTATACAGCTCAACTTCTTGTCTTCCAGCAATTGAGCCGAAGGTGTGCACTGTAACAAAAACTTTGTATCCAACCCCATTAACGTCAATTACAGCATAAGAATCTCTGAGAAAATCAACTTTGCCACTTAATTTTGCAATCATTTTATTTTTGGGTCTTTAAAAATTTGAAAATTCTAGTTGGTTGTAGTGCTATCTGTTGTTGTTTGAGAATCTTGAGAATTGGTATCTCGAAAATATTCTGTCTTGCATTCTTGAGTTGGTGGCATCTCTAATTTTCTCAAGTTTTTTATTTCTTTGTCGCCTTTGTTATCTTTCAGCCAATCTTGAACACCACTTTCCCAGTTTCTATATTGCACATCATTGCTTGGATCTTTTGGTCGCTCTCCTCTTGGATCATCCTTATTTACATAATAAAGAATGTCATGTGCACTGCCGAATGTTTCTTTGTCTTTTGCATCCTCTGGACAATTATCATTGGCCAAACAAAAATCTCCCTTGTTTTTTCCTTTTTCTATTTTGCAAACCTTTATTTCTTGCGTATCAAATTCTCCATTAAGCACTGCTTTTCCAGTGTCTTCTTTTTCATATTTGGGAAATTGCTCGATTGCATAATTTTTTAAAGCTTCGTTCATAAATGCTCTCCAAATTGGAGCAGCAACAACTATTCCATCAGCACCAGCTTTCATTGAAGAATTGTCATTATTTCCAGCCCAAACACCCACAGCCAACGAAGGTGTGAAGCCCATGGCCCAACCATCACGAAATTCATTTGTTGTTCCAGTCTTTGCGGCAACAGCCCTATCTGTAAATTTGAATGGGTTATTCTCTCCAAAAACTGGTGCACGATATTCATTTGTTGACATGATATGATCAAGCATGGCAACATATTTTTCGTCAACAACTCTTTGTCCCTCAGTTATTTTGTATTCCTCCAATGTCGCTCCGTTCTTGTCTTGAATTTTCAAAATTGCGGTCTTATCTCGATGTACTCCTCCCGCAGCCAAAGCTCCATACGCATTCACATGATCAAGCAATGTAACTTCCCCTCCTCCCAAAACCAACGACAAACCATATCTTTCTGGCTGATTCAATCCTTTTATTCCAAGACCCTTGGCTAAATTTATTGAATCCTTTACTCCAGCAAGATACAATGTTTTTACAGCTGGAATATTAAGAGACATAGCCAATGCATTTTTCATTTGAAGAGGTCCATGAAATTTTCCGTCATAATTTTGCGGCTTATAATCTTTTCCTTCATCAGTAGAAAAATTTGTTGCCACGTCATAGAGCAATGTTTCAGGTGTATATCCCTTAGTAAACGCGGTTAAATATACATACGGTTTAAAGGAAGAACCTGGTTGGCGATCAGCCAATGCAACGTTTACTTGTCCATCAATAGCTTTGTCAAAATAATTTTTGCTGCCAACCATAGCCAAAATATGACCTGTTTTTGGATCAGAAGCAACAAGTGCAGCATTTTTTGCATTTTGAGAAACATTTTTTGCAGCTCCTTCAATAACAGCTTTTTCGGCAGATTGCTGCTTATCCCAATCAAGAGTTGTGAACACTTTCAAGCCTCCTTGTTCCACGGCTTGTTCGCCATATTTTTGTTCCAAATATTCTTTAACATACATCACAAAATGAGGAGCTTGAATATTATCTTGGCGCGGTGCTATCTCAGACAAAATATTAACCTTCTTTGCCTCGTCAGCCTGCTCTTGTGTGATATATCCCTGATCAGACATTTTTTGCAAAGCTGAATTTTTTCTTCCAACCAGAGCATCAGTATGTGAACCAAATGGAGAATAATATGTTGGTGCATTTGGAAGTGATGCCAAAAGGGCGGCCTCAGCAAGAGTCAAATCTTTTGCTGATTTTGAAAAAAATGTTTGCGCTCCAGCTTCGATACCATATGCGCTTGAACCATACGGAATCTGATTCAAATACATTTCCAAAATTTCATCCTTGGAATATTTCTGCTCAAGTTCAATAGCAAGAATAACTTCTTTTATTTTTCGTGTAATTGTTTTTTCGTCGGTTAAAAGAGATTTTTTGATAAACTGTTGAGTAATGGTACTTCCACCCTGCGCAGCGCCCCCTTTAATAATATCCTTAAATGCACTACGCAAAATAGCTTTTGGGTTTACTCCAAAATGAGAATAAAATTCTTGATCCTCCAAAGAAATTGTTGCATATTTCACATTTTCTGGAATTTGATTGAAAGGAATCACTGTTCTCTTTTCTTCTCCATGAACATCATACAAAAGATGTTCCCCTGTTCTATCATATATTTTTGTTGATTGTGCAATCAATTTTGCATCCACCGAATTTGCGCTTGGCAAATCCTTGGCAAAATACAAAAAGATTCCAACTACACTTAAAAATCCCACACCAAAAAGATACAGGGAAATTTTCCCTACAATTTTCCATTTATCTTTATTGGAAGAACTTTTAAAATTTCTTGAAATAAATATTTGGTTCATATTAAAATACTAATTTAGTAAATTACTTCGCAAAAGAAGTTACTTTCTAAATCCGCACACTTAATTAAGTGTGGGGATAAATATATTATATGCTTAAAACAGCTTTTTTCAAAGCCGCTCTAGTATACAGGAAACTGATTATTTATCAAGAGTTTTTATATATTTTTAAATTTTATTTTCAATGGCAAAATTTCCCTTTATTTTCTCCCAAATATTTTTAATAAAATTCAGGTTCAAAGTTTCAATATCATCTTCTTCAATAAAGCCATCCTTAAGCAAAATAAACAGGGAATCAAGATTTAATCCTCTCACTAGGGCAAATTTTTCCAAACCAGCTTCCTTAAGTTGTTCCATGACCATCAATTGTTCTAAATAAACAGTGTCTTTGCTTTTGCTCAAAACAGCCTCTCTTGCTTCAAGACTTTCACCTGTTCGAAACAAACGTTTGCAACCACGCACAGAAATTCTCAGCAATTCTTTTGCTTTTTCCTGCAGCACCATTGGATCCATGTTTTCAGCGGTTGCAAAATAAATTCGCAAAGAACATTCGTAATAAGCTTTTACTGAGTCCAGATAATTTCCGCCATTATTTTTTTCTGACATTGCTTTAACATAATTTGGTTTTGGCAATTCACTGAAACCAAACAACTGCTCAGAAATTTCCTTCTGCATTAGCATAGCCGCACCCTCAGCCAAAACCATCCTGCGATTACCCCCAATTTCATCATACAATTTCAATTTTATCTTACTTTGATTTAAGGACTGAATAAAATGAGAAAATTCATGCCCCAACATGACAGAAATAAGTTCATGAGCAGACCTATCTCGCGTAGGTGCTTTTATGATGTTTTGTGACTTATTAACAGACATTGAGCCATAGCCATCACTCATCACGAATTGCCATTTCCCATCTGGCGCTGCACCTTTTCTTTTAGAATTAAATTCTTCAGCTGGCATTGAGCTTTTTTGATCATATTGCATCAAAAATTGTTCCGCACACTCCGCAAAAACATAACTTGGAATATTTTTTTTTCATTATTTTATCGAAATCCAAACCTCTTTCTGCTGTTTTTTGTTTTTTCGATATTTCATTTTCCACATATTTCTTTTCCATGTCATCAGCATATGCTGTTATTTTTTCACCAATTTGCTTGTAATTTCCGTTTTCATCAATTTCATCCTCCACTCCAAAGGTAAGCTTGTCGAATCTTGAATACACTGAAACAAATTTATTCAATCCAGAAAACTGATGCAGGAGATCAGCTTCCTCTTGTGACAAATTTTCTTCTCCAATATAATCAGCCAATCTTTTTATATCCACAACATGTCCGAACTGATCAACAATAACTTCATTGACACGCCTTTTGTATTGCTCCAAAATATCACGCAATACAATTCCATAATTTTCAGATTTATCTTCTTTAGAAAAATTAAGTGATTCTATCTTTAATGTTTGCTTGAAATTTCTAAGTTTTTGCAATTTATCTAATGCATTTTCAGGATTAAGCAGGACTGTTATTGGCTTAACAGTTTCAATGTCATCAATGTCAATCTCGCCAGAGTCTGTCATCGTGGATGCAATTTTTTCTATCAACATTTCTTCTGAATATTTTTTCAATTGCCCTTCAAGCTTTTTCATTGAAACCCCATCAACAGCATCGAGTCTTCCCCTCATTTTATAAAGATTTTTCTTTATCAACTCCAAATCATCTCCCTCAATATCAAGACCAGTGCATGATCTGAAAAAAGCCCTGCCTTGATTTGTCATCAAATATTCAGGATGCAAGCCTGCAGAACTCACTTTTATTTTAAATATTTCTTCAAATTTAGTTCCTATGGTATTTTCAAAAGATAAAATTTCAGATCTTTCTTGTTCTGAAAGCTCCACTTTTTTGACTTCGCCATTCTCCAGCTGCTTCAATCTTTCAATGCTTTTGTCAACTGAAGAGAAAGCACGCTCAGGATACATTTTTTCCTCCTTTTTATTAAATTCAACTTGAGGATTATACAATTCCATGTTCATGTATTCATAAAGACTTATTTCTTTTTATATTATATCACACCTAAAATCAAAAAAGACCGCACGGTCTTTTTTGATTCCTAAACTATGCTTCTATTTTTTTGTATGTTTTTCAATGGCATATTTAACAATGTGTTCGGCTGGATTTATGCCGGTTATTAATTTGAACTTTTCCCATTGTGGAGAGACGTTAACTTCAATAACATAAATTTTTCCCTCATGCTCGAACAGGTCCACACCAGCTATTTCATATCCCATTGCATCCGTTGACTCCAGCGCCACTTTTTCCATCTCCTCACTGACAACAATTTTTTCAGCTCTGGTGCCATGAATGTTGGATTTATACTGTCCCTCATTGATGAATCGTTGAAATCCTCCCACCACCTCGCCACCTACCACGAAAATACGAAAATCACTCACGATTGGAAAGTATTGTTGTGCTAAATAATCTTTATAATTACTTTGAAAAAACTCCAGTGCTTCTTCCTTAGTATTTAATTTTTGAATTCCCCTGCCTTTTCTGCCAAAAATTGGTTTGGCAATAATGGGAAATTCCACATCCTGGGCTAATCTTTTCCAGCCCTCAAAATTATTTGCCTGAAATGTTGCGGGATGATCAATGCCACATTCCAGCAGTCTTTTTGCTTGATGCATTTTACCTCTCACATAACCGCCAGAAAGAGATTGCTCGATCACTGTTTTATCTTTATCCTCAAGCATCTCTGCCAGCAGCTGCGCTTCATAGATATGATTGTTATATCCCCTAAAAATGACCACGTCGAAATCACAAACATCCTGCTCACCGTGCATCACTGTAAGATCACCATCTATAGTTTCAAAAGTAATTTCAGAAAACTTAAGAACTTCTCCACTATGACCAGCCTTCTCGATGGCGTTCAGTAGATCCTGAGCGTTTTCATTCAAATCTCCGATGATTCCAAATTTTAACATATGAACGTTTGCTTATAGATAATTTCAATTTCTTGGCAGCATTTCAACAAAAGCATCGAAATCTTTTTGCTGCAGTTCTGGGTCTTTCAAATCTTCAATCAAACAAAGACCAGGTACAGTATTCATTTCAATAAAAAATGGCTTTCCCTTTTCATCAAAAAAGAAGTCCAGCGAATATTGCGCCTTTGCAAACATTTTCAATTTAACTACAATTTTTTCAGTCACTTCCCAAACACTTGGTGGAATTTTTTCTAACGGCACGCGCTTGCTGGTTGCTCCTTGATGCATATTGGTAAATAAAGAACCACCTTGAGCAATCCGAGAAAGAGCATAAAGTGGCTGGTGATTAATGTAGGTAATTCTAAGATCTGCCAATTCACCTTTTTCAGAAAATCCAGGAATGCCATTTTCATTTTTAACAAATTCTTGCAACAGCATCGGATAAATAAATTTTTCTTTTAAGATAGTTTCTTTATCTCCGATAACAATACCAAATCCACCAGAACCCTGAAGAGGTTTGGCGACAATTTTTGATGTTTTTATTTCTTCAATTGCATTTTTTAAATCAGCTGAGTTCATTGCCACAACTGTTTTTGGCATATATTCAGAAAACAAAGCATACTGAGAAAGTTTGCTATCAACCATAGTTCGAAAAAGCGGACTATTAAAAACGATTGAATTACTGGCCATAGCCATTTTTAAATCAAAAAGTTTATGTTCACTAGAACCAGGCGTCTTATCATAAATAAGATCAGGGGTAATATCTTTTTCAATTCTCCGCCATTTTCCATCTCGAAAAGCCCAGGCCCTAATGAAAACATTTTTTTCAATATCATACCATTCGACACTTGCGCGATACATTTGAATATTTTTTTCCAGCGCCATCATATGCCATCTTTCAAAGGCCTTCCTGGTCTGTTCATATGATATTGGAACTTCCATATCCCAATCACTACCCGTATAAATAACAACAATGTTCTTACTTTCTTTTTGCATAAATTTAATAATGTTGTTTATTTATTAACATCGATCAAAAATTTTCCTAAATTTCTTTTACCTATAATCATACTGTATTTTAATTCTTCACGATCAACAACATTTACTAGTGTGATTATTTCCACCTCATCTAATTTAAACTGCATTTTTATTTTTGGCCTTATAGTTACGCCACTTGAAGAATACACGATTGAAATATCAGCAAGATCAGGATGTTTTCCTGCATAATTTTTCTTTAATTCTACTTCTACTTTTCCAGCATCCTCCCTCTTAAAGTCTCGAGGAAATTCTATTTTTTCAAAAAAATCTATAACATCCCCATAACCCAAATTTTTCGCCAGCTCACTATCGATAGATGTTGACATTGCGCCCGTATCAATTTTGGCTTCAATTTCAATTTCAATTCCTTCTTTACCGATAAGTTTTACTTTTTCAATTGTTCCAATAACTTTTCGTCCAGAAATTTCTTCGACTTCTTCTTCAACTTCTCCTCCGAACAAATCTCTTCCCACACGAACACCACGCACAGCTGTTTTTATCTTAAGACCCTTGATACGCTCAAGCCTTTCCTTGAGCCCGCTAAGATTGGCAACTTGAATAGCAAGACCAGGACGTGCATTAATTTCCAAAAAAACAGGACCACGCTCACGATCAATCGCCACATCGGCTCCCAAAAATCCCATTCCAGAAATTTCTTGCGACTTAACCGCAAGCAGCAAGATATCTTTCCAATATGGAATTTTGATTCCAGAGAGAAGCATCCGAGTGCCAGGGACATAATCAATAATTTTTCCCTTGCCCAAAACTGCTGTTGTGGTAACACCTGAAGCCAAATCTATTCCCACTCCAATTCCTCCTTGCTGCAAATTGGCTTTTCCTCCAGATTCCTTGGTTGGAAGACGAAGCATCGCCATCACAGGGATGCGATTAAAGACAATAACACGAATATCTGGAATTCCCTTATATGAATATGGCTTAAAAAGTTTAAGCAGTGTTAGCCTTTCCTCAAAAAAAGCAATGTCCGGCATGTTTGCAAGTGAAAAAGCACCATCCAAAATATTCAAGATATGACTTTTTAGGTCACTAACGGTTACCCTTGATCCATCCGATTTGATCCACACAGGATCTGGCAATGTTTCAATGCCATCAGGAGAAACACATTTAAAAGTTTTTTTCTTTCCATATACAACCAAAATACCTCCCCCACCATAACCGCGATTAGGCTTGAGTGCAAATGTGTTCGGCAAAGAAAACCAATCGAAGCTTTCCAATTCTTCAACTGTTCTTATTTTTGCAAGCAACTTTGGCACTGGGATTCCACCTTTTTTAAGCATACGCTTGCTTAATATTTTGTCATCCGCCAACCGCTTGGCCTTTTTTCTGTTGTATGGACGAATGTAATCAAGATTGCGAGCGTTCATTCCAAGCAACCTATTTCCATTCTTAAAAATTTCAAACATACAAAAATTCAATTAATTCCTTAACCTAGTTAAAGATACAATAACCAAGATACCCGCCTCGACTCGCTAGACGCAAGTCGATGCGAGGCGGGCAAACATCAAACAAAATTCAATAATCAAATTTCAAATAATCAAACCATTTGTATTTTTGGATCTTGGAATTTTGGAATTTATTTGGTTATTGTTTCTTGTATCTTGTTTCTTGATTGTTTACTTTAAATTTTTGAGTACTTCTCTAAAACGAAAATATTCATTCAAACGCAATCCATCCCATTTCCCCAAGAAAATATTAATAGGAATTGTGATTAAAATTAACCACGGAAAAGCCACGATACCTTTTATAAGCAATGGCCAACTCGCTAAAAAATATCCAACAAGAGAAATCACCAATGTTTCCACTGCTAAAATTACAGCTGCACGATTTCCTTTTTCAATTTGAGCAGCCACAAATTTTTCCACAATTGTGATCATAATCAAAATTGGAAAAATAGAAACAGCCGCCAAACCAGTTCTTCGCATCGATCCTCCAAAGCTAAGCAATATTAAAATTGAAAATGCAATAATACTTAGAGTGATGGCAACTCGTGGCAAATATAAAATGCGAAGTCCTTTTAAGGCAAATCGCATAAGCATCCCCACCAAGATAACAACCACAAAAATAAGTACTCCGTAACGAAGTTGCGGCACGGCCAAAAAAGCAAACGTCACAATCGCTGGCGTATAAATACCAAAGGCTTTAATTCCAATTACCTGGCGAAAAAAAGCAATCAACGTTACCACAATTGGCAACATTAAAAGCAAGATAACCGTATCAAGCGGCACACCTTGTCCGATAAAATATTTTATAAGCGGACTGATGTTTTCCATAAAAATTAGCAAAATTTTCAATTTTCAATTTCTAATTTTAAAACAATGTTTAATTTTTTAATTTTGAAATTGCTTCATTGGAAATTGTTTAGAAATTGAAAATTAGAAATTGAAAATTATAATTCTAAATATACTCTTGAAATAATCTATTTCTTAACAGCTTTTCTTCACAGCTACCATCTTCCTCGAGTTAAGATGGCACAGTGCGATTGCAATTGCATCAGCGGTGTCATCTGGCTTTGGAATCTCTTTCAATTTCAAAATATTCTTTACCATAAGCTGAATTTGCTTCTTTTCAGCACGACCATAGCCAGTCAACGCCTGTTTGACTTGCAGCGGTGTGTATTCAAATATGCTAACACAAAATCTCTCAAGTGTCAAGAGTATAGACCCCCTGGCTTGACTCACTTTCATTACAGTTTTCACATTTTTAAAAAAGAACAAATCCTCCACTGCAGCTTCATTTGGCTTATATTTTTCAATTATCTGCTCCAAATCTTTCACAACTTCAAAAAGCCGCTCGGCTGTACTGTTTTTTGGCGAAGTTGTGATGTGACCATAGGCTACCGAAGTCACACATCCTTTCGTTTCATCCAAAATAGCCCAACCAACAATAGCAGTTCCAGGATCTATTCCCAAAACTCGCAATGTATTTTCAGTTTTCTTATTTATATTTAGCATTATTAATCAGAAACAACTATTTTTTGAATAAAGCAGTTCTCGAAATTTTCAATTTCTAATTTTCAATTTTCAAACAATGCTCAAATTTTTAATGAACCAATGTCTAAAACATTGGAAATTTTTGTCATTGGAAATTGTTTAGAAATTAGAAATTGAAAATTAGAAATTACAATTTGTAAGCCCCAAAGCTTACAAATTGTCGTATATTTCCTGCACGTCATCGTTCTCGTCCAATTTTTCTAAAAGCTTTTCGTAATCTATTTTTGAATCTGCATCAAGCTGCGTTTTCTGAGTTGGAGCATAAACAAGGTCAGCGCCTTCAACAATGAGTCCGGCTTTGTCTAAATTTTCTTTAACTTTTTGCAAGTCTTCTATTTTTGTATAAACAATCACAATATCACCCTCATACAAAGTATCCTCTGCTCCAGCTTCAATGGCAGCCATTTCAACTTCGTATGGATCTTTGTCGCCAACAGACACGGCAATGTTTCCAACCAACTTAAACATAAATTTTACTCCACCTTCCGCTGCAGGCTTTCCGCCAGCTTTGGTCAAAATGCTGCGAACTTCACTTCCAGTCCTATTTCTATTATCCGTAGCAGTTTTAATAAGCATCGCCACATTTCCAGGGCCATATCCTTCATAAATAAGTTCTTCGATTTCCGCTCCATCCTTAAGTTCGCCAGTTCCCTTTTTGATCGCACGTTCAATGGTGTCTTTTGGCATATTTTCAAGTCTTGCTCGATCGATTGCCATTTGCAACTTGAAATTCATTTCTGGCTTGCCACCGCCTTCTTTAGCAGCAATAGTAATCAAACGTCCGTATTTAGTAAAAACGTTCGCTCTTTTGGCATCATTAACGCCTTTTCTCTGTTTTATCCCCGCCCAATGTGAATGTCCACTCATATGATTAGCTTCTTAGGCATTAGCTTTCTAGCTTCTTAGCTTAAACTAATTCAAGAATTTTCTTTATAAACTTTACGAACTTTACAACCATTTAAAGTCTACCACCTCGATTCATCGATTTCAAGCCAAGAGCTTTGACAAGTTGCAGATTCAGACTTAGGATAAAATTAAGATATTATCAATATCAAAATACATCCTAAATTTGGAGGTTAATCATGTTTATTAAAAAATTGATAGGATTTTTAGAATGTTTTGCTACTCCTGAACGATTTGATTGCCAATCTTGCGGTGCGGTAATCTCAATGTTCTCTCCTCCAAAAAATTGCCCCAACTGCAATGCTACAGAAGAAAATATCAGAAAAAGAAATAAAGTTCATCCAATCCAGAAACGTTACGCGGACTAACTATTTCAATTATTGAAGCTCTGTGCGTCGGAATACTCCGGCGCCTTTTTTATTTTACCTTATTCTCTGGCAGCAAATCCCAAATAAGCTGAAAAATAAGTTTCATTGTTTTATGAATCTCTTCTCCTTCAATAATGAGTCCGATTTCTTCTTTGGCTGACATCAGGGCAACTTTCTGATGACCATAAATATTAATTTCAATGGAGAATGGATATTTCTTATGATCAATAACCTTTGTGATGCGTAATTGCTCCAAATCTTTAGAGATAAATTTTTCTTTAAGTATTTCCGTTCCAGGCACAATTCCTTTGGCCCAAATTCCATTCTTTTTTCTTTTTGCCAAATATTCCATCGCCCAGTCCATCCCCAAAACTTTCATAATGTCATCAGAAGCAAATCCTAATATTTCTGTTTTATATTTCAATGTGTCTTCATAAACTTCTTTTAATCCTTCCTTGCCTTCATAAAACCTGATCTTTGGTTTTGCACCTCGCACATTATGAATTGATTGTAGTTGTGGCAAAATTTCTGCAAACAATCTTTCTTTGTTTTTCAGGTTTCTCTGAATCTTCTCTGGGTCTTCACCCACAAACAAGCGCTTCTTTCCTTTTGAAGTTTCGGAAATCAATCCCTCTTTTTCCAAATCCATCAAAATATCATAGCAAGTCGTTCTTTTAATCCCAGCTTTTTTAGAAATCTCAATCACACTCGAACTTCCCAATTCCAAAGCTGCCAGATATACATCCGCCTTTTTTCCTTCTAATCCTAGTTGTTCCAATATTGTCTTAATCTCCATGGTCTATTGTTGTCATGCTGAATTTATTTCAGCATCTCGACTAGCCTTACGCATCTAGATCCTGAAACAAGTTCAGGATGACATACTTTATATCATGTCGACTCTTTTCGTCAACATATATAGTATAGCACACTGACCATTTTTGTCAATATTATGCTTATTTTAGGCAATATCTTGTTTTAGACCACTTCTTACACTTGCAATACTTGACGCTTATTATTGACAATTTTGTGTTTTGGGAGTATTATACGTTGTTATGATGAATCAATAAATGAAGTATCTAGCGCAGTTCATTTAAAATTCAATCACCTCAAACAAAGGAGAAGAAGATGATTATTCAATTAATATTATTACAAACAGTTGGTCTATTCGTTGGAGGGGCTATTGCATATATATTTGCGCCTAGAACTTTCCTTTGCATTCTGACTTGGTATCATATGGGTTGGGATTGGTGGGTTATTTTCATTTTTTTGCTGATTATAGCGGTATTCGAAGATGTTGTATCATACTGTATATTAGCAGAAAAAGAGGGGTGATTTAAATCTAAGATACGGGAAATGAATCTATTTCCCTTGCCCATTGCCCCGTCATAGCTATCAAGCGACGACGGGTCTCTCATTGAGCCCATCATTGTGGTGGATTCATAAGAGCAAAGTTATTTTGCAACAAAAAAAGGAGAGTTACCATGGAAGAGTCATACGCGCTTCAAACATTACAGGCTGTAAGAATAATTGGACGTCTTTTGAATTGCGTTAAGCTAGATCCGCCCGCACCTATTCTTTCTTACATGCAAGAAACGGTGGGCGAACTGGTAAGTAAAACTAATTTTGGCACAAAGGATGGGCATATCACGTTTACTATTGAAAAAAGTGGCGATATGTCACACCAGTTTATGTTTGAAAAGTGGGAAGAAACAGCACTGACAATCGGAAGACTGTCTAAAATATGTCTTAGTGAATTTGGGGAGATCTCTTTGACTGCCACAGAAAAACCTGATTTAAAATATATAACCATCCATTTTAAATCAGCATAAAGAGTATGTGCTAGTAGACCATCGCAAACTTGCGGTGGTCTTTTTTATTTTTTTACCTTATGAAGTAGAATGGTAGAAAAAGTTTTAGAGTCCACCACTATACCAGTTTCGCAGTCAAAGGATTTCTCAATAGCAAACTGACAAGCTTTTTTGATTTGAATTTCTTCAAATATTCTTTAACTTTATCCTTGTTCAATAAATTCAGATTCATTTCCTCGGGATCAAATCTTGCATAGCCATTTAGCGACAGGTATGCCAAATCCAAAAATGCTTTCTCGGGCTCTGCAATCAAAACTCCTTCGTGATTAGCATAGCCCCAAAATAGTTTTTCATTAAGATGATGATAAATTATATCCGCTTCAGGAGTTTCAATGGTTTTTGTCCTGTTACTAGTTGCAAGTGTGAGATGTTGGACCTGCTGGCTCAATATTCCTCGCATTGAAAGTACATATTCGACAGACAAATAGCTTGGGGCATAAACTTCCACAGAAAATTTTTCCCAATCAACTTTTTGCAGATCAATAGCGTAAAATTTTTGTCCCAACTTTATTATTTTTCCACCCTTAACCAGGCGACTGAGAACAACCTTGAGTGTTCCCTCTTTAAGTTCAGCGATTTTACGGATATCCATCAGAGAAAAATATCCCTTGGGAATACCGCTTATTTTATTTAGTAATTTTTGCATATAATTGAGTTACGATCGGATAATATTTTTTTGGCAAAAAGACTTTAAGTTCATTTTCAAATTCTTTCTTTGAATATTTTGGCATTTTTTTCGGAAGCTCCAAATTAATTCGAAGAGCTTGTGAAATGAACCACAGATCAAAAACATCACGTGCTTTCTTTCGATCCATAATCGCATCCTCTTTCATTCTTTTTAATTCTTCTAATGTTGGAACCAGTAAAAGTGGCTGAAAAACACTAGCTGGGCTTTTTATCAAAGATAATTCCATTTTTAGATTCACTTTCTTCGCAGGTTTATGAATCTCGATTTTGAGTGAAAAATCATGTTTCAATTTTTCTTCTCTAATTGCAAACAAAGCAAACATTGTGTTTCTTTTGTCTTTGATATCCTTAAGTGACCAATTTGTATTTTTCTGGACTATTTTATCAATAAAAGTCTTGAAGTCATTGAATTTTGTTGCCCTAATGACAATTAGATCAATATCTTCCGAAAAACGTGGGCAATCATATGCCAAACGCAAAGCCGTACCGCCATAAAATGCGATATCAGAACTAAGTTTGTCATTTGCGAATTCATTCAAAAAAAGCATCTCGGCTTCTTCCCTCAAAATCTGGTCTTTTGAAATTTTTAACTCATCTACGAGCTTAACCAGCTGATTATTGTCCATATTTATGATGTAAGATAATTAACATTATTGTTAACTTTATTGTATCATATAAATATGGGAGTGTCAAGACTTATTCCTTTCTTTTTCATCTATTACTTAAACAAACAATTCAGCAACATGTTCATTTTTAAATTAACCCCGGAAAAAATGTTTTTGAAGAACAAAGTTGCATAGTGTTCTTTTTTTGGAACTTCAGATGTGAAAAAATATATTCCATCAATTTCCCGCACAGTTTCAGCACCCAAAACACGCGGCTGACTTTGCAACAATTCAATTCTGACTTTATCGTTATTTAGTGCTAGTAATTTATTTTCCCCCAAAGTTTTCTTCAGTATCATTCTCTCCTCAGATGAGGAGAGATGCCCAACGGGCAGAGAGGTTTGAGCATTGTCCTCAACTACACTGTTTTTTGTATCCCCGCCTGCAACGCTTTGTGTAGCAATGCGGGCAGGTTGTTTTTTGGTTAATATATCTTGTTTGACTCCAAGCCACTCCCATCCACCTTTAACTTTCACGTACACTTCCCCATCCGCAATCGATTTATTGGGAGATTTATATTTCATCTCATGGGCAACTTTTCCGTCAGGATATCTGAGTTGAATTTTAGATTTGGTATTGTTAAGCGTGAAACTTGAAACATTGTTTGTGATCTGTTTTTCTTTCTTCCCTTTTATAATGACATCTTCTCTAATTGGATGATTGATAAAATTTTTCCAACCAGTTGCGATGCTCCAACCATTCAAGTTTATTTTATTTTTTGATTTGTTTTGCACAGTAATATATTCAACTCCTGCGTCAGTTCCAGCAGGATTAGCGCTAATGGCAATGATTTTTACTTCCGGATGGGGAAATTTTTTAACTTCCACAACAAAATTTTTCAAAACATCTTCATTTCCATCTGATAATTTCACAGAGCCATTATATGTTCCAACATTTTCATATTTATGTCTGGTTTTTGCCAAATAACTTCCATGACCATCTCCAAATTCCCAACTTATTTTTACGCTGTCACCATCAGTGTCTCCAGTTGAAACAAAAAAGTCTGCGTACACATTTACAAAAACATCGTCGTCTATTTTTATCTTTCCATAAGGCTGGCTATTAAAAATATTTTTCTTTCCTTCAGTCAAGAATTGACTCCAAGACCAAAAACTTCCATTGAAGTTGTACGAACGTCCTTTTTTTGCACTACCTTCATAACCAACACTAAAAACGGCAGTTGTATCGGTTGGATTATACAGTCCAAGAAATTCTCCTTGCGTGTCATTAAGAGCCAGCGTACATTTTTTGTCAGCATTATTTTTAAGAGTCAAAAATCTTGAGATCGCAGGATCAATGCTGTTTCCAGTCAAAGCGCAAGTTTTTCCTGCTCTATCTTTCAAATACCAACCTTCCAAATTTTCAACTTTGTCGCTTGAGCTGTACAGCTCAACAAATTCTTCTAACCCAGAATTTTTCAAAGGTGCTGGAAAAATTTCATTGATAATTATTTTATCTGAATATTTTTTTGGTTCTGACACGGGATCTTCTTCGCCATCTTTTTCACATAATGCCAACTCGTCATTATCCATAATGGCTAAATTTTTTGGAAAATAATCAGAAACAACAAAAAAATTATCCTCTGTATCCTTTTTCAGAACTTTGGCTGCTGCTATGTTTTCAAGATATACATGTGATCCGATAAAAAAATGTGCATTATTCCCCCATGTTATTGAGTCAACAATTTCTTCGTTATCAACAAGCGCAATGCTATAGTTTTCAGAAAGAGTGGCACTTGTTGATTGATCTGCCTTGATTGCATCCGCAAAATTAGAATTACTCCAAAGAAAATATCCTTTGGCAGCAATGATTGTCTTTGCAGATAAAACTTTTATGGACGACTCTGTTCCAGAACTCGTCCTTTTTCTCAATTTCCAACCAGAAATATCAACATCCTCACAACCTGAATTGTATAGTTCTATAAAATCATCATTGGCATTATTTCCTTTAATTTGCACGGCACTTATTTTTACTGAATTGTCAGCTCTGCAATCATCATTAGCAAAAATAAAAAGCGCCACAAAAAGTAGCACTAATGGTGTTTGATATTTGAATAATTTTTTAATCCGTAACATAAAAACGTCACGGACTTTTTGTTTTTGTCTTAATTCCACCCGAATTTTGCCCCCCCCATTTGAACTATAAAAACTATTCTTCTAATTTTTCTTTTAACATTTCTCCAAGATTTTCTGCTTTTTTGTTTTCGGCTTTTTTCTGAAGATCCATGATAACATTTTTTACATGATATGGATCTGAAACCGTGCGAAAAACAAATTCACTTTCCTCTCCCGCAGTTTGCACTTTAACATCTCCATAGTTAATAATCGTCGGCAAAAAACCAACGACTTCGGTTGTGATGTCTTGAATTTTTGCAAACCTAAGTTCACTCACGCTGCGAGTAAACATTCCTTTTTGCTCAATATTTACAATCCTTTCCGTTGTAATAATCCAAATATCAAAATAATAATCCACCCATATCAAAAAAGAATAAATCCAAATGGCCAAAACAAAAAAACTTTCCACAAATTTTGTCAGTGCCTTATATTCATAGTTAAACAATTCAGGAAAAAACATGGGACCATAAAAAATACCTCCAAAAAAAACACCACAAATAAGAAGAATCAAAAGAAATTGTTGCAACAAATAGAACCAGTTTCTATGCAAAACTCGGACTATTTGTTCATTGCTATCAATGTTCTTGAAATGATATTTCGAAAATCCTTCCATAAAAAGTTTTCTTTTTTGGAACAATTATTTATTAAATAATCCCGCCAAAAAACTGCTCCAAATTAATAGCGGTGAACAACACAAAATTAGTAAACAAAAGCACTCCAGCCACCGGCACAAATATCGCAAGCATCAGCAATCGTGAAAAAAAAGAATACGAATAAAATACAATATGAAAAATAATAAAAATGCTCATCAAAAACATCACAAAGAAAACAAGATAGTATAAAATTTGAAAAATTGGAATTAGCATAAAAATAACTCTCAACTAACAACTTACAACTGATAACTTTTTTTATTATACCACAAACTTTGTCATTCCCGTGAAAACGGGAATCCAGGTTCGACGCAAATTAATATTATGCACCACGAATAAAATAATTTATTGAAATTAAGTGGGGCTGGATTCCGGGTCCCTCCAAAGGCGGGCACGGCAAGCCCGGAATGACATTATTTTTTAAACCAATTTTCTTTGGTTGTCTTGGGGCATATCAATTCCCATGTGAGCATAACCATGCTCAGTTACCATTCGTCCGCGTGGAGTTCTTGTCAAAAAGCCCAATTGAATCAAAAATGGTTCATAAACATCTTCGATTGTTTCAATTTCTTCCGAAGTGGCAGCAGCAATTGTAGAAATCCCAACTGGCCCGCCATTAAATTTTTTAATAATGGTTTCCAAAATAAAACGATCTGTCGGTTCAAGTCCAAGCTGATCAACATCCATCATCTCTAACGCTTTTCTAGCAATTGCGCTATCAATTTTTTGATGATCATTGATTTGAGCATAATCTCTCACACGTTTAATGATTCTATTTCCAACGCGAGGGGTTTTTCTGCTTGAAATTGCAATTTCTTTTGCACCACTGTCTTCAAGCGGTATCCCCAAAATTTTACCAGAGCGATGAATGATACTCTTCATTTCATCTTCATTATAAAATTCGAGGCGATGTATTGCGCCAAAACGATTTCGCAGTGGATTAGAAAGTGCTCCTAATCTGGTTGTGGCTCCAATGAGCGTAAATTTAGGTAAATCAAGTTGGAGTGTTCGAGCCGATGGTCCTTTGCCGATAATCACATCCAGTTTATAATCCTCCATGGCTGGGTAAAGAACCTCTTCAATCAATTTATTTAAACGATGAATTTCATCAATGAAAAGAACATCGCCATCTTGCAGGTTAGTCAAAATTGACCCAAGGTCGCCGACTCTTTCAATAGCTGGTCCTGATGTCACTTTAATATTAACACCCATTTCATTAGCGATAATATGAGCCAGGGTTGTCTTTCCAAGTCCAGCTGGGCCATAAAGCAGCACGTGCTCAATAGATTCTCCTCGTTTTTTGGCAGCATCAATAAACATCTGCAAATTTTTGCGGATTTTTTGTTGTCCGACATATTCACTCAAACGCTGCGGTCTAAGTGTTGTGTCCAAAACAACATCATCTTCTTGTTCTTCAGAGGTAGTAATCATAAACGTGCAGCGCATAACGTAAAACGTGTAGCGTATTTATACTTCTTTTTTATTCTTATATTTATGTTAAGCCAAATTTATCAAAAAAGCTAGTGATATAAATCAGAAAATTTTAAAAGATTGAAAATACTGAAACAAATACCATGTTCGAACGTATTATTTTATACAAGCAGGCAGTTTGCTAATTTTTTGCATGTTTAGCAATATTTTGGCTCTTGTTTCATGTTTTATGTTCCATGCTCCATGTTTGCGCAGCATAACTTGACAAGAAAACAAAGCTGTGCTAAGCTTAACCATCAAGTGAGAAAAGTACATTTGTTTTTATTGTCCTGTAGACAGTTGGGGGCTTCTATCTTTTGTCCTCAATATCGGTTGCTTTTTTGTCCAGACATGGGCCCGGCGGTTTCGGCTGCTTGACACCTCGACACTGCAACTTCCCCGGGGGATCTATTTCCTGGGACTTGTCTACAGAACAATGAACACAAGTTGCACTTGTTTCCGAAAAAAACCTTCAAGCTTAGCGCTAGAAGGTTTTTTTGTTATGAAAAAGTGCATCCCGTGATTCCGAGATGCACTTTTTTTCATTTATTGATGGTTTCCGCAAGTCTTCTTGGCACCATCTGCTGATCCATATAGTATTCAGCGGAAAAACCTTCCCAGTGTCTGAAGACATCATTTTTATGAAATCCACCATGATTGTTCACATTGAGAGTTCGCACAACTTCACTGGCAAGCATGCTCGGAGAAAGCCAAGCAGTTTGGTCTGCATCTGTTTGGGTAAAAACAAATGGGCGCATGAGCAACTCGTGAGGACAAAACACTGAGCTGATGTCAAACTTGAACATTCCAACTTTTCCAGAGGCATTCTCTTTCATAAATGCTTCCGTCTTTTCCATTGTATTCCACCATGAATACAGAATTCGTGGTTGATGTCTGTCAGCAAGCCCCCCAAAAATCACACAATCAATGTTATTTTTTGCCCTCAATATAATGTTTTTACTAAATAGACTGAGAACATCATAAGACAAAAATTTAACAACATCATTGATGCCGTCCTTGTCATTGTCGCCTTCAATTTCAAAATGGCCCTCGCTATCAATTTCAAAAAGATATGCCCCGACGCAATGAACATAGGTAACACGAGAGAATTCTTCAAAGTTTATATTTCCAATAAAGTCAGCAACATCTTGGATATCAAATGCCACCGAACATAGGAATGTTACAAGGGGTAGTTTCCCCGCTTTTGAACCAACAAAGTCTCTCCAACTTAATGCTTTTCTAGTCAACCCAAAAATAACAACATTCTTTTTTTGACCGTATTTCTCCATCAAGGCACTTCCAATAGCCCCTGTCACTCCATTGATTATCACTAGTTGCTTTTTCATGACATCCTTGTATGATACAGTTAAGATTTTGACAATTTAAAAAGAAGCCTTTATCCTAAAATCAAAGGATAGAGGTTTCGGCAAATCCCTTGAGCGTTAGGGCTCGTACATGGAGTTTGCTTCCTCTGTCTT
>Ga0209319_1000922_pt1 | contig 29065 bp, 21 predicted proteins | sample RifGroE2_FD_184000 | JGI IMG/M metagenome (GOLD analysis project Ga0209319, IMG submission 184000) | Groundwater microbial communities from Rifle, Colorado - Groundwater E2 (SPAdes) (version 2) | ecosystem: Environmental > Aquatic > Deep subsurface > Groundwater | place: Rifle, Colorado, United...
TTGGCATGTGATAAGCAATAACGCCGCCATAAACACTTGCTGCAGCATCAGCGCCTGAAGCAATGCCTTGAACTTCTCTAATTACCTGTACTGTATGACGCAATAAAGACTGCTGCATAAGTCCTTTTTTGTCGAGCCATAATGTCAACGCCGCTAAAGTTGCAACCGTGACCGCCGCCGAAGAACCAAGTCCAATAGGGGCGTCATAATCGGCAGTAACTTTTAAATCAAATCCAGATGGTAAATGTTTTTGATAAAAAGTGATACTCGCTAAAACAAAATGCCATTTCGGCAAAGAGCGCCAAAGATCAGGAGCAATATCTTGCAGTTGCAATGATTGCGTACCGCTCAATGTTGAATGCAAATTTATTTCATCATCATCTCGAGTCAATAATTCAACAGTGATGCGTTTATCAATAGCAGAAACTAAAGCCGGTTTGCCATGTAAAACCGCATGCTCACCAAACAGCATCAAGCTACCAGGAGCAGACACAGTGTATTTTTGTTTTTTTTTGATCATAAAATATTTTCTTGAATCAGATTGTTTTAACTAAATTGCTATATAATTCAATTAGTTGTCTTTATTATTTTTTTTCAAAATTAAACAATTTTTCCGCCAACATTTCATACTTTACTTCTGACAAATCTTTTACCACCAAATCAGCCAATACATAATTTTGCGGTTGATTCTGACGGTCAATGCCAACACAGAAAAAACCACCTGCCTTTGCAGCTTCTACTCCTGACTTGGCATCTTCAAAAACCACACATTCTCTTGCATTTAAACCTAGTTCCGTTGCTGCTTTAAGAAAAATTTCAGGGTGTGGTTTGCCATAAACTATATCCGCTCCACAAACTATCGATCGCATTTTCCTAGCCAAACCAACTTTTTCTAAAATATAAGGCGCATTTTTACTGCTTGAAGCGGTTGCCAATAAAATTTTATGTTTTAATAATTCTTCAATTAAAGCAAAACTCGAGGCGAATTTGATAATTTCATCTTGGTGTAACAGTTCAAGATAACGCTCTTGTTTAATATCTCCGGCAGCAGTAGCTTCTTCGCGTGATAAATGCGTTAAAACAGACAATATACCGTCAATACGCGGCTTTCCATCAACTTTAGCTTCATAGTCCAATTTAGTAAAAGGCACACCAAATTTCTCTTCAAATAAGTACCGCCAAGCTGCCAAATGCAGTGGCACTGTATCCACAATCACACCATCTAAATCAAAAATCGCGCCTTTAAAACTCATATTGTGTCTCTTTTTTAAAATTTCATTATTTCTTGGGTGCCCCATCGCCCCACCCAACTCCAGTATAGATGCCAAATTCGGACTTTTCAATACAGTAGTTTACTCTTTAGCGTCAACGCTGGTTAAAGACCTGCTGCTATCGGCCCATCAATTTTCACGGTATTGCCAAACATAATTATATGGCTTAGTTTGGGTGGGCGGGCGGGAACAAAATTTCCTCAACTCTCCACACACAGCAAAAAACCAACAAACAATTCCTAATCATTTGATTTATATAGCAATTTACCTTACATATCTTCTATTCAATTCGTTGGAGAAATATATATTTTATAGTTGCTACTTCTGTAAAAAATGTATATTTTGGAGTTGTATGACTTATCTTAAATAACTTAAAAATAACCAGTTTAGCTATGTAAATTGAATTATTTTTAAAATCAATAAGTTATTCCAAAACACTATTTTTTTCAAAATTAATAATTTTAAAACTATGGCAAAAAACTTTCATATCGGTCTGATGGGCAATCTTTTTAGCGGCAAGACTACGCTGATGGATGCTTTGTCCCAAGATCCATATAAATCAGAACTTGCGCAATTGCTACATAATGCCACTGTACATACTTTTACGGAACGAATCGAGAAAGGTGGTTTAGCTGATGATTGCCTAAAATTATTTTATGATGACCGCTTGAAAAATATTTTTCCAACAGAAATTGCCTTTTTGCATATGCGTACTATGCAGCAAAGAGAAATTCGACATCTCATGACCCGCCACGGCAATCAAAGCACCATGATTATCGAGGATCGCCCCTTTTTGGATGGTCCGGAAGTTTTTGTCAAACGCATGATTACTTCTGGTGAAATGCCAGCAGCGCACGCCCGCCTCTATGAAACGCTTTTTTATCAAACTTTACAGAACGAACGCATTAGATTGCCTGATCTTACGGTTTATCTGCGTTGTGAGCCAAGCCATTTAGAAAAACGACGCTTACAACGCGCTGAAAATGGGGATTCTTATGCGGCAACCATGATTAATATGCAATATTTGGAGGAGCTCCATGAAGGCTATGAACACCTTGCTGCCAACTGGCGCGCAACATTGTTGAAATATCAAGAACGCGCTATAGTCCCTCCGGATGCAGAACTCTTAACCATACCAGCAGAAATTGATATGCGCACTCACCCTGATTATGTGCATGTCATTGCAGGTATGATTCGTGAAAAAGTACGTCGTATGAATCAGGCTAGGAATATATAATATGAATTCTACCATTACATCTCCCAACATATTAGATGTTACTGAAGACATCTCTATCAAACGACATCAAGTGGCGAACCGTTTAACTGGTGTGGTGCGCAGATTAATTAAACATTTCAACCAACAGCGCTGTTTAATTACTTGTGTTGGTAATATTGGTGCTGGCAAAAGCTCGTTGATTAAAGTTTTAGCTTATAATACCGGCATGAATGCCATGTTTGAACTACCAGATGAAGGTTATGAAGATCATTTTACGCAAAATGAGGCCTTCACTCCCCTTTTAGCTACGGCAAAAGACACAGCAAGAAGAACGTTGCATAAATATTATTGTGCCATTGAAGATTTTATTGCTTGTCATAGCAAAGAACTGAGCGATAGCCCATCTTGGATTGAAACAAAAAAATGTTTGGAAAAAGAAGCGTTAAATATTCAGCACGCTTATCTTGATTTAAGAAAAATGCAATTACAGGTTGCCGCCGGTCTACACAATTCGACTTGCGTTGACGGCTCATCTTTAGCCGATCGCTATGCTTTCTGTGAAGTACTTCATCGCGATTTGGAAGTGCCTTACCTTACTGGTGAAGCTATGGGAGTTATTGACCAACGTCTTAACCGAGAATTTAAAAAATTACCCCAGCCAGATCTGATGATTTTTCTCCACGGTCATACCGATGCTTTTTTCCAAAACATTAAAGAAAGGCAAAGAAGTGAAGAAAAGCATGTAACCAACGATGATGAAATTCCCGAAGGTCTATCACGCTTAGTTAAAGCTTTAAATATACGTTATGATGCTTTTCCAGATACTTTAAATACAACTAATTGGTATAAAGGACCGATATTGCGCATCAATATTGCCGATATAGATTTTGTTTCTAATATTCGCCATTTAATTGCGGTTTATGAAGGAATAGAACAGTTAATTTCTTCGCCACAATCTCTGTAGCTGCAAGCTTTAGCTTGCGTTTTAGTAGCTATTGCTTGTATATTGGTTTTAACTCTGGATTATGATGCAGGCTAAAGCTTGCAGTCACATAAAACAAATTCAAAATTTACACCAATGCCCAATATCCAAGAAAAAATATTTTTCAGCGGCTCTGCGTACTTCGATGCCTTGCTTGGCGATATTGATAACGCCAAAACTAGTATCGATCTGGAAACTTATATCTATCATAACGATGAACTTGGTGAAAAAATTCTTATTGCTTTAGATGAAGCCGCATTGCGCGGTGTTAAAGTACGTTTATTAGTGGATGGAGCCGGCACGCCGCAATGGGGTGGACATTTTGTAAAAAAACTAGAAAAAGCGGGTGGAGAAACTAGAATTTTTCATCCTTTTCCTTGGCGACTTTGGCAGTGGAGCAGAAGTTTTGTGCGCGTGCCTTCACTATTAAAATCCATTTATCTTTTGTTAAAAATCAACTCCCGCAATCATCGCAAAACTTGCATCATTGATAACAAAATAACTTATCTTGGCAGTTTCAATATTGATCTTTGTCATTTGGGTAGGGATAAAGCTGGGGAAGATTGGCGCGATGCTGGTGTACGTTTAGAAAATGCCGATATAACTTCTCTGAAACAGGCTTTTAATTCTTCTTGGGATCACACCCCTATTCAGGAACGTATTCGCCAAATTTTTCGTCACGTAAAAACCAATCCAATTATCCGTTTAAATAATGGTAGACACAGAAGACGTATTTTATACAAAAATTTATTACGCCGTATTAGACGCTGTACAACCAGAATCTGGATCACTAATGCCTACTTTGTGCCTGATAATTTTTTGCTGAAAGCTTTAAACGATGCCGCTCATTCTGGAGTTGACGTCAGAATTTTACTGCCACGTAAATCCGATGTAATGTTCATGCCTTGGACATCAGCAACCTTCTATGCCAACCTAATCAAAGCTGGTGCGCGTATTTTTGAATATTTGCCTAGCATGCTGCATGCTAAAACTTTAGTTTTAGATGACTGGTTTTTAATCGGTTCCAGCAATTTAAATCACCGCAGTTTACTGCATGATCTTGAAGTCGACATCAATATCCGCAAACCCAAATCCAAGGAATTACTTGAAAAACAGTTCCTGGATGATCTAAATAATTCCAAAGAAATTGGTATTCATAGTTTACAAAGTCGCCGCCTTTATCAAAGAATAATTGGCAGATTGTTGCTGTATGTGAAGTACTTAATTTAACTAAATAAATAAATAGATATTGCGGGTTCTATCGCAAAATTAAACTAAACCGTAGCAGGATAATTGTATCCGCAGAAGTCTGCATTTGGTCTTTGATAATATTTGCGACAGAATCCAAAAAAAAAATCGTCACTAAGTAACAAAAATTTAAAATTCAATTTTTTTTCTCTCCTACCAGCTGATCCACTTCAATAACAAAAGCCGTTTGATTAGCGAAGGTTTCTAATAAATGCAATTGTTCAGGAATGGCTAAACGTTCAGGATCAACAGGTTGCACACGCAAAACTCCAACGACTGCCTGTTTACCAAGCAAGGGAACATAAACCGCAGGAACAAAAGGCAATGTTTGCGTTCCAAGACCCGCGACTTGCCCCATATCATAAACCCAACGAGCAACGCTTTGTTCTTTTTCATCGGCTATAAAATCAGCTCCGGAGTTAGCTCTAATGGTGAGACAATTATATTCATCCGGTAATATTGCCGCCACATGGCTATCAAAAACATCAGCAATATGATACACTGCTGTTTGCAAAATTTGATCTAACCCACGACTACTGGCAAGTTTACGACTCAAAGCATACATAGCAGCGGTACGCCTTTCCCGCAAACGTGCGATTGCCGCCTGTCTTTCGATTTTGATGGTTAACTGGCTAACAATTAATGCAACCAATAACATTACAACGTGTGTAATTAGATATTGCGTGTTGTGAAAAACAAACTTTAATTTAGGCGGCACAAAGAAAAAGGAAAAAGCCAAAACACTAATTATGGAAACCAAAATAGCTGGTCCGCGTTTGCCGCGCATTGAAACTAAAACCACACCTAACAAATAAACCATTGCCATGGTACTTAGACCAATACGCGGCAAAAAAGCAAAACCAAACAAAGTACACAATAAAACTGCAACAACGCCTAATAAATACGATTGCCATGTGCTGGTATGTTCTAATTTAATAATAGGCAAAAAGCGATGACTCTTATCATAGCCACCCTGAATCACATAAACATCAATATCGCCGCTGCGTCGCAATAATTCATCGACAAAACTACCGAAAAAAAAGGTTTTGATACGAGAACGCAGATCTTTACCTATCACAATTTTGGTAACGTTGCGATCTCTGGCAAAAGCAATTAATTCCTCAACAACATCACGTCCACTAAGAGTATAGGTTTCTCCTCCTAAACGTTCTGCCAAACGAAAATTATTTTCCAGATAATGGCGTTCAATTTCTGACAGGTTAGCTTTTTTTATCGTTTCAACATAAACGGCCATCCATTCCGCTTGCAGTCTTGCTGCCATACGCCGCGCTGCGCGTATTAACTTTGCCGCTTGAGCATTTGGTTCAACACAAACCACAAGACGTTCCGTGGTTGGCCAGGTTTTTTGAATGGCTTGATCTTCCCGATATGACAAAGCCTGCGCACCAACTCTTTCTGCGGTAATACGCAAAGCGAGCTCACGTAAAGCAATTAAATTACCTTTATTGAAGAAATTTTGCTTGGCAAGTTCGGCTTGTTCAGGTGCATAAACTCGCCCTTCTTGCAAACGTTTTAGCAAATCATCTGGCGGCAAATCCACAAGTTCAACAACATCAGCCTCTTCTAAAATCGCATCTGGAACGGTTTCACGCACAGTTACACCAGTAATCTGTGTCACAATATCATTGAGACTTTCCAAGTGCTGAACATTAAGAGTGGTATAAACATTGATGCCACGCTCTAAAATTTCTTTAACATCTTGCCAACGTTTAATGTGACGTGAATTAGGTAAATTGGTATGAGCAAGTTCATCGATTAAAAGTAAACCAGGTTTACGCTCTATTGCTTTATCTATATCGAATTCTTGTAAAACGCGACCATGATAATTGATTTTACGTAGTGGCAATTGTTCTATCTGCGAGAGCATAGTCTCTAGTTCTTTGCGACCGTGAGTTTCGATAAGACCTGCTACAACATCGACACCTTCAGCCAATCTTTCATTAGCATCTTGTAACATCGTATGAGTTTTCCCCACCCCAGGCGCAGCACCAAAAAAAATCTTTAGCTTCCCCTTAGACTCTTTGCGCTCATCTGCTTTAATGCGGGCTAGTATAACTTCTGGATCGGGACGTTTGTCGAGCATAACTCAGTTAATGTGTCACTTCGTGATAGTTTATAAATTAGTTCATTATTTTATTGCATCAAGCGCCATATTCAGCTGCAAAACATTTACGCGCGGTTCACCAAGAAATCCGAATTGTCTTTTTTGTATATGGGCATTAACGATAGCTAAAACCTCTTTATCGTTCATATTTCGCGCATTGGCAACTCTGTGTAGCTGATAAATGGCTGCTAATGGACTAATTTCTGGATCAAGGCCACTACCTGATGCTGTAACTAAATCAATTGGAATTGGTTGTTTATTTTCCGGATCGCTTTTTTTCAAAATATCAATACGTTTATGAATAGCGGCAATTAATTTTGGGTTAGTCGGACCTAAATTAGACCCTTTAGAATCAGCTGAATTATATGGAAAAATACCAGTTGCCGATGGTCTTCCCCAAAAATATTTAGGACTGGAAAAATATTGCCCAATTAGTTTTGAACCAATTATTTTATTGTTGGATACAACTAAACTGCCATTGGCTTTTTGGGGAAATAATATTTGTGCAAAAATAGTTATTGCACCTGTATAGACAACACCGATCAAAAAGGTAAAAGCGCATAGCACAACTATTGCGGATTTGAATTGGTTATAAAAAATCTTAAACATAATTATTTTTTCTCAATCACTTTTTTATAATAGCTCAAAAACTTAAAAAAAATCACAAATACCGTAGCCGCAAGTTTTAACTTGCGCGGTAAATATTGCGCTAATATATGGTTTAGCACAGATTATATCGCGGGCTAAAGCCAGCGGCTACAGGATCCTATTTATGGATATTCTTTATAAAATTCAACATTAAAAATTTATAATTTCTAAAAAATCGTTTGTATTGAATGTAAAATCATATCAATCAGCTTAATCCCTAAAAATGGCACCAACAGTCCACCAAAACCATAAACAAAAACATTGTTAAATAAAAGTTTTGCCGCTGGAACGTGCTTATACTGAATACCACGCAACGCCAAAGGAATTAGAAAAACTATCACTAAACCATTAAAAATCACTGCCGACAAAATAGCGTTTTGCGGTGTGCTTAAGTGCATGACATTTAATACGTTAAGAATTGGATAAGTGCCAGCAAACGCTGCAGGAATAATAGCAAAATACTTGGCGAGATCATTAGAAATACTAAAGGTAGTTAAAGCTCCGCGCGTCATTAGTAATTGTTTACCAATTTCCACAATTTGAATTAACTTGGTTGGATTGGAATCAAGATCAACCATATTGCCAGCTTCCTTAGCGGCTTGAGTTCCAGTATTCATAGCCACAGCAACATCAGCTTGCGCTAGCGCTGGGGCATCATTCGTACCATCGCCGGTCATGGCAACTAAATGCCCACCGGCTTGCATTTCACGAATCAATCTTAATTTGTCTTCCGGTTTTGCCTGGGCAAGGAAATCATCAACGCCAGCTTCCGCTGCGATCGCAGCCGCTGTTAGGGTATTATCCCCTGTAACCATAATGGTTTTGATACCCATTTTTCTTAATTCTGCAAACCGTTCCTTGATACCGCCTTTTACTATGTCTTTTAAACGAATAATACCCAATACTTTAGATCCTTCGGCGACAACCAAAGGCGTTCCTCCTTGTCTTGCAATTGTCTCAATTTGTCCTTTAACGCTTAAAGGGAAAACGCCATCAACCTTCTTAATATAATCTTCGACAGCATCAGCGGCGCCTTTACGAATTTGTCTATCTCCCAAATCCACGCCACTCATACGTGTTTGAGCTGTAAACGGTATAAATGTAGCATTTAAATCGTGAATATTTCGTCCGCGTAAACCATATTTTTCTTTAGCTAAAACAACAATGCTACGTCCTTCTGGAGTTTCATCGGATAAAGAAGCCAATTGCGCAGCATCGGCAAGTGCTACCTCAGAAATTCCTTCAGCCGGAACAAAATCTGTCGCCTGTCGATTACCTAAAGTTATAGTTCCCGTCTTATCCAGTAATAAAACATCGACATCTCCAGCAGCTTCTACGGCGCGCCCTGAAGTTGCAATAACATTCGCCTGAATCATGCGATCCATACCAGCTATTCCTATAGCAGAAAGAAGTCCACCAATAGTTGTTGGTGCCAAACAGACAAATAGAGATACCAAAACCGTATAAGAAACCGGCAAACCTTTACCAGCAGAAAAAACTGCGTAAACAGAAAATGGTGCTAAAGTTACGGTTACCAGTAAAAAAATGATCGTTAAGGTTGCCAATAAAATATTTAAAGCAAGTTCATTTGGCGTTTTCTGGCGTTTAGCGCCTTCAACCAAAGAAATCATGCGGTCTATAAATCCTTCGCCTGGATTAGACGTAACACGAATAATTAACCAATCAGAAATAACTCGCGTACCACCCGTTACCGAACTGCGATCCCCTCCACTTTCACGAATAACTGGCGCACTTTCACCCGTAATAGCGCTTTCGTTTACTGAAGCAACCCCCTCTATTACTTCACCATCACCAGGAACAAAATCACCAGCTTCTACCAAAACCACATCATTAGCGCTAAGGGTTTCTGAATTAACCAGAGTAACTTTCGCATCATACCTGGCTTCTGCAAGTAATTTTGCTTGAATACTGCTTTTGGTAGCACGCAAAGAAGCCGCTTGCGCTTTACCACGCCCTTCCGCCATAGCCTCTGCGAAATTGGCAAACAAAACAGTAAACCAAAGCCAAAACATAATGGCGGCAATAAAACCAATCGGTGCCTCACCCTCTCCAAATAATGCTTGAAAAAAAAATACCGTAACCAAAACACATCCGACAAAAACTGTAAACATGATCGGATTATGGATTAGATGTTTTGGATTAAGCTTTAAAAAAGCGCTCCAAAGTGCCGGCTTCAGGATAGTCGGTTCAAAAAGAGAAATATTACGATTTTTTGTTGCCATACTGGGAAATTATGAATTTTGAATTATAAATTTTGAATTTACATATCGCTTTGCGAAGATTTAAAATTCCTACATAAGGTTTTCCACTATTGGTCCTAACGCCAATACTGGAAAAAAGGTCAATGCCCCAATGATTAAAATAATACTAATAACTAAACCTACAAACAATACAGTATGAGTTGGCATAGTTCCAAGCCCTGCAGGTATGATTTTTTTACGTGCCAAAGAACCTGCTATAGCTAAAACTGGAACGATAATCCAAAAACGCGCAAACAACATAGCCAACCCAGTTAAAATATTATAAAAAGACGTATTCGCATTCAGCCCAGAAAAAGCACTGCCATTATTATTTGCCGTTGAGGTAAAAGTATAAAGAATCTCGCTAAAACCATGTGCGCCAGGATTACTTACTGATGCTCTGCCAGAAGCAGTCATAACCGCTATAGCGGTAAATAGCAAAATTAAAAAATGTGGTACTAAAATCACAAAAGAAGCCATTTTCATTTCAAAAACTTCAATTTTTTTGCCTAAATATTCAGGAGTACGCCCCACCATTAAACCAGCTATAAAAACCGTAAGAATTACAAAAATCAGCATGCCGTAAAGACCTGAGCCCGCTCCACCATAAATGATTTCACCAAGTTGCATCATACACATTGGAACCAAGCCACCTAAAGGCGTGAATGAATCGAGCATTGCATTGGTTGATCCATTGGAAGCGGCTGTAGTTGACGTTGCCCAAATAGCAGAATTGGTAATGCCAAAACGCGTTTCCTTGCCCTCCATGTTGCCACCAGGTGCGCCATGCAAACCAGGTTGCGCATGTTGATTGACATCCAGAGTATTAAACAAGTGATTACCGCCTTGTTCCGCATGTACCGCTGCAAACGCAAAAGTTATAAAAACAAAAGTCATAGCAATAAAAATTGCTACGCCTTGTTTTTTGTCACACACCATAGCGCCAAAAGTAAAACAAAATGCAGCTGGAATTAGCAATAAAGCCAACATTTCCAAAAAGTTAGATAAAGGAGTTGGATTTTCAAAAGGATGCGCTGAATTGGTGCTAAAAAAGCCGCCGCCATTAGTACCTAACTGTTTGATTGCAATCTGTGAAGCGGCGGGTCCCATAGGCAAAACCTGCGCCTCCAAAAAGTTTGATCCTGGTTGAAGCTGAGATTTCTCTAAAGATGTTGTGGTTTTTTGATAAGAACTTACATTTTGAATTACTCCCTGAGAAACCAAAAGCACCGCCAAAATTGCAGCCAAGGGTAATAAAATATACAAAGTACTGCGAACCAAATCCACCCAAAAATTACCTATTTGTGTCGTTTCATGTCGCACCAACCCACGAATCAAAGCTACCAAAACCGCCATACCTGTTGCCGCTGAAACAAAATTTTGTACTGTCAAGCCAAGCGCCTGAGTAAAATAGCTTATGGTGTTTTCACCAGCATAAGCTTGCCAGTTGGTATTGGTGAAAAAACTAACAGCTGTATTAAATGAGAGATCGGGTGAAGGAGCGTGAAAAGCTTGCGGATTGAATGGCAAAGAAAGCTGCAATCGCTGCATTAAATAAACCACAAAAAAGCCGACCAAACTGAAAGCCAAGACTGCAATAGCATATGTTTTCCAATCCATTTCTTGTTCGTGCTTAATGCGACTTAAACGATAAATGCCCATTTCAATCGGGCGCAATATAAAACTTAAACCGCAAGTTTTTCCTTCGTAAACACGAGCCATATAAAATCCCAAAGGAATGGCTAACAAAACTAGCGCCGCTAAATAAAAAGAGAACTGAAATAAAGCATTACCTGTCATAGATAAAATAAACCAAATAAATAATTAAAGTTTTAATTTTTTTTAAAAAATCTCTGGTTTCAATAAAGCCACAAAAAGATAGGCGAACAAGAGAGCCACAGTAATTAAACAAAGCAAATGAATCATGTAAAAACCCCAGTTATTATTTCTCGACCTTGTTCAACCAACCAAAAAATATCAGCAAGCCAATGGTCAAAGCAAAGAACCCCAATAATAAAGATATGTAATATAAATCTTGCATATAATTTTTCTTGTTAATTTTGTAACTTCCAGACAATTATCCTTGCTATTCTGTACAGCGTATTTTTCTCAACGTCAGTAGGTCACGATAAAATATAATTTTAATTCTACCTTAAATCCCACAATTCTCAACTCTATAGCATAAAATAATATTACCCGCCCACCCACCCATTTTAAAACCTCAAATATTATTCATCAATACAGTGTTTTTCCGTAATCGTTACGAGAACAGCTTGTTTGCTCCTTCTAACTAACGCTATAAATTCCCAAGCAAAATCCCACAACTTATTTATTTTAGCTTCATGTTAAATTACCGTATTGCATATTTAAATTTAATGCGTTATTTTTGGGATGGGTGGGGGGGATTTTACAATCTCTCAAAACCACAAAAATTTCTCAAACTTCCGAGCCTGAAATTAAACATGGACGCCATAACTACTAAAGAAAATTCAGATATAAACCAATTACTTACCGATGGTATTCAATCATTAAATTTAACTTTATTGCCAACAGCTTTACAAAAAATAATCACCTATATCAACTTGATTAATAAATGGAACAAAGTTTACAACCTTACCGCCGCTCGTACTGACAAAGAATTAATAGTCAACCACGTTTTGGACAGTTTATCTATTGCCCCTTACATAAAGGGACCGGAAATTTTGGATGTTGGCAGTGGCGCAGGTTTCCCTGGAATACCGTTAGCGCTTGCACTGCCGCAATATAATTTCACTTTGCTTGATTGCCTCAATAAACGTACTCGCTTTCTGAATCAGGTAATTATCGAGTTGCAATTAAAAAATATCACTGTTATACAAAACCAAATTGAACAATTTCATCCAAATAAATATTTTAATGATATTGTTACTCGCGCTACTTATTCAATTAGTGATATGATGGAAAAAGTTAAACACCTTTGCTGTAATAGCACACGACTTTTAATGATGAAAGGCAAATATCCACAGCAAGAATTATTATCTATTACAACAACTTATACAGTACATGAGCTGCAAGTTCCTGGGTTGAACGCAGAAAGAAACCTTATCGAAATTCTAAATTTTTGATTTCGAAACAATGAGTCACGTTAGGTGACGATTCCCGTAAGATATGTAAATAAAATTGCTATATAAATCAACAATCTATTTCCATTGACGTTATTTTTCATTATGGCTAAAATAATCGCGATTACTAACCAAAAAGGCGGGGTTGGCAAAACCACAACCGCTGTCAATATCGCAGCCTCTTTAGGGGCTGCGAAACGCAGAATTTTGCTGATCGATTTTGACCCACAAGGCAATGCTACGATGGGGAGCGGTGTAAGTAAATATGATCTAAAACTTTCCAGTAAAGACGTACTTTTTTCCACAGCAACTGCATCTGAAGCACTACAAAAAACCGAATTAGGCTATGATCTTTTACCAGCAAATTCCGAACTCACAGCCGCTGAAATAAAAATTTTACAAATCGATCAACGCGAATACTTACTCCAACGCGCATTAAGCGAACTACGTGAGGAATATGATTTTATCTTTATAGACTGTCCCCCTGCTTTAAATATTCTTACCGTCAATGCATTAATCGCATCCGATTCGGTATTAATTCCTATTCAATGTGAATACTACGCGCTGGAAGGACTAGCCGGTTTATTGCAAACCATTGAACAATTAAAACGTACAGTCAATCCGCAATTAAAAATCGAAGGCTTATTGCGTACTATGTACGATGGGCGTAATCGCTTAACTTCTGAAGTGTCAGCTCATCTGGTACAAAATTTTGCTGATACAGTTTATAATACAATAATTCCGCGGAACGTACGTCTGGCGGAAGCCCCAAGTCACGGTTTACCTGTATTGCTATATGACAAAAACTCCCCCGGATCAATTGCTTACTTGGCATTGGCCGGGGAAATTGTAAGAAGAAACGAACTGATTTCCCAGGAAGTGAAATTAATTAAACCGCAGGAGTCGGCAACTTGAAACCATAATAATAATCAGGATATATAAATACAATTACTATATAAATCAACATGCTATTTTTTAAAATTATAATTTCTCGAAAACCTTGGGGAAATCACAGGAATAACGTATATGATTTAACACTTACTTTAGCGCAGGCTAAAGACCTGCGGCTACGTAATCATAATACCAGGATTTTTAGAGATATTACTGAAATTTAAAATTTCCAAACATTGAGATATTGAAAAAATATCGCACGAGCGATTCATTAATTTAAAATTCAACATTTAAAATTTCCCCAATATTATGTCGACAAAAAAAATCGGATTAGGCAAAAACCTTGCCAACCTTGGCTTGCAGGAACTATTAAGCGATCTACATGCCAGTGAAAACATTACCAACAACCAGGTAACGTCCAAAACCAACCCACAGAAATTGCCAATTGATTTATTGCATCAGGGCAAATATCAACCACGACGCACATTTATTCAGGAATCACTTGAAGAGTTGGCAAATTCAATTCGTACCCAAGGTCTATTGCAGCCAATTATCGTACGTCCAAGCACCACTATTATTAAAAGTTATGAAATTATCGCTGGTGAACGACGTTGGCGTGCAGCACAATTAGCAAATCTTAGCGAAGTTCCTGTGATAATTCGTGAACTTAATGATGAGCAAGCTCTTGCAGTTTCTTTGATTGAAAACATTCAACGCGAAAGTTTAAATGTTATCGACGAAGCCGATGCATTACAACGCTTGAACGATGATTTTGACATGACACATCAGGAAATAGCAGAAACTGTTGGTAAATCAAGAACAACAGTAACAAACTTACTGCGTCTTCTTAACTTAAATACAGAAGTCAAAGAGATGGTTGCTAAAGGCGAATTGGAAATGGGACATGCCCGCGCCCTGCTCGCACTTACTTCTCTTGAGCAGCTGCAAGCTGCAAATACTGTGGTTAACAAACAGCTTTCCGTTCGTGAGACAGAAAAATTAGTTCATACTTTGCAAAACCCAAAAAACTTCGCAGAACAAAAACCCAAAGATCCAAACATTTCTCATTTACAAACCGAGCTCGCTGAAAAACTCGGAGCTAAAGTTACTATTCAACAAAAAAATAAAAATAAGGGACAGCTCATTATACAATACAATAGTTTGGAAGAACTTGACGGGATTTTGGGACACATCCAATAATTTTCCAGGAAGGGAAATTAATGAACGAAAGAATGAAGGAATGAAAAAATCGTAATATCTCAAAAAGTTCGGGTATCATAATTATTATTATTATATTACGTAGCTGCAGGTTTCGTAACCGCAGGCTTCAGTCTGCGTTATAATAAGCTTCAGTCTTGTAAGGTTTGTAATTCCCAAGTTTAATACGCAAGCTAAAGCTTGCGGCTACGTCAATTCTTGTCTTGTGATTCAGGAGTTATAAAAAACTCCCACAAACGCATAATAGTGCTATTAATTAAAGACCAATACAATCAGTTTGCCTTACCCAAGATATCAAGCAGTATATTTGTCAAACCCACAACCAATAGAATAAATTTCCTAAAAAAAATAATTAAGTAAATATTATTTGTATGTTAAAAAAAAATTATGTACAATAAATCAACGTGTTAGTTTCGGTTTATGTAATGACCCATTAAAAACAAACCGTAACTTATTAATATCGAACACGTAGAGGTAAAATATATGAATATTATTTTTGAACATATTCCTGAGCTAAACAGCAAATCGGGAAAGCATTCTGGAACTATATCAATCTCTTTTTTGGGCTTAAAAAACAAAGACCTGTCAGCTAGCGGTCTTGTTGATGTCATGCATGATTTAACTATAGAAGGATTAGCAGGAACTGTAACAACAACCTTGGATAATATCAAAGACGGTGTTGCCTGGTTGTTCAACTACGAACATGATTCTAAAGATGAATGTTTAAATCTCGTTAAATACTTAATCAAATCCTTTCATAACCACGGCTTTACGGGTAATCACGAACCAAATGGAAAATCCCTCTTTGGTAATTTAAGTATTATTGATTTAAATTTGAAAAACGAGGTAACTAAAGCTAGAATAGAACAATTCATTGAAACGGCAACAACTCTTCTTAAACATAGCGTCAATGTTCAACTTCAACCCAAGAAAACATCTTTATTTACTGCCAGCTTTACCTTTTTCGGTGGCAATAGACAAACCGCAACTTTGCAAACAAAAACATCAGAAAATTCGAAAACAAACAGTATCGCTACTAAACCAGCGCAAATTTAAAGATTTTTGTAATTTTCAACCATTTTTAAACATCAACAATGATTGAAGATCACCTACTACTTCGTTACAAATTTACTATAGCTTTTTTTTGTGCAATTTGTTGGATGTTATTGAGTGCTTATTTGGGACAACCTTGGTTTCATAGTCTTATTCTTCATTTTGGCGAAATTCCTGCTGTTCTCATCATTCTCTTCATTGCACTGATTCCAGGTTTTATGAATATGTTCATTCTGGTCAGTTTTCTTTTTAACAAAAGAAACAAAAAACAGCATTTTGATAAATATCCAAATATTTCCATCCTAATTCCTGCTTACAATGAATCAGACAGCATCTACGATACCGTATCTTCCGTCTTGGCACAAAGATATCAGGGTAAAATACAGATTATTGTGATTGACGACGGATCTACTGATGATACGCTTGCCAAGCTGACATCATTAAAAGAAAATATTGTCAAATTGCCAAATTTAACAATAATAGCCAACCCGCATCGCGGTAAATCTTTTGCATTGAATACAGGACTTAAAAAAGTCAAATATGAATTACTGGTTACTATCGACGGCGATTCACATTTATTGCCTAACGCCATCGAAAGAATAGTCGCCAAATATCTTTCCTCAGCATCAGACACTGTCGCTGTATCTGGTGGTGTTTACCCTATCAACCCTGACCAAAATTTCATGACCCGCATTCAAAAGTGGGAATATTTTTTAGGTATAGCAACCATTAAATCTGTCCAATGTTTTCTGCAAGGCACTTTAGTTGCCCAAGGAGCATTTTCCTTATTTCGTACATCTTTCGTGGAGTTAGTTGGAGGCTGGAAAGATACGGTCGGAGAAGATATTGTTCTCACTTGGACCATGTTAAAAAAAGGTTGTCGTATTCTCCATGCCGATGATGCGATTCTCCTCACAAAAATGCCACATACCTACAAGTCTTTCTTTTTGCAACGCAGTAGATGGTCAAGAGGAATGATCGAAGCTTTTCGTCATAACCCACAAATTCTCAAAAGCTGGCGTTTATCAACTTTTTTAGTTTATTGGGATTTGTTATTTCCTTTTGTTGATTTAGCTTATTGTTTTATTTTTATACCAGGTGTAATTGCAGCTTTTTTTGGCTATTACGCCATCGCAGGACTTATGACTTTAGCAGTGCTACCTATTGGAATTTTGTTTACCTACGTCTATGTAATTAAACAAAAAACCCTTTTAAAAGGATGTCATTTGAAAGTTAAAATGGATTTCTGGTCGTGCATTGTCTACGTTTTATTTTATAATATGCTCATGGTTCCAGCCTGCATTCACGGCTATTTTTCGGAATTTTTTAATTTAAAGAAAAAATGGGGAACCAAGTAATTTCACATAAGTAGCCGCAAGCTTTAGCTTGTGTCTTCATTCTTGCGTACGTATACGATTTAACACGGATTTTATTAGCGCAGGCTAAAGACCAGTGACCATGTAATCATAATTATAATATCCGAACTTTTTGAGATATTACCAATTTTGAATGCAATGAATTGATTTATATATACTAAAGGAAAACAGGATTTCAGGGTTGGCGAAAATAGACTCGAGCAGTTTGGGAATTCCGCTAGGCGGCAACGAATCGAGCTTGGGGAGTGTATTCTACATACATGACTCAAGCGAGAGAGGAAGCCAACACAGCGGAAAACCAAAATGCGAAGAGTATAACAATATTATTTACATAAAACTTATGCTTTACATTATGTTTTTTTCTTTTATTAAAAAAACCCGACCATTAATTAAATGGGTTTTATCCATCACTTTGTTGGTTTGCTCTATTTCTGTATGTAACGCCGAACCAAATCAAATTAACTGGAAAAATTTAAATCAGGCAGGTATGCAAAATACCCTAAATTCCAATCCTAAGCAGGCGCTAATTTACTATAATAAAGCACTCCAACTTACTGATAATAATGATGTTTTTGAGCGCATAACCTTATTCAATATTGGCAAAATGCAATTATGGCTAGAGCAATATCCAGAAGCAGAACACACATATCTTACTTTATTAAAAATGCCACTAGACAAACAAGATCATGAAATAGCCTTAGCAGGTCTCGTAAAAAGTTTAGCTTATCAAGACAAACCTCGTTCTGGTTATAACTCAATTCCCAATAATCCGCACTATACCTTACCCAATATGGTGCTTGTCGCAGCTCAGGCGGCTCTTTGGTCGGGCTGGTCAGAAAAAGCACAAAAAATCTTGGATAGTAATCAATCTGTAATTAGACAAGCAGATCCAAAATCCATTACATATCGAGATTTAAAAGAAGTAACTTATGCGACTAATGCAGAAACCGCAAAAAATAAAATAACTCCAAGTTACGATTTTGAAAATGATAGCGATGGTACAAATATTAAACATTACAACCTTGAAGCTTCCCATTATTTTTTCCCTGATTTTCGAGCCGGACTTAATTTCACCTCTGCTGCTATCAGCAATGATAACCAACGAATTCATGGCGAAAATTTATTTGCCGGAGTGGAGCAAAGGGTAAATAACTACATCAATTATCAAGCGAAAATTGGCTATTCTACATTTAATTCTTGGAACCATGCCCTTTGGTCTGCCAACCTCGATATCCAACCTAATGATATGGTTAGTTTTTCCTTTGCCAATCAACTGGAAAATGTCGAAACAATTACGGCTCTCTATAACAAAACAACTTACAATAGCACGCAAATCAAAGCGACCTTAAACCCAATCTATCGTTTAAGAATTTCTGGATCGGTTTTTTATGGTATGTTTAGCGATGATAATAATCGCACCGGATATTTTACCAGTGCCAATTATTTATTATTCGATAAATTTGGCTTAAGCACTGAAATACGCGCTCGTGGTTATCATAGTTCAAAAACTGATACTACAGGCTATTACAATCCAACCAGTCTTGATGAACAGGATTTTATTATCAAATTAAACCACAGATTATTAACTAACTGGAAATATTATATAAACTTTTGTGTTTTAGGACATCAGGAAACCAATCCTGGCGATGTCACTAATCCTAGATTTACCGAAGTCGGCATTAACGGTTTTATTACGAAAAATCTACTCCTCAACGCCTCTTATGGCTATTCTAATTCCAATTACTCCACCGCCCAAGGATATGGGCGTCATTATGGGATGATTGCACTACAGGTTCTTTTTTGAACCCTCCCCTTTTTTTCACACAACTTCCATAGGATCCACTTCCAAAACCCATTTAACGCGCTTGGCTGCGGGCAATTTTTCTGCATAGGCAATCAAAACATGGATTAAACGATGCAATCCTTGCCTTTCGCTGCTTTGTAACAATAATTGCGCACAATAATTAGCCGCTTTACGCTCCACAACGGCTGCAACTGGTCCCAATAACTCAACTGTTTTATCTTTATCAATAAATCTAATTCCGTAATCGCGCAGCATTTCTAAAAACTTATAAACTTCATCACGATTTTTACCTTCCGCACGCAATAATGCCAAATGGGCGTAAGGCGGAAAAGCTGCTTGGCATCGTTCCTCTAAAGCAATTTTAGCAAATCCACCGTAACCATCGCGCAGCAAATTAAAAAGCAAAGGATGATCGGGATGATGAGTTTGAATATAAACCATGCCTGGTTTTGTCTCGCGCCCTGCTCGCCCTGCAACTTGTGTAATCAGTTGCGCCAAATATTCACTGGCACGAAAATCTGCGCTAAACAATCCACCATCGGCATTTAAAATTACAACTAGCGTTACATCCGGGAAATGATGACCTTTAGTCAGAATTTGCGTACCAATTAAAATCCTACTATCTCCTGAATGAACATTTGCTAAAGCTTCTTGTAAAGAACCTTTTTTGCGCGTTGTATCACTATCGATACGCGCTACAATAACATTAGGAAAAAGTTTTTGCACCCCTGTTTCGAGACGTTCCGTTCCATAACCACACGGCATTAATTCCTGACAACTACACTTAGGACAACTTTTAGGCACTTGTGTTTTGGTATCACAATGATGGCAACGCAAATATTGCTCCTTTTGGTGCAACGTCAAACGTACATCGCATTGTTCGCAACTTGCTACCCAACCGCATTGATGGCAAAGCAAACTTGGCGCATAGCCACGTCGATTAACAAAAATCAAAACTTGACCAGCTTTAGCTAAGTGCTGCTCTATAGCTAAAATAACCTCAGGTGATAAACCACTTTTTAAACGCTTTTTGCACATATCGATTATTTTAAATTGTGGCGGTAAAGCATTCCCAACCCGATTAGGTAAAGATAAGTGTACATAACGCCCGCGTTCGACATTTGCCAAACTTTCCAAAGACGGCGTTGCCGAGCCTAAAACTAGCGGGGTTTTTTCTAATTTACTGCGCACAACCGCCAAATCACGCGCCGAATAGCGTAATCCTGATTGTTGTTTAAAAGACAAATCGTGTTCTTCATCTAAAATAATTATTCCTGGATGCGCTAAAGGCGTAAACAATGCCGAACGCGTACCGATAACTATATCCGCCCCACCCTCACGAGCTAGAAGCCATGCTAACAAACGTTCTCTATCATTTAAACGCGAGTGAAAAACAACTATTTTCCGCTTGGCAAAACGTCTTTGGAAACGCGCCAAAGTTTGTGGAGTTAAACTAATTTCCGGAATTAAAACCAATGCCTGTTTCCCAGCTTGTAAAACCGCAGCGATAGCACGCAAATAAACTTCTGTCTTACCACTTCCTGTCACACCATCCAAAAGAAATACTTTCTCTAAATTTTGATGAGCTATAATTGATGTGATGGCGTCTTGTTGCGCAGCATTTAATTCCCAAATTGGTTCTGGCTCTATATTTTCATCGATATTGGTATCAAGATTGGTATTTTCATCATTTTTCTTTTTGCGACGCGGTAAATTCGCGGCGATATTAGCTTCCGCGCCTTTGCGAAGCAATTTTGGTAAAGCACTGAACAAAACATCGCCCAGCGCATGATGATAATAATCGCTTGCCCAAACGCAAAGTTTAAATATTGATTCTGGCAATAATGGCGCATTATCAATAACTTTTATAACGCGTTTAAGTTTGGCAGGATCGATGGAAGTTTTCGCGACACATCCCAGAAAAATCCCTATTACCTCGCGCGAACCAAATGGCACACGTAAGCGCATACCAGGCTGCAACTTTGCCAAATCTTCTGCATTAAAATCCAATGACGGCAAATAGTCAAAACTACGCCGCAAGGGAGAGCTGGTGGCAAGACAGAGGATGGTGGACATAATAAAGAAATTTTAAATTTTGAATTATAAATTTTAAATGAATGAATCGCTTCGCGATGTTAATTTTTAAATTTTAAAAAATAACACATTGATTTATATATCAATCTCATTTACATAAAAATTACTGTTTTTTTGTAAAATGAACTTTGCATATCTCATACCATTGACATGCTGAACATATATTTTGAAATATCACTAAATCAACCTTTTCTATAATCCGTTTTTTTGCTTCATCCCAACTAATTTCATCACCTGTCTTTAACTTAAGTAATTCGCTATAAAATAAATCCAGTTTAATAACAGAAGTTGAATTTAACTCACGACAATCTAAGCAACGCGGGCAATAAGCACAAATTGAATCCTCCATCATAGTCACATTAATCATCGACTTATTCTCGGATTGAGAATCAAGCTCGCTCATAATGTTCTTGAAATTTGCGATAAACTCATGAGAATAGCCTGCTCCTTGAAAACAAAAAGCACAAACAAAATGATGTGGACGAAAATAAATATCCATTTAGTTAGTTTTTTTCCAAAATTTTGGCACACAACAAGCAACAGCAAATAATTTTATAGTCTCAGATATAACAAAAGGATAAAAACCATATTGCAAGGCAAGGTTAAAAGAGAAAAATTTGGTCAGAACAAAAACTCCACAACTAAAAATCACTAAAGCACTAAGAAGAGCCGCAAAAAAACTATGCCAAATCTTAATAGCCATGCCTTTTTCTGCTAAATAACCACTCAAGATTGCAGCCGGTAAAAACCCTAACAAATATCCTGCTGCAGGATCCAAAAATATCTGCCAACCAAACGAAAAGTTAGCAAAGATCGGCATTCCCATTGCACCACTTAATAAATAAACTAAAACAACACTAGCGGCATAACGAGCTCCGTAAGCTAACCCGATTAATATAACGGTAGCGCTTTGAAAAGTTAGCGGTACTGGATAAAAAGGAATGCTTAACTGGGCGCTAATTGCTAAAGTACAAACCCCAGCCAAAATCAAAAGCATTTGTTGTACACAGTTCCAACTCTTGCTACTGACTTGCGGAAAAAAAATATTTTGTAAAACATTGCTCTGTATGCCTGATTCAAATTGATGCATATTGCTTTCTCCTTTGGAATTAATTATAAATACACAACATTGTAAGATAATTATAAAATTCAGGCAATTTTCAAACATGCAACTAATTACCGACCTAAACCAACTCGCAAAAAAACTCAATCTTACGCTCGATGATGCTTTACTGCGCGACATAAAAAAAATCGATCAAGACTATCCCCTGCTAGTATCTACTAGTTTTTTAGCGAAAATTGAACGTGCCAATCCCAATGATCCACTTTTAAAACAAATTTTACCGTCTGTTCTTGAACTCGAAACAGTAGCAGGATATGAAAAAGATCCGCTACACGAAAGTAAAGCTTTGTACACGCCTATTTTGTTGCAAAAATATCACGGACGCGCATTGCTTATTGTTACCCAGCAATGCGCCCTACATTGTCGCTTTTGTTTTAGAAGACATTTTTTTCAGGAAAACATCCCCGAACCTAAAGATGAAGATTTACAAAATGCTCTTGATTTTATCGCCAAAGATACGGGTATTACGGAAGTTATTTTAAGTGGTGGTGATCCGTTATTATTGTCATTACCAAAACTGGCAACGCTTTTACAAAAAATAGCCGTCTTGCCACATGTCAAAAGATTAAGAATTCATACGCGTCTACCCATTGCGTTGCCAGAAAAAATCACATCTGAACTGGCTTCAATACTCACTGCTACACGACTTATGCCTGTTATCGTTATTCATTGTAATCACGCACAGGAAATCGATGCTGCAGTTAGGTCAGCTGTACACAATTTACGTTCTAATGGGATGAATGTGTTGAATCAATCCGTCTTATTAAAAGATATTAACGATTCCGAAAATGCTCTTTGTGATTTAAATGAGAGGCTAGCAGATATGGGGGTTATTCCATATTACTTACACATATTGGATCAAGTTGCCGGAGCGGCACATTTTGCTGTCAACCAAGAAAAAGCACGTAAACTCCATCAAGCAATGCAGGAGCGTCTACCTGGTTATTTGGTCCCAAGACTTGTTTGTGAAAAACCTGGCGCTAAATGTAAAACACCGGCTGTCCCTTAATCATTAATCACAATTCCGTAGCTACCGTCGCAAGTCCGTAGCCGCAAGCTTTAGATTGCGTTTCAATATCCTATTCCCGCAGCCACATAAGTCCGTAGCCGCAAGCTTTAACTTGCGTTTTAACATCCTATTCCCGTAGCCACACAAGTCCGTAGCCACAAGCTTTAGCTTGCGAATTCTCCTGTTATGCGCAGACTAAAGTCTGCGGCTACGGTAAAAATATATAATAAAAAAATTAGAAAGAAGCCCGCCAACGCATACCAAAACTAGAGTTTTCCTGCTCGACTGTCGGGACTGCTTGCCGCATCATTTGCTGCAAACCACAATTTTGTGTATGCTCAACATCGTTTACCTCTTTAACTTCCTTATTTTTTCCAATTTCTTTCAATTCCGTTCCCGCTATACCAGATTTCAACTTTTCCCTTTCTTGTTCAGCTTCAAATTTTCGCCTCATTAATACTGCATAAATAGGATTATCGAATAACATTCTTTATTTTCTCCAAAATACTTGTTTGATAAAAAAATCTAACCACTAGATGATGGCGTTGATGTTGACGACTCTGGTGCAGGTGTTGCTGTCAGCGTCTCTGATCTTTGTACCAATAACGACATATGTGATAATAACGGGGATGATGACGGAACTGGTGATGGTGATTTCAATACACCTATACCTTCCCAAACTATTGTAACATTTTCATCACTACTTTGCGGTGATACAGATCTATTGTTACTCAGTACAATAACTGGTTCTGATGGAGCACCATAATGTTCATTACCATCATTATTATCATTATCTTCATCCTGTGTGCCTGCTATGGCTGCTCGTCTGGCTGATATACCAGCAGCTATTGAATTAACTTTTTTATCACATAAAAAATCTTCTAATGAATTTTTTTTAAAGTTATTTCGTGGATCATTTATAACATCAAACAAATTTTTAAAACTTATGATTTTAGAGTTAGAGTTTGTAAGCTTAATATCAAATAGTTCTATCAATTTTCCTATTAACATATCGGGAGCCTTTCTTTTTACAGGGTCACCCTTGGAATCATAATATGCAATAAATAATTTATCTTTGCCACATATAAACTTAAATGTATGGTGCTCTGCTTGTTGCGAAATTTTATCTGTGGAATCTTCATTGAAAACCTGCAAACGTGGTTTTAATTTCAGATAAGCGCCTGTTATGTCAGCCTTTATTTCAACACTGCTAGCTGCAATGCTTGTGCTTGAAGATGATGCTTGTGATACGCTTTCTATTCGATTTTTTCTGCGTGCAACCGCATCATTTAAATCTTGGGGAACACCACTACTACCGCTAGCGCCTGTTGGTGGTGGTCGTTTATGTTCAGCCTTAGCAGAAACTGATTTCAACCTATGGTTTTGTCCAAAATTCTGAATTTCCGCAAGAAAATCACCAACATGAGGTGTGTTTTTACTAGCATTAGCATTAACTGGTTGGGGTTTAGGTGAATCATCATCCAAAGGAGGTGACGGTGGAACACCATTATCCAACGGGGGTGCCGGTGGAACACAATCATCCAACGGGGGTGCCGGTGGAACACAATCATCCAACGGGGGTGCAGGTGGAACACAATCATCCAACGGGGGTGCAGGTGGAACGCCATCCAACTGAGGTCGAAGAGTTATATTTAAACTAGGAATGGAACTTAAACTTGAGCTTGCGCTAGAAGACAGTGTTATGATCGATCTATCGGTACCTCCTCCGTCGGATGATATCAAAATAGAGCTGGAAATTGAACTTGAGCTTGAGCTTGAGCTTGCGCTAGAAGACAACGGTATAGCCGAAATAGGACTGGAGCTTGAACTGCCTGCAGGTGCTGCCGATAACTTTGCTGGAACTTCCTGTCCCCTAAAAATATCTTCAATAGACAAAAGTTCATTTCCCGGCACGTAAGTATTATCATAGTCCGCCACACCCTCTAAATTCGCAATAGAATAAGGGAACCGCTCTTGATGCATATTGCCATATAACATACCAACCGGGAAAGCAAGTTGTGAACCCGGCTGATCAACTGCCGTATTATTTTTAAAATAGCTTTGTACTATTGCACGAAAATCTAAGAATTTAGATATATTTATACGCAAATCATTTTTAAAAAAAGACCGTACAATGTCTCGTAACTGCATTATTTCACCCAAACCCCTTTTATCTTGATTTCTTCTTTGCTCGTCAACCATTAGATATAACATTCGCGAAACTTCATGCAGAAATCGCGCAATATAATCAATATCGACAGTGTTCTTTCTTAAAATTATGCAGTCCTTAGAGTTAGCACCGAGTCGTTTTATTGCATTTTGTAAAGGTAGTAACCCAAAATTAACGCGCATTCTATCAAAAAATTCCTTAAATTGCCCCCTACTCAATCCATCGCGTGGCATGACATCGGGAAGCACTTTACTGTACATGTCATTGTGTAATATCAACATACAGGGATGTTCTAAAATTAGTTTTACTGCGCTGAAAGAACTGTCTATTTCACCAAGAGCAAGGCAGTTCAAACTAAAATCACACATTTTAACTATAAATTCCGCCATAAATTTTGCGGAAATATGGAAAATATTGTCTGGTTTTTCTTGAACTGTGGCACAGTGTATACAAAACGCTTGGATAAACCCTTGTCCCTGCTTCAATGACCAAAATGCGTCCAATTTAACTATTTTTGTCATTTTCTCACTGTCACCACCCTGCTTCATTAACCTCTCAATGACCTCTATTAACTTATGCCTTGTTAATAATCCATTAGAAAGCGAGCTTGGGACTGGACTTGAAAATTCACTTTCTGACGCACCCAAACTACCTAAACTAAATATTGCATAATCCGCTGGGAAATGATTAGGATTTAATGCAACGATTGTATTCCACTCATTACCCATTTTTTCACGAGGCAGGTATTTATAAAAATTTTGTACCTTTAACATACCCAGCAAATGATCAATTGAATCAAAATGTCGATTTCCCCACTTACTTACTTGTGATGATGTAATACATTTTTGTATATTTTGGCAACAGCTTGCTAATAAAGCAATTCGTAGCTTTTCCGTATCAAAAAGGTTAATACAATTTGCGATACTAGCGCAAGCTATTTGAAAATCTTGCTTAAAAGCATCTGAAGTATCACCAATATTTTCAACGACTTGACTCATAACGCTTGTAATAGAACGTAAAAACATGCTCAGAAATTCGTTAGTAGACCGAGCATTTACCTTCCCCTCTTCCCTTGAAGATTCTTTTTGTGGTAGGTTGCTACGCATAGATGCAAAAAACGGAAAAATAAATTTGCGCCCCTTTTTCAAAAGATCGTTTTCAGACATAAAACCAGCGGGCAAACGAGAATCAAATTTTGCTTGCAAGTTCAGCATATAATTACTTTGCAACACAGCTTGCAGCGCAGCTCTAGCGCCTTCAACATGTCCGTAAGCCAAACAATTCAACGTAATATCCAGTATTCTTGGTATGAAATTTAGCGAGGAATCAATAAGCCCTAGTGTTTCCTTGTTAAGATCCTTAAGCGGCAAAGCACAATAATCTAAAAAGCTGTGCAAATGGGGAGATAACCAAAACTCCCTAACTAAATTTAGCGTGGAGATATTGCTCTGTATATCAACTGCTTTGTCATCTGACAAGCTTGCTGGCGACGAGCTTGTTGATGGAGCTTTTTTCTTGTATATACACAAAAGTTCATCAGTAAACCGCCTCAGAAGCGTAATTTTGCTAAGTGAAGGTAATGGACTCCCATGATTTATAATTTCCTTGGTTTGAGCAGATATAAGTTCCATATATTTCACAACTAATATTTGACCGAATGTTGGCCTATTAGCTTGGGTTTCTTGGGGGAGAAAAGCAGATTCATACATTTTTTCAGTAAAACCAAGAAGTGCTTGCATTACAGGTTGTGGTGATGCTTGTGGTCCTTCATTGGATAACAACAACAATCGTGTTTGGCAAGAATAGTTCCATAAAGGCAATAATTTTTCAGCAAAGGTGTTTTTTTCATTATCGAATTCTCTAAGACGTAATGCAGTTAAATCCAGCATGATAGCTATATTAGTAGCTATTTTTTCAAATTTCTTGGGCTCACTATTAACTAAGGAGCTATCTGGCACTGCAGTCGCGAGTACCGAAGAAGAACTTGATTGCGATGACGTTGGCTGCTCTATTTTGCTTTGCAATTCTTTATAAGATTTTCCAAAATCAAGCATATTAGCATGGGCTCGGAACATCTGAGCCATAATTTCCAGTTGTTCATTTTTTTGACACCATTCTCCATCCTCAGCAGTAATTTGGAGGATCGTTGTTACAGTGTTCATGGGCTGAGACGCAACAGCAGCCTGCGGCAGAGGCAACTGAGCGCCTGTGATCGCTGTGCTATTGGAAATACCAGAACTGGTAGTAGAAACTGGATTAGTTACTGGTTGCGAAACGCTATTACTTGCACTTAGATCTGGGCTAGGAGATGGTGTAGCACTTACGGATACAGATTTAATCAACATCAACTCCTTTCTAAATACAAATCGTTCGGCATGTTCCGTGAAAACACGAGCCAAAATTCCCAGGGTTTGTTGAAATATTTCTGATAAATCTTTAATGTCGTTTAAAGGTTTTAGATCCGAACTTGCTTTTTCAATGATTGTTTTTAAAAATCGCAATATTGGTTGTGGAAAAATTTGTGCAGCCAAAGTACCAATAAACAAAGTTAGAGCATTTATGTCACGCTCACAAAAAGTTAAAGTAGGCGCATCAACAGAATGGGGATCGGGATTACGACGTTGTTTCCAGTTCCAAGCTAAATCAGCGAGATTTTTTAACCTCTCGCTCGCTAACGCAGAACTTTGCTGAATTAAAGTTAATCGTTTAGAAACTTCATCTGTTTCGAATGCAGGCACTGTTGTATTTGGTGAAGTTTGTAGTTTATTTACATTACTACTTGCTGATGCTGTTTTCGCAAATTGTTTTTTTACTCTCGCTGCGTTTTCTTCTACACTTTTTTGTGCTGTAAAAAAATTAGAATATTGACCTAATAATTGGTCTAATATTTTCATTAAATCTAAAGGAACATCATTGGAAGAAGCAGGTGGGGGCAATGTTTTTAATACTTGAAGAACAGTTAAAAAATCTTCAACTTCAATCTTTGGCAATTCTGGGACTGATAAGCTTGCGGAACCAGATATTGAACTAGACGGTAAAGGTCGTAAAACTGACGACCGCCCTGAAAAAAACAGTTCCAGCAATTTTGCATTTGCAAGTGTTCTTAATAACATATAGGTACTTATTGACGGTTTTTTTGCACTTGACGAGATCATAATTTACCCACCTTTATTAATTAATTATTAATACATTTTCCAAAGACTTCAAACCATAACATAAAGCTATATTTTTTATAAAGTTATATAGCTAAAAATGACACTTTGCAACAAAAAAAAAATTGTCTTAATGGTTTGTTAATAATATTCGTAGCTGTGGGTTTTAATCTGCGGCTATGTCTATTAGGTATGGATTTTGGGTTTTACTATACATATATACTCTTCGCATTTTGGTTTTCCGCGTTGTTGGCTACGTCGCTCGCTTGGGTCATGTATGTCTAATACACTCCCCAAGCTCGACTCCTTGCCGCCTAGCGGAA
>Ga0209319_1000923_pt1 | contig 29031 bp, 29 predicted proteins | sample RifGroE2_FD_184000 | JGI IMG/M metagenome (GOLD analysis project Ga0209319, IMG submission 184000) | Groundwater microbial communities from Rifle, Colorado - Groundwater E2 (SPAdes) (version 2) | ecosystem: Environmental > Aquatic > Deep subsurface > Groundwater | place: Rifle, Colorado, United...
GAAAGCTTAAAGTGTGGAATCAATATTACAACAACCTTGAACATTGTGGCTTGAATGGTAAAACTCCCAACGAAATGCTAGAATTATTAACAATCCAAACACCGACAAATGTATGTGTTTAAAACAAAAACCCAGCAAGAGCCAAGGAAAGCCATTTTACACAACAAAAAACACTCTCGCGAAAGAGTGTTTTTGCTTTATGTCTTTAGATTACCAATTAAATCAATTTGTCCTTGGCCAAGCGCCAATAGTGAGCGCCTAAGGCTGTAAGTTTACATGATCCTGAATTAATAGCGGCATAATACATATGATCTTCGTTTACAGGGACAACCAATCCAACACCTTCTAATTTTTGCAAATCTTTGAAAATCTTAACATTATCTTCAATAGCAATATCTTTATTGTCAAATTCATACGTTGGATCCAGTTTATACTCATGATTTTGCTCTGGAAAATATTCAGTTATTTTTCGCAAAATATCCGTATCTATTGGAGGATTTATTTTCCTTAGCGATGTAAAGCTAGTTACATTTGTTTTAAACACTGGTCGCTGGCTCCACGGCCCAAGTGCTTGATCTATATAAGCGTAAACACTTCCAGGTGTAATGTGCCCACCAAGATCTGATGCTCCCCCACGAAGTGCATCTAACAACAAATTAGTAAACACACCATGACCATTGATTTCCATAGCAAGTTCATCACCTCTGCTGGCAGTTAATATGGTAACGCCCTCATTAATCTGACAAGTTGTTCCATTAGAAATGGCTGGTGATCCAAACGACCCAGAATGGCAACAATCCAAAATTATAATTTTATTTTTTGCTTTGGAATTATTAGCTAGCTGGAGAATTTGATCCATTGATATACCCTCATCATATTTTTTATAATCAGGGGTAACAATAAAGCCACCGAGTGAATTCAAAAACCCATGACCAGAGAAATAAAATAATACAGTCTCACAATCTCCATTAAACAGCTCCACTATCGATTCCATAAGTACTGACTTACTTTGAGTGTCTGTTTTTAGAGCTACGGAAAAATTGGGAGACCCATCTCCATTGGTCTCAATAATACTTGAAATTGCTGAAGCATCATTAACGCAGCCACTTAGCGGAGATATTGGATAATTATTTATGCCAACTATAAGTGCTTTTTTCATATTATTTATTTTTACCCTCCTTCATGGTTTGATTAATTGCAGACGCAATTTCATCCCAGTCCCATATTATAGTCCTGTTACGCTGAAGACCAACTGGCAAAGTACTTTCATGATTTGCGCCACCAACGTAAACCCCAAAAACTGGGACATCATTGCTTTTTGCAAATGCTATTTCTTTTGCTACACCAGCTGCTGATGACATATACTTACCGACTAATACAACAAGGATATTGCACTTATTGATTTTTTCTTCAATCAGTTTTTCCCATTGAGCTTGTGGTAATGATGCCTTAGATGACCAGTCTGAGATTGTGAAAGGAGTTTTTGAATTTTTTGCTTGACCAGCAAAAAGAATTTTTTCGGTTTCATTATGATCAAAATCAAAACTAATGAATGTTCTTGGATCTGACATATTTTTTGAATTTTAAATTTAATTTTAATTATGATTGCCAATATCCAAAGAAACCTGTTATAATGTTATTAGCTAGATGGACATCATATATTCACAGGAAAAGACTTACTGATATTAACTTATTGTGTGAGTCTTTTTTTAATTGCAAAATTTTGTTTCCATGTTTTTTTGATTTTTATCAATTACCTCAAACCAGCATAACCACACACGGAACATCTTCCACGTAATGTGGATTTAGAACTTCCACAATTTGGGCATGCATAATTTGCAATACTCTTCTCTCTTTGTGAGAGTGCGCTTGCTGCTGCTGTTTTGGAATTTTTTGAAGTGCTGCCACTTCGCAAAACCTTAGACGCCGCAGAGGCTGCCTTTTTTCCTGTGACTTTTTTAGCCATAGTTTTTTGTGTTTTAATTTTTATTTATTGAAACCCGCAGATGCGGTTTATTTGTTTTTCAGTAAGAAAAAAGCTTGAGCAATATGCTTTTTCAAACATACTTCTCAAGCCTTTCTAAAATAGACCCTGTGCAGTTGTTTGGTTTATGTTATTTTTTCATTTTGTAGAGTTTATAAATTTGTTTTTGTTTTTGACCTTATACTAAGTATACCATACTGAATTGATATTGTCAATGTTACTTTTTTGGCCTATTTAAGCTTTTTCGCACAACAAAAAAACACTCTCGCGAAAAAGTGTTTATTTGCCTACAGCAAGAAATAAATCTCACCATTTGTCCATTATACTCCCTTTTTTGGCTTTTGTCAAACAAAGAAAAAAGCCCTTAGAGAATTTCCCAAGGACTTATTTTTTTTGGCGCGTGCACCGAGATTCGAACTCGGGACTTCCCGATGGGCCCATACTTAGGTCGGGCACTCTACCAACTGAGTTATGCACGTGCAAACTTTACAAACCGTGATGCCCCCGAACGGAGTCGAACCGTCGACCTTGTGAATCACAAGATGAGATTAATATTATATGTGGACTCCGTCGGAATGATCAATCCACACCATATAAAATCATACAAGAAAAACGAAACACACGCTCTCTCACTGAGCTACGGGAGCAAAACTTTTAAATTGGCGGAGTTTTGAAGACGGTTTATATAGATACCACAATCATATCAATGAATTGATATTTAGGTGGCAAACGGCCTTCAAAACCCCATAAAGAACAAAAAAACACTAACCAATATATCCTTAAAAATACCAAAAGAAATATAGATTAATGTTTTTGTTTCACACTATAGATTACAAATCGTAAGCTATTGTGGCTAGTCCTAATGATTGAATGTTTGAAAATAATTGGTACCTGTCGCTCGTGAGCGACGGGTCGACCCATAGAATTTGGTTAATGTCCGAAGACATCAACCGCACCTTAACTCCCTAGAAAGGAGGTGATTCGTGGGAGGAATCGGAAATTCGGCTTAATCTTGCTTTAGCTGAAGCAAAAAATACCATAATTTTATTCACTCAAACTAGGCGAATCTAGGGAGTTAATGATTTCAAGAATTTTTTGTATCATTTTCAGGGTCTAATTGTAACATTTATGATATGATTAGCCAGCTCAAATGTCACATTAACGATTAAAATAGCTAGAGCAAGCCACTATTTTTGTATCATTTTTTATAGCCAATTACTCATATCCATATGCTTCTCGTGTGCCTTTTTAGCCTCATCATCACTCAGAACTCCAAGGTAATGACGACTGGTTGTCTGGAGGTCAGAATGTCCGAGCAGGATTTGAATCTGACCCAAACCTACGCCCTTTTTTAATAAAGTTGTAGCAAAACTTCTGCGAAGGGTATGTGCTGTGCATTTCTTATCTAAACCTGACTTTTTGAGATAGTTTCTGAAGTTTCTTTGAGCATCATTCCTGTCCCACCGCCCGTGACTTTTACTTTCAGCCACAAACACAAATTTATACTTGTATCCCCTTCTTTCAAGATATTCTCTAATGCATTGGTTTGACCATTCCGTAAAATAGACTTTTCTCTCCTTATTACCTTTTCCAACAATCATAGCCTCACGATTAACAAAGTCTATACCTTCAATTTTAAGATTTAATGCCTCACTTATTCTGCATCCAGTGGAAAAGAGCACTGAGAATAATGCTCTAAATCTTAAGTCCCTCAAACTTCTGTTTCCGATTGAGCTGTAAAATTGTCTAAGCTCCCCTTCAGTCAGATATTCAACCTTATGCCTTGGGATTCTTGGACGCTTTACCTTATCAGCATCCATAACCTTCAGATTGAGTTCACTATGGCAAAATCTAAGCAGATTTCTAATAACTGAAAAGTTATGAGCTTTTGTGTTTGGGGATAAATTCTTTTTAATATAATCCTGTTTTAATTTAAGCAGATGCTCTTCCTTAAATTTTTCCATCCTCAAATCTCCCAGTGTGTCCATTGTCCACCTAAGAGTTTTACTGTATTCATAAATTGAAGAAGGGCTAAGTTCTAGCTCAAGTTCACAATACTCAAGATATAGCTTGCTCGCTTCATTGAATGTTATTGAATTTTTACGATTAAAAAATAACATCGGATTTTTATTGTTTGTCCGATGTTACCTTCGTGTGTAGTTAAGTCAAATTCAGTTGTGCACTCCGTGCCTTATAAGATTCTTTTATTAGGACAGTAGCTAAAGCCCCTCTTTTTGTAATCATTTATTGCACCATCACTGTCAAAAATTGATTCACATCCAACATTCCTTCCTTTCTCTCGTTCCATTGCAGTTTTATTGGTTTCTCAAATATTATCAACAACCCTTTTTATTTTATCTTCAACCTCTTTAGTAATAGGAGTTAGTTCCAAATTATTCACCATTCCCATTGCAATGGATGGCAAAATAGCTGAAACATAAACGCTACCATTATCTTCATAGACGATCACATTGCATGGAAGCAAAAGTCCGATTTCTTTATCAATCTGAAGAACCCTGTAAGCAGATTTTGGTTGGCAGGCACCAAGAATTATATAGTTGTCAAAATCGACATCCAGCTTTTTCTTGAATGTTGCCTTGGCATTTATCTCGGTGATTATTCCAAATCCTTCTTTTGCCAATTCTTCTCTGGTTTTCTTTTCAGCTTCCTCGAAAGATAAATTGAGTTGTTTTTTGTAGCTGTATTGCATAATGGTTATTTTATTGTAAATCCTTCTTCATTTTTTCAAAGTCCTCTTTTGATATCTCTCCCTTTGCATAACGCTCCTTAAGGATATTCATGGCATTATCCGTTTTTTGTCCGTTTCCGTTGCCATGACCTATACCACAACATCCTCCTCCTGAAACACCGCGAACCAAGGCAATAATTGCCCAGATTATAAGACCCCAAAATATTAGCATCATAAAGCCTCCGAAAAAACCGAACCCGCTACCTAATCCATATCCGTACATCATAATATTTTCTTTTTTATAGTAAATTAAGCCAAAATAAGGCGATCTGCATCCTCTTTTTAATACGTCATTACTGTGTCTTTATTTCATTTTTCCACTGATTTATTGAAAATCCAAGCGAAAATCATACCTGCAATATACGAATATATCGCAACTTGAGCAATTCCCAATATGACACCTATTACAGTCACCCTGCTTCCAGTTGCAACATTACTTGAAAAATGAAAGAGTGTCGTCATTAATTTAGTTGATACTCGAGGAAATAAAGCCACAAATATTGAACAAACGACATAAACAATAACTGAAACCTTAGACAATACTACTGCAAATTTTTTGTTGTTTATTTTCATAATCCACCTCCTTTCTTTTCCATAATTTTAGTTACTTTTACCGAATAATTTTCTTGTTACAAATGAAACTAACGGAGCCAGAATTGTCAGTTGTAAAACAGGAGATAATCCTACCCCTACAAATGGAACGATTGGCATCAATTCACTATATCCCCATCTCCAAGTTAATAGAGCGTATTTTTCAATAACGACGGCAAAAATAAATCCTAAGATTGAAGTCAGAACTAACGGTAAGATTTTATTTTTCAAAATCCAGCGGGTATCCTTTAAGATCAAAGAAATTAAAGCATAAATAACGAGCAAAATAATCACATCTCCGATTGTTGCTCTTAGATGGACAAGAATCAAATCAAGGACACCATTGAAGTGAAGTTTATATAACGCAACCTGGCTCATTTCCCAAATAAAATTGAAAACGAATGCAACTATCAAATATATTGCTATCACTTTTTTCATACAATCTTTGTTAAGTTATTCAAGACGCGATTCTATTCTTTTGAGCGATACTGCATTTGCTGCCACGATTATTGAAGATGCTGACATAAGAAGAGCTGCAATTTCAGGACGAAGTGACCAACCCAATGATGTATAAAATACTCCAGCAGCCACTGGAATTGCCAACACGTTATAAATAGCTGCCCAGAAAAGATTCTGCTTCATTTTAGAAACCGTAGCTTTACTCAGGGTTATTGCTCGCACAATATCATAAGGATCAGATTTCATCAGCACGATGCTTGCTGTTTCAATGGCAACATCAGTGCCAGCTCCGATTGCAATTCCTATATTGGATTGCGCCAGAGCCGGGGCATCATTTACGCCGTCACCAACCATAGCCACAAATTTTCCTTCATCTTGAAGCTTTTTCACGTAACTAGCTTTATCCTCAGGAAGAACTTCGGAAAATATACGAGTAATGCCAAGCTCACTTCCGACAGCCTCGGCAACTTTCTTGTTGTCTCCCGTGATCATCGCAACCTCAATTCCAAGTTTAGTAAGCTCAGTGATTGCTTTTTGAGAGGTTAATTTTATTGTGTCTGCAACAGCAACAATGCCTGCAACTTTTCCATCAATTGCAATAATACTAAGTGTTTTCCCTTCTGATGCATATTTCTGAATCATTTCTTGAGCAGGAACACTATCAACTGATTCATTCTTAAGCAATTGCTCTTTTCCAACCAAGACTATCTTGTTTTCGATCCTGGCTTTTAGGCCATATCCTGCAATTGATTCAAAGTTTTCAATATTTTGAAGATTAATGTTTTTTTGCTCCGCTTCCTGAAGTATTGCTTTGGCAATAGGATGATTTGATTTTGATTCAAGACTTGCAGTATACCCAAGAATCTGTTCTTTAGTGAAATCATTAAATGCCGACACATCTGTCACGACAGGTTTTCCTTCCGTGAGTGTTCCAGTTTTATCCATCACGATTGCGGTAATTTTTGATGCGCTTTCCAATGTCAGTGCATCCTTGATAAGGATATTTTTTCGTGCTCCGATTCCAGTTCCAACAGCAACCGCAGTTGGAGTTGCAAGTCCCAATGCATCAGGACATGCGATAACCACCGCAGAAATAGCAAAAGTAAGAGCCACCATTGCAGTTGCTCCACCGAAGAAATACCACCCGAAGAACGTTGCGAGTCCTGATCCTACTGCCAACACAACCAGCCATGCCGCAGCCTTGTCGGCAATGCGTTGTCCTGGAGCTTTAGAATTTTGAGCAGTTTCAACCAGCTTTATTATTTGCGCCAATACAGTATCCGATCCTACTTTGGTGGCTTTGAATTGTATCGCGCCAGTCTGGTTAACTGATCCCGCCACAACCTTGTCACCAATTTTTTTCACAACTGGCAGTGATTCTCCAGTCACCAATGCTTCATCAATTGATGTGTCACCCTGAGTAACTTCTCCATCAACTGGAATTTTATCGCCAGGAAAAACAATCACAATGTCACCTTGAAGAATATCAGCACTCGCAATAGTGATTTCACTACCACCGCGAATAACTTTTGCCTGTGGCGGAACCAAATCAAAAAGCGCCCTAAGTGCATCGGATGTTCCCTTTCGAGAACGCATTTCCATCCAGTGTCCAAACAAAACAAACGTCACAAGCAATGCTGCTGCTTCGTAGAATGTTTCCTCACCTCCCATAAAAGTCAGCAGAACACTGAATAGATACGCACTGAGCACGCCTATTGAAATTAGCACTGACATGTTAAGTTTTTTTGCTTTCAAGGAATAATATGTTCCCGTAATGAAAATCGAACCCGCCCAGAAAACGATGGGCGTCGTCAATATAAACAATATCCAATTGACAGGAATCGGCGCAGGCAGATTCAATTTGAAAAAATTGATACCGACCGGAGAATATAAGAAAATTGGAATAGATAGAAGTAGTGAAATGAAAAATCTCCTGCGCATATCAGATTCCATTGCCTTTGCCATTTGCGGATTGGTCATGGCAGCTTCGTGATCCATATGACTCATTTTTGACATGTCATGCCCTGCATGTTCCATGTGTTCATGAGTTTCGTGCTCAGCATGATCCATACCTGCCATATCATGTCCCATCTCACCGTGATCCATGTTTGGCATATCATGCATCATTTTTTCATGTTCCTCATGAATCATATGAGACATATCGTGTTCCATTTTTTCAGTTTGCGATTTTTCAGTTTCCGCGTATTGCAATTTTTCTTCTAATTTGTATTCATATTGTTTGGCCTCCATATCGCTTCCGCAGGTCACACCCAATTTTTCTGCCACACAACCGCGACAACCACTTTTGCAAGTGCAATGATGCCCCATTTTTTCAGAGTGATCCATAGTAAATAAAATTTGAGTTGCCTACTATTGGATTAGATAGACAATCAAATAAAAATAATTATTTGTAAGATAAGCACAACTAGATTCCTGATAATATTATACCATTCTTTGCTGAATAAATAAAAACGCGGAAACCCATAGGTTCTCCGCGTAAAAATTAATCGACGAGGCTCTATTTACCTAAAAACCGTTTTTAGCGCATTGTACAAAACCTTGATGTGATGCGTCCCTTGATAGATTGGGGTGATTTTCTTTTTTAAACCGAGTAATTTATAAACGGCTATCTGAGCTGACCTTATCGAATATTCCACCGTAAAAACAGTGTCTTTTGGAATCTCGCAATACTGTCCCAGAAAGGCGAAATTGATCGAATTTCCAGGTATAGCCAAAGGCCTATCTTCTATCGCTCTGGGCAAAAAAAGACTGGTAATATAAGGAGTGGTGCAGGGTATACAGATGGCATTTTTTAAAATTTCATCCAGATGTTTTTCAAATCCCAGATGATGGATCACCTCAGTCAGGATTTCTTCACCAGTGCACTCAGACATCCTTTTTTTGATAAAATTACCCTTTTCTTCTGAACGCAAAGCATATCCCCAACATAAACTCACATTTTTAGGCTGATTGAGAAAATAAGGCGTATAAGTCAAAACGACAGATACCAGCCAGTTGGAGTCTATCAGATTAACCCCACCGAAAGAAGTCACCTTTTTATGCACGAATTTATCCATCAACTCAACAAAGGTCTTATCTCTAAAGGTGACGGTAAAGGATGTCCACCTGGATTTATCGATGTGATTATTAAATACGGAAGGTTTTCCGAATTCCGGATTATCTTTTATAATATTTTCCCAAAGCGTCCAAGCGGCCTCTTTTTCTTTTAAATTCAAAACAGGCGCGCTATTCATTGAGCCGATGGCGGAATTAGCCACAATCGATCCGAGAGTGATAAAAACTTTATCGTCCCTATCAACAACTATTTCCTCGTCTTTATTAAAATAAATTCGACTGACAAACTTCTTACCCCCTTCCGATTTGAAATTTAGATTATCAATCCTGGTGCCGGTCACAAATTTGACCCCTCTCTTCCTTAGGAAACTCAATATAGGCAAAATCATAAATTCATATTGGTTATAAGGAGAAATTTCAATCGTTTCCAGGGTGTCAATTTTAGGAAAACTTGTCATAAATCTGACAAAATATCTTCTAAACTCCATCAGGCTATGCCAAGGCTGAAAAGCAAATACGGTGCAAAACTCGTACCAAAAGTTTGAAATAAAAAAAGAATCTGAAAAATACTCTTTTATTTCCATATTTTCCAAAGAAGATTCTCTTCTGAAAAGCAGGGTGATAACTTTCAGCCTATCACCAAAACTTAGATTGAGAGGTCGGGCATCGATCGCCTCTCCATTTCTTAACAATCTCGATTTCGAATAGGATTTATTGACTCTGTTAAATGCTACGAATTCCTCCCTAATCGTCTCTCCGGGAATATCCAGCGAGGGTATCTTTGACATTAGATCAAAAGTGCAAGCGAAAGATTCTTCTTCAAACATCCTGATTCCGCGCATCACATAACCTTCCGATTCCTCAAGATTCTGAGCATCCAAGCTTCCGCCAAGTTTTTTGGATTCATCGAATATTTTTATATTCTTCCCTTCGACTTCTCCATCCTTTAAAAGATAAACGGCCGCGGACAAGGCAGCTATTCCTCCACCTATAATATATATTTTTGAGTCTTTGTTCATTTTATTTTTTTAAAAGCTATACCATTATAATAACATTTTTAAGCTGTTTTTTGAACATAACATTCTCTTTTATGTCAAGTGCGACATAAGATATTCTTTGGGAATTTTCATCCCTGAAGACAAATAAGTGCTCTTTTTTTCAACTAATCCTTTAAGTACCTAACCATATGGTTTAATTTACAAACCAGAATTCGCGCTGTTTTTAAAAGCGTTCTTTTTCATCAATGAATGTCATGTATAGAGTTGGGATTATAAAAAGCGTGAAGAATGATGAGATAGAAAGTCCGAAAATCACAGCTGACCCAAGCGCCGTCCATGTGGCATTGGAGAGTGTAATCGGAATGATGCCAGCAATAGTGACAATTGAAGTGATAAAGATCGCCTCAAGCCTGGATTTTCCAGCATCAATAATTGAATCATGAAAAGGAATACCAGTTTTTATATTGAGATTGATTTTATCAATCAAGATGATGGCATTTTTAACTACAATTCCAAAGAGTGCCAGGATTCCAATGAGACCAGGAAAGCTTAATGTAACTCCCAAGAGTGCCATTCCGATAAACACTCCAATAAGCGCCAATGGAAGAGTTACTAGTACTATGATAGCTTTCTTGAATGAATTGAACTGAATCACAAGTGTCGAAACAATCAAAACCACCGCGATTGCCATCGCGCGAATAATTGAAAGCACCGACTCAGTATTCTGTTCACTTTCACCTCCATAACTTATGGCATATCCTTCCGGTAATGAATAATTCTTAGCAATCTTATCTTGAAATGCTTTAACTATTTGTGTGGAATTTGTGCTACTGCTGGCGTCAGATGTGAGCAACACCGTTCTTTTTTGGTCGATGCGCGAAATGGAATCAATGGATGGCGTGAGTTTGACAACTGCTACATCCTTAATAAATACTGGCAATTTTTTGGCATTTAAGATTTGTAAGTTTTGAATGCTTTCCAAGGTAGGAATTTTATCCTGGCCAAATCTTGCCAACACATCAATATTTTTATTGTCGCGGATTACTGTTGTCACTGTTGTGCCGGAAATGGCATTCCGAAGAGCTGACCCAACTACCGTAGCATTTAGATCATAAAGCTCCATTTTAGCTGAATCAAGTGCAAAAGTGTATTCCGCTGGAGCATCCTTGATGGATATGTCTGAATTGATAGTGCCAGGAATGGAGTCTAGTATCGGCTTAAGATCATTGGCAATTTTGTCCAAGGTCTGCAAATTTTCTCCACTTATTTGAGCCTGGAAAGCACTGCCTGATGGCGGTCCACCACTTGGACTGGAAACTGTAATTTTTGTATCTTGAATATTTGAAAGACTATCACGAATTTCTTGAGCAATATCATAAGCTTTGATATTGCGGCTTTCTTGCGGAGTGAGTTTGATTGTGATTGAAGCAGTGTTTGATGTGTTTGAACCTCCACCACTCATACCACCATTTGATCCGGGGCTACCGACGATTGTTGAAAAATTGACGATATTAGGAATAGTTAATAATCTTTTTTCAACTTCCTTGGTTGTCTTATCTGTTTGATCAAGATTGAGTCCAGCTGGTCCGCGCATACTGACATACAAGACATCCCCGTCGGATGCTGGAAAAAATTCTGATTTCACAATGCCCGTAATCGGCAGGGCTATCGCAAATAGAAACAGAGCCAATGTTAAAAGCAAGGTGGTGATCCTGCGCCTGCGCGAGCCAGTTGCCATTCTTAGATATTTTTCATAAGCAGGAAGAATGCGATCAAAATGAATGACACCATGAATTAATCTACCGGCCAAAGTAGCGTTTTCACGGTCACCTTGAGAAAGCAATTTTTGTTTTATAAGATCGTCACTAGCCCATTCTTTTTCAGTTAGTATGAAATTCTCTTCCAACGTTTTTTTGCCATCATTAAAATACCAAGAAATCATCCAGGCAACGATTCCAAATGAAAGTGCTGCAAACGCATAGCCTAAAACTGAATGTTGCATGACAAGTGCAAGGCCTGATACCAGCACCAATACTAAGATGAGCCAAAAGAATTTTTTTGTCAGCCTTATCCTTTCAAGAGCAGCGGCTAACGGATTATTAATCATCAACGCAATCAAAAGTGAAGCTACCAAGGTCACAGAAACAGTGATTGGGATTGATTTAATAAATTGTCCGATCATGCCAGAGGCCATCAGCAACGGCAGAAATGCCCATACTGTTGCCAGTGTAGTGGAAACAAGCACAATCTTAAAATCATGCAACACTAAAAGCACCGCTTCTTCAGGCGTGTATTTGCCAGTCTTCATATATTGTTTAGTAGCACTAACAACTACGATGGCATCATCAACCAAAAGTCCCAAGGAAAGCAAAAGCGCGAAAATAGACAGGAAGTTAAGCGATGTTCCAGTCGCCTGCATCACTCCAAATGTCACAAAGAAAACCAATGGGATAGCTATGCCTGCCACAAATGCCTCCTTCAAACCCACGATGAGAAATAAAATTCCAACCACCAAAATTAAGGTTAACAAGAAGTCATGCGTAAGTTGGTCAAAATCCTTACGGATCCTATCTGCCTGATTGACTGTGTCATCAAGACTGATTCCGGAAGGAAAGGTTTTGAGCATTGCATTTATAGTAACATTAGCGCTGTCTACAGTATCAATGATTGAACCGCCTGATCTTTTGACAACTTGCAAGGTAATTGCATTTTGCGGAGCTTGGCTATTGGTCGAAAAACGCGAATACACAGTTTTTTCAATGGCCTTTTCCTGGACATTAGCAATGTCTTTAAGGAACACTATAGCACCTTGCTGGGTGTGCAAAATCGGAATGTCACCAAGAGTCTTAGCATCATAAAATCGGCCATCAGAGCGCACCGGATAATTAAACTCCGAGCCCTCGAAATTGCCCGCGGGAATTGCACGGTTTGTGGCTGCGATTACCTGATTTGATTGCTCGGCGGTAATATTATAGAGAGCCAGTTTTTGCGGGTCGTATGCCACTTCAAATTCACTTTGATCTCCTCCGGAAATATTTACTTCGCGAATCCCGGGATTTTTCTCTAATTCGTTTTGAATTTTTTCCGCATAAGTTCGCAAAGTAAATCCATCATATGGACCGACAAGTGCAAAGGTTACAATCGGAGTATCATCCAATGAAATTTCTTTAACCTGTGGATCAGTTGCATCGGCTGGAAGGTCGTTTTTTATAGTTGGAAGTTTATCGCGCAATTTTCGCACCGAATCATCAACATTTTGATCAGCATCAAATTCAACCACCACAGTTGCGAACGAGTTGGAAGAAGTTGATGTGATTTTTTTGATTCCACTTACGCCGGAAATGTCGGTTTCAATTTTTTTAGTCACCAGTTCTTCGATATCAGAAGGAGACGCCCCGGGATAACCTGCACTAATAATTGCCATGGCTATTTTTACTTCCGGATTTGATTCTCGCGGTAGTTGAGTAAAAGAATATATTCCCCAGCCAGATATCAAAACAATCAGCAAGATGACAACTCGAAAATTTGTGACAAAAAAATTAAGCCAAGTGTTTCTCTTGTCGGGTGTGAATTCAAGCTTGTCCAAATAAGCACTGTCTGTTGATTGCGAGTTGTTGTTTTCAAAATTTTTCATAAAGATCCCTGGTTTAGTTATTGAAGATAAGCTATCGGCAATGTTAATTTTGCAGGACAATAGCCGCTCCATCGCGCACAAGTTTGCTGCCATTAGTTATGATCAAGGTTTCTGGCGAGATTTGAGCAGATATTTCCGCAGTTTCTCCATTTACATTGACAACTGTTACTGGAACTTTTTTTGCCACATTATTATCTACCACAAAAATATAGCTTTCATTTTGACCAACATTAATTGCAGATAGCGGTAAAATAAGATCGGCATCAATCTTCGGTTTGATGTTTGTTTCAATTAAAACTGTCGTAATTGTCCCTGCAAGCAATGCAGGATTTTGCTTCTTCGGATAAGCCTCAATTAGAAAACGCTTCGTGGTCGGGTCTGCTGAAATTGCAATGTTTTGAATTAAAAGCGGCGATGAATTTCCATCGTTATCGATAGCGGAAATTTCTTGCCCGCGAGTCAAAACAACTCGCTGATCTTGATCAACATAAAATTGAATCTTGACATTGGAAGTTTTACTGACAGTCGCAATTAATTGTCCCATAGAAACAGAGTCTCCAACAGAAACTGCCTTATTAGTTATGATTCCCGAAATAGGGCTGATTATTGAATGATTATCAACAGATCCATTCAAACCTAATGTTGCATTTTCATATTGCAATTTTGCAATATCTCTTTGGGTTTTTGCGCTGTCTTTTTCCGAACTTGTTGCGCTGCTATCTTTTTTCAGGTTATTATAATTATCCTTTGCTAAGTCATAGGATTTTTTTGCCTGCTCAACTGAAAGCTGTGCTTGTTGAACCTGCAAACTTCGCAGTCCGCCATCCCCAATATTTAATGTGCCAGTATCGTCTATTTTAGCCAACAATGATCCAGCTCCAACCGCACTGCCTATGTTATTTGGAGCAATCACAATAGTCCCCGCAGATTTTGCAGTAATTTTGACCTCTTGATCTCCTACAATATTGGCTGGAAATTGATTTTTCTCTAAAAAAGTCTTACTGTCAGAAACAAGTTTTGCAGAAACTTTGATTGGCTGACTAACTGCATCTTGAGTTGCTAATGGTTTTTTGCCAGAAAAGCGCATCGCCACAACAAAAAGCATACCAACAATAAATATAGATACAATAATTTTTTTCTTATTCATGTTATTTCTTTAAATTTTAAATATCTTTTCCAACTCGCTTTCTTCACTATCCAGAATAGCACTCATTTTCTTGAAGAATGCTTTGTTCTGAGCAAGCTCTTTTTCAGTAAACTTTTTTTCAAATGAAATTTTCGCCTTCTTAAACCTCTTCTCCAAATCAGCAATTTTCTTCTTACCGTCTGGCATAAGTCTGATAAATATTTTGCGCTTATCCTTGCTGTCACTTGCATAAGTTCTTGTGAGGTATCCCTCTTTCTCCAAGAAGCTTAGGCGCTGGCTCATGTTCGATTTTGTAGCGCCAGTAATTTCGATCAATGCGCTCGCCGTCATAGAATCATTTTCTTGCAGCAACTTGAGGATTTTCACGCTAATAGCAGAAAGGTTCATCGGCTGAAAAAAATATTTATTGACGATTGACTCAAATCTATGAGTCAGACAAATAATCGGTTCAACCGGCGAGGTGGGATCATTTATTTCCATATTGGCTATCATTAAAAAGTTAATGTATGAATAGTTTATCAATGGACTACTATTCTGTCAAGGGTAGCGCACATCGGAAAAAGTATTTTTATTCCCGTTTTAAATGATGCCTTCCAACTGAACTTCGGGTTCGATTTTTTTGTCTTTAATTTTTGAATGATCTTTAAGGGACAAGGCGACGAGCGATCCAATAAGCGTTACCGCGGAAGCCGCCAAGAAAACTTCCCGATAAGCTAAAATTTGAGCTTTCAGAATAACCAGCGCTGGCACCACAGAAGCGTAGGCTTGATCGTTAATCACAGTATTAGCTCCAATGGCCAAGACATTTGATTCAGTCGCATTAACAAGCAAAGTTCCTAAAACAGCAATTGAAACAGCGCCAGCAATATTTCGAGTGAGATTAAGCACTGCGGATGCAATTCCAACCTCATGCGCAGGCACAGAGCTGGCTACCGCGTTGGTAAGTGGCGACATTCCAATTCCCATACCAATAGCCAGTGTCATGAGTGGGAGCACGAGTTCAGCATAAGAAGTCTTCGGGTCAAGGCCGGTGAAAAGATAGATTCCTAGTGCAGTCAAAAACATGCCGAAAGAAACACAATAACGAATTGGAATTTTCTGAGAAAGTTTGGCTCCGATTGGTGCAGCCACCATCATGGTAAGCGCCATTGGTAAAAACAAAAAACCGGTTTCGGTAGCATTATATCCCAAATAAGTCTGTGCAAAAACAGGCAACAAAAACATTGCCCCCATCATGCCACCGAAAGAAACAAATGAAACGATCAAAGCGCTGACAAAAGTTTTATTTTTGAAAAATTTCAAATCAATCATCGGACTGGGATGTTTTTTCTCAATTCGAACAAACACGAAACCAAAAACAAGCACCAACAGATAGGAAAGGACGCTTACGACAGATATCCAGCCCCATTCCCTGCCTTTTTCCAAAACCAAAACCAAACTGGAAAGGGCAACAGCCAAGGTGATGGCACCATAGATATCAAAACCTTTCTTTTCCTTACCCTTATCATCTGGGAGATATAAAAGCACCAAAAAAATACCCAGAATTCCGACTGGGAGGTTGATATAGAACAACATTCGCCAAGAATAGAGATCTATCAAAGGTCCACCAACCAATGGACCCAGTACAGAAGAAGCTGCCATGGAGGCTGACCAGATTCCCAGTGCCTGTGAGCGAGATTTTTGATCGGTGAAATTTTTAACAATAATCGCCATGGCCGTAGGGTAGACTGCCGCTCCAACCAAGCCCTGCAGAGCCCTGAAAACAATCATGGAAGAAATATTCCAAGACAAACCAGCCAGAACAGAAGTTGCAATGAAAGCAATGAAGCTCCAGAGGTATATCTTTCTGTCCCCAATCATATCTCCCAACTTACCAAAAACTGGGACAAAAATCGCATTGGAAAGAATATAAGCGGTGGAAATCCAGCCAGCAGTAGAAATGGAAATGCCAAAATCGTCCATGATTTTAGGGAGTCCCAATCCAACCACCGTTCTGTCCAAACCAATCAGCAACGTTCCAATAATAACCGTCACCAACACCATCCAAGGTGAATGTTTTTTAATTTTATTTAAATTGTTTTTTTCCACTGTATTTATAGCTTATAGGAGAAATATTTAATTCTTGTACACCCAGATTTTTGCCGACATCCCATTTTTAAGTTCCGGATACGCCTCACTGCTGAATCGCACTTTAATCACGAAATCACTGATAGCTCTTTTGTCAGAAATGCTGAAAGCCAGGCCTTTATTTTTCGAGCTAGGACTGATCTGATCGACGAAACCTTGATATTTATTGGAACCGAAAGCGTCAGCCGTGAAAACCACCCGCTGTCCAACTTTAATGTCTTTCAAACCTTTGTCTTCTCCAACGGTTCCCAAGATTCGCAAATCGGAAGGTTTGATAATGCTGACCACAGCTTCACCATGATTGAAAATTTTACCAATCTTATCCTGAACTCCTATCACTAATCCGTCTTCACGGCTCCTAACAACCTCGTCTCCAATTTGAGCAACTGGCTGATTTTTTTTCACAATGTCACCTTCTTTTACCATCAGTGTTTCCAGGATTCCTCCATTTTGAGAAGATAAATCTATTTGTGGAGCTGAAATCTCCCCCTTTTCAATATAAATTTGATTGGAAGAATTTTTCCAATAAGCATAGCTACCGATAAGCACTGCAACAACAAGAATAACTCCACCAGTCGCAATCTTCCTATCCAGTTTTCTTTTAAATATTTTTTTAGTTTGTTCCATATATTTATGCTTTATCTGGCCTTATTTAGTTGAATTAAAAGAGACTATCTCATCTTGCGTTCCGATGCCTGACAGCACTTCAACACTGCCATTTTGATCAGCGACGCCCAATTGAATTTCTTTTTTAATTTGAGAATTTTCAACCATCAGCAATACAAAGGATTTTTCACCTTCCTTAAAAACTGATTTGCTTGGAATGATGAGCGCGTCTTTCTTTTCTCCCAGATTCAAAATCAGATCAACTGCCATTCCGGATTTGATTTTTTCAACAGGAAAAGTAGGAATAAAAGCAACTTTATATGAGGAAACACCTGACAAATTGGTTTCCGCTGGATCTATGATTGAAACGGTAGCCTCAAGATTTTCAGTTTGGTTTGTTTCAATTTTCACTTGCACCTTGTCGCCCAAAGAAATTTTTGACACTTCAATTTCTGAAACATATGCTTGGATTTCCAATGTTGAATCCCACATCAAAGATATTACTGGAACATAAGCGGAAACAACTTCACCTTGCTCCAACGCCTGTTTGGTAATTATTCCGTCTGCAGGAGCATATAATTTGGTTTTTCTCATTTGCACGCTTGAATTTTGAACTGTCTCATTGGCTTTTTTAAGTAAAGCTTCTTTGGCTTTAATGTTGTCCTCAGATTGATTTTTTATTTCTTGCTGATATTTTTCGTCATATTTATTAGCGGTAGAAGATTTTTCCACGCTTTTCAATTTGGCTTTCTGGGCATTCATGTCATTTTTTGCCTGCTCAAGTTGAGCTTGAGATACTTCTTGGTCGGAAATGGCTTGTGAATATGAAATATTGGCTTCTTCAGGATTGAGTTCGGACAAAAGTTGCCCTTTTTGCACCTTGTCTCCTACTTTCACATAAACTTTGGACACTTTTCCAGATCGCTCAAACCCCAGATCAAACATATTTTTAGGCTGGACTTTTCCAGAAAATCTGAGCTGGTCGACAATATCACCTTTTTGAGGAGAAACAAACTCAACGGCCGATTTTCCATTTTGCGAATTGGCGAAAGATGTTCCTCCTATTGCAGCCAGCAGCAAAAAAACAGCTACCGGCAAAATAAATTTCTTAATTTTTTCCATACTTCGTTTGTTAATTTATTATTTATGAGACTCCATAATCTTTCCCAAAATATTAACTAGCTGTTCTTGCTCATTCTCTGAAAGTTTTTCCAAATTTTTTCTCATGCGCCCTAGAATTTCCTTGATATTTTTAGCCAGATAATCGTTGCCTTTTTTAGTAATAACTATCCGTATATTTCTTCGGTCTTTTTTGTCGTATTCGCGCTCAACTATTTCTAATTCTATAAAATTATTTACGAGCGCTGTCGCTGAAGGAGGAGTAATAGTCAAATAATCCGCTATCTCCTTCATTAAGGGTCTTTTGAGCTTGATAAATCGCAAGGTGATCATATGGAGCGGCGAAGCTTTGTGACATGCTTTTCCCTCCATTTTTTCATGAAAAACCTGACGAATAGCAAATATCAATGAAACAATTTGGCTTACTTGATCGTTTTTTTTCATTTGTTAAGCTATCTAATTATTAATTAACCTAAGTATATGGCAACAATTGATTTTTGTCAAGTTTATTCCAGTCTACAAAAAATCGCCCGAAGGCGTTTTTTACTTTTTAAACAAAAAATGAAAATCAAACAAGCATGCGCAAGAATTTTTTTTCGGATATTTTGCCATAATCAACGGATTTTTTAGCTTTGTCGCATATTTTGCCATTTCAAAAACCAGTCTGCCTGATTCTATGGCCGAGATAATCGTTTTGGAAATTATTGTCCAGAAGTATAAGATTGGTAGTTTCCTTGGCTACTTCCGAAGCATCCCCGACTACTATTTCAAGGATGTTTTTTAAATTCTTCAAAAGCTTTTTGATCGTTGAATTTCCTGTTCCATTCTTCGGGACTACCATAATCGGCAAAATCCTTATACCAATTATGATAACCATTGGGCTTTTGGGCAGCCTTGATTGGACACCAATACCTTTCCGTGCGCGCCGAAATTTCCAAACAGTAAGCGAACAGTCCATTCACATAGCTGCAATACAAACAATGCACTTTTTGAATGACATTTAAATAGTCCAAAAATCTTCTGTCGTAAATAATGTACTCATTTCTTTTAACTTTTGGGATGCCGCAGAGTGGAAATACCGCCCAATGATAAACAGTAATGAAAACATCCAGGATCACAGCCGGAACAATCATCATATAGATAAAGGGCATTGCAAGCAGATGGAGAATACTTTTAGGGATAACATATTTCCAAGCCGGTATTCGAAATTTCCTGTTTCTCTTTCTGATTCTCGCGGAAAATACAATTCTCTTTTGCTTTATCAGAAATCCATATTTTTTGGACAACCTTGCATATTCTTTTCTCAGAGATTCATTCAGTGAATCCATTCTTTCAAGAATGTTTTTTATTTTTGAGTCCATAACTATTTTTTTATTTGTCGAATTTTATTGCTCGACTATAATTTTCTCATAAATTGTGCTCTTGCACAATGAACACTAACGATTATTTGGCTCGTTCACGGAATCTTTTCATTAATTTAATTATATCACAAACTTGCCAGCTTATCCTTTTAACGATTCATCCCCGTCATTAAAACCGACTCGTATATGAGTAGCATCACAAAACGGCTTATTCGCAGACTTACCACAACGGCAAAGCGTTACGCGATTTCTTTTTTCATAAATATGCCCATCCGATGATTTCACCTGCACTTTTCCTTTGACCCAAATCGGTCCACTGACTTGAGCGTGGGAATCTTCTATGACACTTAGTGATTCATTAAATTCAGGTTCATAAGCTTTTTTTGTTTTTTTATCCCAAGTCACCAGTCTGCCCGAAGGACAATTGCAAGATTGTTCTATTGCCATTTTTTTCTTCTGCGGGTCATTGGATTTTTCCGTAAGATTCCATGTGCCTTCCTTTCTGTCACAAAAACGTCCATTGGAACAAAGGCTTTGTACGTCGGTAAGCTCAAGTTCCGGACCTTCTATTTTCAAATCCACCTGCTCAAGATATTTTTTTCTGCCAGCCGTTTCTGTCCCGTCAAAGTTGTCAGCCACGTGCGAACCATCGCAGTATGGTTTGTTTTTTGATTTTCCACAACGGCAGAGAGCGTACGCTTCCTGATCTGGATATTTTTCCCCTTTTTTCCACTCGTAGGAAAAACCTTCCTCGTCAGGCATAATTGTTTCTTTTTCCAAGGGTAATTTTCCCGAAACAATATACGGTCCGTTCTTTGAAATAACGATCTTTCCTTTTTTAATTTCTTTTTTCATACTTCTGCTTTTTTAATTGATTATAAATTTAGGTAGTCTTATCGCACTCAAAGCAATATTCCTATTATTTCTCTGTCACTATCTGATCGCCATCTTTGAGCCCGGAAATAACTTCAACCATTCCCTCATCACCCTCAAGTCCGGCTTGTATTTCTCTTTTTTCTACAGTCTTCTTTTCAGCATCAATCAGAATAGTAATGAATTTTTTATCCCCTTCTTTTTCTATTACCCCCTTGGGAATCATAAGTGCATTGTCTTTTTGGGCTACTTTATAATAAATCGTGCAGTTCATACCATATCTGAAACCTGCATCCGGATTGGCAATCTGCATTTTGACCACATAATAAACAATATTCTGAACGGTAACTGGAGCCGGATCTATTTCTATTACTTCCGCTTCAAATCTTTGGTTATCAGGATATGCGTCAAATTTAACACTTGCTTTTTGACCAATTTTAACTTCAGCAATATTAACTTCCGGAACCCTGGCTTCAATTCTCATTTCATTCTCTTGAATAAGTTTAATTATTGGACTTCCTGCTTGAGCCATTTCGCCCAAATTTATGTTTTTCTCCGCTACTGTTCCATCTATCGGGGCAAGAATGTTAGCGTATTGAAATTGTTTGGAAATTTCATCAACGGCTGCCTCTGCCTGCTGAACTGCCGCTCTTTGCGCATCCCTTTGATCCTTGATATATAAATCATCTTTGTCTTTTTGATAATTCAAGGTCTCTTTTTGAATCGTAACCGCTTTTTTCGCTTGTTCCAATTTTTCCGTTAAAGTGCCTGTATCAACACTGGCTAAAAATTGTCCCTTCCTTACTTTATCTCCTACATTTACTTTAATATTTGTAATCGGACCGGAAATTCGGAAACTCACATTGGCCTCTTCCTTAGCCAGGTATTCACCATTTGCTGAAATAGTCCGAACTAGCATCCCCTTGCTAACCGGAGTAAGAGTGTAATCTGCTTTTTTATTCTTATTTCCCCGGATTAGAAAACCTATTACTGCTACAATGGCAATTAGGATTATCCAAGAAATTATTCTCTTGACCATTTTTTTGTTCATTAACATAACTTTAATCTATATATTTTAAAAAATTATTTATTGCAAAGTTCCGTCTTTCATGTAAATTACCCTGTCGACATATTTTTCATCTTCCGGTTCGTGCGTCACTATGATCGTAGTTTGGTTAAGTTCTTTGTTTAGTTTCTGGAAGAGATTTAGGATGACTTCCGATGATTCTGAATCAAGATTGGCGCAGGGCTCGTCGGCAAACAGAATTTTAGGATTATTAATTAAGGCTCTGGCAATCGCAACTCTTTGTTGTTCTCCTCCCGACATTTCAGACGGAAAATGATCAACTCGATCACCAAGTTGCACCAGCTCCAACATTTTTCTGGCTCGCTGGCGACTCTCCTTCATAGAATAATGCTGCAGAATTAAAGGCAAGCTTACTGCTTCAATAGCCGTAAACCCCGGAAGAAGAGCATATTCCTGAAAAACATAGCCGAAAAATTGAAGACGATACTTTGTTTTTTCTTTTTCATTCAAAGTCGTCAATTCTTTATTTTCAACTATAATTTCTCCTTCATCCGGATCATCCAAAAGACTAAGCTGATGAAGAAGCGTTGATTTTCCGCTACCGCTTCTCCCCATGATCGCCACGAATTCTCCTTCCTTTACGGAAAAACTTACTCCTTTAAGAACGTGCAGAGGAAATTCTCCCGAATAGGTTTTTTGCAAGTTTTTTACAATTATTATGTCCTTTATTTCTTTCATTTTTTTTATTTAAAGATTGAATCTAAGATTTTTTTTCTGACAATTTGAATTGAAGGAATAAAACCGGCAATAACCGATACGGCTAGCATGCTTATTTCCGTACGATAAAGATCGAAGCTTTCAATATTAAGACTGACATATCCGATGGGAAGGTCTAATGGGTGATTGAGAAAATATGGAGAGATTGCGTATTCAAGCAGGAATCTTCCCAGGATTACCCCTACAAGTCCATAAAAAAATGCTTGGATCACATAAGCAACAACGATAATATTGCTTTCCATCCCGATAGCTCTCAAGATTCCTATTTCTCTTCTTTGATTAAGTAAATCTATGTAGATGATAATAAAAATACTGGCACCGGAAACAGCCAAGCCGATGCCGTAAAAAATTAATTTTATGAAATCAAAACTGCTTGTAACCGTTGATAAAGCTCCCAAGTAATCACTCCAAGGGTACAGCTTCAGTTTTTGCTCCGATATATTTTCAATTTTCGAAATGTATTTTTTTTCATCTCCCGTGGTCGCGGTTTTCACGATTATCTCATCAGCCAAATCATGCTGACCCAAAACTTCTTCCATTTCATCTTTTGTAACATAGGCCTGGGCATCAGCCAGGAAATTTTTAGTGGCAAAAATTCCGGCCACGGTGTATTTTCGATTTATTCCATTAGGATAGTATACATAAACTTCATCTCCAACATTTACTCCTCCCAGAGACATTCTTTCGAGAGTAGCATTGAATCCACCGCTAATTTCCCGTCCAAGAAGTATCTGATTGCTATCTCCATCTTCCAGATATCTCCCCGCAACGATTTTTGATTTTACATCAAGAATTTTTGATTCTTCGGAAGGTATTATTGAATATGCATACCAACTGCCATCCTTAATATTGATTCCTTCTTTTTTAGGATCATAGGTAATTTTGACACCAGATTTGTAATGTTGGATTGCTCCAACTATTCCCGGTATGCTTCTTATATCATTGAGCGTCTTTTCCGCTTGTTTTATGAAATTGTCGCTTTCACTTTCTTTGGTCGGCTCAATCACAATATTTCCGTATTGATAATCCATAATCTGATTATTTATAGCAACTATAAGCCCACCCATCATAGACGAAATGAAAAGAATGTTGATAAAAAGCAAGACCACAACCATAATGGTCATCACCACACTTTTTTTATTGCTACGCGATATTTGCTTGAAGCCAAACCAGCAAGCGATTAAAAAATTTCTGAGCATTTTGATTATAATTTAAGAAAATTTAAAAATTTACTTAAAACATCCTCGTCTTCCTCATGTATCAAATCTTTCAATTGTGATAATTTTATTTTTGTCGCTTTTTCTCCGGCTAAAATTATATCTTTTCCATCCAGAAATTTCCCCCAATGTGCATTTCCAACCCTAGGATTGATAACAATGTCAGCGTTTTCAACATTCCTATGAGCAAGATGATGACGCAAAAGATTGATTGAATTTTCAGCCATCTTATAAAAACCGAACTTGTCGTTTTCATTGTTTCCATTACCAAAATAATCGGCATCCAGATTGACTGCTATCACCAAATCCGCTCCCATTTTTCTCACCACTTCGACGGGAACAGGCAGGGACAATCCGCCATCAGCCAATAATTTTCCGTCACATTCCACGGGTTTGAAAACCAAAGGTAAGGAAATACTGGCCCTGATTGCCGAAGCAACATCACCTTTGTTTATGACAACCGCATCGCCGTTCTTAAGATTTGTCGCTACTACCGAAAGGGGAACTTTTAAATCCTTAAAATCCATTTTGTCGATATGATCTTCGATAAAATTGTTTACCTTTTTACCTCCCAGCAATCCCTGACGAAAAGAAGGATCTATCAATGCTAAAATCATTTTCCAGTTGGTTCCCAGTGCTATATTTTCCACTTGCCCTATATCCTTGGTGGCGGCATAAAATCCGCCAACCATAGCACCGATACTTGAGCCGGCTATAAAATCAATCGGTATATTATTTTCTTCCAGAACTTTGATCACTCCAATATGCGCCAGTCCTCTCGGACCACCGCTTCCCAACGCTAAACCAATTTTAGGTCGTTTTAGTTTTGTCATAATTTTAAACTGATTTCATAAAACTATTTTTATACTACCCGCCAAGGACATTGCCTTATTCGTCTTTCAAGTGACATTTAAAATACCACTATTCAACAATGGCATCGTGAGCCAACTCGTCTTCGGGGAACTTTACAGGTTCATATTCTTTATGCATGAATTGCTTTCAGATTATTAAAATCATTAAAAGACGCTCCATTCATTCGTTTAGATAGCTACGAAAATGAAGCGTCCAAAATGCTTTACATATTATCAAATGGCGTCTTTTTTTCTTGCCAAGCCCACACCAGATATCCAGCAATCACAATAATCACAACCACTCCAACTCCGATACCCATAGTTGTTGGACTTGTCCAATCTATGTTTGTTAAAAAATTTGTTGACATATTTTTCACCTCCTTTCAATTTAAAAAATTATTTAAAATAATAAACCAAATAATAACAGAGTGACACGATCATGGCGCCAAATATACTAATTGATAGTCCATATTTTAAAGGAGAACCATCATATTCCAATTGGGCCCTGTGAACACCAAAAATAAACAGCAAAACAAGCCCTGTTGTAATTGAAATTATCCTTGATAAATCCAAATTACCAATCAAAGCATATGGAACAAGCGGTAAGCTAATAATAATAAAAGTAAGCATAGAAGATGCTATTGATTGTTCAAAATCCTTTGTAGAATATCTTCGCTGATTCAACATTTGAGCGCTAGAAACCAATGGCCCAAAAGAATTAGCAAAACTACTGGACACGCCAACGATTAATCCTGAAAGCAGTATTGTCCAATGATCTGAAATCAAAAGCGAAACACTCAATGATGTTGCAAGACTGGCAATGATTGATCCGAATAATCCAAATATTATTCCTTTTAGCTTATTTTCTAATTCCATAATTGTTTTCTTATTTTTAAAATAAAACAGCAATAATCTGATCTGATACTTTTGCCGAATTTATTTTTTTATTGAGAAACGAATATTCCAAAAGCAATCCATCCATCATGCCGGTAAGCATGGAAGTTAGAAGTTGGCTATCAACTTTACAGACCAGTTTCTTACTTGCGAAGGCTTCCTCAATTATTGGTTGAATCAGATCAGCAACCTGTTCTCTTAATTGAGTAATGTGTTTTGTTATCTGTTTATCGGCCGGCGATAATTTTAACACTATAGATTTAATAAGATTTTTTTCTCTAAATCCAAACTCTAAGTAATTTTTAATCAGTTTGTGTAATTTTTTATCGATCGTGGTTTCATTCATCGCTTCGGTGATAGTCAAACTCAAATCATAAAAAACTTCGTCTAGTACTTTTTCATAAATTTCGGCTTTGCCGGTGAAATGATAGTAAAGCGCAGCTTTGGTTATATCCAGTTTTTTGGCGATATCGCTCATCGAAACACCCAAATAACTATATTCAGAAAAAAATTGGCGAGCTGTGTCAACAATATATTTCTTGGTGTCTTGAATAACGTCTTCTGATTGTTTTGCGATTATTTTCATAGTTTTTTTGATTAACATTTGTCCACTTACCGAGCGGTAAGCTATTTTTAGTATGTCGCAATATCAATTATTTGTCAAATCAACTCAAAACACCAAAAATGCAAACGAGGATACCCATTGATTGAGTATAATGATTTTTGATTTATATAAAGTATAATTTTCTTGACAATGCCACATATAAAATATTTGAGAATTTATCATCTGGGGTAGATAATAACGGGATATCGTTATTATCTACCCCCAAGTTTATATTATACAAAGTCGGTTCAATTCTTGAGATGTTTGTCAATATTTGCCTGATGCCCACCCAATGTTTTTGCGCAATGAATTTATCTGTCGAAGTTATAAAAATAATACAGGCAATCCGTTTCGGCCGGATGCAAAACTGCCTTGATCGCTTCCGTGAAAAAAATGCGATATGTCGAAAACATTATCAATGCAATAGCAATGAAAATTCCCGATATTACAAATAATTTCTTTTTACTTCCCACACCATAAATAATATTCCATCAATCCAAATACATTCACAAAGAAAAAGGGCGACACCGTTAAGTGCTACCCTTTGCCATTTAGATTAAATGAGTCCTGAATTTACTGAAAAAGTGCATACGCCTTGGAAACGAAATCCTTTGCAACTGCAACATCCAGATTATCGTTGCTGTCACGAAGCCGTCCTTCCGCATCAATGCTGGTATACTGGAACGCCTTTGCTATCGGACCCATAAGGTCTTCCAGTGTGGTGGGACTGAGTCCGCCTGCGATACCGAATCCCATTCCGCTAATTCTGAGATTCAGCTGGTGCAGATATTCCATCCCCTTATAGGGATTCAGAGGTTTTCCAAGTCCACCACTGGGGTCAACAAGCAGATATTCACAAGTTCCCTTGTAGTTATCTGCGACCGAAGCAAGAACAATGGGGTCACAGCTCACTTCTTCCAGAGCTGATTCTCCGCACTGAAGCACGATGATTTTTTCAGGGTGTTCCTTTTTGTATTTCTCAAGCGTGTAAGGATTCGGCCATTTGATATTGAGCTGGAAGCCATGAAAATTCTCGCCACAGAGCTGGGTAACTGTCATCATCTGGTCAAAAAGCTCGTTGGGGTCTTTTGTATTGAAGTGAACAAGGTTAAGTGCCAGTGGATGATTAGGAAAAATTTCCGCAATCTGGTCAGCACTCGGATAGCGTTTCGGCCATTTGTTCGGAATGCCCTGCATTGTCTTGGAACTAACGAGAACGCCAATCATCAGCAATCTCTCAGCTCCAGCAGGAATTGCTGTGAGCACAGCATCAACTTCCGCTCGTGACATAAAACCAGTTACTCCAATATACGGTTTATTCATCTTTCTTCCTCCTCGTGTGATTTATTGAAGTCCTATTCCTTTTTCAGCAACTATTTGTTTGCACAGCGTGCATACTTCCTTCGTTCCCCATTGGCACATACGCTTGTCAGCAAGAATTGTCTGAGTGATTCGCTCAACAAACAAATCCTTGCGACGGATAAGTTCAGCAAGTGAATCCTCTCCAATTTTGCCAAGTCGCATATGCTCAGTTGGAAAACAGGAACATTCAGGATAAACACTTCCATCAGGACCCACAATCAAATAAGTGTCTTCCCAAGAAGTGCGTAAGGCATCGCAAGTGCAATATCCATAAGGACTTTGCTCAATGCTACTACCTCTTCCTTCGTGTGTTAAGGAAATCGGCTGAGTAATCATAATGATTCCGCCGTCCTTTGTTTTGATTGCGTGCCACTGAGGAGTCAGAAACGCTTCCACTCCAAGCTTGTATGCGGTCTTGTCGCCGATGAGCTTACTCTCAAAATAATGGAAGAGTCTCCTGTCTGGTTCGTGCCAGCCAAGTGGAAGTGAGAAACCTGTCGCTTCAATTTCTTTTGCGAGATTTTTTACGACCTTTTCAATTTCCCACTGAGTCTGCCTGCAATTATCCAATGACATACAAGCCCTGATTCTGAAGTGTGACTTCTTTCTCAGGCTCATCATCAAGTGTGCAGTGTTTGTGAGTCGTTCAGGAAAGCTCGGATGATACAAACTAAAACTCTGGTCAATTGACATCTTCTTGGCATACGGCCGTTTCAGCAAAGTTTCAAACTGCTGTTTCCTGAATGTTTCATTATCCTTGAAGCCTGATGTGATGATGCCAAAAGTATGTGACCTTTCGTAATTGCCAAATGCATCAGCAATTCCGATAAGCTCTGGGGTCATAAGTGGTTCTCCACCACCAGTAAGCAGTGCAGACAACATCCATCTTTCTTTTCTAGCTTCTTTGACAATTGTCTGGGCAAGCTCCTTTGTAAAGTGAACAGGATTTTTACAATCGCTGTTGTCTATGCAATGTGAACATCCAGTATCACACTGCGAGGTTGAATACAGAGTAATGCCAATATGTCGCCTGTCTTTGAAAATCTTTCTTGCCAATTTTCTCCAGAGCATACGCCCTCCCATTTATATAGAAATTGTTAATGTGCAGTATTTTTGTGTTCAAAGAATGATAACAGGAATCCGACAAAAGTCAACCAAAACTGTGACAAAACTTGAGTCGTTCCTAGGGAGATAAAATTCTCAGGTATATAAAAAGGAGCGGAGAAGTATGAAATATAAAATTTTGCCAAACAAAAAAACACCTTTTTACAGATGCTTTCGTGCCTACAGCAAAACAATAATATCCATTCTGTCGCGAAACAAAATGGCTTAATCGTAAGCTATTGTGGCTAGTCCTTATGGTTATGTTATCTGAGATTTTTTTGGTTTTACTCTGATAAATCAGAGCAAACGACCCATAGAATTTGGTCAATGTCCGAAGACATCAACCGCACCTTAACTCCCTAGAAAGGAGGTGATCCATCCACAGCTTCCGCTACGGATGCCTTGTTACGACTTCACCCTTATCATCGATCCCACCGTTGTCCCCGGTTTAACACGGGGCCTTCGGGTGTTA
>Ga0209319_1000926_pt1 | contig 28971 bp, 27 predicted proteins | sample RifGroE2_FD_184000 | JGI IMG/M metagenome (GOLD analysis project Ga0209319, IMG submission 184000) | Groundwater microbial communities from Rifle, Colorado - Groundwater E2 (SPAdes) (version 2) | ecosystem: Environmental > Aquatic > Deep subsurface > Groundwater | place: Rifle, Colorado, United...
TAGTACACGAACACGATTTGGATTTGCTTGGATGGATGCCTTATCTGTAATTGTACCAAGCAAAATTCCATCTGCATCAAAATAATTAACTAATATTTTTGTTGGCACAAATGGCAAAGGTATATTAGTTTCAAATGCTAATACATCTTGTGCAGTAACAATGCGATCTACAACAACCATTTGTTTTATACCAGAAGCAGTTCCACCAACTGAATTTTCCACAGTACAATTCGCTGCGCTTGTAGTAGTAATAGTTACATTTCCTGCAACACCTATAGCATCCCATGCGAGAATTACACTTGCACCATCAGCAGATAAAAATGCTGTAAAAGGAACTGTTGCTCTTGTGTCACCATTAATTGCAGCAACCAAACTTGTAGCAGAGTTTGCAGCACTTGCACCATTAGTCCAAACACCAGTTGTTACTACAGCTACATCTGCTTCTTGATAATCAACACCATTTATAACTACTTTCATTGCAGGTTCACCAGTCGCATTAAAATCAATTACTGCTGTTGACATGGTTCCAGGAAAATTAATCAAAGAATTAATTTGTGTAGCATTAGCAGTTACAGAAGTTCCTGCTCCTGCTCCCAATTTTAAATCTGCAATTGCCAACACATCAACATTTTTATTTGTCCCTGCAACAATTGCTTTTGAAGCTAATACTGTTCCAGCAGTTACTCCATCTATAGTTGCTTCTTCACTTTGAGATATTCTACTAAATTCAGAATCACTATATCCCATTTTTTACTTTCCTCCTTTTTCTTGATTTGTTATGATTTTTATCATTATGACTTATATTATTTAATTACATAATCTCCCTCTGTAAATAAGGTATCCTCTTAATAAAATTGCTTATATTTAAGATTTCTCCTCTAAGTTCAGGATAATCATGCAAAGAAATATCAAATTGTTTCTCAATCATATGCATAAGATTGTTTATTTTTAAATATTCTTTCTTACATAAGTCTTCTAAGCTCATTTCGCAATTTGGAGTTTTAATAAGAATTTTCTTATTATTGATATTATTGATATTATTATTCATTTTCCACCAACTTAATTAAGAATTTGAATAAGAATTAAATTCTTGTCTAAAATCTTTAATCTCTTCCTTTAAATTACTTAACATTAATGAATAAACTTTTAATTCTTCTACTTTACTTTCTAAACGATTAAAATCTTTAGTTCCAATTTGCTTTTTTAATCGAGATAATGGTTTTAATAAATAATCTAAATATGCTTTTTTCATATTTAATGAAATTAATTCAATCTCATCTATATCTAAGTAATTAAGCATTATTCCATCATATGTTTTACTTACAATTAAATTTAAATTTGTGTTATCTATATCAGTAAATGTTAACGCAATTATATCTGTGTCAATTTTAGTAATTGTAAGCATAGGATTTTCAATATCATCTAGTCTAACTGTATAATTAGTATCTATTGCTGATTTTATTTTTGTAGCAATCTGTAATTTTGTATCAGTATTTAATAATGCAATTGTATATGTATCAGAATTAATATTAAGACTAATATTTCCATTATTTTCTACTATTCCATAGATTATTAAAACTGCATTGTCAGAATATAAAGTATAACCTAAATCATGTGGTGTAGTTTTGTAACTATACCCCACAGCAGTTTCAAAAAATTCAAAAACTAAATCTTGTTTATAAGTAAAATCAACATCTGATACTTTTATTAAAAATTTATCATATATTTTTTGGAGTAAAGTTCCCAAAATCTATCACCACCTATTGATTTGTTATTCTTTATTTTATTCTTTATTTTCATCAGTTTTAAATGATAGACCAGTGAATTCGATTAGAAACTGAATTTGATCATAATTATTAATCTTATTCTTTTTAGCGTAGTTGACTATTTTAGATTTTTCTTGATTTGTAATTATGTTTTCTGCTACATGTTTTTTGAATGTGCTGAAAGTTTTATATTCAAATATTTCTTTGCATTTATTGTCGTCTAGGATTAATTGAACTCGTTTTTCTTCTTTGTTATCAAATCCAAGATGCTCTCTCATTTCTGGATTTTCAATATAAACCCGACTGTGTGATCCAAGTGTGTCTGTACCGGAAAAGAATAGATTATTATTTTGTACTTGTGTTTCTATTTCCATATTTGGAATATATACAGTTTGATTTGCTTTAATAAATTCATCACCTTCCATGGAAAATCTTTCCCATGAAACATTCCAGTCACATAGATTTCTAACCTTTGAACGGCTGTTCATATCAATTGCCATAATTATTTTACCCTCCATTTATTACCCTTTATTTTTAGTTGTGTTTTAGATTACTTCTTGAAATTCAATATCTATTGGTTTGATTTTTCTTAATTCACCAAAATCATAGTCAAATTCGCCTTGAGAATTAATTATTTTTGAATTGTCTATATCAAATTTTATATAATGGTGATTTTGATTTAGGTATGTACGTGCGTAGGATAGGATTTCTAAAAGTTTTGAGTCAGATGGGATTAAATCTTTGGTTGAGATGATACGAATTTCTCTCCAGTGAGAACGGAATAAAGAATACCATCTATTTCTTTGTTTTTTATCAAATTCTTCTTGTGTTAATCCACCTAATTTAATAGACAACCAATGTCCACCAAAGTCACATTCACAATAAATCATTTCTTTTGGAAATGCTATGTCTAGTGATGCATTATAATATGGATAGTTTAATTGTCCTCCTAGTATGCTGTGAACATATCTTTGTTGACTACTACAGGGAGCAGTACCATTTTTGTTTAGTGTTGCTATTACTTTAGCATATATTTCTTTGTTTTGCATAGGATGTGCAAAGCCATACTTTTGCAGACATGTTACTCTTTTACTAATTTTAGTACATTCATCACATTGCTTTTTATTTTAATTTTTAAAACTATCATATGTAGTTGTAAATTTATTTTTATTTTCACACGAACATTGTATTAGTATATTTTCACTTGTATTGATATACTCAATTTCGTTAGTTAATAATTTACACCCGTTACCATTTTCGCCTTCGATATATATTTTTATATCACAATATGGTATTTTATATAGTTCTGACATCATTTTTGTAGTACAATTGTCGCACTGTCTTTTGTTACCACTTGAAAAACAGTCAAAAGAAGTTTGAAATGGCATCCCACATTGACATTCAATATCTAAATTATCTTTTGCGTTTTTATATGTTTTACTTCTTAACTTGCAGTTACTTTCGCTTTCTATTTCTATGAAAAATTTCACCTTTTCATAAGGTTTCCGTAATTTGTTACCTATGTTTTTGTGTCCACAATCTTTACATTGTCTTTGGAAATCAGATTTAAACTTATTAAAACATGGTTCAAATATATTATGATCTTTACACCCACATTGAATTTTTAATTTTACTGTCGAGTTGTTTTTATTTTGTATAACTTTTTCTAACTCAAATTCTTCTTCTGAAATTAATATTTTACAACCATTTCCTGTTTCTTCACTGTTTATATAGTTTTTAATAGATTCATACGTAAGTTTTTTAGCCATATTTAACTCCTCCTATCGAATCACCACCTAATTATTTATAAAATAAAAGAAGGACGGATTAGGAAAACCGCCCTTGTCAGTAATTAATCAAGTGTCGACTCAAGATTAATACCTATCTTCTATAAAATTTGTTTAATATTACTCAGCTAGAGTAGCATCATATATATATCCCATTGCCGGAATTAGTTCAATCAAAACCTTGTTTCCGTAACTAATGTCGAATCTTGTCACTTCTGCTCGTAAATTGATATCAGTGGCAGTCATAGTGGAAAGTTGACCTTGAATACCGATCTGAAGTGCAGATTGTTGACCTTGTGGCAAAAACCACAAATCAGTTGTGGGTAATTGAGGAGCATAAAAATCACCAGCAGTATTAAGGTCAATCATATTATAAGCATTAGGTATTTCTACAACAATGCTTCCTTTATATACTTTAACAAGACCAGTTTTCATTATTTCTTCCATTACAAATTCAGGGAACCTAAATTCTGTACCAGCAGAAACAACACTAAAATTAGCAAGATCATTCAATTTGTTAACCGCACTATAATCACCTAGAATTGTTACCGAAGTACCAAAGCGTCTTGCTTTCTTTCTTACATCCTCAACATTGGTCTTTGTAATTCCTTCTGCGTAGTTCTTTAATGTAGTAGCAGAAGTAATTGCACTTCTCAAAGCATTGATATGGGAAAGAACCATTTGGTTAATAATGTCAGTTAATACTTGTTCATTGGCGTAGGCCATGGTGTCTGTATCACCATACATTAATTCTTTAGGATCAATAATCAAACCACCTGTTGCATTTTGAACTGTCATAGTACCAGTTCTTTTCTTAACGGTAGGGAACACAAAAGAACCAGACGAAGCTTGAACTCTTGATTTATCCCCTTGTAATTGAACTACAGAATATCTCAATTCCTCATTTTCTTTGACACGTGTAACTTGGCCCATAGCACTATTAATAGCTAATCTCTTTTCCAAAGGTTGTTGAATAGTAATAGTACGAATAGCATTTAACTCAGCTTTAGCTTGAGTATTACCATCATTGGCAGCAGTAGCAATCATCTTAATCTTATCCATTACTGTGTCAACTTTTTTACCATATTTAGATACATCTTTACCATAAACGATATTAGTAAAAATCTCTACTTCTTCGTTCGGACGAGTAGTTGCCAATTTATTCTTTACAATCTTATTAATCTCAACTTGTTCTGCATTCTCTTGTAATTTTGTAAAATCTATTCCAAAACTCATTATCAATTACCTCTTTTCTTTTTATTTTATTATTTGACATTAATCCGAAAATATTATATATTGTTATAAACACAGATATAATCTATAAACTCATAACTTACAGATTATCGTTTGCCATTACCTCTACAACATAACCACCAGCAACAGTTCCACCACCTGCATCAATTGTAAATGCACCAAAAGTAGTTTTCTTGATTACTTTAAGATAAATTTCATACGTAGAAGGATCTGCTGTTTTAGTCCATTTCTGAGTATTTGTAGTATCTGCCACAGAACGTCCAATGACAAAATTTCCAACTGCAACATCAGCAAAAGCATCAGTAAGTAAATCAGCACTCATATCAAATTGCAATCCTACACAATCCTTAACTCTAAATGCACGAATATACTCATTTGCAACAACTTTATAAGAATCTGTATTGATGATTTCTGGTTTGTCAATGATATTTAACATCACATAAATATCACCCAATTTTGCTGTAGCCAAATCTGGAACTAATACCTGAACATCAGACGTGACATTGAATTGATAACCATTGTATGTATCCGCAATTGCTTTCACATTAGGTTTGTTAGAAACATTAAGAAAATTTGAATCATGGAATTTAAATAAACTCATTATTAATTACCTCATTTCTTTTTATTTTTGTTGTTAATTAACCATTATTAACATTAATTATATATTATCTTTACTCTCTAAAACTTAGTTAAAGAAAGATGGGATACTACCAGGAACCTTTTTCATTTCTTTTTCTTTAATAGAAATAAACATTGCATTATTTTTAGAGTTGGTTTCAACATTCTCATCATTTGAAGCAATCATTTCCTTGAATTTCTTAGCACACAATTCTGCTTCTGCTTTCTTCAATCCTTCCAGATCAACAGATTCTACAAATGATTTAAGCGAATTTACTTCTGACTCTTCAAAACCATTCTTTGTAATTTCTGTTTCAAAATAAGAATTAACTTCTGCAATTTTTGCTTCTGATTCTGTTTTAATTTTTGCTTCTCTAAAAGAATTTACCTCGACTGCAAGAGATTCTTTTTCTGCTTTTTCAGATTCAAGTAATTTATTAACTTCTACAATTGTATTACTCACCTCAATTATTTTACTATCAAGTTCTTGAGTTTTTTCAATTAAAGTATTGATTTCTACTGCTTTCTCATCTAAGGATTGGTTTAATGTGTTAATTTCTACATTCTTTTGTTCCAAAGATTTATTCAATGTATTTATTTCATTGATTTTATCTTCGATTTTTTGATTAAGTTCCAATACAATTTTCTCATCCATTTTATTTTTCTCCTCCTTCGATTGATTTATTTTTTGATTGTTTAATATATTTTTAACTGGTGTATTAACTTCGACAGATTCTTCGCCATTTAAAGGCTTCCAGTCTTCCTCGACTTTAATAGTTTCACCAAGTTTTACCTCACCATTTTCAACTGTATAAGTAATTTGACAATATTCTCCTGTTTTATCCCAACATTTCATTATGAATGTTGATATAGTTGGATAAAACTTATGAACATAATAATAAGAATAATTTGATTCGTCTGTATTATGTTTTCTATTAAATTTACTTTCAACAATCATAGAAATATCATTATAATTCATAGCATTTATTTCAATTATAGCTTTATCTTTATAATCTAAATTATCTGGCAATATTATCACCTCTTTTTTCTTGAGTGTATTTAATTCGAGCATGAGAGCAGATTTATCGGCGGGGACTTCTCCTATTACAAGGGCGTGCCCTGAGTATTGATATAATTGAGGTTTACGGCACTTTTCTTTCCATCCACCATCATAAATTATTTTCTTATTTCCCAATGATTTATCTGCACAAATTTCGATTGAACCTTCTACAGAATTTCCATTATCATATTCTTCTTGCAAATAATCTACTAATTCTGGAAATCTCTGATCATACACATAACCTACTCCTACTACAGCATCAATTATTTTACTGTTTACTTCAATATTTTCTGCTATGTACCCACTTTCAAAAGATCCAACAACAAGGCTATCTTCAAAAATAACTCTATTTTCTTCGACAATCATGTCGCCATGACTTCCAAAAGGAATTTTATTTTCACTATCCATGAATTGTGCTACAAGAGGCATTCCTTTGACTGATTCAATATTGTTTTCAGCATATTCTTTTGTCCAGTGAATTCCATTACCATTATAGTCTTCAGAATCTTTATGCAATTCATGCAAAATTAATTTAATTGGTGTTCTACCTGCTTTTGCTATTTTTTTAGATATTTCAATTACACTATTTTTCGTTTTCCTCACCTCCTTTCAGCTATTATAATTTAGACATGCTCCCAGTGTAATGGAGTTCCATCTTCTAATATTCCACAAGTATCTCTCTTACCTTTGCAACATTTAGATATATTCCAATTTGAACCATCAATAATATTTCTTGTTGCTTCTAAAATTGAATTATAAACTATATTAGTTTCTATGCATAAAACTCTTTTTAATATTTTTATATATTCATTATTTGCATTATAATCACACCAACCTAATTCAGCACCTTGTTTTAAATATTTTCTAACTGTATCACGATGTAAATTAACAATATTTACAATATCATTAATATTTTTATTATCACTCCATAAGCTACATACTTTCTTAACTAGACTACTACAAGCATATTCATGGCACTTTAACCAATTTATGTTAGATAAATCAAAAATTGTTGCTAATTTACTATTTAATATATTTCTTTTTATATATTCTAAATTGCTTTTTAAGCAATCTATCCTAATTACTTTTATATTATGTTCTTTTGCTAACTTCTCTTTGTAATCATCTATTTCTTTAGATTCTTCTGAGATTTGTCCGTTTAATGGATTGTTATTACCATGACCTAATTTCCCATCCATTTCAAGAATATATTCTTGATTATTAAATTCAAAATAAAAATCATATCTTTTAGGTTTAATCCAATCTGGACTATATTCAGGTTTGAATTTTGCTTGTAGTTGCTCTAATATATTAAATCCTATTTTGTTTGGGTAACTTATTCCGTCTCCACATTTAGAACAGGACAACATACCTGTAGATATATCATTTATATTTTTATTTTTAATAATATTTTCACAATCTAAACATTTCCAATCTACTTTTTTATGACTATATTGCGTATATTTATATCCATCTTCTGGATTTGCAAGTAGTTTAGCTAACTCAGGATTTGTTGTCCACATATCATTAAAACCAATTAATATTTTTTTAGGTGAAGAACAACAATATGGACATCCTCTATCTGTCAATAGACTAAAAGCCATTGGTTCCCATTCCCCAGTACAATTTAAGCATCTTACTTTAATTATGTCTCTTGCTGTTATATATTCGCCGATAACTTTAATTTTAGGATTTATATTCTTTAATTCCTCACAAAATTCCTCATGTGTTTTCTTTTTGCTAATTTTTTATCATTCCTTTCTAATGAAATTTATTCCACACCTTTCTGACTTAAATTTAAACAAAATAAAAGAAGACTAGTGAAAGGAACTAGTCTTGTCAGTTGGCTCATGACTTCCAACCTATCTTTTATAAAAATATCTATTATTTATTGTTCTTAACTTTTTGCTCATTGCTCTTCAAATTTTTCGTTATCAATCCTGATTCCTTTAATTCTGAAGTATCCTTTTGTGGCCTTCCACCTAAATTACCATCTTCGTTTGCTGTATCGGCACTATCTGTAGCCGTATAACTTGTGATATGAGGTGGATATTTTTCGTCAAATCCTGCTTCAATTTCTTCATCACAAATACTAAGATAGTCTTCTGGATTAAATCCTGCAGCAGCAATATAAAACATTCTACTTCCCCCTGCTGTTAAATACAAATCTTTTGCTTTGTCATAAACATCTTTTTTATTCAACCAAGTAATTGGAAGGAATTTTATATCTATGTAACTATTAGGCAAAATGTCTAAATGCTCATTAATAACCCTAGTTTCTTCTCTTGCTATTTCATTAACATATTGAAAAACTTGTGCAGATATTAAATCTAAATTAATTTGTAAACTTCCTAAATTAGCACTATTACTTTCAGCATTTAAGGCAGAACTAGCAATACCTAAACCGGTTGCAATTTTCTTCATGTTCTCGTCACTCAATGTATCTTTGATTAATGAAGAGTCTTTAGTTAATCTATCAATTTTTGTTCCTGGAGCCAAACTGAGAGTTGAGATTTTCGCCACATTTCCACTTGTATTTACTTTAACTGCACCTTTAAAAGCTTCAATAACTTCTTTTTGTTGTGTCGAATTAAGACTAGAAGACCCCTTTTTTTCACCCTCTGGAAGAATTATATAGTAGATACTACTTGCTAATTCACTTATTAACTGATATTGACTATCATCATAATCTTGACTTGATTTCATATCTGTAAAAGCAGAAATACCAAACGGAATTCCGTAAGCATCAATTTCATTTGCTTTTGCTTTTAATGCAATAGTTTTTCTATAATCTAGAATAAACCATCTTTTACTAGCGTCTTTCTTATAATCCATATACGCTTTTACAAAATTACGTGGATAATTCTTAATCTCATTAAGTAATCCACCATATTTAAACTGATCAAAATACATCATATCAAATGCAGCAATACCAACATTATTTTGAAAACCAATTATTTTACAGTAATCTAAATCTAATGGTTGAATCATAAAGTTATCATCTAATGATAATCCTTCTAATCTATCAATGGATTCTACTATCATTGAACCAGTATCTAAATTTTTATTACTTGCCGTAGAATCCCTCAAGATCCCGATATATTGCCCGTCGATAAATAGATGTCTTAAAATATCTCTAGTAGTTCTATCAATATTTAATAGTTTAAGTATTGTATTAAATTTATTTTTTTTATCTTTAATTTGTGGAGTTTTATTTCTCAATGTAGTTATGTAAGATAATGTAGGAAGAGCTACCATTTTGTCAATACTTTGACCATAGATTCCATTTAAACTATACGATTGCCTTGATATAGTTCTCAATATTTCATTATATATCATTGGATATTTGACATATTGTTTTAAATCACTCATGGGGATATTATCTGTATCTAGTCTTCCTGTTGATATGGAATAGGAATTGTAAGATAATGAGTTTGTTTCAACTTCATTTGAGAATTGGTTGGAGTTTTGAGAATTTGATTGGGGGGTGGTGATAGTTTCTGTTAGCGTTGTTTTTTTTGTCAAATTGGAGATGCCTCCTTTCTTTAAGTGATTATGTTATTTATATTTATTTGTTATATTATGAGTATGAGAATACAAAAGCATGGTCTGAATCATCTGTGTTAATTATATCCCCTCTTCTTTTTTCATATAAATAATGAGCTAAAAGCAATAATGTATAAAATTTATCATCATACATAATTCTTTCTTTATCTTTTGGCAATATATATCTTACACTTGTTTTTTCAGCATTAGATACTCTATGGATATTAATTGTTTCAGTTTTCATGATGTCAATATTAATTAGTGATAATTCTTCTTCAAATGAAAGATTATAATTCTTTAAATTTCTTTCACTTCCATCATCAGAAGCCAATGTTACAAATCCTTTACCAGAATACTCATATGGAAATTTAATTAAATCTAATTGTAATAACTCCTGCAATTCTTCGCACATTTTATTTCTGTATTTATTAGGAGATATTAATGCTAACTTATCCCATGCATTAGGATAATTATAAATTTCAGTTTCATAAATATCAGAAACTTTATCAATAAATCCTTTATGTTTTATTCCTTTATCATCAAACCAATCATCTAATAAATTATCTGCATAAGCTGAAACTCCAGCTCCTCCTGCTCCAGCATCGATCAAAAATGCTTCAATATTTTCATAATCAGGATTATTATTACCGTTATAGTCTAATATTGTTTGCTTTAAGAATTTGATTTGGTCAGGGGTTTTCATTTTAATCTTTCTTTTACTAGCTAAATCAATCATATTTGTACAATTTATAATTTTTCCATAGTAACCAATATTATCATCTTTTAAAATTTGCATTACAGAAACAATACTTCCATCTCCTGCTCTTGCAGGGTCAAAAGCAATCGCGAATTTTTCTTTTCCAGTTTCATTTGAAAATTTAGGTAAAGAGAATGTGCTATTTCTTGTTATCATAGCACGTTTATATATTTGTGTTTCTCCACCATCCGAATCAAATTTGTTGTAATATTCTCTCAATGCTTTGTCTCTATTAGATGTCATTGCTGTTTCTACTTTAGATTTTTGTAAAAGTGGAGGATGTTCTATTCCATCCATCATTGGATTAATGGGAATATTGCAAGGAATATCACAACAAAAATAATTTCTATTTCCCATCATCATTTTCATTGCAAAGTCCTTATATTTTCTAAAGAATGTAGTATCAACTGATGAAGCTGAAGAAGCATAAATTAATTGTGTAGGTACATTTCTTCTTGATGCTTTAACATCAAAATCTTTTTGTACAGAAGTAGCAAAATCACTATCTTGTGTTGCAAATGCTGCCATTGCTTCCAATAATTCTTCACCAGAATACCCAGCCTCATCAAAAAATACTAGCGAGGCTCTCTTGCTCCTGTTATTGTCAGGATTTCCATTAAGTGTAAATATTTCACTATTATTGTATGTTGATACATGAAACGATACAGGATTGTGTGAAAATCCAGTCTTACAAGAAGGACTTTGTACAATTTCATTTCTAAATATATCTTTTAATGATTTAATTGAATTAATTCTATCTAAAGCAATATCTTCAATCTTGGTAAAACATTCTTGTGCTTGACTTCCGACATTACTTACTATGTAAATATCTTGATCTTCATATAATATTGATTTTAACCCCATTAATACTGCTGCTTCAAAACTTTTACCTGCGTTTCGACTTTCACACCATAGCACATAAGGAGTATTCCAACTCATTTGAAGAACCCATTTTTGAAAATCCAATAATCTTATACTAACCGAACAAATCTTCAGCCGCGATAATTGGATTACGTCTCCAAAACTTTATAATCTTAGAGTTTGCATCATACATTTCTATTTTCCTTGTTGTTAGTAATTTTTTATCACGGTTAAGATTTGCCATTTAAAATATTCACCACCTTAATTATCTTCTGATTTTATTTTAATCCTTAATTTTCTATTTTCTTCTAATGACTCATCAAGTTCACTTTGTAAACTTTGAATTAACGTTCTTTGTTCTTTAATCATATTATCTAAATCATTTTCATCAAATCTAAGTTGTTCTAATATGCTACTATTTGAAATATCAGCAGCATGTTTCATTCCTACACCCTTCAATTGATCATAATAATCAACTTCTGCATCTTCAAATCCAATTTCTCTATAATTTTTCATCATATATGTTAAAGTAGATTTTCCAGCTTTTTTATCCCCTCTATTTTTTACAGATATTGAATTTTCTTTCGCAATTTTATCTGTACTTCCTACTATTTGACTTTTAGTTGAAGATAAAGATTTAATTTCTCCTTGATTTGATATTAATGTTTTAGTATCATTGCTTAAAGTGGCAATTACTAAGTCTATTTTTCTTATTTGATTGTTATTGTTAACCAATTGTAAAATTTGAGAAAGTTTGAAAGCATCATCTAATAAATCTTCATCAAGATAAGTAATTAATTCATTATATAAGAATTTTTGATCAAAATTTGAATATCCAGCAAATGGATCATACCCAATAAGTCTAATTACATCATCTTTAACTTGTAAATCCTTCTCAGTTAATTGTATATTAAAATCTAAATCTTTTGCTTCGATCTCAAATGAATTAGTAATAAGATCTTTTCCAGTTTCTTTATCAAACAAGAATTTAGGGTCAAAACCAGTCAATGCATTATTAAAATTACCCAATGAATTAAGTTTTGTCATATAAATTTTTAAAGGATGCGCTGTTGGTTTATTGACACATTGCTTCATTGCACCATCAAAATCACCTTCATTAAATGGAATATCAAACTTCATACAAGTTATAAGAATTGATTTCTTAATGTCTTTTAAAATATTGTAATAAGTATCAAATGTATTGCATATGCACTCCTTACAGAAAACCATCCTAGACTCATTAGGATAATCAATATTTATCCCTAAATATAAAGGAGATAAACTTTTGTAGAAGTTTGATCGTGCTTTTGGTTCATCTGTACACATAGGACATTTTATTTTACTTTCTTCATCTTTTGATTTTATTACTGGTTCTTTCACTGTTTTTCCAACTCTAGGAATAGGTATCACCTCTTTTGATTAAATCAAAAAAGAAGTCAGCAGTTAACTAACTTCTTCTAAATCTTTATATTTTCCATCATAATAATTTTCAATAAATTGATAAAATTGTACAGGTGTGTTATTTCCATACCCAAACTCAACATGGAATTGTATGTGGTATTTCTTTTGCATACATATTCCCAGAGGATAGCGATAATGTATTTCTAAACATTTATCAATTAGTTGCTGTAACTCTTCTTGAGTATACAAAGAAATATTCTCATATATAGGTAAATTAGTTTCATTTAATGTGTCTTTAACAATACTTTCAAAACTATATAAGTGATGAATATCATCAAATCTACCGCCAGATAGAAAACATTTGTAATTAGCATTTTCCATACTATCTAATTTCCATTGTTTGATATTTCTTCTTAATTCTTGTGATAAGGCACTAATTCCACCTTTATAATTAGGATTTAGATTACCGAATCTTTGACTGTCATATTGAGGATTATCTTCACCTTTCCATTTTTTAAGTGACAATAATCTATCTGTCGTCATTTTCCCAAGTTCTATAAACATCCTGTCTAACGTTTCTTTTGATTTATAAAGATTTAAATTATTACCTTTACTCATTATTTTATCATTTGTGATGGATTGCCAAATATCCTTTAAGAAACAAATTTCCAAATGAATCCATGAGTATAAAGTCTTTCCCCTTTACATACTCTAGAAATCATTTTATATCCAATACCAGTAACTCTTTCTGCTTCTCTTGCGGATTCAAATGTTGATATGTAATTATTTTCTAAGTCATACTGCTCGATTGGTTTAAAATATCTACCTGATGCCTTTAAGTATTCTGGGAATATTATATTTTTGGTTAAACTGTTCCAAGTTTTATAATTATAGATGTCCCAAATAGTAGATGTATTAACACTATATTTTCTAGCAATATCTATCATAAACTTTTTATCTAAGAGCATAGATATAATCTCTAATACATTTACTTCTGTTAAAATACTTTTCCACTGTTCCTCTCCTGAATTTGTTCTTTGTAAAAATTTCATATCCTTAACAACATTTGTATAATTCTCTTTAAAATAAATCTGATATATAGTTCTATATTGAACTCCTGTTATTTCCGATATTTTAGGTATGGGTATTTTTGTATTACATAAATAATATATCACTTCATCAAACTCTTCTTTTGATATTAAGAATTTTCCATCCACAATGTCTTTGTATTCGGTTGGAGGTTGAGGATTAGGAGTTATTGAACTTTCACTGACATTATACCCATATTTGAAATCATATGATTTAAATAAATCTAAGTAATCTTGCTCTAATTCTCGCAACTCTTTTATTTCACCATTAAATATATCAATTGTTTCAAATATAAAATTATCTTGACCATATTTATTCCATGCTCTTTGAAGTTTATAACTATGATGTTTATTGTTTCTTAACTTTGTTTTATGCTCTTCCCATCTTTTGTGTATATTTACACTACTTCCAATATAAACTTTGTTATTAGTTATATTTTTTTATTTTGTAAATACCTCTAATCTTTTCCTTAACTTCTGTTTTTCTTACCACAACAAAACATCTCCTTCTTTTATTGAACTTTTTATAAAATAAAATGACTACTATTTTTCAACAGTAGTCATATCATCTCTTAACTTTTCTGTATTTCTAAATACAAATATTGTCCTATCACTATTTTCTTTATCTGCTTTAATATCTACAATTGGATTATTTAGTCTCAACAAACCTCTTGCTACTTTTGGTTTAAATATAAGGATAAATTCCTTCATACTTATACCACCTTTTTATTTATTTACTAAATCACACAATCATAAGCACAAATAAACCCCTTATCACCAATGATTGTCACAGTTTGACTTGCTTCACCAACATAACGATGATTTGTGCTGTATTCATCAAAATTAACAAAAACTCCACCTGTAATAACTTTGCATTTATCTACAGTAATTACCTCAAATCTATGTCTATGACCTAAAAAGATAAATGCAGGTTTCTTATCCAATAATGATAAAAATCTACTAGGAGCAGATTTTGGCACATCATTATCGCCATGACTCAAGCAACAATAAAAACCTTTAACATAAAATTCTGCAATTGTATTATCTAATATAGACTTCTCAAACTTAACATTCTTTAAATTAGCAGTTCTTAATTCCATAAATTCTAATACAAAATTCTCATATCTATCTTTATTTTCTGCTTTATCCTTAAACTCATTGTTGCGACTATGATTACCCGTTACAAAATGCACAATAATTTCTTCAAAATGATTACTTAATTTCTCAATAAATTTAGATGTATATTCAGAAAATCTTTTAGTTTGCTCAACAATACCATATTGATTATTCCTAACGATTACTTCATGGATTAGGCCACTTAAAACGTCCCCAGAGAAGCACAAATGGCACTTATTAATCTTTTCTTTCTTCTTAATATCTATAATCTGCAATGTGTAATTTGCTAATCTTTTAAGAAAAACATCTTCATTATATTTCTCAAATTCATTGTCAACAGTTAAACCAAAATGACTATCTGAAATCTGGCATACCATCTCATTTTCCTCACTGTATGTATGCTTTGGTTCAATAAATATCAATGGTTTTAAATCTTTAATTGACTCTTTAATTAAGTCATTTAAAGATTCTTTTCTTGCCAATGTCCTTATGTCTTTATTGATAGAAGTCCTTAAATCTTGAAGTTTTACTCTTTCTTTTTTGAGATTAATCTCTTTAATTTCAATATCAGAAAGATTATTATTGTTAATTTCCTTTTCTTCCTCTAATCCTCTAGTAAATGGATTATCCCATTCTTTCTTATCACAATCACCATTACCAATAATAACATTATTCTTTTCTTTGTTTATAATACCATTAATAATATCTTTTGTTTTTAATGTTCCATTTGCTTTGCGATATTTCTTAAATTTACTTCTAAGACCTTCTCCGCTACCAATTTCACCATTACTACCCTTGTAATACAATTTAGCTATCTCAGACCAACTCAAATTTGTTTCTTTGTTATACTTTTTATAGCATATTTCTAATAATGTTTTATCCAATAAGAAATGATACCACCTTTTATTTTATTTATTTGAATAATAAATCCTAAACTTGAAGCGATAGCGAAAGTTTAGCAAGGTCAACGCTTTGACCGCAACCCTCGTTCCCTTGACTTGTCACATGACACCAAAATTACCAAATCCTATATAATAGTAAATAGTAAATTTGGTGTCAAAATTAATATTTAAATTTCATAAACTTTTTTACTTATTATCCAATAATGTTTACCTCTATTTTCAGATTTCTTACTATTTTCTTTTTTGCTATCAATATCATATAATAAATTATTGTCCTGAAAAAATCCTTTAATAGAGTTGATTCCTAAACTACCATGATTTGATTTAGGAGTATCGAACAATTCTTCAGTTAGAAACTCAATAAATTTCTTCTGTTCTTCCTTAAACATTTTAATTCCTACTAATTTATCAAGTTTATCTTCCAATGTCATAGCATCAACCTCTTGCTCTAAATCAAAATATTCATCTTGATTAAATCTTTTAGACACATAATTCATATACTCAGAAATCATATATGCCTCTATTTGTTCAATATCATATTTAAATTTAAAATACATAGTCTCGCTTACATGCTTAATAATCTTATCATATTCAATAATATCATAGATTAAATTACCAAATGTGTTTTTATGCTTGTATTCTTTAATCAAGTCTTCCGAGGAAGTTCCATTCTTTAATAATTCTGCATATTTTATAATATTTTTCAAACTAGTTTTCTTACCATTTAACTTTTTGTTGTTCCAATTCTTGATATACACAATTACTTTCTCATCAGATTCTACTATTCTTTTTCTACCAAGGCATTGCTGAATAGTATCTAAGTCAAAAGTATCAATTATTACATGCTTTAATTGTATATCCTTAATATTAACCCCATTGTCCAAAGCAATTGTAGTAAATAGTATCTTAGAATCAAAACTTTCTTTCTCGATAATATTTTGTTTTTCTTCTTCATTTATGTATTTTCTATATGTACTATTGTGTTTGCTACAAATAAAAGCACTATTTTCAATTTGTTTACTAAAATCGTAAGATGTTTTTGCTTTTGTAAAATATATTGCTTTTTCATTTTCTGGTAATTCATTTAATAGCTTTAGAATCACATTATCGTCTTCATAAAAGTATAATTTTTCTATATAACTATAATCTGGTTCTATTTCATATTTTATTAAATCAAGATGTTTTACTTCTTCAAGATATTTAATAGGCACTATTGACGTAGCACTAAGTAATATTTTAATGCTAGAGGATTGACCTAAAATGTAATCTAAAGATATGTCCGTACAAAAATTAAAGGTATCACTAAACAAATAATGATACTCATCACAAACTATAAAATCATAATCATCAATAGTAACATTATATATTATTTTTGTTTCTATACTCTGATAATTTTTTACAGTAATTATTCCTTCTTTATCATCTTCAATTAACTCATGAATAAATTGATCTTTAAGAATATCTCTATTTGTTAATAGAAGTATAGTTTTCTTATTTGCAATGCAATAATCTTTTAATATTTTCTTGATAAAATAACTTTTCCCTGAACCTGTATGAGCATTTATAGCAATGATATAGCCCTCTACCCATTGCTCTATGTCTTTAAATTTTATTAAGTCACTTACATATTTCATATATTCTTACCATCCTTAATCTTATATTGGTACAACAAAAATAAACACTTAGTTTAACTTAACCAAGTGTTTGCTTGAATTCTTATTTAATTATTGTAATATTTATTTACAAATCTTTTGCAATTTATATTCTTGACATTTTTTACACCATTTTTCATAAGCGATTTGTGTATCATTATGATTAAACATAAAAAATACATTCTTTGTTTGATGGTGTCTACCAGTACCTAGAACTCTACAACCTTCAGAAATATAGTAATTTGCTTGATCTACGTTATAAATATATTTCATATTTTCTTCATGCATATTAACACACTCCTTTAACCATATTTATTCATCTTATTATGCAATATAATTATTTATTGCTTATTGTAATTGTTTACTAACCATCAATTCCTCTAACCTCTTCATACCCAACTCATAATACTTATCGTCATTTTCAAACCCTATGTAATTCCTACCCGTATTTTCACATGCTACAGCAGTAGTAAAACTACCCATGCAGTTATCCAGAACTAAATCATTTTCATTGGTGTATGTATTAATTAGATATTCAAACAATGCTACAGGTTTCTGGGTAGGATGAATAGAATCTTTATTTGGATTTGATATCTTTACAACACTTCTAGGATAATTACTGCCTTGTGTTACATGTTTTTCTTTATGTGATGGCCTTTTACCTTTAAATGCATATTCTTTTTCATCTGGATTATTTGTAACTATTCCTCCTTCGCCAACTCCTTGAGGAAAATATTTCATCTTTCTTTTGCTTCCATTCGCAGTAGTTCCTTTACTAAATATACAAATATCCTCATGAGATTTTAATGGTTTGTTCTTAGCATTAAATATATCTCCTGGCCTACTCTTTTCCCATACCCAACAATATTTGAACAACTGATAATTAGATGATATAAGTGCTGTTGTAAAAGGTTGACTTGCTGTTAATATAATTGCACCATCATCTTTGATAATTCTCTCGTATTGTTCCCAAAGTTTATCGAAAGGTATAATAGAGTCCCACTTACAAGCAGTAGTTCCATAAGGTAAGTCGCAGAGAATCATATCAATACTTTTATCATCAATCAAACACATACCATTGTCACCAATGCAATCAGAATCATACACTTGATTTATTTTTAGCATTAATTTCCTCCTATTCTCATAGTTCTATTATTTCTCAAATTATATTTATTTTATTTCCTCATGATATTGACAATCTTGACAGAACATTATTGTCTTATTAACAAAGTATTTAATCCAATACCTTTGTTTTCCGCAATTGGGACAATATAATTGTTCTTCATTATTAAATTTTTCCATTTCCATTATAAATTCATCTCCTTAATAAGAGAGTAAGAGAATAAACTAACTAAACAAAATCATCTCAGAGCCACATAAACACACCTGTAATCACATTAAAATCATAAGTGATATTATTGCGTCAAAACAAATTATGACTCTGTTAATCCTCTAAAATGCAGTTTTTAACTTATTATTATATGATAGTTTTTATTTAGGTTGAACTATCAAACCTATTTAGTAGAAATTATATACACTAACCAAAAAACATTGCAAAATAAGACTATTTTATGACTAATTATATTGTTTTTATTTATGTCCATACTATTTATTTTCAATACCTCTAATTAGATATTAACCAATTTTTATATTTAAATCAGTTTTAGAATTTCTTCTAAATATTTGTCAAAGAAAGAGCGTGATTAGCGAAAGCGATTGTCGTATTGTTATAATAATGATCTAGCGTCATACCGTATTTGCGAATAGTGATTTTATGTTTAATGAAAACGATTAGCGATTCTTCATGTTTTTACTATTAAAGTAAAACCTGTTTGTTTATAATTAATGTTTCCAGTTATGTAAAGTAAATCTACATAATTATGCATTATTTGAGTTTTGTTTTTGAAATAAGATTTAATATCTAATTTCAGATGTGTATAAAATAGTCTATATCTTGCTTTGCTTTTGGCTAGTTGTTTTAATAAGTAGAGATGTGGTTAGGCATCTCTACTTATTATTGTCATAGTTAAGATTCTTATATTAACTTTCTAAAGATGATAAATACTTACTAACAATATCCGCAGTTGAATCATGAATACTATAAGGAAATTCATATTCAACAATTTCATCCATCATAGATTTTTCTATAGAAATACTGAGCTTATCAGTTCTTTCTAATAATGCTTTATAATTATCACTAACAATACTCCTATCAAAATTAATTGTTTTGGTAATTATCACATCATACCTATATGGTACTTCTTCACCATTAATATTAAATTTAAATCCTTGAGCAACCGTCTTTTTCTCGTCTGTTTTTATATTGATAAGACTATTTAATACATTAGCTAAATTTCTAGATTGTTTTGCATTTGATATAGCAGAATCTAAACTAAGATTGTTATTATCTTTAGTTTCAATTACGATTTCTCTTTTTGCTATTTCTACTGAAATTTCTAATTTTGTCTTTTCTGCAATCAAGTCTTGAATGAGATTGATAATATTAATTGTAGAAGCATCAGGATATTCTTTAATAGTAGTTGTATCAAGCTCTTCATTTTTTGCTTCTGGATTTGACTTCTCTTTCCAATGTTGTTCCAAAACAGAAATAGAGTTATTTTTATTAGAAAGATATGAAGTAAGAGATGAAATAGTTTTATCAATATAAGAAAGGACTCTGAATGACTCTTTTAGTGAAATTGTTGAATTGGCGTTTTGTGAATTTGACATTTAATTTTCCTTCTTTCAATTTGTATTTGGTTGCAAGAGGTGGGATTTGCACCCACGATTTTCAGCTTATGAGGCTGACGAGATAACTACTTCTCTACTCTGCAATATGGAAGCGATAGTAGGACTCAAACCCTCACACTCAGGGTAGAAACCTGATGCTCTAATCCATTTGAGTTATATCGCCATAGTAAAATAATATTTAAGATTAAATCTTAAATCAGGTGGCGTAAAGCCAAAATATAAGATTATAAAGGAATTGCACTTCTACAATTACTTCATAAAATTTACTAATCTAATTATAAACATATAAAAATCTTTAGCGTCCTGATAATATTAATTTATAGTGAATAATTAATATTAGAATTTCGCCTAGCAAAAACTCTGCTTATCATGTTTTTTCTGTGATAATGACAATTGTGCACATTATTACTCTCTAGATGAATTTTATAAATTATGAATAATATTAAATCTAGTGTCTTCATAGACATAGTTTAATGAATAATTATCCTCTATCAATTTCTTGCAATTTAACCATTCCCTTCTGCTAATAACACTCGTTACTCTATAATTGATATAAATAAGTAGTAGTTATTAAATATCAATAATTACTCATTATCTTCTGATTCATTTTCATTATCCTCATCCATTACATCTTCAACTTCTTCTTCAGTAAAAGAAAACTTAACATATTTTCCTGAGAAATTTTTCAATAACTCAATTAAATTCTTAACACCTTCATCTGGAATGTTGACTACTGCAATACCTTCATCAATTGTTAATTCGCCTTCAGTTGCTAATTTATGTGTGATTTTCTTTGTTTCAGTAAGTTTGGATTTTGCCATTGTTTAGTTTGCCACCTTTTAAATTTATTTTAATTGTTTAAATTTTGGATGAGTTTTAGGTCTTCATCCAGACTTATGCAATGTGCTACTTTTGCCTTATACCCAATGATATCAATTGGATATAAGGACTTACTGTAGTAGCACAAATATTTATTTAATTTTACGATTGCTTAATTTTATCCTTTAATCCCTTACCTGCCTTAAATGCAGGAGCTTTTTTTGCAGGAATAGTAATCGTTTCCTGAGTTTTAGGATTTTTTCCTTGTCGTTCTGCTCTATCTTTTACTTCAAATGTACCAAAATTAACTAAAGATACTTTTTCACCTTGAGCAAGAGTTTCTTCAATTACTTCAAATACTGCTGTTACAACTTTTTCAGAATCCTTCTTGGACATTTCACCTTTAATTGCTACGGCTGCGATCAATTCAAATTTATTCATGTTTTAATATTTCCCCTTTTATTCTTTAATAGTATCTGCACATCTTTGATGCCAGACCTGTGTTTTTTTTGTTAATCTGTTATAATTTATTTAACTAATATCTAATTTACACTAACCAAACTTCATTATTATAATCTTCACTCCTTTAATTTTATATAAAAGATGGATAGAGGTGTGTTATCACAACATGACATATCCAAAAAAACAACATAATAAACCATTACCTAATCATGCCAATCCATTTCACTTACCATTTTACTAATTTCACTTCTGAAATCAGTAATCATATTAACTTGTGCAGAGATTGCTTTATTCTTAAAGTTTTCACTAGCAATTGTTAATCCATTTCTATATCCACAATATTTATTGTCAATCTGCTTTGTAGACCCATCTAATAAAACTACGGTGTCTTCTCCAATTCTAGAAAGTAATCTTTCCATTTCAGAAGGTGTAAAATCTTGACATTCTGTGATAAATAGAATTGATTTTCTTAAACTTCTAGACTTAGCAAATTGGATTGGTAATACCTCTACTTTACTATTTCTACTTGTAAAATCATTTAGATTCTCTTCGGAAGTAGTATCGCACAACACCCCTAACAATCCTTCACTCTTGTCCATAATTCCACCTGGGATAGCAGGGTATTCCCTCCTATTACGTGGAGGTGAATCACTCTTTACAAAATACATTTTATTATATTTGTATCCTGTTTCTAATTGTTGTAATGCCCAATGTAACATCAAAAAACTTTTTCCAGCTCCATAGTGACTGTCAGTTATCATCACTTTTACATTATCATTTTGCAACATATGAATAAATGCCTTTTGATAAATATCCAATGGAACAACTGCATCCTTATTGCTAAGATATTTATTAGTAATTGGTTTTACTTTTTTAATCTCCTCAAAATATACATCATTCCATATGTAAAGATATTGTTCATTTTTTGTAGTGTTATTAATAATTAAATACTCATTTACAGAAAGATTTAGTGTATTTTCCTCACTTTCTAATAAATTTTTATATTCAGTATTTGTTAACCAAGCTTCTCTGATTCCATTGTAATGATTTAATTCCTCTTCCTTAAACTCAAACAAATCACAAGGAATATTAAATGCTTTTGCTTTGAGATATAAATTAAAATCATCTGTCAAAAATACAAATTCATTATCATCTTTCCATACCTGATAGGCGAATCCAAGGATAAAGTTATCATTTTTATGTGAAAGGAATCTATTTTCAAATGAAAAATCATATTCCGTTATTATATCTACATTAGTAGCATTTTTGATTTTTTTGGTAGCATCTCTTGCTTGGTATCCTACTTCTGGTTTAGATTTTAACCCATCAATTTCTTCAATTGTTACTATACTTGTTGCTACTCGAAGATAATTTTCAGGATAAAAGGTTGTTTTCAGTATTACGCTCGTATCACAGAACACTTTACTGGGCAATAAAAATCAATCCCTTACTCCTTATTTTACTTTGTTTATGAAACACGTTCACTATTACTACTAAACAAATACCTCTGATTTTCTTTTACATCATCAATATTCTGTTTATCTTTATCAGTTTGCTTTAATCTAATAAGATAATTATATAATGGTTCTGTAAGATATCTCTGCTTACGCAATCCGCTACTAAATTTACCTATTACTACTAGATTATCACCATATGATCCATGTGTTTGTTTGAGAATGTTGCGACTGATTAAGTATGTCATTTCATTTTTTGAGATTCTTTCCAAATTATGCTTTTGATGCTCCTTTTAGTTTGGAGTTATTTTTGTTGTTTTTAAAAAATTGCAATTAGGATATTATCGACCACATATCCTAAAAGTATTGATATACTTACATTTACTTATATATCATTAGTTAAGAAAAACAAATAATCTATTAAACCATTACAGGAGTAGGGTTCTAAGATAATTCAGCTTTTCTAGTAGAGTTCCACCAATTAAGTTTTTGTTCTCGTTGTACAATCTTTGCACATTCTGGGCAATATTTTTTATTATTATTAGTTTTCTTTATTAATCTATCACAACCTTCGTTTTCACATTGAATCACATTATTCTCTTCATTATACCAATCCAAATAATAACCAACATTATCAAAATCAGTTATAGAAAATGCAATATCTCCTTCTTGTTTACAATTTTTAATATAATCCAAGAGAATTGTTCCTTTATGAACTATTGTAACCAATTCCAATTTTTCTAAGGAATTTATAACTTCATCATTCAAAAGTATTTTTACTGATATATTAGACATCTTTTTTATATTATTATACTTCTTAACACCTCCTTTGAAATATGACATATTATATTCTTCTCCATCATGCCTATATTCAAAAATCATTTTATTTAGTCTTAATTGAACTAAAAATGTAAACATTACCTTCTTATACTCCTGATTGGTATCTAATGAATTAATATAATCAAGTTCTGCTTTATAAATATCAATATCAATAATTGAAATAAGTTTTTGTTCCTTTTTCATTCCAGTATTCAATGCTCTATTTATTGTTTTATAAAATTTCTCCTTTCTAAAATTAGGAATATATCTTTTGCAAAATTCATATATCTTAAATTCACGTTCTTTGGGTTTGAAGTCCAATATATCTCTATAATACAAAACTAATAATCTTAATTCTGTAGCAAAGTATTTTGTCAAAAACCCATTTTTATATATTTCTTCTGCATACGCCAACTCATTATATTTATATTCCATTAACATCAATCTCCTTTACTGAATAATTAGTTTCTAAGTATTTAATATCCCCATTTTTATTGGGAAACGGGAATAATACTTTACCAGAGCATTTTTCTTTAACATTTTGATATATGTATTTACCATACGCCCCCCATAAAATATCTTTATTAGAACTTGGTTTGTTTACATAAAAATAGTCTAGTAAAACATTTGTAACCAAATAAGAATCACTACATACACTATTAATTTTATTCTCTAAAGTATCGTTATCTACTTTAAATTCCCTAATATCATCTTCACTATAATCATTGTCATTATTTACATCATCAACTTGATTTAACATATCAAATTTAATTCCAGTTGTATGTTCTTTTATAACTTCTATAATTTGATCGTATTGTTCTTCGGAATATGGATGATTTTCATTTTTATAATAAATTGTTATATCTTCTATATTTGTTGCTTTTATTTTAGAATTTATTTCAAAATTAATACCTTCAATGTATTTGCACAATAAATTCATTGGACTATCACTATAAGTCAATGGCATGTAATTATAAAAATTACTAATATACTGTTTTTGATCAAGTGACAATCTTTTCAATTCTTTTAATTTACTAAATGACATTTTAAATTTTTGATGGCAAGTAATTTCATTTTCATCACAATATTTTCTATATCTACGACCAGTATTTTTGTATAGATATTTAAAGAAATATGGATATTTACTTAATAAGACTTTATTATATAACTCTTTTTCCTTAATAATTTCTTCAGAGTCTATAATATTACCATCATCATCCTTCTCTATTTCTTGTTTATGTATCCATAGTTTAGGTATCCCCTTAACGTCTCTCCCAATCTTGGCTTTGTCTATTTGTGCAGACTGTGCTTTACAACATTGTTTTAATCTAGATAATATTAATTTATATTCATCACTTTCTATACCATATTTCTTTTCTATACTTGGCAATAAGGCATATCCATTACTGCTTTTATTAGTAATTGATCCAATTATTGAACCAAATGAAAAAGTATCCGCATGATATAAATCTTCATCTTTAAGTAATATTTTCTGAGGTTTTGGAGGGGAGTATACAACAGGTAATTCATCTTTATAAACCCCGTTGATCATCTCTTGGTTTGAGGTGGTGGCTAAAATATCATAATCTACATCTGCTCCTCCAAAATTTACCACTTCGTGTCCGTGATAATTCAAAATTATTCCTAGTTTACAATGTTTATACCATTTTTCTGTTTCTTTATCTTTTCTTAAATCCATAATTACGTGTTCACTTCTATAAGTTAAAGGCGATCTCATTCCATTTACTTTTTTTACCTTGCGTTCATTCCAATAATTAGAATAAAATTCTCCTTTTTGAAGTAAACCAGTAACTTCTAATCCACAAACATGTTGCATAAAACCATAAGGATCGTATACTAATACTTGGAAGTTCCCATTTGTAAATATATCCCCCATGCACCCGTTCTTAATTCTAATTTTAATTAATTCCTTTATTTTTGTAAGAATAAATTTATCATGTTTTAAGTCATGATTAATAATTAGACTTTTAATCCAATAATTATCACTACTTTTCAAATACTCCTTAATGCTATATTCATTATTATTTACACCAAGTAAGAATAATAACATATAATAGACATTATCATAGGAAACGCCATTTATCCAATCAACAAATTGTTGTGCTAATTTCTCAATGTTATCTTGATTTAAGTTTAAGGTCTGGATAAATTGATAATTTAACTTGAGTATATCTTTTGCGTGTTTTGGAGTATATTGAGATATTCCCCAAAACAACTTATTTTTATGATAATTATCAATATATGTATTAACGTTAGGATAGCTGTCCCACAACTTAAATTGAGATTCAGTTATTATAACCTCATAATCTCTTAAATCTGCTTTTATATAATTATCATCACTATCCTTATATATAGTTTCAACTATATAATTACCATTGTTAACTTCTTGACAGAATTTATGTATATCGAATACACAGAGCATTCCTTTCAAAAAATTCTGTCTCACGCACCACTGAGACGGAGTCCAATCTAATCCTAATTCCTTAGACCATGCCTGTGCTTGTTTAGGACTAATTATGCCCATCCCATCCGTTCGATTCATTTCCATATCAATTTCACGAATTTCTATATCATCATCAATATTCCAATCTTTCTCTATTACATAATTTGTTTTAAATTTATCAATATTAGTAAAATCCTCAACAACAATAAATTTTGGTTCACTAACTAAATATGTAGAAGATCCAGCTAATCCAAAATATGAATTAAACTTACTAGGTGCATTCTTTTTATCTAAATCTCTGCCATTATTTAATCTATCTTTTAATTCATCTAATATGTCTGTGCAACAAAATACAACAGTAGAAACTCTTGCTTGACCTGCAGAACAACTGGCCCTCCTATATAATTTACCATTAATAGTTAACCCATCTTTGTATAGTTTCTTATAATGAGAAGGATGTTCTATAACTATTGTAATATAATCTGGAATAAACATAGTTCTGTTTATTTTGTTTTGTATCTGTAAGATTCTATCTGAATTTTCTTTCGAGTTTTTTCTATTGTTTCTTTTCTTTCTAATATTTCTTTCTTTGAATAACTTCTCTAATTTATCATGCTTAATTATTCTCTTTCTTATATCTCGTATACTTCTTAATATTTGATTATCAGCTAAAGCGATTACCTCTTTCACCTCTTTAGCTTTATCAAATGTGATATCAATGTTATAATTATATGCCTTTAACCTAGAAGATTTGAATTTATATGTATAAAATTGTCTATTAATCAATGATTAATCCTCCTTATTTAATATTATTGACATCAGTTACTCCTACACGCTCTAATATATCTATAAAGTCTTTTATCAGCCATAATTTAAAATCTCCTACTAAACCTTTTGTAAAATCTTTATTGAGTTGTATATTTAATTCTTCATAGACGCATTTATCTGATAAATAAATGATTGGATATAATAATTGATTGAGTTTTTTATCTATATCGTAATCAGAGATTTGAATATTTTCTCCGCTTTTATATATTTTTGTGTAATATTCCGTGGCATGAAAATTACGTTTAACATCTTTTATATTTTCTTCAATTTTATCTAACAAATCATTTAATTCAGAAGTAACTTTTACAAAGTCATATCTAGGTAAAGATTTGTCTACAAAATAATATGACAAGTTTAAAGTCTTTTGCTTAATAAGTTTATTAAATTTATATTCAATAAACTTATCTCTAGAATTAACAAAATTAAAGTTATAAGAATCACTTGTCTCCTCAATATAAAAATTTTCAGATAAATAATGCAAACCAATAAATATTGTATTATTGTCAATTAAATTATTAAATACACTTGTATTATGCTCTTGAAAAGTTGCTTTACTATAATAACCTTTACTATAATAACCTTTACTTAGAACAAAACACTTATTTCTATAATCTTTAAAATAAATTGCATTAATATAATCAGTATTTTCTTTATAATTTAATTTGTAATTAATTATCTTATCATTCTTTTGAAATATGTCTAAAATCTTTAGTAATGAATTATGAGTTGATAACAACTTTTCAACAGTCGTATCTATTCTATTTCTAAAAGTATCACTCAATATCTCATCTTTAAAAGTATAATTATAAGTTTGATGAATTTCTGGAATATCTGAATTATAACCACTGTCTGGAATGTAAAACTTGATTGTAACTCCATTAAAAATTCTATCGTAGATAAGTCTTGGGACTTCAGTTTCATACTTAATTAAATACCCGTTATATTTTAAATTCAGAAGTTTAAGACGTTTATCAATATTGGTTTTTATAAAAGCTACATAGTTACCTAAAATACTATTACCACATCTTGCCCTGGATAAAATAGAGATAGCCACTTTTCTACCTTCATCAGAAGTTATTGATCTAATAAAATTGCCAATTTCACTATAATCTTTATTCTCGTATTTTATCTTCCTTATCTCTTCCCATAGATGATCTAAATTTTCCATCTCAACTTTTCTTGACTCTAAATAATTTTTATCATGTTTTGTTAGTTTATATTCTCCTATTGTTTTGTAATAAAAATTATCTTCATCATTTAAATTAAAACATTTGCCTTCATAATATAAAGCTTTAAAAGTAGGGACTGAATCGGAAAATACACTTAATATGGAGTTCATATCTGCTTCAATAATAATATTGTTTAATTCTTTCCAAATATCAATGTAATCCTTAACTTTTTTCTTATTGCTATAATTATACTCAAAATGAATTGTGTTACCACAAGATGTTAAAACAGTTGCATCTGGAGTATACCTTCTACCATTTATTATCATAGTTTTTTCAAAGAATATTTGATTACAAATATATTCATTTTCCTTATCTGTAATTACTTTAAAACAATCAC
>Ga0209319_1000930_pt1 | contig 28819 bp, 25 predicted proteins | sample RifGroE2_FD_184000 | JGI IMG/M metagenome (GOLD analysis project Ga0209319, IMG submission 184000) | Groundwater microbial communities from Rifle, Colorado - Groundwater E2 (SPAdes) (version 2) | ecosystem: Environmental > Aquatic > Deep subsurface > Groundwater | place: Rifle, Colorado, United...
TCTTAATATTCTTAAGTTTGGAAAAAATCCAAAAGACTATCTTCCGGGAGCTCGCATACGATGCGGATCCATTAAGTATGCTACGCAAATGTTGCTAAAGTCCGCTTCTTTATATGCGTAAGCCCTGGGGCGCATAGATGATAATTGCGCAATTATCATCTTTTTGGCACACTGAGAAAGCATCTGTTCATTCCTAGCATAAAAAAAGCAAAAAACTTCTCTTACTCATACGTTGTGAGGCTTTCAATGACAAAGATCGATTTAGCTTTAATTCAACAACTTCGTGAATGCTCTGGCGCTGGCATGATGGACTGTAAAAATGCCCTGATTGAAACAAACGGCGATACAGAAAAAGCTATGGTAATTCTTCGTAAAAAAGGCGCTTCCATTGCTGAAAAACGCGCTGGTAATGCAACCCACGAAGGCATCGTTCACGCCTACATTCACCCAGGCGCAAAACTTGGTGTGCTTCTTGAGATCAACTGCGAAACCGATTTTGTCGCACGCACTGATGATATGAAAAAATTTGCACAAGACGTGTGCATGCATATCGCCGCGCTCAACCCAAAATTTGTTGGTCCAGAACAAGTTGATGCAGCGTTCATGGAAAAAGAAAGAAAATTCTTCACCGAACAACTCAAAGAACAAAAAAAGCCTGAAAACATGATTGAAAAAATCGTTGAAGGCAAAATGGATAAGCTGTTCCAAGATGTATGCCTGCTCAAACAAAAATACGTTAAAGATGACTCTTTAACCGTAGAACAATATCTCCAAGGACTTATCGCTAAGCTTGGTGAAAAAATTAAGATCAATCGTTTCGTACGTTTTGAGATTTAACTTCTAACTAGCGAAACCCACCCGCCTACGCCGTGGCTTCGGCGGGCAGGCTAAGCTTTGTACATTCATGATCGTAAATAATGCGATTTGTGAGTATAAAACATGAGTATATTTGAGCGGGCCCAAATGGCGTCTGCCATAACAATAAAGGCGTTGAATCATGGCAATCTTAGTTCTCACTGAGGGTATGAACCCTAAACAATTTGAACAAACAATTGAAGCTCTTATGGTTCCTTCTGTTGATCACTTTGAAAAAGAACTTGCAAAAATACGCACCGGCAGAGCGCATCCGAGCATGGTTGAAGGGCTTAAAGTTGAGTGCTATGGTACCGCTTTAACTCTCAAAGAAATTGCCACGATTACTGCGCCAGAAGCCCAGCTTATCGTGATACAGCCATGGGACCAAAGCAATATCAATGCCATCGAAAAAGCACTTTCGCTTTCTGATCTTTCGGTTTCACCCGTTAACGATGGCTCTCTTATTCGCATACAAATACAACCAATGAGCTCTTCACGCAGACAGGAGCTTATTAAGCTTTTGGGCAAAAAGGTTGAAGAAACAAAGGTTGCGGTGCGAAAAGTACGTCAAGATATTAACACTATCATCAAAGACAGCGAAAAAGCTCGCAAAATATCTGAAGACACGGCAAAACGGCTTCAAGACGCTTTACAAAAAATGACTGATAAATTTGTTGCAAAAATAGATACTATAAACACGAAAAAAGAAAACGAAATAGCGCAGTTATAGCTTCGCTATTTAACCCGCGTCAACGTATCGTGCAAAAATGTTAAATTAACGCCATATTTTCGAATGTATGTGATCTAACCTTAATGAGAATCGCTATATAATTATGGATACCTGGATAGAAATTTCGCAGCCTAACCTTGAGCATAATGCACATCTGGTACACAATCTCAGCGGAAAACCGATTGCAGCCGTTATAAAAAGTAACGCATACGGGCACGGAAAATTACAAGTCGCTGGAATCCTCCAGCGACTCCCCTTTATTGAAGCTTTTTGCACGTTCGGACTTAAAGAAAGTCTTGAGCTTAAAGAACAGACACATACACCTAAAAGAATAATTGCCCTTGGCTATGGTGATTTTGAACTGATAAAAGATGCCCTTGAGCATTCCATTGAATGCGTTGTACATGATATGCATTCACTCAATGTAATTATCAATTGTTGCAAACAATACAATCTTACTGCACGCATTCATGTGAAGTTCGACACAGGCCTTGGCCGTTTGGGTTTTTTCCCTCATGAGCTTGAACAGGTCATGAATATTATTGTGCAACATCCCTACCTCATCATTGCAGGCTGTGTTACCCACATGTCTCATACACTCGATGAAGATCTTGGCCTTTCAAGTAAACAATTGGTACTTTTTGATGAGCTCAAAAACCGCATGACACAATTGTGCGCTCATCACCATATCGCCTGTCCAGCATTTTGTCCGATTGCATCGGGAAGCGTTCATCATGCTCAAGAGCGATCGGACTCAATGATTCGCACGGGAACATTGCTTTACGGTTTTACAAGAACACCACACCTAAAGACCATACTTGAACAACAACAGTGTTTTTTTAAACCAGTAATGCAACTTAAAGCAACAATTATGAGCATTAAAGAAGTTCCAGCAGGAACCCCTATCGGGTATGGTGCAACAGAGTACACCTCGCGCCCTACACGCATTGCTCTTGTTCCTGCAGGACATCGCGAAAACTATCCAGCAGCTTTGTCTACACATAAAACGTATGCCACTGTTGGCATAAAACGAGCACCACTTATTGGCTCAATCAGTATGAACATAAGTGCTTTTGATGTTACAGATATACCTGAAGCACAAATCGGTAGCACCATAACACTTTTTGGTTCCGAAAATCATGATTTTACTATCGCACAAGCAACAAGCTTTTTGCATTGCAAACCCATAGAACTTACTACCGCAATGCCTGAAAGTATCAAGCGCATAGTATGCCCATAATTCGAAAGATTTTATTGCATGTATATTCTCGAAGGAAACATCGGTTCCGGTAAGACTACTTTTCTCACTATGCTACAGCAACATGCACCTGAAATTGCAGTTTCCCTTGAGCCACTAACCAACTGGCAAAAAGAATCGTATGGACAGTCTCTGTTGGGTTCTTTTTATCAAGACCCATGTCGGTGGGCTTACAGCATGGAAACGTTTGCCATGCAAAATCGAGTATTGCAGCACCTGCATGATCAACAACAAAAAGAACCTCTCATCGTTGAGCGATCGATATATTCGGGGCACTATTGCTTTGCAACCAATGGCTACGCTCAGGGGTTTCTATCGCAGCTCGAGTGGACCGTATATTCTGCCATGTTTAAATTGCTTGTACCTGGACACTGCTACCCACCTCGAGGATTTATTTATCTGCGAGTTAATCCTCACATAAGTTTTGACCGTATTAAAAAAAGAAGCCGCTCAGAAGAAAGCGCTATCCCTTTTGATTACATACAAAGTATCCATGCAATGCATGAACAGTTTCTTATAAAAAAAACGCATATTTCAAACGAACTGCTCAATGTTCCCGTTCTTATTCTGGATTGCAATGAAGATTTTGAATCTGATCCGAGCGTTATGGCGAAGCACCTCAGAAAGCTCTATGCCTTTATTGAGTACACCAAGCAATGAGTAACACTATTTTTCTTGAAAACGTCTCAAAAACGTTCGCAAATCATCATGAAAAAAACATGCTTTTTGAGAACGTTTCTTTTTCTTTTTCACAAAAACATACGTATGCGATTATGGGTATTTCAGGATCGGGTAAATCAACATTACTCTCAATCATTACCGGCCTTGAGTCGCCTACAAGTGGCACCGTTATTTTTAACGATATAGATCTATATAGACTTACGCCTGCTCAAAAATTATTTCACCTGTCTCAATACTATGGAATCGTTTTTCAGCAGCCACGAATTATGTATGAGTGCACTGTCATAGAAAATGTATTATTAAAAAAAATGGCTCACTCAAAAATAACACGCGAAGATGAAGCTCATGCCATGGAACTTCTTGAACTGCTCAATCTCGCTGATAAAAAGGATAAACAACCTTTTGTCCTATCAGGCGGCGAGCAGCAACGAGTATCTCTTGCCAGGGCGCTCTATGGAAAACCAGCTTTTTTAATAGCTGATGAACCAACGGCTCATGTGGATGTATACACTAAAGACCTCATGCTTAATCTTTTGGAAAAAGCTCATAAAGAATGGAACATGGGAATAATCCTTTCAACTCACGATAGTTCTGTCGCTCAAAAAATGGACTTCACCTACAGCATTTGCTGTTTTGACTTGCATCAATGTGATTACTAAACGCGTCTCTAGATCGATATGTATATGTACATTATTTAGTAACTTTTGCTATACCTTTTGCGGAGAAACAATGTCTGCCCGTCTTAAAAAAACAGCTGTCATATCTAAAACGATCCAAGTTGGCGCAACAACGCTTATTAGCCGATTTTTAGGGCTTTTTCGTACTATTCTTATGGCACGTTTTTTGGGCGCAAGCGTCGTCGCGGACGTATTTAGCATGGTATACCTTGTGCCTAATTCTTTACGTAAGATTTTTGCGGAGGGCTCTTTAAATGCCGCTTTTGTGCCTACGTTCATCCAAACATACAAAAAAGAAGGCTTAGAGGCCGCTAATAGCTTTATGAGTACGACCATATTGGTCATTCAGGGGTTTTTACTCATACTCTGTGGCATAATCTTTATAAAAGCTGAAACCGTTTTGCGCATTATCTCGCCAGGTTGGTTTATTGATCCCACAACGATCATGATGCATATTCCGTTGGGCGTATATCTGCTCAGAATTGTGGTTGGACTGATCATCATGTTTTCGACCTGCGCTCTTTTGGCTGGTGCGCTGCACAGCGTAAGTCATTTTACTGTTCCTGCTTTAAGCTCTGTTATTTTAAACGTGCTTTTTATCACACAAGTTTTTATATGCATGCATTTCAACCTTTCTGTGGTATATCTCTCATACGCATTGGTATTTAATGGATTTGTCATCGTACTGATGCATGTTATTACGTATAAATTAAAAGGTTTTTCTCTCGCCTTGCCTACGTCTCAATCATGGAAAGACTTGGGGCGCATGCTCATGCGCTTTTTAGAATGTTCGGTAAGTGGTGGTGCTCTGATTATAAATTCTTTTATAGACTCAAGCTTTGCATCATATTTGCAAGTAGGCTCAGTGGTTATCATGAGCTATGCAAACAATTTTATGTCCATACCTATCAGCGTTTTTGCAACAGCCTTTTCGACTATTCTTTTACCTCAATGCTCGCATATGGCTCTTAATGCCCGCAAGCGCATGAGTTTTTATATGCTCGAAGCTGCAAAACTTGTTGCATGGCTCACCATACCAACTATTTTGTTTATCAGTTTTTTTTCAAAAGAAATTTTTGAAACAACACTGCAATCAAAAAACTTTACCGCAGCACACGTGGCTCTTGCAGCGCCATTACTCTCGGCTTTTACTGCAGGCTTATTCTTTTTGTCTATGAACAAAATTGTTCTACAGATGTTTTATGCCTGCCGCTGCACACGATTACCGGCATTGATCTGCCTAAGTGGTACGGCTATCAATTTTATACTCAACATTTTCTTTTTGAGGCCTTTTGGTAGCGTTGGTCTTGCCGTAGCAACAACAATTGCAGCAGGCTTTCAGTTGGTCTTTTACTGCATAGCATTGCGCAAAAAACTTAACTTTAATTTGTATTTGCCTCAATTTGGTAAATTTTTAACACGCTATCTATTTCAACTAACCTGCTTCTTTGGACCTATGATGATAAGTTTTTTCATTCTTAATAAATACGCATACGCGTACTTACCGCTCAAAACATATTGTCTACTGTTCCATTCTTTGCTGCTCTGGTTCTGGGTAGCACCGACGGTACTTCTTGGCATGTTTGTGGTATATCTGACGCGCAGGCGTTTCGGTATACGCATGTACTTTTTGGGGCACTCTAAGAAAAAGCGCTGCATTCCATCAACCACCTGTCCTACTGAATAGCATTCTAAAAATTTTTGTATCAAAATTAAAGGCTCGTGTTTTATACGAGCCTTTAATTTTGTATATTTTTGTCATGGGTCAAGGGCCCATAGTCTTTAACGTTAAAGACTATGCCCTTGCGGGTCAAAGCCTTCGTAAATACTACGGCCCAAACGGTACGTACTTACTTCCGTTATGGAGGACGGAGCCCTTATCTTAATTTTACCCTACCAGCCTCCGCCTCCGCCACCACCGCCGCCGCCGCCAGAGAACCCACCACCGGAAGAGAACCCCGATTTAGATCCTGGTGCACTCTGCGAGCTTGGCACTGAAGAGGCTGCGTTAAGCGTTGATGAGAACGACGAGGCAAACACTGCTGGCGCGAACATATCAAACCCTGTACCCACGTACCACATAGGCTGATAGGCATGCCCATGCATACGCTCAAAATCTTTAAATATTGGCTCAAACTGTTTAGACCATGCCTTTTCTACCCCGAGCGCTATCGCGTAGGGCAAATATGTCTCATAGGTTTGTGGTGTACGATCAGGTGGCGTGCCGATAAGTGCAAGCCGCTCGGTCTCAGTTGTCGCCAAAAACATTTTAAAACCTTCTATTTGGTCGGCATACTTTCGACCTTTAGCGCTATAACTACGCGCAAAACCAACAAAAGAAGCGATAACAAAAAGATATAGCACGAGACTGACATAAAACCAGCTATGCGAAAAAAGAATCGGATCATTTATAAATGCGAGAATGTGTACTGCAGCGATAAAACCGCCAAGCACAAAAATCTGTGACTCATGATACTCAAAAAAAGATTTATACGTACGCCCATACCACGAGCTTGCGCTCGACATAGCACGTTGTACGTCTTGATTATAGCTTTTGTGCACCTCTATTGATGACAAACGCGCAAAAAGATTTTTTATGATAATACGATAACTTTCAAAAAAGTACTCTTCAGGAGCGTCTTCTCGCAAAGCTATTTTATAAAATGACGAAAACATTTGAGTAACACGTTCAATGGTAATTGTACCCGCCACCGCAAGCCCTACAATATCCGCTGCAAAAACCTTTGCAGAGTACGTGTGATTGAGTATGTATGCACATGCACCCGGTGAAAAACCCGATGGTGGTTCAAACAGCGGAATTATAACACCCTTCGGATGCTGCGCACGAATTTTGATTCCCGCAAAAATCACAAACAACAATGCGAACAATAAACAGATAATCAAAAGGGATAGAGCACTGTTGTCCGATACAAAAAACTGTATTTTTTGCCACAACGTTGGCGCATTAACCACACCTTTTGGTATCGACATAAGAATGGTAAAACCTTCAAAAACACCCAGAGGACTTGTTGTTTGAGCGCAGATCTTACCGCTTATTTCTTTTATTACAATACCAGACTCATCAGCTGATCCATACGGCCCGCTAAATCCCTTAATACGCATTTGATCAAGAGAAACTTTTTTTGGCAACTCAACGCACGCTTCTGCATGCAAAATCGGCAACATCCAACCAAGACCGGTTACATTGAAATAGAGCTCATCGTAACCGGAAAAAAAACCAAGCTGACGGGTAGTTTTATATGCAATAACATATTCGTGTTCATCATGACTAAGCTCTCGATCGGATGATCCGATCATAATGGCAACACCATTTGCGCGAGGCTCAATGCGATAGGGTTCTTTAAAGCCATCCCTCTTTACCGAGTACAAATCAAACCCTACCCGCGATATAAACCCAAAACCAAAAGGATGTGGATAGGTTGTAGGGAACTCTCGAAAAATGCCTCGACGAATATATTTGCCTTCAGCAACAACTTTTATCGTCTCTGTAACATCAAGCGTTCCATCGCGCTCAACACGAATATTACTTTTAAAATCAGTAATAACCTCGAAGGCCTGCGCAGAAAAACACGTCAGAGCAATAGACACAAGAAATATATGTATACGGTTCATACAGCACAACCCACTAAAATGAATACACCAAAAAACATTTTCCTCACATGCTAATCGTGCAAACGGTTATCATGCTCGTGCGTGCCCAGGTGGCGGCGGCCACCTCCAAAGAATACAGTCGTTAAAATTGTACTTTTGGAGCGTTACGTTCTGCTTCGCTCGAAAGCTCAAAATACGGTTCAGAAGTGAAGCCTGCCATTGAAGCAATAAGCGAACGTGGGAACACTCTGATCGAAACATTATACTGACGCACCGTTCCATTGTAGTATCGACGAGCTAAATTAAGATCTTGTTCAATTGCCGAGAGCTCTTTTTGTAACGAAAGAAAATTTTCGTTCGCTTTAAGCTCAGGATAACTCTCAACCACTGCAAACAATGTTTTAAGCGTTTGGGTTAATCCTGCTTCGGCTTGTGCACGTTCTTCAATAGAATGCGAACCTGACGCCATCGAACGGTATTTTGCAATATTTTGGAACAGATCTTTTTCGTGAACGCTATAGCCTTTAACGGTTTCGACCAAGTTTGGAATAAGATCAAAACGACGCTTAAGTTGCACGTCAACACCACTCCAGCCTTCTTTGACCAACGCATGCGAGTGCACCATTAAGTTATATGCAGCAATCGCCCAAATAGCGATAAAAACTACTGCTGTCAAAATAATAAGCGCAATCATACTGCCAGACATAACAAACCCTTTCTTTCTAAATACGCAGGTATACACAAAAATCATATTGAGTATACCACACAAGAACCACACAAAATATGCATATGTTTTTTACATATGCATATTTTTGCTTTTATAGCTCATTTTAAGAATTTTTTATTTTTTTTGTTGACTACGTACAATTTTAAATGCTTCAACAACATCCGCACGTTCAATATTTTTTTTATTTTTGCGTTGAGCGCATACAATGGATTGGTTCACTATGGTAATTATATCAGCCGGCGTACATGTACTTGAACAATATCGAACGAGATATGAAATGTCTCGATCAGATAAATTATGATTCACATTTTTGAAGTAAAATTTAATAAGATCAGCACATTCTGATTTTGTAGGCAATTCAAGTTTCATCCGACATGATAAATGACAAAGCAATTCTCTATCAATAGCATCAAAACCGGCATCATTGGTTGCACCAATAAATATAATGTTGCTGTTATCGTGATAGCTCCCATCAAGCTGTGCAAACAACGAATTATATCCATTGCCACGAGAAAGTAATTGTTCATCAGATGTACCAGCAAAACTTTTACCTATAAAATCTATTCCATCAACAAAAACCACTGCCTGTTTACCTGTACGCTTGCTATAGGCACGAGCTTTGTTAAACAAAATAGCAATTTCACGTCCAACACTGTCCACGCGTTTTTTCTGCAAATCTATGTTTGATATTTCCTGCAAATCTATATTTGATATCGAAAAAAATGCAGCGTTAAACTCATGAGCAATATACCGTGCACATGTTTTTTTGCCGCTACCAGCTTTACCGGTAAGCAAAATTGTTGCATGCCTAGAACGATCATATTTACGGGCAACTATTGTATTATTACTTTTTATATACTCAATGTTTTCTTTAATGTTTTTTGGAACATACGCTAATTCATCTTTTGATAAACTTTTTTGAGATATAAAAGCTATTTTGTCTTGAGCTAATACTTGTTTACCAGAGACCAACAGCAGTAAAAAGAGTATGCGTTTGTTTTTTATGTACATAAAAATTCCAGCCTTTTAAAATCAATTTTTATTTTTATGAAAATAGGGGCCCAAAGAGCCCCTATTTTTTTATAACAAGATATCTTGATCGATCAAATTTCGTTAAATTTTGATGCCAAGAATTCGTGCTGCAATTGACACAAGCCAACCGTATCTTCTTGTCGTAAGGGTTGTGACTCTATCTTGTTTTTCCCACTTCTTGAGCGTTTCTTCGTCAACAAATGTATCGAAAATATCGCTCTTACGTTGACTACGAACAATTTTCAGTGCTTCAACAACGTCTGCACGCTCAACAATTTTTTTACCCTTACGGTACGCACAGAACATAGATCTATCTGCAACATTTATCGCTTCAGCAGGTGTCATTTGCGAAGACGCTAGTCCTGATAAGAACCTAATATCACGATCAGACAAATTGTGATTTACATTTTTAAAGTAAAACTTAAGAAGATCTGCACGCTCAGCCCGTGTTGGCAATTGAAGTTTTATTTGTGTTGGCAAACGACGACGAAGTTCTGCATCAATTGCATCTTCACCATCATGGTTCGTTGCACCAATAAAAATAATATTGGTATTGTCGCGGCCACCATCAAGCTGCGCAAGTAATGCATTATATCCATCACCATGAGCTTGCAAACCTTGTTCAGGCGCGCCCGCAAAGCTTTTACCTATCGAGTGTATTTCATCAACAAAGACCACAACCGGTCTACCAGTACTTCTGGCATGATCACGAGCCTTATTAAATAATAAGCCTATTTTACGTGCAGTTTCACCCACATACTTATCCTGTAACTCTGCACCAGATATAGAAAAGAATGCAGCGTTAAACTCATGCGCAATATACCGAGCATAGACGGTTTTACCGCCACCAGATTTACCGGTAAGAAAAATACCTGCTTTAAGGTGTCCAAATGCATCTTTTTTGCTGGTATGCTTTTCCAGAGCTTCTTTGCCTTTTATATACTTGATGTTGTCGGTAACATCCTGTGGAATATAGGCTAAATCATCTTTTGATAAACCTTTTTGAGGCTTAAACATGGTGCCCTTATCGAAACCAGTTTTTATTTTATCAGCCAATATTTGAGTTGCTGCTTGTGTAACGGCTGCAACACCGATGCCGTATGCGGTATTAACCGTCCAATTGATCGCAGAGTCAACTGCCGCTACTGCATCATTGCCTTTTCCCTGGGCGCCTTGCATTGCCTCAATTTTTCGTCGTTGCAACTCTTCTTTTTGACGCTCAAGATTTCTGCGTATGAGCTGTTCAATTTCTTGGTCATTCATCTGAGGCTGATCATCTTTTTTTGCATCAGCAAGATCACTTTTTTCGCCCTCAATAGGTTTGTCTGCAATTTCTGTAGAAGTTTGTTGTTCGTGATTTTCAGAAACTTTTACCGGACCTTCTCGCTCCAAAAGGCCTTGATTTTGCATTGATTCTGTTGTCGTTTCATTTTTTTTGGGATCATAAGCCCATATTGGTCCACACAGCACAAACGCTAGTAAAAAAACTAAAAGTGTATGTTTCATAAAAATAGAAACCTCATATTGTTATAAATTGATTACTTTTTTCACGATAAAAAAACGAGCACGCTGACAACAATTTTATGTTACCAACGCGCTTCATATAACTTTTTTGCGTACCCGCTATAAAATGGAGGAGAGAGGGGGATTCGAACCCCCGATCCCGTTTTTGACGAGATAACGGTTTTCAAGACCGCCGCTATCGACCGCTCAGCCATCTCTCCATGCGTCACATTTTCAATACAATACTGCATTAATCATATCGGTGTAACGCATAGCTCGCAAGTCTCTTTTTTTTTATTTTTTTTATAGTATGTCAAAAGCTTCGTACCGTACATTTTTTTTATTACTAGCTATTCTGCAACCTGTAACTTTGCCACGTCCTCTCCGTTTAATAGAGCCATACGCTTATACCAACGCACACGCGATTGATATTGTTTAAGAGCTTTTTGACAAGAAGCCGTTACCTTTTGGGCAAGAGGAATAAAGCTATGTTCAATTTCATGGTTAAACACTGATGCTGTTATTTCATTTTGGTTTAGTTGATCAAATTTATTTTTTAATTCTAAAAGATTGTTATACACGTTCCCATCAATTGCACCTAATGCATCAGCATTATCTGCAAGCCATAACCCTTTTTGAAATCGTACAAAACAACGATTAAGCGCCCCAGGCATCCACAAAGAAGTTTCTGGTACAGAAATATCATCTAATACAAGCTGTTTTTTACTGTGCTTTTGTAATTTCCGTTTATGCTCGTCCAAAATAACAGCAAGGTTATATTTATTTTGAAAATCTACCAACCTTTGTTGCGTCACATTAAGAAGAGGAACATGTTCGGAGTTTTCGGTTATTTTTTGATCAATAAGTGACTCATGAGGTTGATGCTCTGGATTAATTTTACGATGCTCCACTGTAGATTGTGTTTTTGGTACATCCATGCGTCCTGCTTTGAGCGTAAGTTGTTCGCATAACTTATTGAGCATTTGCAAAAGAGTCCAGACTTTAATGTACCCCTGCATAGACTCCTGAATTTTTACCACAAAATAATTATTTTTGGGATCACCACCATCAGTAACCTTTGCATATACATAATGCATAAGCGGCACCGTACATACGTACATGATACCCGCAGTAAGCAAAATGTTGCTTACCGTGGCGCTTTTGGGTTGATGGTGCACACCATTAACGATGATGGGCACAATGCCTAAAGCCTTTCTTAAGGACCACCGCACAAGCGCTCCACCAGTCTTGAAAACAACAACGCCAAGCACCATCAAACCGCCAACCATAAATCCCGTTGCACCGATTTGACGAGTCGTTGATACTTTTCTCTTTTCAGAAACAGGTGATTTTGGTTGTTCCATAGAATATGTCTGTGGTGTTACCAAAATACCGCTGACAGCACACGTCATGCATATGCATAGCACTCGTGATAACAGATTTTTAGGTATCATAATATGACCACCCCTCTATATAAATTTTTAATATTCATACACGCAGCATACGATAGAAAAAAAGTATAGAGAAGAAAAAAAACGAAAAACAAGCTTTAATTGCAAAACTGAAAAGATTACAATGCAAAAACTAAAACTCTATCAACAATTTACCCACAAATACCGCCTGCACAGGCGCACCGATATACACAAAATCATGCTCATCGATGAATGCATGTGCTTCACCGCCTTTGAGCTTGAAGTCAATTATGATATTTTTTGCGACCATATTTTGTGTATATAGCAGCTTCATAATCGCACACAGTGCTGAGCTGCAGGCAAGCGTTAAACCGCATCCACGCTCATAGGTATATACGTCATAGGTACTTTGATTTATGTGACACACAAATGAAATATTGGCTCCCTGCACAAAGTCTTGATGCGTACACACGTCATGACCGTACTCGATCAAAGCAGCGTCACGCGCACGAACATCTGTATGCTCAAAATTAATAAAATGCGGATTGCCGATATGTATAAAACAACCATCAAACTGTTTGTTCTGGCTTACAACCGACAGCGCCTGGACTTCGGCGGATTGTACGCCTATGCCCGACCACCACATGTCATCTTTAAAGTCCACCACTACGTTTTTTGAACCCATACGAATATGCAGCGGAAAAGTATTGAGCCCACGTTGCTGTTTAAAAAAAAGACCGAGCGTACGTGCACCGTTCATACATACATCGCCGATAGATCCATCGGTATTATAAAAATAGACCTGATCATCAGGACCAATAAACAAAACACCGTCAGAACCAATTCCTCGATGACGGTCAGCAACCAGCGCAACAATATCAAGTGATTCTCGCGTTTGAGCCGCTTGTTCGATCAGTTGCCATGTTTTAGTATCCTTTGATACATCAACGATCAAAAGATCATTACCTAGCGACTCATACTTAAACCATTGTACTGTATGCAACGCGGTAGAAAGCTCCCCGGCCATTATTTTGCCTGCTCATCTTTTTTAGGTACATGCGGAGCAATGACCTCATAAATCGCATCGATCGTCTGTCCTAATGTAAGCGTAGAATTGTCGATTAAAACCGCATCTTCAGCCATCTTAAGCGGTGAGTGAGCTCGATTTTTATCGCGATCATCACGTTCACGAGTGATCTTTAAACTTTCATCAAGCGTAAACAGATTACTCAGGCGCATCTGATCTTTTTGCCAACGACGTGCACGTACTTCATCTGATGCAGTGAGAAAAAATTTAAAATCAGCTTGCGGAAACACAACCGTACCTGCATCGCGACCTTCAACCACCAAGTTATGGGACTCGGCTAATTTTTTTTGGTAGGCAACAACTTCTTGGCGCACTTGATGAACAGACCCAAGAATGGATGCATATTTATCCACACCCGCCATTTTAAGAAAGGGCGTATAATTTTCTTGTTTATAAAAAATTTGGGCACCATATAACGGTGCATAGGTATACTCAAAGGCTCCTGAGTTCAATAAATCAAAAATCTTTTGCGCAGGGACATGTGCCAAATCTTGTTCTTTAATTTTTTCACGATATATCAGATGGTACGCGATAAAGCGGTACATCAACCCGGTTGCGAGATAAAAAAATGACAACCTATTTGCGAGTGCAAGCGAAACGGTAGACTTACCACATGCTACTGGACCGTCAATTGTAATAATCATGTATAATCCTTAATCTATACGTCAAACCCAACATCTATTCCCTGTACTTGCAGTGTATGCTCAGATCTAAAGTAATTATCCCGAACACTCACCACTGCATTGAACAGCGACCCTCTGCCCATATTATTAAAAAAGCTTATAACATCAGGTCGATTGAAAAATAGTATAGTACGTTTTGCACCGTCCTGGCCACCAACAAAACATTTAACGTGCACGTCCTTCATAATCTTTGGGGTATCTAAAAGCACCAATCCTTTGAGCATAAACGTTGGTTCAGGATTAGTTGATCCAAACGGCTCAAGATACTTCATTCCATCCATAAATCGATCAGTAAAATCCCCCAAACAGCCGTGGGCATCAACATCAAGTTTGAGCACTAAGTCATCCTTAGTGAGCTTTGACTTTGCATAGGCATTAATACGCTCTTTAAATTCATCGTAGCGACTTTGCTCAAAAGACAAACCTGCTGCATGCGAGTGTCCGCCAAACGATGACAGCATGTCAGCAGTCTCTTTAAGCCCATCAAAAATATTAAACTCAGGAATGGATCGGCAGGACCCTTTGAGCTTACCGTCACTGGTGCGATGAAGCAAAATGACTGGTCGCGCAAAAAGTGACACAATACGCGAAGCAGCAAGCCCCACAACACCCGCAGGCCAGTTCTCTGAATCAGCAACAATCACATAGGTCGAATCAAGATCAATTGCACCTGATTTTACATATGACTCAACATCGTCTACGACAGTCTTCTCTATCGCCCGTCGCTTGATATTCAAATCTTTAAGTTTAAGGCCAAATTCACGCACCAATGCCTCATCAGAACCGAGCAAAAATGAAATACTCGATCGCGGGTCCTCTAAACGACCAAGCGCATTCAATTGTGGCGCAAGCGAAAAACCAATATCGGTTGACCCAAGCACACGACAATCAAGCCCTGCGTTTTCGGCTAACACACGTATTGCCAAACATTGTTCCTGACGCAGCAGATGCAGCCCGCGACGAACCCAGTATCTATTTTCACCATGCAAAGGCACTACATCGGCAACTGTTCCTAAAGCCAACAATTCGTACACTCGGCGCGGAAGCGTTTGTCCGATCGTTTTATACAACAAGTCCATGAGCTTAAAGCTCACACCGACACCAGCAAGACTTTTGTAGGGGTACCCACAAGACTCTTGGCATGGGTTAACGATCGCATAGGCACCAGAAATTTCACCATGAACCTGGTGGTGATCGGTTACAATAACATCAATACCAAGTTGAGTAGATTTTTTGATTGCATCAAATGCGGTGATCCCATTATCAACTGTTATGATTAAAGAGTAAGAGTTCGAGACGGCCTTCTCGACCACTTCTGCAGACAGCCCATACCCATTACGCGTACGATGCGGCAAAAAAAAGTTTATCTGTGCACCAAGCGCCAATAAACAGGTCATCATCACTGCTGTTGAGGTAATACCGTCAACATCATAATCACCGGCTATAAGAATTTTTTCTTTATGCTCTATTGCGCGCAAAATACGCTCAACCGCTTTTGTGCCATCTTTAAGTAAAGCAGGATCGTGGGAAGCTGTATCAGGCGTAAATAAAAAAGACGAGAGCTCTTCGTATGAAGTATGTCCACGCCCATACAAAACTTCCAAAAGCATAGGATTAAGGTTTAAGCGTCCGGCGAGAGCTGCTATTTCAGCCTGCTGATCATGCGAGTACTCTCGCCAGCGCCATTTATATTTCAGACCTTGATAGCCATGCTGTATCATGATTTTTGATGTTTAAGAGCAGGAAACAATATCACTTCTTTTATGGTAGTGGTATTAGTAAGCAACATCGTTAAACGATCTATGCCAATACCTACTCCAACGGTTGGTGGAAGCCCCTGTTCAAGTGCCGCGATATAATCGGCATCATAATGCATAGCTTCTTGGTCCCCGGCATCCTGAGCCTTAACTTGCTGGTGAAATCGCTCGGCCTGATCGTACGGGTCATTTAACTCATTGAAACCATTACCAATTTCCATACCTGCAATAAACAACTCAAAGCGTGCGGCCTTGTTATGATCCTGAGCGTCACGTTTTGCGAGTGGAGAAATTTCTACCGGATAATCGATAATAAAGGTTGGCTTTACGATGTTCCGCTCAGCACATGCCTCAAATAATCCGAAAACTTTTTTTTCGTGTGATACACCTTCGTATGGAACCTTATGCGTTGCACAGGCAACATCAATACGATCAAAGGTTAATTGATCAGCTGGTATACCACCATATCGAATGATCGCTTCTTTTGGACTGATACGATCAAATGGTTCATCAAAATTAATAATATGATCACCGTACGTAGCAACCCCAGAACCGTTAACCGTATGCGCCACACGGCGGAACATCGTTTCGATGAACTTCATGATATAGATATAATCTTGGTACGCCGTGTAAAACTCGAGCATCGTAAACTCGGGATTATGCCGCGTAGAAACACCCTCATTACGAAAGTTTCTATTAATCTCATACACACGCTCAAGACCGCCTACTACAAGACGTTTTAAGTACAACTCTGGTGCGATTCTTAAATAAAAATCGGTATCCAACGCATTGTGATGGGTAATAAACGGACGAGCTGTCGCACCACCCGGAATCGGGTGTAACATAGGCGTTTCAACTTCCATAAAATCGTGTTCATCAAGAAAAGTACGCAACCCGCGTACAATATGCGAACGCTTAATAAAACGATCACGAACCTCTTTATCACTCATTAAATCAAGATACCTTTGACGATACTTGGTTTCTTGATCAACGATTCCATGAAACTTTGCGGGCAATGGACGAACGCTTTTAGAAAGCAGTTTGAACGATTTGACCGCTATACTTATTTCACCCATTTTTGTTTTGAACGAACCCCCAGAAACCATAATACTATCGCCTGTGTCAATATATTGACTAAAAAAGCGATATTGAGTTTCCCCAAGGGCATCTTGTTTGAAATATACCTGAAGAGTACCACTACGATCTTGGATCGTGGCAAACGTTGATTTGCCATGACCACGAATGGCCATAACTCTGCCTGCTACCGTGTACTCCTGCTCGTGGTCTGCTTTATATGTTGCTATAACATCCGCACAACGAGCATCCAGCGAAATATTTTCAGGCCAGGGCTCAATGTTCTGAGCTCTCAGCGCTTGCACTTTTTGTTCACGCACAAGATGTTCATTGGTTTCAATATGTTGATGCTCTTTACCGTCCATACAACGATCCTTTCGTAATTTAATCAGGGCTCTGCCCTGGACCCGCAAGCGCCCAGCGCTCCATAACGAAAGTAAGTACATGTCGTTTGGGCTGTAGCTTTTGCGAAGACTTGACCTGGTGACATAAAATATCTATAAGTGCGTAGCTCGAAACCTGAGGAAATATCAAAACGGTCAAAACCGTCTTGATATTTCCTCGCTTACTAACAGCAATTACCGTACCAAAGTTTGAGGTTAACTAGAGGCTCATGTCTTTTGACACCGGGTCGAGGGTTGATGACCCTCGCGGATTAAGGGCAGCGCCCTTAAACTATTCGTTCCAATCTTCTTCGTTTCCGACAGGCGAAACGTACTCGTCCTCATCCGGATACACCGCGTTAAGATGCTCACGAGCCCATGCCTCTTTATAGTACGGGTACAGCTCCCAATCTTCGATGCATTCTTCTATGTCTGCAATATTTTCTGTGATTTTTTTTGCCTTTAAGTTAAGGCACCGTTCTTCTTCACGATATCGTTTGAACGATTCCAGCCCGCGCTTGCCGCTAAAAAACCAGTAACCGAGCAGGACAACTTCAATGCAACAAAAAATCAGCAAGCTATATCCAATCAAACGCCTCATAGCTCTGCCTTTAAAGTAAAAAAAATTTTTATGGCATTTGCCATATTTACTCGACCGTTACCGATTTTGCCAAGTTCCTTGGTTTATCTATCGGACGCTCAAGAACCTTGGCAATACTATACACCAAATAATGCATTGCAGCGACCATACATAGCGGACCAAGCAAACTATCGCACTGGGTGTACGAAGAAAATCCTGACACGCAATACGATTTTTCAGCCAAATTCAATAATGCGGTTTGATCCTGAAAACCAAAAACCACCAGTCGTCCACCACGCGCTTTGACCTCTTGTGCATTAGAAACAATTTTTTGATACACCAAAGGATCGGCAGACGAGAAAACAACAACCGGCATATTTTGATCAACAAGCGCCAACGGACCATGTTTAAGTTCACCAGAAGGAAAGGCTTCGACAAAAATATATGCAAGCTCTTTGAGCTTAAGAGCAGCTTCTGCAGCAAGAATAAAACTTTCTTGTCTACCTAAAAATAAACATGTTTTATATTGAGCAAACCAGGCAGCGTCATGTTCTATACTGCTTTTGTTGTTCTCAAGCGTTTCTTCAATTTTATTACCACACCATAAGAGCTCTGCTTCACTTGCCTGTAGCTGTTGTAAAGTTATGAGCCCCTTGCTATGCGCTATTTTGAGAGCAAGCCAATAAAAAACAACTACTTGAGCGGTAAAAGATTTTGTTGATGCAACTGAAATTTCAGGCCCGGCATGCATCGCAAAAAAACCATCCGCTTCACGAGCCATACTGCTTTTTTCAACATTCACAATACCAAAAACTGACTGTTCCTGACGTTTAAGCGCACGTAAAACCTCAAGAGTATCAGCCGTTTCACCTGATTGAGAAACAACACCATACAAACGATTTTTCATGAGTATAGGATTATACGCAAATTCAGAAGCTCGCGTTACCGAAGTATCAATTCCGGCAATATCGCGTAAAAAAAATGCACCTAAACTTGCTGCGTAATACGACGTTCCACAAGCGATTAAATCGACATGTGTAAGTTTTTTTAAAGACTCGCTCGCCTGCGACGCTGAGGTATATCCAAGACCCTTAATCCACTCATCACCCAAGTCATTGAGCGCAGTAACGATGCGATGCACTATTCCTTTTTGCTCATAAATTTCTTTAAGCATGTAATGTGCATGCCCGCCGCGATCACGACTACTTGCATTGTGAATATGTGGAGTATAGGTAATCTCAGCAGAAAAACCGTCAAAAGAGTATGCTTCCACTTCACCCATACGTAAAAAGCCGTATGTTTGATCGGGTATAATCGCATATTTTTCGATATCTGCATCAAAGGCAACAAGGTCTGAAACAACCGCACTTTTATTTTTACCTAAACCAAGGCACAAGGGCGAGCGTTTTCTTACGAATAAAAGCTCATCCGAACGACCACCAAGCATTATCACTAAAGCATATGCTCCATCAAGTCGCGAAACAAGTTCGTGAAGGGCTTTTTTAGGAGATAATCCACGATCAAGGATAGACTCTAAAAGGTGTGCTACAACCTCAGAATCGGTGTCAGATTTAAAAATATGGCCTTCAGCTTTGAGCATCGTTCCAAGCTCATGATAATTTTCGATGATACCGTTATGCACCAATGCTATGGTACCACTGCAATCGAAGTGTGGATGCACGTTTTCGAGCGTTACACGCCCATGTGTTGCCCAACGTGTATGTCCAATTGCTGCTAAACCAGAAATTGGTTGCTCATGCAACTGTGCTTTAAGCGCGGACAGTTCGCCACATGCTTTTGCACAAATAATTTTTGTGTCACCCGAATCAGTACATGCAATACCGGCAGAGTCATACCCTCGGTACTCTAAGCCCTCAAGACCATACACTACTGCTTCTACTACGTTATTTTTTTGTCCTACTAGGCCAACGATACCACACATAGTACCCCCGTAATGACAACATCGAAAAATTTTTATTTATTCAAGCACTAAGCGAAAGCATATCAAACGAAAAGGCTCGAAGGAAAGCCTTCGAGCCAAAATTTCCATTTTGTAGCACACGCTTTAACGTTTTACAAATTGGAAACGACGACGTGCAGCCTTTTGGCCGTACTTTTTACGTTCTTTAACTCGTGAGTCAACAGTTAAAAGGCCTTGTTCTTTAAGAACTGTGCGGGCAGCTTCATCAGCGACACACAATGCACGAGCAATTGCCAATCCAACAGCGTCTGCTTGAGCTTCGAGACCGCCACCGCATACATTTACATCTACGTCATACGCAGCTGCTTGAGTGTATACTACAAATGGTTTACGGGCGCTTAAGCGAGCAACTTCGGTATCGAAGTACTGTGCGCTTTCTTTTCCATTAACCATTATGATGTTTTCGCCTTTACCGTGACGAAGCCATGCACGAGCAACCGCAGATTTACGACGACCAACGCCGTGAGCCGCAGGAGCATTTGTTTTACGTTTTGCAGCAAGAGTTGCTTTTGTTGAGGCTTTCATGTGTCCTTTAGACCTTCGATTTGTTTGTTGAGTATACTCGAAATTCACTAACTTTTACACTTTCAAAAATATCAATATGCATACGGTTATAAGAATCAGTTGATACATTTGAGCGTGCCACAATGGCATTTGCCATATTTTTATGGAGCCGATGAGCGGATTTGAACCGCTGGCCTATTGATTACGAATCAATTGCTCTACCCCTGAGCTACATCGGCACCAAACGCCCACCAGTATATCATCTTGCCCAAAACCTCACAACTTAATAGCACATGTCATTTTTGCACACACAAACATGTCCCATCGATAATGAGAATAATACGCATATTTCAGCATGCCAAAACATATTAACTTTGAGAAAACAATGCCATGTCTGTTAAAATTTTTAACAAACATTTTGTTCATAAGCTTTTTGGCATGCTAAACATCGTGAAGCATTCGGATACACCAATAGTCTTTTTTCTTCAATGTCACCACCGCAGTCAACGCATATGCCATAAGATCCAGCCGCAAGCATTTCGAGAGCTTTTAATATGCGATCGTACTCCTCTCGTTGTCGCTGCTCAAGCGAAATCGCCAAATCTTCAAAGGATGCTGATGCTGCTTGATCGCTTGGATCTGGAGACAAAATATCAGGGTTGTGCTGAGAGGCTAATGTTGCAAGTTCAAGCTCGATCTCTTTTTTTCGCTCGAGCAATCTTTGTTTGATTTGTGTTTTTGAAATCTTCATAAACTCCTCTTTTTTGTTTAAAAAAAAACTTCAAAAGATCCGCTGATTTTTTTTCTAAAACTCCCCCTTTCACACTTTTGAGATGTTTTATGTACATAGGCACTTCTTTTTCTGGGTCATAAGATGCTCCAAACAAAGGTGATTGTGCTCCATAGACTATTGCACTGCACCTACTTAATGCAATGGCATACAAACACATTTTGCAAGGTTCTAAAGTTACATACACACAAGCTCCATCTAAACGCCAATCTTGCATTTTTCTGTAAGCCTGACGCAAGGCGCGCATCTCTGCATGCTCCTGTTGAGACTTGCGGCATTCAACCATGTTGTACCCACGACCTATAACCAATCCATTTTTGTCAACAACTACCGCACCCACGGGAACCTCTCCAAGTAGGGCCGCTTTTTGAGCAAGATTAAGAGCTTTGGTCATGTACCATTCATCCGATTTTTTTTTTAAACTGTGCATACCCACCTTTCATATTTTCGTTTAAAAAATTTTATAGTGCATTCACCACCGCATAACGCTTGTTATTCAAACACTTACGTGCACTAATGGGCCCCTGTGCTTATGCAAATATTTTGTACGGCACACGTGTCAATTTTAGTGGTTTTCGCTATACTAGTAACTTTGAGTATTAATAGTAAAAAGATACTAATTTTTCGTATCATAAAATACATCGTTATTTGTTGACAATAAGTTCTGTTTTAAGGAGTTTTTGCCATGTCTTTACCGAACGAATATTCGTCACACAACATTCGCGTTATGGAAGGCCTCGAAGCAGTTCGCAAACGCCCGGCCATGTACATCGGCTCAACGGGAGAAACAGGGCTTCATCACCTGGTATGGGAAGTTGTTGATAACTCGGTAGACGAGGCTCTTGCGGGTCACTGCACACGCATCGCAGTAACAATCCATGAAGATGAATCGTGCTCGGTACTTGATAATGGTCGTGGAATCCCTACCGATATCCATGAGCAAGAAGGTGTATCTGCGGTAGAAGTTGTACTCACTAAACTTCATGCTGGTGGTAAGTTCGATAAAGATACTTACCGATTCTCCGGCGGTTTACATGGCGTGGGTATTTCTGTGGTAAACGCCCTTTCAGAAACACTTAAGCTCACCATTTATCAACATGGCAAAATACATGAGCAAACGTATCATAAAGGTAAACCTGAAGATCGCTTGAAGGTTACTGGTACGACTGATAAACGCGGAACGCTTATTCATTTTACGCCCGACCCCGAAATTTTTACCGAAACAACAACCTTTAACTATGACACGCTTGCTTCACGCCTCAGAGAGCTCGCTTTTCTTAACAAAGGTTTGACCATTGATCTTTCGGATCTCAGAAGCAACAAGCAAGCAGAATTTTTTTATGAAGGCGGTATTGTTTCATTCGTGGAACATATTAATAACAAAAAAACACCGCTTTTCCCCGAAGTTATTTATGGCACCAAAGAAGATACGACATATAGCCTTGAATTCGCTATGCAGTACAATGACGGTTTTGGCGAACAACTTTTTTCTTTTGTTAATAATATCAACACCATCGACGGCGGTACACATGTAACCGGTTTTAAGGCCGCTTTAACCAAAGCAAGCAATAAACGCGCTCAAGAATATAATTTGTTTAAAGATGGCACCACATTCTCAAGCGAGGATGTGCGTGAAGGTTTAGTATGCGTCATCAACTTAAAAGCAGCCGAACCACAATTTGAAGGACAAACAAAAACTAAACTGGGCAACAGTGATGTTAAAGGCATCGTTGAGTCATGGGTTTTTGCGGTACTCGATACGTACTTTGAAGAACATCCAACCATTGCTCGTAAAATTCTTCAAAAGGCCGAACTTGCATTGCGCGCCCGCATGGCTGCAAAAAAAGCACGTGAGCTTACACGTCGCAAAACCGTGCTCGAATCAACCGTGCTCCCCGGCAAACTCGCCGATTGTTCGGATGAAGAACCAGCGAATTGTGAACTGTACATCGTTGAGGGTGACTCGGCAGGTGGCTCTGCAAAACTTGCTCGAGCTCGAGCAACCCAGGCTATTTTGCCCTTGCGCGGAAAAATTTTGAACGTCGAAAAAGCACGCTTTGATAAAATTTTAGCAAGCGAAGAAATTAAGGCACTCATTGCTGCTGTCGGCTGTGGAATCACGTCCTCAGAAACATTTGATCTCAAAAAAACTCGCTATCACAAAATTGTTTTGATGACCGATGCTGACGTTGACGGATCGCATATTCGTACTCTTCTTTTAACGTTTTTTTTCAGATACATGCAACCGCTTATCGAAGCTGGGTACCTTTACATCGCTCAACCACCTCTTTACAAAATTAAGATTGGTAAGCAAGAACAATACCTTAAAGATGAACGCTCGTTTGATCTCTTCTTGTCTGGATGGGCACAAGAACATTGCACACTTTCGATAGACTCAGAAATTTTATCGAAAAAAGAATGGCAAAGCACGATTGAAACACTTAATAAATATCTTGATGACATCAAAAAATGCGGACAAAAATATCATCTTACTCCTGAACAAGTTGATGTAACTGCATCTATTGCTCAAGCTCATACCGCAGACTTTTTTGAAAGTTATTCGCGACCACGCATAAGTGAACTGTTTGCACAATATTACCCGCAAGCAACTGTCGCATTTGAAGAAAAAATTGATGCAATCGATATTTCATCACAAAATGCGCAAGCTCGACCATTCTTGACTATTCGTACACGAGCACAAACGCTCTCAATCCCAGAAAACTTTTTGGCATCATCAGAACTTGCACTGCTCATCGGAGCGCGTTCAAATCTCAAAAAACTTGAAAACGCCTGGACTCTCACTATTACCGACAAAGATAAATCGCTTGAAAATCACGGCATATTGCCGTTAATTGCAGCATTTGCAAGTCTCAGCAGACCATACATGAACATTCAGCGCTACAAAGGTCTTGGTGAAATGAATCCTGATCAATTGTGGGATACCGCCATGAACCCAGAAACACGAACCTTTATTAAAGTGAACCTTGGCGATTTGGTCGAAGCAGACGCATGGTTTGCAACGCTCATGGGCGACGATGTTGAAGGCCGACGCCTCTTTATCGAAGAAAACGGTCAGTTTGTTAAAAACTTGGATATCTAAAAAAACATGTTTGTAAAACTAGAGCTCCTCCCGAAAAATGCACGCATCGTCGTTGGTTTTTCGGGAGGGGCTGACTCTCGGGCGTTACTCGATATTCTGGTACATCATGCGCAGGAAAATCATTGGTATATCATTGCAGCATACCTTGACCATCAATGGCGCGCAGAATCAGCGACTGAAGCTCTTTGGTGCAAACAAGTTGCCGAGCACTACCACATTCCATACCAGACCATGACGCTCCAACACGTTGTAGAACAAACAAAAATACTACCAAGCTCAACACACTCAAAAGAATCGTATGCACGCAGCGTGCGTCATGCTTTTTATGCGCTTGTTGCAGATAAACATATGGCTGAATATATCGCGCTTGCACATCATCAAGGTGATCAAGAAGAAACGTTTTTTATTCGACTGATTCGTGGAAGTGGACTTGAAGGCCTCTGTGCAATACAAGAAACATCTCGATTGCATTCAGCGAATTTCATAAGACTATACACACCCGATATCACGAATAATGCTATTGGTTTACACAATCAAAAAACTTTTTGCGCGTGCAAAAATGGCCCTTGCCATAATTTGCTTGTAGTACGCCCTCTTTTACATGTTACTAAACAAGAATTGGTAACATACAACAACGAGCACAACCTTACTTGGCTCGAAGATCCCACAAATCAAGATCTGAGCATACTGCGCAACTGCATTCGCAAAACAGTTCTTCCTTCATTACATGCATGTGACGATCGCTTTGGAAAATCATTTCAGCGTACATTGCAGCACCTCCAAGAGGCGCAAGATTATATTGATTTTTGTACTACTCAAACACTACAAAGCATAACAACCACCGACACGCAACAATGTAGATGGATAGACATTCGTACATTGCTCTTACTGCATCCTACTCTGCAGCATTCTGTCATTATTGCATGGTTTAGCAGAGAAAAGATTTCCTTTGTTCCATCAAAAGCTTTTTTTAATGAGATTATGCGGTTCTTTAAACAGCGAACATCAGGATCACACCAGCTTGGCCTTGACTGGAAAATTTCTTGCGCACAGAATAAAGCAACGATCACAAGCGGCTGTATATCGGGGCTCTGCCCTCGACCCGCAAGGCCATAGTCCGCAACGTTAAGGACTATGGGACCCTTGACCCGTTGAAAATAGTGCGCAGCGTAGATGAACACTATAATTACACAAGCGATAACACGGCAATTGCCGTTAGTAAGCGAGGAAATATTAAAACGGTCAAAACCGTTTTAATATTTCCTCAGGTTTCGAGCTACGCACTTATAGATATCTTATGTCACCAAGTCAAGGGCTCCAAAGCCCGAAAAGTTAAGGGGTTTGGCTTGTGGGTTAAGGGTGAAACCCTTACGGGTTAACCCAGCCGTCGCCAGAGGCTATGGCGGACAGGGGGCAAGGCTCTTATGTCACATGCAATAAAAAAAGGGAATAGACATGTTTGAAACATATCTCAAAGATATTCGCTACGCTGCAGCACTGTCCATTTGTGCAACACTCTGCTGCATGCCCTTTTTGTTTATGCCCCTATCAATTCAGTATTTTGCAAAACATTATCAAACCATCTCAAAACCGCTGATTCTCGACCTTAATCATATGCACTCGCATGAGCAACCAGCAATACAACAGCCATCTGTCACAGAGCCCCAATTACCACCCCAAGCAGCCGTTCAGTCACAACCAGTACCAGAGCCACAAGCGCTTATTCCTACACCCCAAGCTCAACAGCAGAAATTACCCAAAAAACGGGCTATTAAAATCGTTGAAGTCCCATCGCAAGTAACCGTCGATAAAACAAAAAATGCACCTTCATCACAAGAAACCCCATCTATAGGAAAAGAATCTGGTATAGAAAATAAAGAACATGGTACGAGCTTAAGTAACGAGCAAGGAGCACAAACCGAAGATTCTCATACTTTTGGTGAAAATAATTTTGATATTAACGGCACTGAACAAATGAATAATGGTATCGGCCGAATACGCCATCAAACAGGGCCTGTGCCACAACAAAGCTACACAACTTCACGTGCGCACAGAAATCGCTGGTTCTCCCAAAGTGCCCAACAAAACATTGAGCAGCAAGAACAAAAAAAAACTACCCAATCAAACACTCAAAAAGCATTTGCCAAGGCTGCAACTCATACACGCTATCAACAACTGACACTTACAAAAATCGGGTCACAACAGGGATTGATAAGTCAGGATCTCTCAGGACTCCCTGATCACATTACCGAAGCATCGGCAGCAGAACTACAAATTTTTGTTGAAAAGGTGAACTACACTCTCGCTCGATATCTTGATGAGCATAACTTTTTTGTGTATGCAGCAGTACGCACAGACGCACCCATAAACTTTGAGCTTATAGCCCAAAATGGACGTATTTTGGCATACGTGGTTGTACGATCGTCAAATAATGTAGAATTCGATCGCGCGTTAGGCAAAGTTATTGAAGACATGGGGAATGATTTGATCGCACCGATAAGCACACAACCGATCGCGTTTCCGTTCACCTATACCGTGCACTTTGAGCCAGGGTTGTTGCGCTACCACATTTCGCGAGCAAACTTTTTTGGTGAATGAAAAACGACGAAACTGTAGTGACAATTGTCTCTTACCAGAACATCCAATGACGCTCAAATCCAAATGGCGGAACTCTTCGTCCTGCTATTCGTTCAATCACACGCGGAATTATTTTCCATGCATAATAACCTATAAGCCCACTTTTAAGCACAAGCCTTTCACCTGGCATCATCGGGCCTAACCCATTAAACAATAGTTGGTACCAAGCTGCCGTAGACACACCAGTTGTCACCAAGAATCGAGGCCCTTCCACATAAAGCAAATGAAAAATCATCGGCACCATTTTTAATTGTGTTTTTTGGTATAGCACATAGTTTTTTGATAACCGTGCGGCCTTGCTCGCTTCAATGAGCTGACGATTATATTCTCTTCCAGCAAACAGCTTTGAAAAATGTTGCCAGCAATACCGTTTAAAGTACGAACTGGTAAACACAGCTTTTCGACCAAACAGTAATGTGTCAATCGCCATGTAAGAACCTAACCTTACCGCTTCGTGAATAACATAACACAAGGCAACTTGCGCTATTGCTATGCGGTGATTCCATACACCAGTAAACACTTGTTTTGTATCAGTCACAATTTGTGCTTTGGCAGCATCGTCCAGGCGTTCATTTTCTTCAGTAATCGATACCACCTCAGCCTTGTACTGCTCGGGCGTAGTATCAACGCTCCCTGCAATCCAAGGATAATATCGAAGACCAAAAAGACTCGGATTACATATGCTGCGATACAAACTGATTGATGCTCCACCATAAAAAAACGGCACTGATTTTACATCACAATAGCAAAGGTTATTAAAGCATGTGACGCAAGAACCAATATGGTTAAAAACCCAATTTTGTCTGCTGCCATAATTATTATACCAGACAAATCGCAAGCCACGCACATAAGGCGCAAACGAACTTTTACCCAGGTTTCGAAGAAAGCTAAACATTTTTTTATATTTTTGAGCGTCATCACCATACATTCTACCAAAATCGTCTGGATGCAGCTCGAGCCAGATTCCTTTTTCTCCCCAACGGGCGGCCATATCCTGCATATTTTTTGCACATTTTAGGGTACGTTGCACAGAAACTTTTCGCTTAAACTCGAGCAACGTCATAAATCGTGAAGGATTTTCTGCAACATTTTCTACATAATGTCCCGGCTGGCCTGTTCGCACTATAGAAAATCTCACAGGTTGGACGGATGGTGAACAATCAGCACATCTTTTTTGTAAAACAAGATCCTGTAAATCACGGGGCAAGTTTGCAATGAGCTCGGACGGTGCAGGCTGAGCCTGTTCTTGCTCCATGCAAAAAATTGATTGCACCGATGCACATATGCATACAAAAAAGAGAAACTTTATTGGCCAAACTATTTTCATAAAAAACCTATTTTTAATTCTTATTTACGCAGATATTTTATAAAAACTTTATCATAAAGTTTTCTTTTTGTAAAAAAAATATCAAAACAATGCAGAATTAATCAAAAAAAATTTTGTTTATAAACTATTCATTAACGAATACAGCCACTTTGTTTGAGCAAAAGATTCTATCTCTTTATTTTTTAAAACTATTTCCGCAACTTCGGCCCGATACTGGATTGATGTAAAATCAAAACAACCTGCGATCCATGGGCAATAAAAATCTTCTGTATACAATAACCGTTGGCGCGTAATTAATAGTTGGCAGATTCAACAGCGAAGTGCATAATTTTGCGAAAGCCCAGTGAGGCGTAAGAATTCTTCGTTTGGTGTTCGATACTCCAAAGATTTACGGGGTCGATTGTTAAGCTTTTGCTGAACCATAAATAC
>Ga0209319_1000931_pt1 | contig 28800 bp, 20 predicted proteins | sample RifGroE2_FD_184000 | JGI IMG/M metagenome (GOLD analysis project Ga0209319, IMG submission 184000) | Groundwater microbial communities from Rifle, Colorado - Groundwater E2 (SPAdes) (version 2) | ecosystem: Environmental > Aquatic > Deep subsurface > Groundwater | place: Rifle, Colorado, United...
TTTGATTGCTCTGGGTAGTATCGGCGCAGCAAGTTTTTACGTACCATTTAAAAAAGTGAAGTCATGGGCCTGGGAGTCATATTGGATAAGCCAGGGCTTTGCAGCGTGGATAATCGCCCCAACTCTGTTTGCTTTTATTTTCGTACCTGACGGTGAACTATTACCAATAATAAAGGAAGCTCCATCATCAGCAAAGCTAATGGCAATTCTGTTCGGCGCATTATGGGGATTCGGAGGGCTTACATTCGGACTTAGTATCAGATATCTTGGCGTTGCCCTGGGACAGAGTATTGCACTCGGACTTTGTGCAGCATTTGGAACATTGATACCTCCGATTATTGCTGGTGAAAGCCTTTTTTCAACCACCGCCGGGATACTTACTGTAGCAGGAGTTTCAATTACTGTTGCCGGTATTGCAATAATCGGATATGCGGGCTCCCTTAAGAGCAAAGAGATGACTGAAGAGGAAAAGAAAGCTGCAGTAAAGGAGTTTGCTCTTAAAAAAGGAATTCTTATCGCTGTGTTTGCCGGAATTATGAGCGCATGTTTCAATTTCGGTTTTGAAGCAGGCAAACCTATTGAAGATGTGGCATTGGCACATGGGACCAATCCTTTGTTCCAGAAAAATCCTTCACTCATATTTATACTGTTCGGGGGTTTTATAACCAATCTTGCTTATTGCGGATATCTGAATATTAAGAATAAAACATATAAAGATTATTATACTGTTTCAGGAACAGTTTTTATGAATAATCTCTTCTTTACTTTCCTTGCAGGATTGCTCTGGTTCCTTCAGTTTCATTTCTTCGGAATGGGAGTGAGCAAGCTGCCGGAAAGTATGGCTGTTTTCGGTTGGAGTATATTGATGGCTCTCAATATTGCAATCAGCAATATCTGGGGTATCCTTCTTAACGAATGGAAAGGAGTAAACAGAAAAACCATTCTTGTCCTTATACTGGGAATATCAATACTGATTCTTTCAACTTTTATTGTTAAACTGGGATAGAACTTATGGAGATAAAAAGATTTGCATTTAAGATGAAACTGAATCCCGGATTCAAGGAAGAATACCGGAAACGGCATAATGAAATATGGCCTGAACTTGAAAGACTACTTAAGAATGAAGGCATTGGCAATTATTCAATCTTCCTCGATGAAGAAACAAATACATTGTTTGCCTATCAGGAACAGAAGGGCGAAAGCTCATCGCAGGACCTTGGCAAGACTGAGATTGTCAAAAAATGGTGGAAATATATGGCAGATATAATGGAAACCAATCCTGATAACTCTCCTGTCACGGCACCATTAGAGCAGGTTTTCTTTATGGAATAAATTCAAGACAAAAGACAAAAGACAAAAGACAAAAGAAACAAGACAAAAGCGAAGTGAGGAAGTTCCCCTCCCGGGAGGGGTTAGGGGTGGGTTTTTAAAAAGACAAAAGACACAAGACAAAAGACACAAGACAAAAGATAAAAGACAAAAGACAAAAGACAAAAGATAAAAGACAAACAAATATAGCTATGAAAAAAGAACTTATAAAAAAATCATATGATCTTGCGAAGGAACAATATGCATCGCTTGGCGTAGATACTGATCTGGTAATAAAAGAAATGGAAAAGGTAAATATCAGCCTGCACTGCTGGCAGACTGATGATGTTGGCGGTTATGAAAAACCGGGCGCTGAACTGGGTGGAGGAGGTATCCAGGTTACCGGTAACTTTCCGGGGAAAGCCAAAACAATTGAACAGATGAGGGCTGATCTTGATAAAGTCATGTCTCTTCTTCCGGGAAAACAAAGACTGAACCTTCATGCGATCTATGGAGAGTTCGGCGGAAAGCAGGTCGATCGTGACAAAATTGAGGTTAAACATTTTCAGGGCTGGATAAACTGGGCAAAGAAAAGAGGGATGGGACTCGACTTTAACTGTACCTGTTTTTCTCACCCCCTGGCTGATGATGGGTTCACTCTTTCCAGCAAGAATGAAAGGATCAGAAAATTCTGGGTGGAACATACAAAGCGATGCAGGTTGATAGCTGCTGAAATGGGTAAGCAGCTTGGAACTCCATCAGTTCATAATATATGGATACCCGATGGATCAAAAGACACTCCTGTTGACAGGAATGGCCTGCGAAAGCATCTGAAAAAATCTCTGGATGAGGTATTTGCAGTTAAATATCCAAAGAAATATCTGAAGGATTCCGTTGAGAGCAAGCTGTTTGGAATCGGCTCTGAAGCAATGGTTGTGGGATCTCATGATTTCTACCTCGGATATGCAATAAAGAACAACATACTTATAACCCTCGACAATGGTCATTTTCACCCTACAGAACAGGTAGGTGATAAGGTTTCATCTATACTGCATTTTGTTGATGAGGTACTGCTTCATCTGACCAGGGGAATCAGATGGGACAGTGATCATGTCCTTACCTTTAATGAGGAGCTCGTCCTTATTGCACAGGAGATAGTTCGTTGCAAAGCACTTGGCAGAGTATATGTAGGACTGGATTTTTTTGATGCAAGTCTTAACCGGATCGGTGCATATGTGATAGGAACCCGTGCTGCTCAGATGGCCTTCATGTATGCCTTGCTTGAACCTCATAAAACTCTCCTTAAATTAGAGGAGCAGGTAAAAGGCTTTGAACGGCTTGCTCTTCTTGAGTTGCTGAAATCCAAACCATTCGGAGCAGTTTGGGATTACTACTGCCTGTTGAGCAAAGTGCCAGTGGCTGAAGAATATATAGAGGAGATAGGCAAGTATGAAAAAGATGTACTTCTGAAGAGATAAAATCCTATATTTGCAGTAGCGGGTTTTAAAATGACAGGCATTTCTGTCGTTGAATTCAATCAGATATTTGATATGAAAGATAGAGTGATTGCTGTATTTGATATTGGCAAAACCAATAAGAAGATCATTCTTTTCAATGATAAGATGAAGGTTGTTTCTGAGTCGGAACAAAAATTTCCTGAAATAAAAGACGATGATGGTTTTGAATGCGATGATCTGGACCAGATTGAAAAATGGATCAGATCAACAATCGCGAAATTAGTTCATTCTGACAAATACGATCTTACTGATATAAATTTCACATCCTACGGAGCTACAATTGTTTGTCTTGATGAAGAGGGCAGGAGGGTTACACCGGCCTACAATTACCTCAAACCCATTGATGAAATAATTCCTGAGAGCATTTATAAGCGTCATGGAGGAAGGGATGAATTCTGCAGAAGAACTGCTTCTCCGGCACTTGGAATGCTTAATTCCGGAATGCAACTGCTCTGGCTTAAAAAAGAAAAAACTGCTCTCTTTTCTAAGATCCGGCATGTTTTACACTTTCCTCAGTACCTCTCATATACGTTAACAGGTAAGATATTCTCCGAACACACTTCAATTGGGTGCCATACAGCATTATGGGATTTCGATAAAATGGTTTACCACCAATGGGTTAATAATCTTGGCATTGAACTTCCCGAACCGGTCCCGGTTGAAACAACCAGTGAGGTTGAAATCGAAGGAAAGAAAATACGCATCGGCATAGGGATACATGACAGCTCATCATCTCTGGCTCCATATTTTTCAGAGAGCAAAGGAAATTTCTTACTTCTTTCAACAGGTACATGGTGCATAAACATGAATCCTTTCAATACTGAAAAGCTTACTTCTGAACAACTGGATAAAGACTGCCTCTGTTATATGAGCATCAACAGGCAGCCTGTCAAATCCTCAAGACTTTTCCTTGGCCATATGCATGAGACAGCTGCAAGGAACATCGCTGCTCATTTTGACAAACCTGAAGACTACTACAGACATGTAAAGTATGACAGAAATCTGTCTGCATCTCTTAAGGAAAAATTCAGAGAGAAGACAGTGTTTTTTCAGGATGAACCCCTCTCCAGAAATTTCAGGGAACGGATCGACATGTATCAGTTCAGGAATTTTGAGATGGCATATCATCAGTTAATGAATGAACTGGGATATCTTACAATTGATTCTGTTAACCTTATTCTTCCCGAATCAAACGATATCTCCAATATATATATTACAGGAGGCTTTTCCAGAAATGAGCATTTCCTGAATCTTATTAAAGATCACTTCCCGGAAAAGAAAGTCTATACATCCGAAATAAGCAATGCATCGGCTCTTGGAGCAGCTCTGGTAATTTCAGGCTTAAAGCCGGAAGTGAATCTTGGCTTGAAGTGAGTTGATTATTGTTTTATTGAATTATTCTATTTCCGGATAAGGATATTGATAATTAGTATCAACTAAATAGAGCTAAAATGAAAAAAATGCTTGCATTTTTTGTTCTGATTATCTTATGTCAGACAATATCGGGACAGTTAAAGAAAGAATTGCAATGGTCTTCATACAGAGGCAATCTTTCATCTGGTGTCCTCGATAATGCAAATCTTCCGGATTCTTTCAATCTGGACACTGATTATAACATCAGGTGGAAGATCTCCATTGCAGGTATGGGGATATCGAGCCCGGTTATCTGGGGTGATAAGCTTTTCATAACCTCAGCTGTCAGTGAATCAGACAGAGCAGGATTTAAACCTGGTCTCTATGGCGATGTAAAGCCTGTGAATGACAGCTCTGTGCATGAATGGAAGGTCTTTTGTATCGAAAAGAGCACAGGTAAAATATTATGGGAAAAAATATCTTTCAAAGGTGTACCAAAGATGAAGCGTCATCCCAAATCGACACATGCAAACACAACTCTTGCTATTGATGGCAACTATGTAGTTGCCTTCTTCGGATCAGAGGGTCTCTACTGTTATGATTTTAGTGGTAATTTGCAGTGGCAGAAGAACTTCGGAACACTCAAATCTGTATTCTTTACCATGGAGAGTGCAGAGTGGGAATTTGCCAGCTCCCCTATTATACATAATGGAGCTGCAATTGTACAATGTGATGTACTTGAAAACTCATTCCTTGCAGCTTATGAGCTAAAGTCCGGGAAGGAATTATGGAAGACAGAAAGAGATGAATACCCTGGATGGTGCACTCCCAATATTTACTATAATAATGGCAGAGCATGTATTGCAGTAAATGGTTTCAAACATAGGGGAGGATATGATTTTGTGACAGGAAAGGAACTATGGAGAATGTCGGGTGGAGGAGATATCCAGATACCAACACCAGTTGTGGGTAATGGATTGATATACTTCAACAGTGCACATGGCAAGTTTTCTCCGATCATGGCCATAAAAACAGACGCTACAGGAGATATAACATTGGTTGAAGGAGAGACGTCAAACTCTTATGTTCATTGGAGTATACCAAGGGGCGGATCATATCTTCAAACCATGCTGCTGTACCGGAATAAGCTTTATAATCTGAACTGGAATGGTTCGTTAAATTGCATAGATCCACTGACAGGAAAGGAGATCTATAATGCCAAAATCGGGAATTCAAAAAGCTTTATAGCTTCCCCGGTGGCCTCAGACGGAAAGATCTATATAGTTGATGAAGAGGGAACTGTTTATATAGTCAGTGACAGTGACAAATACAATCTTATCAAAGCAATCCCAATGAACGATATTTGCATGACTGCTCCAGCCATAACTGATGGAATGATATTTTTCAGGACACAGAAGTACCTTGTTGCAACAGGGAAAAAATAAGTCAATCTTTCCTTAACTGCAAGAGTAGGTTTGTTTTGCCTACTCTGCTGACGGAGATGAATAAAATTAAAATTCCGACTGAGAAGATTGAAACAATCATAATTATTAAAAGATTCAATGAAATATCTCCGCTGCTTTGAAGAGAAGGCAGAGTAGCAACCAGTGCTGACACTGTACCTGTAATAATTCCCCATACCAGTATTATCACCTGATCAACCAGAATGTAACGCTTAAGTTGAGACGATGAGTAACCGGTTGCCATCATCAGGGCAAACTCTTTCTTGCGCTGGTCATAATTCCGGATAAGCATAAATCCCAGCCCTGCAACACCTAAAATCAATCCAAGAATTCCCAGAATTGTGAATACATTAAGGTATGTATTTGTAACTACAAAAAAAGACGCAAGCTTGCCGGCTGCTTTCTCCACTGAGAGACCATAGTTTGAAAAACGGCTGCTCAGCAGATCTTTCAACTGATCAGCATTATCCTGATCACCGTCAATAAGGAAAACTGAACTGCCGGGAACAGATGGGAAATAGTTCCTGAAATTCTTTTCACTGACAATGAGATGTCCCTGAAACACAGATGATTCAAGCCCTGCACATACTACAATTTTCAAGGGTTTGCCATTTTCTGATCTGAAAATAAGTGTATCTCCGACACTTATTTTCAGTCCCCACTTAATAACTGTCTGGTCGGCTATTCCATAAATAATATTGTCATTAATGTTCTCATTCAGCAGCGACCAGGGATTTTTATTGTCATCAGCATCAATGGTGGAGACAAATGAAAATGAGCCTCTGCTTATCAGAGAGGAGGGGTCAAGTCCCAATACCGGAGGTGCTTTTATATGGTTCAGATTCAGGCAACTTGCATCATCACCGGCCAGTCGGAGACACTGAAGGAACTCAAGACCTGAAAGATCAGTATCATTAAGCCCGAATTCATCCTTGCCCTGCTTTGAATTAAGGTTTTCTTTCACCGGAATCGCAGATTCTGACCAGAACAGATAACCACCTGTTCCACCGGTATTTAACAGCATCCTGTCAGTAAGTCCCTGCCGGTTTGAACTTGTTATTATTATAGCAAATATTCCGGCAGCTATAAAGATGACAGGTGTAACAGACTGAGACGGATAGAATGAGTAGAAACGTCTGGACAATCCGTAAAGTCCGTTTATACCCTCTGAAAATCCGCTGCCTCTTCGAATATAATATTGCCTTAGAAAAAGAACCAGTGTGATGAATAAGAGCGTTCCCCCTGAAAATGACAGAGCAATGGACGGGTTTTGCATTATAAGTGAAAGGGAGGTAACAACCACTGCAAAAGCTGATGCTACTGTAAGCAAAATTATATTTATCCGGGATGAGTGAAATTTATAAGCTCTATCTTTATGACCCTCAAGTCGCTTAAGATACGATCTGAGTTTAATGATCACCAGTATCAGGGAGATCAACAGTGTTGATACAAAACCGGTAATTACCGGAATAATATTAAACCCGGCTGCGATCGTATCAGTCTGGACTGCCCCGGACCAAACCGAATTGAGCGCATGAATTATCAGCATATTGACACCATATCCGAGGAATGCCCCGGCAAATGCTCCTGCTATTGAGATAATTGCAGTTTCAATGAAAAGGAGCCTGGCTATTTTCACGTTACGGAAACCCAGTGCAAAGTAGGTTCTTACCTGTTCCTTCTTTGACTCAAAGAATATAGAAACTGAAAATGATAACAGTATAATACATGATAAAATAATAAAGAAACCAAGACTCAGAAAAAGGGTACTGAAATCAACTCCCCGGGTAGCCGCTTCTTCGCCTGAAATAAGTATATTTTTTACAGTAAACCCGGCATCAGCCGGATCGAGATTTCCTCTCAGCCCTTTCAGGATTGATTCCCTGTCAGTTCCGCCATGAAATCTGATTGCAGTTGCCGGTCCAAAATTATTTCCCCATAGTTTCTTACCAACTGAATAACTTACAAATGCTTTTGGGGTTCCCTTGTAGATATCCCAGTAGTCTTCATCTTTATCCCGTATTTTATCCATTAGAATGGGAATCCCCGCATCCCATGAAGAACAGGAGGTGCTGCCTGATATTCCGGGGAATTCAGGCATCAGTGCAGGATCCGACAAAAGAATTTCATTATCAGAGATATATCTGATTATAAAGGTCTTCTCCCTTTCTTCAAGAAGGTTTCCAACTGGATGATACCACGATAAAGTAATTTCATTGCCGGAATTTGTGCCCAGGTCTTCAGCAAGCCATCTGCTGATAATGATCTCATCATCCGTTATATTCAGCTCTTCTGAGGCCGGCAGCCCGCTTACAAAAGAATAGGGGGTTTCAATGTTCCCTGACCGGATGCTATTGGCCAGGTATGTAATAACCGGGTACCCTTCGGGGATATTATCCAGGATACATCTTACGATTGCACTGTCAATGAATACCCTGTCTGAAATCATCTCATGTTCTCCGGTAACGGCTGATTTTCTGATGGATAATCCTATGTCAGACGGAATTAAGGTTTCTTTGATAATATCATTAATGTATGATTCGGATAAACCTTCTGTTCCCGCCACAAGGAGCCGGTTAACCCTGAAAGTGGGAACTTTCTCCTGCTGAAGGTCCTGAAGATTAATAAAAAGATTCTGGGGAACTATCTGGCTTATACCAAGAGAAAAGTTGCCTGCTTCCTCAGTACCAAAGATTTTTGAGATTTTCATTACCCTTGACCCGTCCCCCTGTTTTGATGGGGCAAACGGAGCATTGGCCGGTATCGGATCTGCATCCCTGAACCTTATAATTATTTCATCGCCTTCCTTTACACCCAGATGGTCAGCCATTTTTAAGTTTACTGCTACTGTTCCCCGGGGTATTTCCACATCCTTCACGCCATGAAAACTGAAGAAATTTCCGGTTATGCCATAAATGCTTATATTGAGTGATGTTGCTCCGGTGGTAAAATTCTGACAATAACCATCTGTCTCGAGCAGTGGGGTAGTATTTAGCTGATATTCTGAGGTCAGCCTGTCTGAAACCGAAGAATCAAAGAACCTCAATCCCGTAGAAACTAATATCCCGGTATTTCCTAACTTTTCAGAGGAGCTCTTCCTGAGGCTATCCCTTACTGAATCTCCTGTAAAAAGGGAGCCTGTTATAATTGCAGCCAGAAGGGCAATGATTATTACCTGATTGAAATAATCTTTCCTGTAATAAAAGAGGGAACGCAAAGTATTTCTCAACAGATAATTCTTTGTCATACTGATCTCTGAATTATTATCCTTTCAGTTTACCATCATCCAGACTGAGATGTAATCCCATCATGGAAGCAAGATCATGTGAATGTGTTGCGACTATCAGAGTTATGCCGAAATCCCTGTTCATTTCAATAAGCAGTCTGCCCAGCAAATCGGCATTCTTTGAATCAAGTGATCCGGTTGGCTCATCAGCAAGAATAATTGCCGGTTTAGCTATCAGTGCTCTTACCAGAGTTGCACGCTGGGCCTCGCCTCCTGAAACCTGGAACGGGAATTTGTCTTTTAATCCTGTAATGCCTATACGTTCCATCAGTAAAACTGTATACTCCTCCTTGTCAGCATACTCCTTTTCACTGATCTTTTCCGCGAATACCGGAAGCATGATATTTTCCTTAATGGTTAGATGATTCAGAAGAAGGTGATCCTGGAAAACAAACCCTATATTTCTGTTACGGTATTTAGCAAGTTCATCAGAGCTATAACTCAGGATAGAGGCATCTCTGAAAAGGATATCACCTGAGTCAGGTCTGTCGAGTGCCCCGATAATATTCATAAGAGTTGTTTTGCCTGAACCTGAGGGACCTGTAATTGCAATAGAATCGCCCATACCGGCTTCGAGGTTCAGGTTATCAAGTACTACACCCCGCTGAGCAAATGACCTGGAAATATTCGTAAGTTTAAGCATAAGCGTAATAATAAATGATTTTACTTTCCGGCAACAGTCGTTTCATAGAGTTGTTTTAATCCGTCTGACATAAGCGCCAGTGAAAGTTTATATCTTACACCCTCATAGCCGGCCTTTCCCAGAGCATCCCGTAAAATCTCATCATTCAGAATTCCTGCAAGATTTTCGGCCAGTGCTTCAACTGTATCAGGCTGATATATGATTCCTCCGCCCGTCATATTAATAATCTCGGGAAATGCTCCTGTAGAAGGCTGGACAACAGGAACTCCGGCACTGTTTGCTTCAAGTATATACAATCCATAGCCGTCATATTTTCTTACTGGAACACTGATAACATCAACATCATTGAAGAATTCAGCCTTTTTATTTCCCTGGAATTCTGGATATATCCTGATACTTTTCTTAAATCCATACTCCCGGATTTTTTTTATCTGTTCCGAAACGAAGGGTTTGTCATCACCGGTGTACCCTCCGCAAACATTCAAGGTAAGATCCGGTATGATATTTCTTTTCTTCAGATCAATAAATGCATCCACCAGTTTGTCAAAACCATTATGTGCATTGACCCTGCAAAAGTATCCCACCGCAGGCGGACGTGTTTCTGATCTGGTAAGATTATATTCTTCAGGGTCAAATCCCAGAGGCACAATATCTATTTTTTTTGCATCAAGCCCGGTTTTTTGAATAAAAAGATCCCTGTAATAGCGGCTTGGTGTAACAAACCTGTCAACATATTCCGCCTCCCTGCCAATAAGCTCCCATGCCTTGCTTCTGAATGGTTCAGCCATATCTTCTATCCAGTCATCCTCATTAAGCAGGGAGCAGACAACTTTAATATCCATACGTTTTTTAAGCTGCCGTGCAAGACCTAAAATAAGTGCATTTGATAAATGAATAATATCAGGCTTGTTGTTTTCAGTCAGGTATTTTACAAGCCTTTTAACTTCTGCCGGTTGAAATGCATTGTCGCCTTCAATCATGTTTAATGTCAACTCCTCAAGTCCTTCGGTCCTGGTTGCACCAGCCTGGCGAGCAGCAAGCTTAAGGAAAGGGGCGAAGTCGAAAAATTTATCAAAAAATGAGGGCATGTTCTTAAAAATGCTCACTTTCTCCCTCAGATACATCGATATGGCTCCAAAAAAGACATGATCATCGAAGCCGGAATCGGTATTCGATTTATCAGGAGGAAGATAGAGAGGAATTGCTTTTGCTGTAATTCCCGGAACTTTGCGTATAGATCTTAAGAAGAGCATATCACGGTAACAGTTCCCGCAATAAAACGACCCGCCTGAACCTGTAATCAGATATACTATATTCATCTTTTTCCTTTTTCCTTTTTCCTTTTTACTTTTTACTTTTTACTTCCAAACGCAAGGAGTCTTCCGTCTTCTGTCAGAAAATAGAAATTATCCTTTGTCACAACCGGAGAGCTTTTGATGGGAGCTCCGGCATTAAAGCTCCAGATCTTTTTTCCGTCAGACAGATTTAGAAGATAAATGTAACCGTCACTACTACCGAACAAAACCTTTGAAGCTGAGATAACTGCCGAACCGGTAATTGGTCCGTTCGTCCTGAACTTCCAGTTTTGTTTTCCCGTATTTATGTTAAAACAATATAAGTATTTGTCATCGTTTCCTATGACCACTGAACTGTTCCCTGCAGCAGGAATTCCAATTATCGGTCCGGCGCTCTCCGAGGCGCTTACTTCCCATTCGACTTTTCTCTGCCTTAGATCCACACAGTACAGTCTTCCATCATAATCACCGAAATATGCTCTTCCTGATGAAATAGCAGGAGCGGCTGCAATATAGACTCCAATATTAATTGTGTCGGTTTCCCTGCCTGAAATTACGTCAGCTATTCTTATGATCCCGTCACATCCTCCGAAAACAACTTTGTTTCCAAAGATTGCAGGTGTACCATTAACGTAATTCTGTGTTTCAAGTTTCCAGAGAAGTTTTCCGGTAGCCGGATCAACACAATGCAGAAAGTAATCATAACTTCCTGTTACAATTCCCGATCTGGAACCTGATTCCCAAAAATTTGCCGATCCGGCTATCTTATTTTCGGTTTTATAAGACCATTCCGGTTTTCCTGAAATCTTATTCATTGCCCTTAGGACTCCGTCGGCTGAACCTGTAATAACTTTATCGTAAAAGACCACTGGAGGAGCTTCAGCAGGGCTTCCGGTCTCTGATTTCCATTTGACCTTTCCATCTGCAGATACTGCATGGATAGTACCTTTCTCGTTACCGAAATAGAGTGTCCCGTCACTTAAAACAGGAGATGATTTTGATCTGCCGTCTGTAGATACATTCCATAATAACAGTGGTGAAGATACAATCTCAAAATCTGTAACCCCTGACAGGGAACTCTTTCCCCTGAATACCGGCCAGTCATTAACCTGAGCCTGTGCCTGGAGTAAAAAAGTAAAGAAAATTACGATATTTATAATCACCTTTATCATCAGTAATAAATTAACAGATTGCTCTTAAAGTCTGTTTAAGGTGTAACAAACAATATACCAACTATGTTTACTGCGACCTCCTTAATCTGAGGATATGCAATAAAGATTTGCTCTTCCCCTTATATAAATCTTCTTATCCGAGAATGCCGGAGTGGCGTCAGTATGTTCCCCGAGAGGAGATGTTGAGATCAGTATGAATTTACTATCGGCATCTGTGATATACATGTTTCCTGACCTGTCCAGCAACCATACCTTGTCGTCACAAATTATTGGTGATGCATAAAAGGGATTTTCAAAGTAATGGGTCCAGAGCGTATCGCCCGCCTGAGCATTGTAACAAACAGCATCACCATTACCGGTAGCTAGAAAAAGAAATTGGTCATTGGCTACAGGACTTGAAACATCCGGTGTATATGAGTTGTCTTCCCAGGCTGCAGAGCCTGCTTTTCCCGGTTTTAGAGCAATCAATTTGTAATAGTCAGAAACAGCATAGACCATGGTGCTGTTAACTGCCAGGGATGCAGCAACATCGCCTGAAACACCGGGAAGAGTCCATAATTCCTTTCCATTTATAGGATTATATGATGTGACGTTTGGATTTCCATTAACAATAATCTGGGGCTGACCATCAAAAATGGCAAGAACAGGGGAGGAGTTGACGGGCCTTCCCGATCTGATGGTTTCCCATTTCTGCTCACCGCTCTCCGGATCAAAGCCTGACAGTAATATTTTTTCCTGGCTGTCATACTGTACCAGTACTAAATTATTATAAATTAACAGAGATGCAGAGTAACCATACGAACTCTGAGGCACACCCAGATGTTTCCCCCATTTCAGATTCCCGTCATGATCATAGCAGACCAGGTTACCGTTTCCAAACATAGCACAAACTATATCATTATTCAATGCTGCCGTGGGAACAGCCATGCCTGCTTCTGCATCCGATTCAGGCTCTTCTGATGAAGCTCCGGGAAAATCTTTTCCGGACCCGGTCCAAAGTAACTCGCCTGAGTTTTTATCAATGCAGAATATAGCCAGCACACCTTCTCCGGCTCCTGTAATGAACAGCTTATCACCCCATATCACAGGGGAGCTCTGACCGGGTTTTGGAATGGCTATCTTCCACTTAATATTTTTACCCTCAGTTCCGTTCCATTCCGTCGGGAATCCTGATCCACCGGCATTTCCTCGGCCACCTTCACCACGGAAAAACGGATAGTTAACATCACCGGGAAGATTAATACCGGCTGTAGCTCCGGGAGTATCGATTGGCTCATTTTGTATCTGGGACCTTCCGGGGGAAGGTAGTTCTGACCTTAAAACAAATGAAGAAACAACAGCCAGAAGAGTTAATGCCCCGGCCGAAATAATCAGATAACGATTGTTCCTGATTCTTTCGGAATCAATATCCGGTTTATCAGGAAGTAGCGATTTCGTCTGCTTTTCACTCCCGGCTACCAGTCGTTGCAATACAACAAACACAAGGGCGCCGGCAAGAAGGAGATAAGAGCCTGTTTCAACCTGCCATCTCGAAGAAAAATAAGCTTTCCTTGCCATCAGGTCCATGGCCCTTACAAGTTCAGCTTTATCCCTGTTCTCCGGATCCCTGTCAAACTGCTCCTTAATTGATTGAACAGAGGGATTATCAAGAGGGTTTATCGTTTTAAGCTGTATAAGACTGAATAACATTGTAAGGGAAATTACAACTGTGAAAATGGCAGCTATCAGGCTGATACCCTTAAAAATTCTGATCTCTTTTTCTGAAAACTTCATTTCTCAATTCTTTATCTTAACAGGACAATATTTAAAGCACTTTGCACAACTGTAACATCTTCCGCGGTCAGGTTCATAGTCATACCTCACATTCCTTATTGTCAACCTGAAGAATCCTATACCAAGTGATAATCCAAGGAATAGACCAACCCATGGTGCACCTTTTCTGAATCGGCCAATTATCTGTTGTTCATCTGTGAACAGTTCAGCTTCAGTTTTACCCGATTCAAAAAAGGCAACAGAAGCTTTTGAAACTGCTTTAATCCCTTCTTCTTTTTCAAGACGGATCTCTTTTGCCAGTTTCACATTATTACTCACTGCTGAAAGGGAAGGAGCAAGATTATACAGTATGACAGCAAAAGCAACAGCCAGTACAGGAATCATAAGCATATATGACATGGACTCCTTTAATGATCGCTCAGGCTTTTCTATTGCAGTGACCAGGTCAGACTGTAAAATAACATCATAAGGACAGCCTGATTCACATAAACGGCAGTTCCTGCATTCAGCAGGGGTAATTGTAAGGTGTTTCCTTGAAAAACGCGAGAAAATATTCTGAAGTACACCATAAGGACACAGATACCTGCAATATGGACGGTTCACAAAGATCCCTGTGACCAGCAATAGGGAACCGAAAATCACCATAGTAAAAGGAGCATCTATTCTGAAGAACCCTACAAAGGGATCATACCGGCAGATTATAAACTGGCTCTCTGTTGCTGCAAAAAGTATGGCAAGTCCGAGATATACAAAAGGTATTGTCGTGAGAACTGCTTCAACTCTCTTCGGAATCCTGACATGCCTGAACCCGGTAAGCTCCTGTATGGCTCCCAGAGGACATACCCCGGCACAGAAAACCCGGCCAAAGAGTAACGCAGCAAGCAAGGGGATGCTGAAAAAGAGCAGCGCTGAAAGCGGTATAGAGTAATTATCATTGAAAAGTGCCAGTGACAGATTCTGAATTGAACCTATCGCACAGATGCATCCCTGTCTGTAAAATCCGAAATACGCAAGAGAAAAAACTGAAACCCATACCAGACCCTGTCTCGACCTCTTCTTGAGTACCATCCAGGCTGTTACAAGCAATGCCCCGATAAGAACTGCTACGTCCATATATTCCCACATCGGTCCTCGCTGAAATAAAAACTGATGAGTGGGAAAGGTGTATCCTCCCTCAAATTCAGGCCGCGGAAACCTCTGAGGCTGGGCATAAAGAATTGATTGCCATATCAGCATTATGGCAAGTATAAGATAGGGTGCGTATTTATTTAACTTCTTCAACTTCTTATAGTTTTTTAAGCTCTTTTACGATATAGGGGTCGGTTGCCGGTACCCTCGATATTGCATCTGAAGGACATACACGCGCAATGGCACACTGATTACAGTTCACACACAGGTTATGCATAATCTGGATATATAGCGATCCGTTCCCGAAATCATAACATCCCTTAACACATTTAGAACAACCGTCACAGAGTTTCTCGTCAATGGTATATTCAAAATATGGTTCTTCAATAAACTTTCTTTTTATAGCTCCAACAGGACATAACTGGTTCTCAGCTGCAGTATTATATGTTTTAGCACCCTGCCGCAGATAACCCGGACAGAAATCACAGTATCCGCACATAGGGAAGGCATTCATGCATTTGACAGCGGATGGAGTCATTACACAACTGCTCTTGCAAAGCTCGCAGCTTGTACATTTGTATGGATCTATCTGCCACACATAGCCTTTGACATCTGTCTTCCTTGCAAGAATTACAGGCAGAGCCAGAACAGGAGCTGCTATCAGAAGTCTTCCTGCTGTCTTTACAAAAGCCCGCCGGGATTCCGCTTTATTACCATTCTCACTCATTTCCGGTCAGATAAAAATATTGAACAATCAGATTCTCCCCTGCAAATTCCTTTGCCCGGGCAGGCTGTGCATTCATTTCCGATAACTGCCCTGCTTCCAGTTAAAACGGCAATAAGTGCCAGCACTCCAAATAAAATGAAGCGTATCACTTTCTCCAGAAACACTGTTCTGTTCATCTGTTATTTTCTTTTAAATGAATACAACTTTGAATCTGCAGGATTTGCTGCATAAATTTTACTGCCATCTGCCGATGCAATATCAAGTGGCACTGATGGTATGAATTTATTTGAAAAGGACACAGCTTCAACAAATTCCCCCTTGCTGCCGAGTATCTTAATCCTGTTCAATCCCTTTTCGGCAGTGATATATCCACCTGGAATAACGGTAAAATGTGCCGGATTGCAGCAACCGCAGAATGCACCGGGAGCAGTTCCCTCCTCACCAAAAAAATCAAGGAGAGTGCCGTCAATATTTCTTCTCTCTATTCTCCTTTTGCCGGTATTTGCCACATAAAGCGTATTATCAGTACCGAGGACAACATCAAAATATGGAGACGGTATTATAAACGGCTCTTCAGACTGACCAGCCATATGCTTAACAACGCCCTCCCTGTCAAGTATATATATCATCTTGTCTCCTGCATCGGCAAATGCAACATATGTATCATTTGCACTGATCGATGTGATAAGTGATCGGTCTCCATAAGGTCCCCACTCTTCATCCTTTTCTCCGTTTAAGTTCAGTACCTCTATTATATTGCCTGAAACTGCGTAAATTTTTTCCTTTGAAAAGGCAAGCGCCATTACCGGCATACTGGTTTTATATTCCCAATGAAGGACAAAAGCTGAGTCATAACAAGCAACAAAGGACTCTCCTCCAAGGATTATCTTTCCATCGACAGAAACTGCCACAGCATTAAGCCGCCCCTTGCCGGGATCAAATACCTTTGAAATGATCCACTGATCGGCAATAAGTGTATCTGCTTCCGTCAATGAAGCCTCAGGTGCCGGTTCCGTTTTCATAGTCAGATCAAAAACCATGTATCCGATGAATACCAGGAGCAGAAGAATAACGGTTACAGTTGTCCATAGTCTGTTCATACTTCAATCCTTTTTGCTGATGTCTAAACATATCATGTTATGCGAATCTCTCATTACCAGGTATTTTCCTGCTATTGCCATGGGGCTCCAGGCCTCAATTGCCGCAAGTATCTTATGGCTTGAAACAAGTGTGGCAGATGTCTTTTCAATATTGAAGAGATAAAGTGTTCCCTCATCGTCAAGAAGGTAAAGCTGCTTATCGCTTAATATAAACGGCCCCATTCCCTTGCCAAATCTGCTTTCCTTTCCGCTTGACCATACCGGGGTTATAAGATTTGAAATGCTGTAGCATGCAAGCTGCCTCTTCAAAGCTCCGGCATTTTCAGGCATTACAGCCCATAGATGATTATCTATCAATATGGGTGTATGCTGCTCACTGGCAATACCCCCTGATGATTTATGCTGTTCCTTAACAACAGCTCTGAAACCTGATCCATCCCTGGTTATAGCTATTCTGGCAGTTCCTGCACCGTAGCTGCCGAAAGCCGCTATTTCACCATTCCCAAGGTAAACAGGGGATGCCACCGTAATTGAAGGGCTCCATTCTTTAGTACTCCATAAAAGTTTTCCTCTGTCATCTCCTTCCGCTGAAACACCGCAAACACCGCCTAATGCAGCATATACATACATTTTTTTCCCATGAATGGTCATTGGCATTACTGAAGTATGCGACATCCTGAGCGAATCAGGATTTGGTGTTTTCCATAACACATTTCCTGTAGCACAGTCGACACCTATCATCAATGCTTTACCTCCCGGTGCAAAAATCGCAATATCATTGTCAATCAGCGGACACTGGCCTGAATAAAATTCAGGTGTTATCTTCCCTTTAGCTTTTCCCGGAATACCATATTCTCTCTCAAGATCAATTGTCCAGAATAATCTTCCATCAACAGGATCTATACACATCACATGTGATCTTGGTCCCACAGTAACCAGGTATTTGTCTGTTACGGCAGGTATTGTCCTGGAATAGCCGTGGTTACGTTTAAACTCAACATTATACCATCTTCTCCATAGTTCTTTACCTGATTTAAGTGAGAAGCATCTGAGCATATCTGCTTTCCTCCTCTCGTTATAATCCAGAATGTACAAGCGGCCATTGTGAATGGCAGGACCGGCATATCCTTCACCAAGTGTAGTCTGCCATACAACAGGAGGGCCTGATGTATCCCATTTTTCTGCAAGGGGTGTTGGATCTTTGCTGATATTGTCGAAATCTGCCCCTCTGAAACGTGGCCAGCTACCAGGTAATATCTCATCCAGGGTATTGACCGTATCAAAGAATTCACCGATAAATATTGAATCTGAGATCTGTTTCTGCGGAGGTCTGTTGTCCATACCCGGTAGACGCGCAATAACATCGTATGAGGGAACAGCAAATATCCACCAGGAAAAAACAGTAGCAAAGATCACTACCGCTGAGCCCATTAATAAAGTATTCCTGCTTAATGATGACATTCTCAATGATTTGATTTACCCGATGCTAATTTGCCCTTTAAAGTATCAGCCCCCCAATAACTATTTAGCTTTAATGTTATATACTGCCATATAATCCCCATGACGCAGGAAGAGCCTTCCTTTATCAATTACAGGATGAGACCAGTGTGGTCCTTCGCCTTTGGGAAACTTGAAGGAGCTTATGACATCGAACTTTTCGCTGTTTGGTCTTACCAGGACTACATTGCCACCTTTTTCTTCAAATATATAAAGCAACCCTTCTGCTGCTGCTATGGATCCTTTATTATTCCATAAAGTTATCCACATTGTCTTCCCGGTATTCCAGTCCACACAGATATATCTTCCCATATTGTTGTTATCGTGTGTAGAGCTGTATAAATAGTTGCCTATAAGAACCATTCCCCCTACATGAGGATTGATATCAGGATTCTTCCATACAAGTGTAGGTTCACTGCCATCGGTGTTGACTTTTATTTTAGCCGAAGTCTGACCATATCCGTTTGCTGAAAAGACAAAGCCATCCTTATAGATCGGAGTATGTATGTAGTTTTTGCCACCTTTTCCGTCAGCATTAACTGAGCCGAAATTAAATTTCCAGATCAGCTTGCCATCGGCAGCATTAACACCTATAATCCATGTTGGTATATTTGTTACTATCACTTTTTTCCCATTTTGCTCAACCAGAAGCGGATTTACATACTGCATTCCCTCATTCAATGAAGGTGTTTCCCAGACCACTTTCCCATTTTCAGCATTGAATGCAACCATTGCAGCTACAGGTCCGCCGGTGGTTACTATTACTTTATTATCCACTACAAGCGGTGATTCAGATACTCCAAACCGCGGAACAGTACATTTGTACTTTGTGAAGTAATCTATGTTCCAGATTAACTTTCCGCTGGTAGAAATACATGATAGTTCCCCTGAACCGCTGATAACAAAGATTTTATCCTTCAGGACAGTTGGTGTACACCTGCTCTCGGGATAACTGTTTACCTTCGACATCGTTCCATACTCAACATCCCACTTTTTCTTTCCATCCTGTGTAAAAGCGGTAAGCACATCTTTGTCTCCCCTTACACCTGTAATATATACAGCAACATTTGTAACAGTAGCACTGGAATACCCCATTCCAATCCCTTCAGCCTCCCATATAAGTGCAGGACCGGCAGCCGGCCATGTCTTTAACAAACCTGTCTCGTTATAGATTCCGGTTCTGCCCGGACCACGCCATCCAAACTCCTGACCAAATGAATTAAATGCAATAGTAACAAGTACTATTGCCATAATGAATTTTATGAAACTTCTTTTCATCACTTTATTTTTAGTATTAGTTCCGCAATATAAAAAAACAACTGCTATTATCTTGCCATAAATCTTCAGTTAAATATCTTTTTTAACTTTTTAATATTTTTTAACAACTAAACTAATATTTAAAAAGGTGCAAAATACGATTATGATCATATTAATATATTTTACTTATAATCATATTTATCTTTTGATTATATTATATATATTGTCATTTACTTAATAATATTTATGAATTGCTATTTTTATATTGAATTTTATTTTATAGTTTTGCAGAATGTAAACAATACAAATAAGTCACGAAGTAATACAAGAATTATATGTGCGGAATAGTAGCTGTATTTGATCTTAAAGTCAACTATCTGGAACTCAGGGAGAGTGTCCTGAAAATGTCAAAAAAAGTCAGGCACAGGGGACCCGACTGGTCAGGTATATTTTATTCTGAAAAGGCAATCCTTGCACATGAACGATTATCAATCGTTGATCCTCAATCGGGTAAACAACCATTATACAGCAAGGATGGTAACCTCATACTTGCTGTAAACGGAGAGATATATAATCATCAGGATATCAGGAAGAAATATAAAAACAGCTATGAATTTCTGACACAATCCGATTGCGAGGTTATCCTTCCTCTTTACCGTGATAAAGGTCCGGCATTCATTGAAGAACTGAACGGAATATTTGCATTTGCACTATATGATAAAGAGAAAGACTGCTATTTAATTGCGCGTGACCATATAGGGATAATACCTCTCTACATAGGTTGGGACCGTTCGGGTAATTTTTATGTTGCATCAGAACTGAAGGCACTTGAAGGGGTATGCAACAAAATCCAGGAATTCCTTCCGGGGCATTATCTCTATAGCAGGGACGGAGTAATGACAAAATGGTACAAACGCGACTGGATGGAATACTCCGCCGTGGAGAACAATACAACAAGCATCGGTGAACTCAAAGCTGCCATGGAGGCTTCTGTTCACCGCCAGCTGATGTCGGATGTTCCTTATGGGGTTCTTCTTTCGGGAGGCCTCGACTCATCTATAGTATCGGCAGTTGCAAAGAAATTTGCCCCTAAAAGGATTGAAACACAGGATAAAAGCGAGGCCTGGTGGCCACAACTGCATTCATTTGCCATTGGACTGGAAGGTTCTCCCGACCTGGCTGCAGCAAGAAAAGTTGCAGACCATATAAGTACAGTTCATCATGAAATAAACTTCACCGTACAGGAGGGTCTTGATGCAATCCGTGATGTAATATATCATATTGAAACATATGATGTTACCACGATCAGGGCATCTACGCCGATGTACCTTCTTGCAAGAGTTATAAAATCGATGGGGGTGAAGATGGTTCTTTCAGGTGAAGGAGCTGATGAGATATTCGGCGGATATTTATATTTTCATAAAGCACCGGATCCCAGGTCATTTCATGAAGAGACAGTAAGAAAACTAAGTAAACTGCATCTATACGACTGTCTGCGGGCAAATAAGTCACTGGCAGCCTGGGGTGTTGAGGGACGGGTCCCGTTTCTCGACAAGGAGTTCATGGATGTTGCAATGCGTCTGAATCCAAAAGACAAAATGATCACCAAGGACAAAATGGAAAAATGGGTACTCAGGAAAGCATTTGAGGATTACCTGCCTGCAAGTGTGGCATGGAGACAGAAGGAGCAATTTTCAGATGGTGTCGGATATAACTGGATAGATACTCTCCGTGCTCTCACGGCTAAGGAAGTTACTGATGAACAGCTGACTAACGCAAGATATCGTTTCCCCATTAATCCACCTATGTCGAAAGAAGAATACTTCTACAGGTCAATCTTTACAGAGCATTTCCCTTCAGATTCTGCTGCTTCATGTGTACCATCTGTTCCATCAGTTGCATGCAGCACTCCCGAAGCTATTGCCTGGGATGCTTCATTCAAAAATATGATCGATCCCTCTGGAAGAGCTGTTAAAAGTGTTCATGTGGATTCTTATAAATAGAAGAAACCTGACTATTCTTCTTTAGTACACCTCGTCGTCAGTTATCATGTATATTTTCTTAATTTTACATGATCAGCATAACATTTATTTTAATCATTGAATTATCTTAGAATTTTGAAATGACTTTTCTCACTTCAATAATCACAGTGTGATGAAAAAACATAATATTCTTAAAGGTCTGATCTTTCTTATTTTTCTTTTTGCCTGCGAGAAGAAAACTGATATGCCTGATAGTGTTGTAGTTATAAATGAACTTATGCCTGTTAATACTACAGTTGTCGCTGATCCTGAAGGCGAATTCGATGACTGGATCGAACTGTATAATCTTTCATCCGAAGCAAAGGACTTATCAGGATGGTTCTTGTCTGATAACGGGAAACATATCTCTAAATGGCAGTTTCCCTCTTCCACAACAATTGCAGGGAAGGGATACCTTATTATATGGGCTGATGATGACAGTTCACAAACCGGACTTCATGCAAATTTTAAGCTTTCATCACTTGGAGAGGAACTATTGCTGTCAGATCCTGATGGTAACCTTATTGATAAGGTATTGTATCCCGGACAGACGCTGGAATTAAGCTTCTCAAGAAATCCTGATGGGAAAGGAGAGTTTAAATGGCAGATTCCCACTTTCGCCAGGACTAATACCTATAAGTAATTTCAGACGCTGGAATACATTGATATAGAATAGACATTTAATTTCATCAATTAATAATCTCTATCCTCTCTAATATAAATTAAAAATGAACACATTGGATTCTGCAGCAGTAAAAGACACAATCATGGAAAGCATTAAACTTGTCGATTTAACAAATCTTCTCGAGTTAGTAATACGCTTCTCTCTTAATCTTATTGTCATCCTGATACTGGTAAGGTGGCTATACTTTTCCACTACCCGAAGAAAGGATTACCTGTTCACTTACATTCTTATCTCAAGCATAGTTTTTTTATTATGCTTTCACCTTGAGAATGTGATTCTTCAGATCGGATTTGCCCTGGGGCTATTCGCAATATTCGGGATTATACGTTACAGGACTGATGCTATTCCTATAAAAGAGATGACCTACCTGTTTCTTACTATCGGTATCTCAGTAATCAATGCCCTCACAAGCAACAGTACCAGCATACTGGAGATATTATTCACAAATATCATCATAATTGCTTTAACATACGGACTGGAAAAAAGATGGTTGCTGAAGCATGAATCATCAAAGAACATCACCTACGAAAGAATTGAATTGATAAAACCGGATAACTATAATGAACTCATAGCTGACCTGCAGATCAGAACCGGCATTTCGAAAATTGACAGGATTGAAATAAAAGAGATCGATTTTCAGAGAAATAACTGTCATCTCAGGATTTTTTATGAGATCAAGGACATCAATCAATAACAGGTGAAAAACAAATGATCCGGATGAATAATCTTCGACTTCCGGCCTTGATTATCATTACATTCATCCACGGAATTATTCTTGGCCAGAGTGATGATTTTGGAATCTGGTATGGAGTTAACGCTGACCATAAGCTGATCAAAAAGCTCGATCTTAAACTCTCTTCAGATATACGAACATTTAATAATGCTTCCCAGATTGACCAGGCATTGATTGAAGGAGGTCTCGAATATAAATTAAATAAATATTTTTCCACAACCGTTTCCTACAGACTGACAGGTAAGCTGGAAGATGATTCCAGGTATCATATACGGCATAAATGGTTTGGTGAAGTAAAAGGTTCACTACCTCTTAATGATTTTACCTTTTCTGCCAGGTTTATGCTTCAGATAATGCAGAGAACATATATTGAAGATGATGATGATGAAATACCCAAATATGCAGGAAGAATGAGATTCAAGGCAGCATATGATATACCAAAATTCCCATTAAATCCATTCTTGTCAGCAGAGACTTTTACTCCGCTTTTCAGGCAATCAGAAGTATTTATTGAAAAGGAGAGATTCGCCGCCGGTTTTGAATATAAGATACGCAAAAAGCAGGCTGTTGAAGCAGGTTATATCCTTGAAAGATATTCTCTGCCTGAGGCTGTATTATACCATATTATTTCACTGAAATACGAGTTTAGTTTTTAAATACTCCCTGACACACTGGTATGGATGTTGTTAACAGGTTTAGTGAATAACTATAAACTTCTTCAAATCAACATTTTTCCTATCAACATCCATTGAATAAAAATAAATACCATTTCTGAAGGAATTTGTATTGAGTTTTATTGAATATATATCCGGATTGCGATAATCATTTACCAGTGTTGCCATTTCAATTCCTGTAATGTCAAATACTTTTATTCTGACATTTCCTCCTGATACAATTCTGTAACTGATGGTTAAAGCAGAACTGCATGGATTTGGATAGCTTTTTATAATTCCATCCTGACTGTTGTCCGGCCATTTCTCACTCATTATACCTGTAATATTATCATTTCTGCTTCCGGGAGTGGCCTTAAGGCTTGTCATCCAGTTTTCAGCCAGATCATTATCCAGGTCAGTGTTCTTCAAGATCAGGGTATATCCTTTTCCGTCATCAATTTCCGGCCAGGGATACTTGTTGGTGTAGTGCACCGAATCAATCACCTTATTATGAGCATTCAGTAATTTTATTACTTCCTCCTCATTTTTGAGCCCAAAGCCTGTGTTACCCCTGAAGTGTATAAGGTAGTGGAATTTTGAGATGAATGAATTAATGTCTTCACAAATAACAAGATAGCCATTAGATTGAATGATAGTACCTTGTGGAATTACATATTCATTCTCAGGATTACTGTCCTTAAGCTTCCAGCCTGAAAGATCAACCGGATCATTCCGGCGGTTATAGATCTCTACCCAGTCTCCTGTCCTGAAATCAGGCGAGGAATTATAACTGATTTCGTTGATTATGACAACCGGTTCATTACCTGCTGTCTTTTCGTAAACGGCTTTTATTTCCTGATTTCCGGTCAATGTCACTTGTATTTCAGCAGCACTATCGGTTCTGGAGATATTACCTGTCAGTTCCCAGTACAGGAATCTGTAACCCGGATTTGATGTGGCTCTCAGCGATACAGGCAGATCAGGAAAAAGCCTGCCGGAAAAGAGAGGTTTTGGTACTTTTCTGTCATATAAAAGAACCTGCCCGGCTGAATCAATATTCGGGCTTATCTTTATTGTGACAAGATTCTTCAGTCCGAACTTATTCCTCAGGTGTTCAAGTGCAACAGAAGGCCTGTCCCTGATAAAGTTTTTAATAACATTAATATTGTTCTGCCACTGTAAGAGCGAGCTGAAAGTAGGTGGCATCCATGTTTCCTGCGAATCCTCATCCATTAATCCTCCCCACTTTGTAATATGGCGGGGTATTTCAGGTTCCAGGACTGACTTGAAAACGTCTACTATACTATCAAGTCTGCCCGGGCTAAAAGTACTGCTAACATAAAATGCATAGCGCTGAATGAAGCGGTTTTTAAATTCCTGATTGTCAAGCAAACTCCTGAGTAGCAGGGTCGCCCATGGGGGATTTGGCCAATTAGGTCCATTGGTTGCGGTTGCGTCAGCAAGAGTGTTCGCAGTTGTACGTATAAATGTCTGGTCAAGATCAAAGCAAATCCATCTCCACTTCTTTTGCTCTATGGTATTGGAATTCCAGTATTTGATATTATTCCCGGGCCAGTCTCTCTCTGCAAGATATATGTGCAGTATTTCATAATCAATGAACTGATCAATATCTATCTGTGTTTTGAAATAATTGTAAGCTGCAGTAGTTGCCAGACTATTCACCTTGATATAATTAATCAGATCGATGTACTTTATCTGGGTCCCATATACTAAAGAACTGTTACTCTGAAGGATATTAATATTCTTTTTATCAATGTTATAATTTGATACGATATAATGCTCGTTGATCTTTTCCCTGATATTGTGAATACCCCAGTACTCTCCGTCAAAATATACTACTGCAGGCCGGTATGCCTGTATATCCAGGTCCATGTCGCCGATACATATATATTGCGCAAGAGCATCCCTCATAAATGTACGAACCTGGTCATCAGCTGAACTTCTGAGAATAAATGATTCAAACTTGTGAATATTCTTATCAGGAAATAGTTTATAGTCAAAACTTCCTTTCCCATAGCTCTTTCGGGCATATAATGCCAGTGACTTTTGAGGGAACCTGGTCCTTGAGCAGCCTCCGTATATTTTTATGCCTGCCTCCTGATTAAATCCAAGGCTACCGTCTTTCTCATACAGTTCGATATTAACAGGACGTTCCCAGTCCTGGTTCAGGTTCCTTACTGTGGCATCGCATGATCCTCTTTTACCGTTTGTTCCTGTAATATATATACCAACAGAATCATCAAAAAAGTTTGCTGAATCAGTCACGATCGAGATTACAGGAAGGTTAATCTCTTCGTCAATCAGATAAGTCTGTGTCATTGTCAGACCGGGTAAAGCCCCTTCCTCAACGGCCCTCGCACGTAATGCTGTTGTTTTTGTCAGAGTAACAGGTTCAGAGTAAACTGAGGATGCAGAGTCAGGCTCACTGCCATTTGTGGTAAAATATATTACGGCATCCGGTGAGGGAGAAGTCAGGATGACTGTCTGGTTGCCGTTATAGAATCCTCCCCTTAAGGAGAATCGGGGAGAATTTGAAATAGAAGTATAGTATTTTTGAGAATTGGCAGCTCCCCTGGTTGTCTTTGCAAAATAGACCAGTTTGCCAGGGTCAGAAACGGATCGTCCGAATGATACATCCCTTAACTGAAATCCGTAACTGAAACTGTCGACAACAGCACCTGACGAAGTGTATATTCCTATAAATCCGCCCTCCTTATCAAGTGCAAAACCGGCATGATTTGTCAGATCCGAATCATCAGCCCAGAATGACACAAAACCATTTGCAGGAACAGTGGTACCTCCAGGTATCTGCCACATCTTTATATTCTCCGTATCAGTGGTCAGAAAATATCCTCCGAGATTAACAGATGATGAATTTGAATTAAATATCTCGATCCAGTCAGGATAATCCGAAGTTGCAGCATCATAGTCAGATGCAGCATTGGATGACAGTATTTCGTTGATGAAAATTCCTGAAACCTGTGCCTGTACTTTAGTACTAAATAAAACGAATAACAGAACACTCAGCCAGAAATCTGAAAATTGTTGTGACAGCATTGCCGCGGTCTCTATTTGATTATTATGAATACTGTTTTAGACTATCTGACAGCAGTATTAAAAACTGCAAAGAATTCTCCGCGTTTTAACAGCCGGTACAGATCACCGTTAGGATATTCAAACAAAAGATATTGCAAAGTTGCTTCCTTAAAAGATTTTACATGCCAGCTGCCGTACATATATACTCTGCCTTTATCGTCAGCTGCCATTGACATAATCATTCTGGCTGCTCTGCCATCCTGATCAATGATCTCCCCGTGATCTGTGATTGCATTGTGATCTGCGCCCTCTTCCAGCGAAATGCTTCTCAGATGGAGTCTTCTGTCAACATATTCTTTGCCCGAAGGATCAATTTCCCTGTCATCCTCTGAAAAAAGCACTCTTTCATCCTTCAGGTCAGCATATTGAACAAAATAAAGCCTGTTACCTCCCACTGCGGTCTGGAAATAATTAGAACCGATTGATGCCACTGCCTCAAAAGCCTCACCCGTCTCTATATTTTTGGCGGGATCAAAAAGCCATAGCCTTTCATCTCCGCCACCCAGAGTCCCCATAGTGTACAGGCATTTTTCCCTGTTGGGCTGGGGTTGTATCCAGGTCCATGCTCTCTGGCTTAAATTGAATTCATCATTCACAGGTGTTCCGTCAATAAGCTTACCCTCTGGTAAAACATCGATATAAGTTTCTATCTTATCTTTGTCAGGCCTGTAAACATAAAGGTTCCCATTATCGTTTTCGTACTTGTAATGTTTCTTCCATAATGAGAACCATACATTACCATTATTATCCACATAGAACCAGAATGAAGCAGCGCGCCTGCCCTTTACCACCAGCCCCAGGTCTTTCATCTCTCCGGTAGGAATATCAATGCTGTAGAGGTGACATCCGTCTGACTCATAGAGCTCCTGGAGAAAGGGTACAACAAACACATATAACTTCTTCCTTACCGGATCAACGTTAATTGCTGAATAAATTGAATATCTGGGTTTTACAATGCCAAAGTCCCTGAATTTTCCGGTGGAGATCTCGTATCCTATTATATGAGCTCCGGTATATTGCTCAATACCTTCCTTCCAGTAATTTGAAAGGTGAGTTGTAAAATATAACCAGCCGTCACATTCAACAACCGGGCTATGTATTTTGCCCTGTTGGGAAGTTGTTGATCCCTCTCCGCAGACAATAGTCATGTCTTCAGCTATCATTGTATGCGTATATGTTTCAGGATTGAATTTATGAAAACCTGCCCCGTGGCTCTTTGAATGGGTGGAAGAGGAGAAATAACAATTACCGTCGGAGGCTACCGTAATTCCCTGCCACTGACCATCCCACTCTTTACAAATCTTGTTCAATGAAACAGAGTATACCTTTAATTCCTTCTCCTTAATCTGTGCTTTTTCAATCTCAGGAGCATGAGTGCAGGCAAACAATGTTACAATTAAAGTTGATATAATCAGGCGATTAGGATGCGTTTTCATAGTAACTCATTTAGTTTGTAAAGAATATTCTAAAAATAATATTATTCCTGAGATATTCTGACCAACTTATTAAAAAACTGTATCTTTTTAGTGTTTTTGCAATAATAAATGCATTTAGTTTCTTTTTTTATATTGTATTATTATCTTGATATCGGTTTTTACAAAATAAATTGATCATATGAAAGCTAAAGTACCCCTTGGTTTTTTTTCCTGCCTTGCGTTAGTTTCATGCACAGCAGAAAGCAGGAATGAAGGGCCTCCGAACATTGTTTACGTTCTTGCAGACGACCTGGGATATGGTGACCTGAGTTGCTATGGCCAGAAAAAATTTTCAACTCCGAATATAGACAGGCTCGCTGCTGAGGGTATGCTTTTTACCCAGCATTATGCAGGTTGTACGGTATCTGCTCCATCAAGGTCATCACTTATGACCGGTCTGCACACCGGACACACCCCAATCCGTGGAAATAAGGAGTGGAATCCTGAAGGACAATGGCCATTGCCTGATTCATCAGTAACAATTGCTGAAGTACTTAAGAGCAGGGGTTATGTTACGGGAGCCTTTGGTAAGTGGGGACTTGGATTCATTGGCACTGAAGGAGATCCGAATAACCAGGGTTTCGATGAATTCTTTGG
>Ga0209319_1000939_pt1 | contig 28549 bp, 25 predicted proteins | sample RifGroE2_FD_184000 | JGI IMG/M metagenome (GOLD analysis project Ga0209319, IMG submission 184000) | Groundwater microbial communities from Rifle, Colorado - Groundwater E2 (SPAdes) (version 2) | ecosystem: Environmental > Aquatic > Deep subsurface > Groundwater | place: Rifle, Colorado, United...
CCACCCAGGCCGCAACTAAAATCAATTTATTTCCGTGTAGGGATGGGGTAAATAGAATCATTTTCAAGCTGTTTGTAATTTCTTATTCATGATTACCGATACTCATATTTTTTTATTCATCATTTTTTCATAATCTTGGATAATTATTAACATACCTCTTTTTATCATGAAAAAAATCATCCTGACTTTTGCCATCGTTTTGCTTGCTGTTGCCTCTTCGTCTCAGGACCTTGCAGTAAAGGATCTTACATGCGATCATAAAGTAAACCCCCTTGGCATAGATAATGTCAGTCCGGGTTTTTCCTGGAAACTATCCGGAAGCGGAAACAGCATTATGCAGACGGCCTACTCTCTCAGGGTATCGACCGACAGAAAATTTCAATCTGACAAGATAGTCTGGCAGACCGGCAAAGTTGAATCGGACCAGTCGATACACCTGGTTTATAATGGGAACGAACTTAAATCCGGACAGAGATACTACTGGCAGGTCAGAATATGGGACAATAAAGGGAGGGTTTCGAAATGGAGTGAAACAGCCTTGTTCGAGACGGGATTGCTTGCCGAAGCTGACTGGAAAGCTAAATGGATTGAGATAGAAGGTGATACGTTACAATATTCACCATCACCTCATTTCAGGAAGGAATTCAATATTGGAAAAAGCATAAAAAGTGCAAGGATTTATGTTACATCACATGGCTTTTATGAGTTGCATCTGAATGGGAAAAAAGCAGGCGACCAGGTGCTTACACCCGGATGGACCTCTTATGGAAAGAGACTTCAATACCAGGTTTATGATGTAACTGATATGATTAAAAAAGGAGATAATGCAATTGGTGCAGTGCTCGGAGACGGATGGTACAGAGGTTCCCTGGCATGGGGCCGCAACTGGGCGGTATATGGAAAAACACTTGGATTATATATGCAAATCAAAATAATCCACACTGACGGAAGTGAGTCTGTTATTGCAACTGATGACTCATGGAAAGCTTTACAGGACGGAGCAATTAGAATGAATGATATTTATAACGGTGAAACATACGATGCAACCAAAAAGCTCACCGGGTGGAATGTACCCGGATATGATGACAGCAAATGGCCAAAAGTGAGAATCGGTAATTATAAGTTCAACCTGATAGCAAGTGAAGGGCCTCCTGTGAAAAAAATTCAGGAAATAAAACCGGTCAGGATTTTCAGAACCCCTAAAGGAAGTCTTATTGCTGATATGGGTCAGAATATGGTTGGGTGGATCAGGCTAAAAGTGACAGGAAGCAAAGGGACTGTTGTCACACTCAGACATGCCGAGGTAATGGATAAATATGGTGAATTTTACACTAAAAATCTTCGGGCTGCGAAATGCCAGCTTACATATACCCTGGCAGGTACCGGTGAGGAGTTGTATGAACCAAGGTTTACATTTATGGGATTCAGATTTGTCGAGGTCACAGGCTTTCCGGGCGAGCTTACAGCAGATAATCTGACAGGTGTTGTAATCCATTCTGACATGGCTGTTACCGGCAGTTATGAGTGTTCAAATCCTTTGATAAATCAACTGCAGCACAATATTCAATGGGGACAGAAAGGCAACTTTGTGGACGTACCCACTGACTGCCCTCAGCGTGACGAGCGGCTTGGCTGGACAGGTGATGCACAGGCATTTTGCAGGACAGCTGCATTCAATATGAATGTTGCCGGATTCTTCTCGAAGTGGCTTAAGGATGTAGCTGCTGACCAGAGAGCCGGAGGTGAAGTTCCGGTGGTAATACCTGATGTACTGAATCAGCAGGGCTCTCCTACTGCACAAGCTTCTGCAGGCTGGGGTGATGTTGCAGTAATTGCACCATGGACAATGTACCAGGTATATGGTGATAAAGATCTGCTCAGGACCCAGTATCCAAGTATGCTTGCATGGGTCGAATATATTAAGAAGACTTCAGGAGATGATTATATCTGGAACAATGGAAGCGTATATGGCGACTGGTTATTCTACCATCCTCCGGTAAATAATCATCCTGAACCTGACGGGCATACCGATCATGATTTTATTGCTACCGCATTTTATGCATATTCAACACAGCTGCTTATTGAAGCTGCAAACCTGTTTGGTCAGTCAGAAGATGCCGGAGTTTTCAAAGCCGTACATGAGAAGATTAAAGAAGTTTTTGTTGAAGAGTATGTCACAAAGGCAGGCCGTGTTGGGACCAATTCACAGACATCGTATGTTCTGGCATTGATGTTTGATCTGCTTCCTGAGAACCTCAGGCCTCAGGCTGTCAAATTTCTGGTTGATGACATTAAAAGCAGAGGTACAAGACTTTCGACCGGATTTCTGGGAACACCGTACCTCTGCCATGTTTTATCAGATAACGGGTATGCTGATGTAGCGTATGATCTCCTGTTGCAGGAGTCATATCCATCCTGGCTTTATCCGGTTAAGATGGGCGCAACAACAATCTGGGAAAGATGGGATGGACAGAAAACTGACAGTACCTTCCAGGATGCCGGAATGAATTCATTCAACCACTATGCCTATGGAGCTATCGGTGACTGGATGTACCGGGTGTCAGCAGGAATTGAAATTGTAAAGCCGGGTTACAAACATATTGCCATTCAGCCACATCCAACAAAGAAACTGACCTATTCCAAAGCTTCATTCGAGAGTTCATATGGAATAATCTCATCAGGATGGGAAAGAAACGGATCAAAGATAATTGTAAGAGCCACTATACCTGCAAATACAATTGCAACAATTAAACTTCCGGTAAACTCGGCAGGTATGGTTACAGATAATGGAAAAAGCATATCTGAGAATAAAAATTTCAGTAATATTAGAACGGAAGGCAACCAATTGTTATTTGAAGCAGGATCGGGAACTTATGCATTTGAATATGCAGAAGAATAAGAAATTGTTGTAATAAAGAATATTTTTGCTGAGACTGTCTTAAAAGTCTTTTTTAACCGCAAAGTACACGAAGTAATAGCAAAGGGTGCAAAGTCAAAACACTGAAATACAGATCTTTGTGTTCTTTGCATAAATTCTTTGCGACCTCTGCGGTTAATGGATTTAACTTTTGAGACAGCCTCATTTTATTACCGATATATGGGAATTATTGAAAACTATCCTGGCGAATTTGCAGCCTTGCTGACAGCCGTTTTCTGGACAGTAACCGCACTTGCATTCGAATCAGCAAGCCACAGGATCGGATCGGTGGCCGTAAACATCCTCAGGCTTCTGATCGGAATGGCATTTCTTAGCATTTACACCTTAATAAGCCGTGGATTTGTGTTACCGCTTGATGCCAGCTATGAGAACTGGATATGGCTTTCCTTATCGGGGCTCATAGGTTTTGTTTTTGGTGATCTTTTTCTGTTCAAGTCATACACGATAATAGGATCAAGGTTCTCCATGCTCATTATGACTCTGGTTCCTCCCATAACTGCTTTATTTAGTTTTATCATTCTCGGTGAACGCCTTACCCTGCTCAATTATCTTGGGATGACTCTTACATTTTCAGGTATTGCGATGGCTGTATTAAGCCGTAAGGGGAAAAATGAAAAGCTATCCCTCAAACTTGCCCCCCGGGGAGTCTTGTATGCTCTCGGAGGAGCGGCAGGTCAGGCTCTTGGATTGGTTCTCAGCAAATTTGGGATGGATGATTATGATCCTTTTGCTGCAACCCAGATAAGGATAATTGCAGGGATTTTCGGTTTTGCAATTCTCATAACCGTTCTTAAAAGGTGGTCAAATGTATCAATTGCAGTATCAGACAGGAAAGGAATGTTTCTTACAGGACTGGGTGCTTTCTTCGGGCCATTCCTGGGTGTTTCATTTTCGCTTATATCAGTTAAGTACACTGAAGCTGGTATCGCTTCTACGATAATGGCGCTGGTTCCTGTATTCATAATTATTCCTGCTGTTATCTTATATAAACAGAAAGTTACCTTTGCTGAAATTGCAGGCTCTGTTCTGAGTGTGGGAGGTGTTGCATTATTCTTTATTTAACAAGATAGTTCAGAATGCATCAGGATGAACTTATAAAACGCAGCTTCGGTAGTGAGCTTATATACTCAGCGTCGAGGAGCAGCGGACCGGGAGGTCAGAATGTAAATAAAGTGAGCTCGAAGGTTGAGCTCAGGTTCCGTATTGACACTACTACTCTTTTGTCCGATGCTGAAAAGGAGATTATTTATAAAAAACTGAAGAAGAAAATCAACAGGGAAATGGAGCTGGTATTGGTTTCCCAGAAAGCAAGAACTCAGTTACAGAATAAAATACTTGTCACAGAAAAATTTTATGAACTTGTTTCAAAGGCTCTTACGCTTCCTGAAAAAAGGTGGCCCACAAGACCTACCCTGTCTTCAAGGATCAAACGGCTTGAATCCAAGAAGATTCGCAGCAATGTAAAAAAGCTGAGAAATACAGGGCACGTATCTGATGAAATCTGAATCTATACCTCTTTTAATTTCCATTTCCCTCTGCGGAATACCAGCCAGGCAATAAGGGTCATAAGTGATTCAGCAACCACTATTGCAATAAAGACTCCGTTTTCATTCATCTGACCTTTTATTGCAAGCACCCATGCAAGAGGTATTTCAACCATCCAGAAAGCGAATATATTTATTTTCAGAGGAGTAGTCGTATCACCAGCTCCGTTGAAAGAATTGACGAGTACCATCCCGAGTCCGTATGCAATAAATCCGATGCTTATGATCCTCAGGCCCTGAACTCCTGTGACATAAGCCTCAGATCCTTCAATAAAGAAACTGATGAAGGGTTCAGGGAACAGGACAAGTATCAAGCCTATTACACCAAGTAATATCATGTTTACCCATCCTGTTACCCATACTGCTCTTTCAGCTCTGTCAGGTTTTTTTGCACCAAGATTCTGCCCAACGAGAGTTGATGCTGCATTACTGATACCCCACGATGGAAGAATTGTAAAACCTATAATGCGAATAGCAATTGTATAACCTGCTACTACTTCACTCCCGAAGATTGATATTATTCTCACAAGGGCTACCCAGCTTGTTGTTGAAATCAGATTCTGACCAATGCTTCCAAAGGATAACCTTATAAGTTTAAGAATAACCCTGAAGTCGACTGATAAATGATTAATTGAAAGCCAGATTCGTTTCTTTCCATAGAATAACAGATACAACTGAACAAGGACAGCGGTCCCTCTTCCAATTATGGTAGCTGTTGCAGCACCGGTTATCCCCATTTGAGGGAATGGACCCAATCCGAAAATAAGACAAGGATCAAGTATAATATTTATAATATTTCCGATCCATAATACTTTCATTGCTACTGCAGCATCTCCCGCACTTCTGAATATAGCATTTATAATAAAGAGCAGCATTATGACAACGTTCCCTCCTATCATTATCCTGGCGTATCCTGACATGTTATCAACTATCGAAGCTGAGGCACCCATCATATCAAGAAGATTCTCAGCAAAAAGAAATCCCGGGATTCCAATAATAAGCGAAACTGTCAGTCCGGTCAGAATTGCCTGAAAAGCAGCGCGTGATGCTGCATCCGGATTTTTCTCCCCTATCCTGCGCGATACAATGGATGTTGTTGCAGTCCCAAGTCCAAGTGAAATGGCATATAAAATAGTTAATACAGTTTCTGTCAGGCCAACAGTTGCAACAGCATCAGCGCCGAGTCGGGAGACGAAGAATATATCAACAATGACAAAGATAGATTCCATTACCATTTCAAGAACTGCCGGAATTGAAAGCAGCAGAATTGCACGGCTCAGTCTTCCTTCAGTGAAATCCTGTTCTGTTCCCGATACTGCTTCTGCAACATCTTTAAAGAATGATCTTATTTTAAAATTATAATTAGTCATAAAATATTAATATACAGCTAAATAAAACATGCTTTATAACAATTAACTTAATAAAATTTTAGATTGCTAATATAACTATTACAGACGACATGTTTGGGTTTGAAGGCTCTTTACACAAACACCTGAATTACCTTAAATAAGTATTATTACATTTGAGTAATGTGCCTGACAGGGACAGGTTCATTACATTGCCGGATGAAAGGAATTCAGGGATAGCCTCCAAACGAAATTTTGTCAAAGGAATCAGAGGAATAAAGCATTTTCAGATAGCGGCATTATTGAATTTTATATTCTATTCCTCTGCTGCAATATTAAAATTATCATCTTTGATTATATATTTTCCTCGTGAATTGTCATTAGCCGGCAGCTTAAAATCGAATAATTCCGGCAATTCAATATCCAAAATCCGCGCAATTCTGAAAACCGTACTTAGTGTCGTGTTTATTTTTGCTGTTTCAATCCGGGCTATCTGGCTCAACGTTAATTCAGTCCTCAATGCAAGTTCTTCCTGGGACAGGCTTTTCATCTTTCTTACCTTCTTTAGTCTTTTAGCAAAAGCCTTAAGACCCGCTTCATCAAATATAAATTTTCTTTCCACTCGGTTAATATCCGTAAAAAAGAAACAAATAATTATAGCATATATGCTATAATTTCATATATTTGATTTGCAATAATTCACAATAGTGTCAGATAAAAAGTCTGAGAGCAAACATAATTTTAGTGTATAACCTGAGCAGGATTGAATTATATTAAACAAAACCATATTAATGCCAGGGATAAACTTCTTATTATCGATGATGATAACAATACCCGTTTACTCATTAAAAAAATTATGAGTGACACAAAAATAACAATTATCGAAACCGGATGCGGCAGGGAGGCATTTGATCTGTTCAGTAATTTCTCGAACGAAATTTTCCTTGTGATACTTGATATCCGGCTTCCCGTTTATGATGGCTGGACCCTGATCCCGAAGTTCAGACAGGTTAATCCGCGGGTCCCTGTTATTGCTCTCTCAGCAGTTTCTCCTCAGGAACTAGCCTTAAAATGTGAATTGGCGGCTTTATCTGAATATATATCCAAACCGTTCCGGATACATGAACTCAGGCAAATCATAAATTCATATTACTGTTATCCGTTTAATAAATCAGATCAGAAGTAAAATTGTCGAGGAAGTCTTTTTTTGCAATATGCCAGATCATGTTTTAGAAATTTAAGTTATATATCTGAAAAGGGTAATCGGTAAACGGTAAACGGTAAACGGTGTTCGGTATTCGGTAAATGGTATTCATCACCGGTTACTGATTACCTGTGCTCATCTCACATCATACCTTATGAACAACACAAACGATATATAAAATAATATAGCAGTATAGATTGACAAGAGGGCTATATATATTCCGCTTCGGGATAATCTCTGTGTAAAGGGAACAATTCTTTCGGAGTATACAGGCACTTCATCAATATTTACCTTACTCTTTGATGTTGAGTAGTCTTCATAAGGATTATACCAGTGTGGGCTTTTATCATCCTTTGAATCAAAAGCTTTAAACCAGGTTAAAAATTGTTCCTGATAAGTATGCAGATCATTCCAGTTGTTTATAAACCGTTGAAATCCACCATTCAACATGTGTTCATTCCCCATTTCAAAGATGAACATTGGAGAAATCAATGTCATTTTACTTGTGTTTAAATACTGCGAAAACTGGGAGTTATACCAGTTATCTCTGATTTTCTTTTCCCCAAGCATAAATTCCATCTGCATGTTAGCCCTGATCTGATGATCGGGAGTAAAAGGATTGTTACTTTCGCTACGCCATTTACCTTCAGGAAAGCCTGCCTCAATTGTTTTACGGGAGTTATTAGTGTTTTGTATAATTACTTCTGAAGATTCAACCGGAAATAATCTGTTTGATAATAAGAGGGTTGTGTGGGGTATTATTAATAATAGTATCAACCACACCATTAATCCGATAAGAAGAGAAGTATTGGAGCGGTAACTTAATACTGATGTTAAAAGTCCGACACAACTTGAACATGCTATAAGGAGTAAGGATAATAACAGGAAGCCCCCGATTTCAGCTACTGTTGTATAAGTAATCATTGTCTGACCGGAAAACAACAATATCAATACACTTACAATTATTCCAAGGACTACAAACATGGTCAATATAATAACAGTACCTATTAACTTACCGGCACACAAAATACCCCTTGATACCGGATTAGATAATCCCAATGCCAATGTTCGCATTTCCTTTTCACCGGAGACGGCATCGAAAGTGAAAATGATGGCAAGAAAACTGAACAACAGTACCAGTATGAATTCCCAGTTTACACTTTTTAAGGGCAATACAAATGGATTTTTGTTACCTTCTGAAATATCGTAATTAAATACATTAAAAGCGCTATAAATGATTGTATTAGGAATATTCTCTTCCTGACATGATGCAATAAATCCGGAGTTTCGCGGAGCCAGTGGAAGATAAGTACGGTTTTGAGCAAACCTGGAAGCATTTTTGGCAAGATCTTTTTTATATTCCTGAAATTTTACCATTCCCTGTTCATGTGTATTTTTCTGTTCTTTATATTCCGCTATGAAAGACATTGATGAAACTCCAAACAAAAAAAGTGTAAGTATTAAGGCAAAAATGAACCGTAGACTATACAGATGGTTTTGTAGTTCGCGAATGATAATAGTTTTAAGCATAATCTGAAATTTTAAATTACCGGATATCATATTTTATTAATGAACTGTAGGTGATCCATATTAATACAACACAAGCTGAAATCAACCCCGCAAATATCCATAGCTGATCTGACAATCCGTCGATAATTCCTCTTTCATTGTATGTAAACCGGGGTAACCCTGCTGTGGAAATAAAGCCAAGCGAAGACAAATCGAAGGTTGATTCAGGTTTGGCCGTCGATCTCCATTGTGCCACCATTTTCATGGCTTCTTCCTGTGTTTTCGGAATCTCTGATTCTTTATGGGGTGAGAAATAATTATAGGATGAAAAGATTTTATTTTCCTTATAATAATTAAAAAATTGTTCCCGATAGTTCCTGGCCTGATTCATGAAATCAACATGATTTTCCATATCTGATTTACAAAGAGATGACGATACATATTTTAAAATCTCCGAAGGTGAAAGACAGGATAGGTATTTTACAATTTTCTGCTGATGAAACAACTGGTTCAAATAAACCTCCTGTAAATGCCATTTTTTACCTGCATAATCTAATACCATCGGAGCTGTCAATTCATGCATCCTTCGTTCGTATTTCATAACATCATGAGTGGTAAAGCATAACAATACAGGACCATAATTCCAGCCGGCACAAAGGTTCCAGTTAGTATATACCATTCCTGTTTCAGCTTTTACCTGTTTCTGTAATTCACCATATTTTTTCCAGAACTCATTATCGAGATCCATTGTGTTCATTCTGACAATACTGTAATTATCGCTTTTAACAATGTTTTTTCCCAGATAAGACATGGAATTGGGAAGTAGAAACAATAAAAAACACCAAATGAAGAGGTTAATTATCAGACTGGTGGAAGATGTTCCGGCTTTGCTGGATATATAGCTTCCCAGTAAGATAAAAAACGAAAGATAGAGAAGGCTGAATACAAATAACAAAAGTATCCTTGCATAATCATCAGCAGAAAGGCTTACAGAAGGAGAGATCCAGAGGATTATAAATACAAGTATATAACAAACCAGCAATAAGGGAATAAAAGTCAGGAGGATTCCACTTACTTTTCCCAGAAAGAAATCAGATCGTTTTACATTGTTGCTTAATAATAATTTAAGCGTACCGTCTTCCTTTTCCCGCGAAAAAATATCGTAGGATAAGAATACACCTATCAATGATAATATAATTGCAAGGATGTTTATAAAATCCAGGCTGACAAAACGGTTTAGAAACTGGTTCTCATACATTGTGGTGATACCGGTAGCAAAAGTTGGTATTTCACTATTGCTGAGACTCGCCTTGCTGCCTACCTGCTCACTGATTCCCTTTGAAAAAATTGTTAAGGGACTGGGCTGAATCACTGCCACCGGCTGTATTTGAGCATAGACCTGAGCTTTGGTAAATATCTCATCAGCTTCCCGGGCATCACGCTGATATTTATCTACCCTGCTTTCATATAGTCTGGTTCCGGTATACACTGTGAATGGCACCAGGAATAAACAAAGCAGGAAACCTGCCACAAAACGGGCCGAAGTAAAATTGTCGAGGAAGTCTTTTTTTGCAATGTGCAAGATCATGATTTTAAAAATTATGTTAAATATATTCAAATGGTAACCAGTGTTCGTTAAACAGGAAACCGTAGGCATCGATTATTGATTCCTGATTACTGATTACCGTTTACCGTTTACCGTTTACCTTTCTTCACCTAACATCATACCTGTTAAACATCAAAACCGAAATCCCAAACAACAAAAAAGAATATATCACCAACAGTATAATCCCGGGGAAAGCCGAAGCTAACCGTTGCGGTATGGTCATCAACTTTTCTGTATATAAGGGTATCTCTTCAAATCTTATTTTTTCGCGGCTTGTGGAATAATCCTCATAAGGATTATACCAGTGCGGACTTTTCGTATCTTTTGAATCAATTGCTTTAAACCATGAAAGAAACTGGTTCTGATAAGTATGTAAATCTTCCCAATTCTTTCGAAAACGAGGATAACCGCTTCCAATCAGCGACTCGTTCACCATCCCAAATATCGAAATTGGAGAAAGGTATGTAAACCGGCTCGCTTTCTCATATTGTCTGAACTGGCTGTTATACCATTCGTCTTTAATCTGCTTTTCGGCATTCATAAGGTTAGTTTGATTTTTAGCCCTCAATTCATGTCTGGGAAAGAAAGGATTGTCACTCCCCGACCAGCTTCCTTCAGGTGCTGCTTTATTGATAGCATCCTTTGTCATTTTTACTTCCTCCTGAACGGTTTCTGAATTTTTTATTTTGAAAATCTGATCGGCGGTAAATACAGCTATGTTGGGTGAGAATATAAGGAATACTGACCATAAAATGATTCCGATTAACAAGCTCACGCTGGATGAACGTGAGACTACAGAACAAAACATTCCCAGTGCCGAAATCGTTGAGATGAAAAGAATCGCGGCTACAATGAACATTGTAATTTCAAAAGCCTGAAGAGCACTTATTTTTAAAATTCCTGAAATTAGCAGAATGATTAGACTTATAAGTAATCCAGGTAGTAACATAATTACACTGGATATTACGATACTCATAAATTTTCCAAAAAGTAAAACTCCTCGTGGAATGCTGTTTGACAGGATGAGCTTTAGAGTTTGTTGTTCCCGTTCGCCTGATATGGTATCGTATGAAAGTAATAAAATAGCGAAGCTGGCTATTATTGAAAGAATGAAGACCCAATTCAGGTCGTTTGAAAGATAGAGATATGGATTACTTGTCATACGGCTGATTGAGTATCCAAACACATTAAACGCATTATATTGTATGTTGTTAGGTGTAAACTGAGATTTGGAATCATCAATAAAGCCGTTATTTTCCGGCGCAAGCAGATGATCTCTTTTGTAAACAGCGACCCTTGTTATATTTATATCTGCATCTTTTCTTATTTCTTCCTGCATTTTTAATGAATAATTGTGATAATCTTCCATTGCATCGCGGTATTGAAAAACATACGCGACACTCCCAACCGTAAAAACCACCAGTATAATAATAAATATAACCTGGAGCTTAAGGCTCTGGATATTTTGTTTTATATCGGTAAGAATTATTGTATTAAGCATGTCATTAAAAAATTAATTGTTATAGAAAGCAATGAAGGGTAAAATTTACCTCACATCATACCTGATAAATGCTCTGTATGAGAAATAAAAAAGGATCAATGCCAGGGTAGTTAACATGCCTATCTGAAGCAGTGAATCTTCAATATCATTCGAAACCTTGGCAGGTTGATATACAAATTGAGGAAATTGTGAAAGGTCCATGAATTTCCAAACATTAATATCCCAATCTGGAGGTGAATTTTTAAAATATTTGAATACCCACGGATCATTTTTTGCATTTAAATCGGCTAATGTTTTTATTTCACCATTTGTTAAGGTGTTTACCATCTCATCAGCGGTCATAAAACTCTTTGGATCTTGCTGGGTAAAATAAAGGTATGAACTGAAAAATTTGTTTTCTTTATAGTATCTGATAAGGTCTTCGCGATACTTGCGGGCCTGGTCAAGAAATCTATAATGGCTTTCTGCACCGGTGGCACATAAGCTATTGATTGATTTTTTGAATATTTCAGACGGAGACAGAAAAGATAAATATTGTGCCGTTTTTTCCTGTTTCCCAAGTTTTGTAATATAAACTTTACGAATACTCCACTTTTTATCAGCATAATCAATCCTTAATGGTTCTCTGAAGATGTTCATTAGTCTTTCCTTTTCGAAATAGCTTTGAGATGCACCAGCAATCCTGTTTCCTTCACCCCCCCCTATAACCATCCATGTCATATTCCAATCTGCCTTTGGCAGCTTTTGATTATACTCTACAAACTTCATATAAAACTCTTTATCAATTTCCTGAATGTCAAAATTTAAGTTTTCAACTGACCGGACTTTCACAAAACTTTTCGCAGAATAATTTGCAAGATTGGGTATGATAAACAAAAAGGTAACCCATAGTACCAGGCAAATTACAATGGCTGTTCCGGAATGTTTTACCCGAGACGATACAAACAGACCGATAATCATGAAAAGTACAAGAAAGACAACGCTAAGCAGGAAGATAAGCCCTATTCGTACCCATTCGGAAGATGTAAAGTGAATAAATGGGAAAAACATTATGACCAAGATACATAATCCGTAACTGAACAATAACATTGGCAACAGGGTAAGAAATGTTCCCAGCATTTTCCCGGTCAGAACCGATGCACGGCTCACAGGGTTTGAGAGCATGATTTTCAGTGTGCCTGTTTCCCTCTCCCATGTACAAATATCGTAGGTGAAAAGGAATGACATAAGCGAGATTATGATGATGAGCACGGAAATAAAGTCGAAGGTAAAAAACCGGTTCAGGAAGGGATTATCGCGACTTTCGGCTTTTCCTTCGCTCATCATTGGTATATCGCCGAAAAGGATTTTTACCCTATCGCCAAGATTGTAACTTACACCGCGTGCAAAAATACTGAGCGGAGTAGGCTTCTTAACAATAACCGGCCTATAGGCTGAATAAACATTCGCCTGATTTTCTATATCCGCTTGTTTTTGTTCTGTCTGAAATACGTTTATTTTGCTTTTGTACTCATTGATGCTGATGACAATTGAGAAAGGGATAAGAAGCAGGGATAACACAAAACCAGTGATAAACCGTGGAGTGGTTATATTATGATATAGTTCTTTGGTTGCAATGCGCAGGATCATTTCTCTTGTTTTAAATTGTTCATTTAAACTTCTTACAAGTAAATTGTCAGGTATCCGGAAGTCACACCGATTAACTCACCGGTTACCGGTTCTCAATAACCATCTCCTGCATGTAGTTCATATATATCTTTTCAAGATCGTCTTCGAGGAACTCCGAGCGGGTGCGTACCATCACCAACCTACCTTCTTTCATTATGCCGACACGGTCGGCGATGTTTTTTGCACGAAAGATATCGTGGGTACACATGAGAATGGATTTGCCCTGCCGTTTAAGGTTCACAAGTATCTGCATCAGTTCTGCTGCCGCTTTGGGATCGAGGCCTGCAGTAGGTTCATCGAGAAGGATATTCGGCGCATCCTTGATAATGGCAATTGTAAGCCCTACTTTCTGACGCATACCTTTTGAAAAAGTCTTCAGTTTTTTTTCAAAGGCTTCCTCCTGAAGACCCACCTCACGCATACGCATGTAATAGTCTTCTTTTGTGAGATTGGGTTTTCCTCCAAGTTTGGCAAAGAAATCGAGATTCTGCCTGGCAGTAAAATTCCCGTACAGCATCACGTTTTCGCTTACATACGAAACATATTTCTTCGATTCAAGAGGCTCTTTGGTCACATCAATCCCGTTAATCAAAGCTTTACCCCCGGTGGGTTCAATGAAGTTCAGGAACAGGTTTATTGTAGTTGTTTTCCCGGCGCCATTGGCGCCCAGCAGAAAGAAAATCTCACCTTCTTTAATTTCGAGGTTCAGTGCATCGAGTGCCAGTTGCTGGTCCTCGTAACGTTTTGTTAAATCGATGGCTTGTAACATAAGTATTTGGGTTAAAATTTATAATTTGAGTCGATAGCAGACAGGCAAAACTATAGGTGCATGATTTATTTTTTGTAAGTTTGCAGAATAATTAAGGATAATGGAAGCAATAGTATTACAAACTAAAAGCAAAGCTGAAACCAAGTTCTGGCTTGAACTGGCAAAAAAGACCGGAACCCGTGCAAAAGCTGTTAATACTGAAGAAATGGAAGACGCAGTGCTTGCATTTCTTATAGAAAAAGGGATGAAAACCGGCGATGTAAGACGTGCAGATGTCATGAAAGCACTTGGACGATGAAAACAGAGTTTAAAAGTTCTTTTCTTAGAGCCATCAAAAAAATAAGGGACGAACAAATTAAATCTGATATTGCCGATGTTATTGAGAATGTTGAAAAAGCAACAGGAATAAGAAATATAACTAACATAAAAAAACTGAAAGGGTTTAAAGATTGTTACCGGATTCGAATTGCCAATTACCGAATTGGTTTGAAAATCGTAAATAATATCGTTTTTTTTGTTGATATAGACCATCGTAAAAATATTTACAAACATTTTCCTTAATTCTTAATGGTTTTACATCCAATACAATTCTTCATCTGATTTTCCCTTCACTCCTGTATTCTGATCACCGATCACCGATTACACCTCACCTTACATCATATTTAATGAACTGGAATACGCTCAAAGCAAAAAATAGAATGGCATAAAAACAGATCAATAAAAGATCGGTCCAGTTAGTATTAATCGCGGTTGCAAGCTTTGGATAATTGTAAGTATTTAATGTTGGAATCTTAACAGTACTCCATTCAATAGTACCAAATATACCAGCCGATGTACTCCCTCCAAGGCGATATTCTTTATAATACTTTCGCATTTTACTATAGTACTCTGACTCTGCAAAACCACTAAACTGCCTGGCATTAGATTCGATATTCGACAACTCTGTTAAGCCTGTATTAGTCAGGTCACTGACTAAATAAGTATAGCAGCCGATTGGACTTATTCTTGAAATGTTTTTCGATATATTTTGTTGAACAAGTTGTTGACTATTATAGTCCTTTTCAATTATGGCTATTGCAGTATTTTCCATTTCCTCATATTTCCTTTTTACTTCAACAATCTTTTCATCATAGTCGTTTATGGCTGCTTTCGATTCAGGATCACTCACAATTTTCCATAATTCCATAGTTTCGGCATTAATTCCCCTGTCACTTAAAACACTCTTCATCAACTCACCCTGAGCTTTATTAAACTCAATCCTTATTTCATCACGTTTCATGTTTTTTTGCTTGTTTACAACCTCTTCCGTTTCAATCGGATAAATTATCTGGGCAATCATAGGACTGACTTTAGGGATTATAATGGCTATCATCACCCATATCAAAAGTGAAGCAGTAATTGAAGCGCCGGAGCTTCTTGTCGAAATAGACAATAATATCCCCATATTAAAAAAGATAAAGAGAAATAGAAGGCTTATTATTAAAATTACCAAAAACGGAACCAAATAGTTTTTCGATAAAATTGGTACTGAGGTTGTTAATGTAAGTAATACCAATCCCAAAATGGTGCCAGCCAAAAATGAAACAAGAAATACAATATAGCTGCCGGTAATTTTAGACAAGATAATTTTCCATCGTGGTACAGCATTAGCAACCGTAAGCCTTAGCGTACCACTTTCCTTTTCGCCGGTAATACTGTTAAATGTAACAATAAAGGCTAACAATGAAAGAATAATTGTAATGATAAAATAGAAGTCGATTTTCCCAAAAAGCAGGGCCACAGGATTATTTATTCCGTACTCATTTTCTGTATGCCATACCCCTTTGGAATCGGTAGTGATTTTATTTGGTAAGTAACCGGATAATCCACTTGAAAAAATACTCAGTGGAGAAGGGGAAATGTATCCTTCAGCGATGAAATTCATGCGCTTATTGTCTATGTTATGTTCCTCATACATTTGTTTTGCGTCTTTATAAGCAGCTTTGTTTTGCTCATATTCCTTTGTGGATACATACAGACCAAGAGGAATAAGCAATACACATATTAACAGGACAAACAGAGAACGAGTGTTTGTAACAATTTCCTGTATCTCTTTAATTATTAAGTGTCTGAACATCTTTTGGTTTTAATATATTAAACACCGAATACTGATTACCGATTACCGTTTACCTCTTACTTATCCTAATCCCAAACACAACTATCCCACCCAAAACTCCTATCAAAAGCAGGATCAGCATAATAGTTCCAAATATGGGTGTGCGTGCTTCCACCTGAATACGGACTGTTTTGTCCTCGGTCTCAACTGTCCTGTTATTGGCAGTGGCCTGTGTTTTGATTTTCACCTCCTGTGCACCGACATTCACATCTTCGGGGGGTAATATGTTCAATTTAACTTCCTGTTCCTTCCCGGGAGCCAGAGTAGCTATAATGTCTGGCACTATTAACGACTTCCAGTTGAGGGGATTTTCAGTGGTGATTTTAATATTATCAAGTACACGCGTACCATCATTCATCACTGTGATTTTCATTGAGAGGCTGTCGCCTGTCTTAATTTCGTGGTAAAGTGAGGGGGCTTTTACTGTAATACGACCAACACCTTTTGGAATAAGCTCAAGCTTGATCTTCCCTGACTGAATCTGATCAATTTCTTTTTGGGTCATATTACGCGATTCTCCCAGTCTTGTATATTCAGCATCGCTTAGAACAAGTAAATAGAAATCGATGGGTTTGTCAATCTTAATATCATCGTCTTCACGGTCAGGCAGGTAAGCTTTCAATGAAAGTTTGCGAAGATTTACTCCCTGGTTGAATTTAAGCTGTGACAACCGGGCATTGTTATCAGCGTCATAAAGATCGTACGATACCTGCCGGGGAAGATTAACCACCATGAATCTGTACACATCGTCTGATGAAGAAAAACGTTCCAGACCCAGGTCATATGAAGCAGATGAACCCAAATCGGTCTCCTGTGCGAACTGAGAAGAAGTGACAGCTACCATATTGGCAGAAGCATCTTTTTCGAGATAAATATTCTTTGTATCTTTTTTACCATTGTAGTTTAGTACTACCTGAACACTTTCGGCATCCCTCAACAGATTAAAATCAGCCAGCGCCGTTGCTCCATTGTCGATATATGGAATACGAATTTCATAAGGCGACCCTATGATTGTATTGTCAGTTATATTATTGATTGATACAAAGACGTTATACACCTTGGCTGTTCTCATTTCCGGTGTAAATATGTCGAAATGCTGTTCAAACTGTTGCAGGTAATCCTGATTCCCTTCCGTTGAACTACGAAGTGTTATTTGTACGTGTTTTTCAGCTTTACTATTCTGATATTTCACAGCTTTTTCTATAATGATGTATGATTGTTGTGATATGAGCCTCAGGATAAGTTTTTGATAATCAACCTCTTTAGCCAAGGACTCATTTTTGGTATTATTGAACTCAGCCAGCGAAATGGCTTTCTGATCATAAAGTTCTTTATCGTTTTCGTACTTTTGTTTTGCAATTTCATACGCGGCACGAGCCTTTTTAAGATCAAGGGCGATGCTTGCCTGGTCTTCCTGTGAATGTCCGGGTATGATTAAACTCAATAGAAGGGTAAATGCTATGATTATTTTCATGGTATAGTTTTTTAACACTAATTACTAATTAACTTAAGTTGCTATCTATAAAAACTTTTCATTTATGGTGAAAACGAATATAAAGAGGATCACTTTCATCAAAAATCCATCAACTGTTACTGCATGAATGCGCTTCGGCAACATACTGGATATCTGACTGAATGTAGTCTCGATTCTTTTCCTGGAATCAGAGATCAAAAAGTTCTGCCACGGTTCATGAGGCAGCTTGGTGTTACTTTTTCTGGCAATCATCAAATTTATATCTGCTGCCTCGCTGCATACTTGTTCATTGTAGTAATCCGTATACGCACTATCGCCATATACAGTGCTATCTTCTGGCAGATTAAAGAACATGTTTTTCATTCCATCAATGTCGTGATAGCACCCAGGAAGCATCGCAAATTCAACTGGTATTCCATCCACTGTTGTAATTACCTGAACGGTGAACCCATAGAAGTATTTTCTCATAGAAGGTTTATAACCCCGGTATTGCTTCCCCTTAATAAGTTTGGATCTGCAGATACGAATGTTTTCACAGGTAGCTACCGGGAAACTGTCAATAATATATTCAGACGATATGTTTAATCTTTTGATTATGTCAGCAGTGTTCAAAAACAGGTCGATAATTAACTCGAAGATTGAGTGTATTCGTCTGTTAAAGCGGCTTTTGCTGAGCATTCCGGGAAGAAGATTGGTACACTTTACAAAATTGATGGCATGATCGATATTCCCATGAAAATATTTTGCAGCAATCAGAGCCACTGCAATCAACTCGGAATCAGAAGAATTACGGTTAACCGGTTCTTTATGACCAATTTCTATCATGATATCATCAATAAAAACGTAAATTGCAATAAATTTTTCTATCATATCCTTCAGGTTATATGGTTTGGCGACTTAAACCTGGAGGATTTTTTTCGTTATAACTAATTTATATACACTTGATTATCAACATATTAACATTATTTATCAACATATTTAATTGATTTACAATACTTTAAAATATCTTACAACAAACAATAACTAGCAACTTGAGTTAATTACCCTTTAACTCACTATCCACCACATAACTTTTATTGTTTTCAAAATCCCACATCGTTTTTCGTTTTAAATTGTTTATTGAAAGCTGGTAACCGATAAATGCATTAAGATAATCCAGCTGAATGGTTGCAAGTATTTCCTGTTCTCTTGTGAGATCCTGGTTAGAAATATCTCCATTTTCAAAACGGATCTGGTTTATCTTGTAAGTTTGCCGGGCCAGGTCAAGATTTTTCTGGTGAATATTAAGCTGTTCAGACGATTCAGTTACTGAACGTATGATTTCGCGCACTTCTCTGCGTATCGTTACTTCCTGATCTTCTTTATATAATTCTTTTGATTGGAGATTCAGCTTCGCCTGCTTTACTTTTGAAGAGCCCCTTCCCCAATCGTAAATGGGCACCGAAAGCGTTAGAGCAATACCCCTGTTGGGCGGCCGGTCCTGAATATTATCCAAAGACGACCGGAACAATTGAGAAGTCGTCCCTTCTCCAAGTGTGCTTATACCTGTTAAGTCGTAATATGCTGAGATATTCCCCTGAAATTCCCTTAAACGTTTGGCTCTGTCAACCTCAATTTTCAAAAGGTTAATGTCCATTTCAGTCTCCTTGATTTCGAGTCTGTTCTTCAGGGCTTCATCAGTGGCTCTTTGTACATCGATCAGAACAGGCATATACTCAAGGTTTGTTACAATCCCTATTTTCTGGTCAAGATCAAGACCGATAAGTTGCTTAAACCGGTCTTCCTCGTTTTGCATTTCGTTAATGGCTTTCAGATAAGCAGCTTTATTCTGTGCTACCGAAACTTCAGCGCTCATCACATCGCCCTGGGCTATGCGTCCGCCTTCCAGTTTTAACCTGGCAATACGGAATGATTCTTCTGAATTTGTTAGTTTCTCCAGGGCAATCTCCACTTGTTTCTTATTGTGATATAAAGCGTAAAATTCTGCAGTAACATCATATACGATGTCCATTTGAGCGCGGGTATAGTAATGTTCCGACTTCTGATATCTGTATTCGGCTTCATAAAGGTTTTCCCGTAATTTATTTTTAGTGAATATCGGCTGGGTAAAATTTAACGTAAATTGACTGTTAAACAGGTCGTTTTTCAGAGTACTGTTATTACTTGCAAGAACAGTAGAATAGTTCTGGCGAAACGGGTTTGTGGATAAATATAAATTTCCGCCGGTAGGTAAAACATATGTGAATCTTAAGTCGCCACCAACCTGAAGAGATCCGGTAGAATTATAAACCGGCAATCCATCTGCCTGTTGTATTTCTGTCACTGTCTCCAGCCAGGATGGCGCAAATAAGTTAAGGTCGAGCCTTGGTTTAAACATTGCCTTATAATAGCTGAAATAATATTGCATAGCCTGCTTATCTATCTCAAATGACCGGGAAGAATAACTTTCGCCAAGAGCAATTTCAATAGCGCTGGAGCAGGTAAGAAAGAGAGTGTCTTGTGAATTTACCGCTCCCGGTAACATTATTAGTACTAAAATCAGGATCTTCAACCCTTTCACTTCTGGTTTTTTAAATGGAAGCTCGTTAAACAAAGCTTCTTTTTACAATACTTATGCCAAAAGATTTAAAACGTTTATAATCATATCATAAGATTGATATAAACAGATTGCATGCTTCTATTAAATGGGTAATTGAAACAGATATTGAGTAATTCTTTACCCAAAATTAATTCAGGTTATTTTGGAAAGAAGAATTCATTTTCTTACATTTAGATTTCACTAACATCTTGTAATGTTTTTTAAGCAAGGCAATAAGGACCCGAACCAGAATTTCAAAAGGTTTTTGTCAGAAATGAATGAATCATTTTCGATAATTACCGACCTGGAACAGCTTAAGGATAATTTTTCATCGAGATTAAAGGAACTGCTTGAAACCGATCAAATATTTATTTTACTGCTGAATCCTGATTTAAACAGGTATTTACCAGTCGAAAATATTATTACAAATTCACAACCCAAAGACATATTATATTTCAGTACTTCAGACAAATTAATTTTCTGGCTCTCGGTAAACAAGACTTTTCTTGAGATAAATCAAAATCCACAGATATTTAATTTTTTTTCAAGACGCGAACAGGAATTGCTGAAACAGAGGAATATTTCCCTGATCTATCCATTTGTTGTAATGAACCAGGTGCGGGGAATGGTATGTATCTGCAGTAAAAAAAACAATGTCGCTTTCGATAATAATGAATTGCAGTACTTAAAAATATTCCTTGATCAGGCTGGTTTTGCCTTCGAAAATGCATTGCTTTATCAGGTACAGAAAGAACGAACCAGAAAAATGTACAGGGCTGACCGCTTGGCAACCCTGGGGGAACTTGCAGCCGGAGCTGCCCACGAAATACGTAATCCTCTTACTTCAATACGTTGTTCAATCCAGTTTTTAAGAAAAAAATTAAACGATCCGATGGATACAGAGATGGCTGATGATCTTATTTCTGAAGTAGACCGTATCAATGTTATTATTGAAGGGATGCTGTCATTCGCCAAACCGCAACCATTGAAGAAAGAAAATACACAATTAAAAACAATTCTTTTGCAAACTATTCAGCTTGTCTCAAATACAGCCCGCAATGAAGGAATAGAAATATGTCTTGATTATCAGGCGGACCAGGACGATATTTTTGCAGATCCGTCTCAGTTAAAACAAGTATTTCTGAATATAATTATGAATTCTATTCAGGCTATTGAAAACGAGCCGGGGAAAATTTATATAAACGTTACTTTCTCCGATAGACAGAACAAGTATACTCCTGAGTATCTGATAGAAGTCATTGATAACGGGGAAGGGATATCAAATGAGAACATCGACAAGATTTTTGATCCTTTTTATACTACTAAAAAAGAAGGAACAGGTCTTGGCCTGTCTATTTCATACAGGATCATAAACCAGCACGGCGGAGATATTGAATTTTTCAGCGAACCTGGAATAGGAACCAAAGTGAAAATTCGTATTCCCTTAAAATAAATTATCAAGCAAGGCAATAGTTCACGAAACCATCAGATGTTTATGAAAAAGCCGCAGATTTTAATTGTCGATGATGAAGAAAAAATCAGGAAGGTACTTTCCCGTATGCTTGAAGACGAAAACTATGGTGTAAAATCAGTTGAAAACGGACAAAAAGCAATAGCAATTCTAAATTCCTATAAGCCCGATGTCATAATAATGGATCAAAACATGCCCGGAATTAACGGAATTGAGGCACTTGTAACAATAAAAGAGAAAAATCCAAACCTGACAGTTATTATTATTACCGCCCACGGGGAGGTATCACTTGCCGTGGATGCAATTAAGAAAGGCGCTTATGATTATCTCGAAAAGCCTTTTGATAATGATAAACTCCTTTTATTAATAAAACGGGCAATGGACCATCAACGGCTAACAGTTGAAATATCGGACCTTAAACGAAAGCTGACAGAACAGAAATCGTTCGAATCGATTATTGGTACGAATGAAAAAATGAAAAAGGTAATTGAACAAGCCAAATGTGTAGCCGATACAGATACTACTGTACTTATTCAAGGGGAAAGCGGCGTGGGGAAAGAAATAATTGCAAACGCCATACATCAGACAAGCCGGCGAAAAGACGGTCCATTTATTACTGTTAACTGTGGAGCGATTCCATTTAGTCTTATTGAGAGCGAATTGTTCGGACATGAAAAGGGGGCTTTCACGGATGCTAAAGAAACAAAGCCTGGAAAATTTGAACAGGCAGATGGAGGTACTTTGTTTCTCGACGAACTGGGAGAATTGCCTCTCGATGCACAGGTAAAATTATTACGGGTTCTGGAGGATAAAAAAATTACAAAAGTAGGAGGAATAAAACCAATTCCGGTAAATGTTAGGATTCTGTCGGCAACAAATAATAACCTGGAGGAGAGGGTTCAAAAGGGTAGTTTTCGTCTGGATCTTTATTATCGCTTAAATATCTTTCCGATTCAAATACCTCCTTTGCGCGATAGAAAGGATGATATACCTCTTTTTATTGAGTATTTCATAAATGTGTTCAACTGTGAATTAGGTCTTCATATTAAAAACATGAGCAAAGAGGCTGTTGACCGGTTGCTGAACTACAATTGGCCCGGAAATATAAGGGATTTACAGAATGCTATACAAAGCGCAATGATCCTTTGCAGGGAGGGAACAATTACTCGTGAACATTTACCGATGAGAATTAAAGGTTATCCTGTTATAGACGGTACCAAACAAGTATTTAATTCCGGCTTGGATGAAAGCCTGAAGTCGATTAATTCGAAACTGGAAAAGGAACTTATTATCGAAGCTCTGAATAAGTGTAATTATAATCGCACAGAGACTGCTAATTTATTGAAAATAAGCAGAAAAACTTTATTTAATAAAATGAAACAGTATAATTTATGACAGCTTTCATGTAAGCCGGTTATTAAACTCACCCTTCCCTGGCTTCCTGCACGGACCTCAGTTTCGAATTTGAATATGCTGGAAATCAGGTTTTGAAAAGGGGATAAATATAAATCATTCTAAAATATTCCGATCAAAAAAGTAGCAGTTAAGGTTCAGTTCAGCTTAATATCATTTTTTGTTTTAATTTATTGATATTCTGTGCAATAAATGGCATGAAAATTGATTACCTAAAATCGATTGTTAATAAAATACCAATTGTGTTAATATTTATGGTAGTCGAATGATACAATGTATTTATAGTTTATTTATTTTCGTTCCAATTATATATAAAAGAGTTATTAATTTAAAAACAATTAAAATTAAAAGACAAAGGTGAAATTGCTCATCTGCAATCATGAACGCTAACAATAATGAGGCTACGACCCTCCGTGGAGAGAGTCGCCTCGTGGGTTGCTCTTCTGATGAAGAGCCTGGCGCGAAGACCACGATTTTTTCGCAAAACGAAATCCCAAACAAGTTAGTTAGCAACCGAAGTTCGGACTTCTTTCACCGCTACTTCCCCCTAACAACTATCGATTCCTGGAATGATTGGAAATGGCAGCTCAGAAATGCTTTCACCAGCATTGATGATCTAAAGAAAATTATGAAACTATCCGACAAGGAAGTTATGGCCATTAATAATCTTAAAGGCCGTTTACCGCTACGGATAACTCCTTATTTCGCATCTCTGATCTACAATTCTAAATTTTCAGATCCATTGCGGCGTAATGTCATTCCTGTTGTTGAAGAGTTATTGCAACATTCAACAGAGCAATCCGATCCGCTTCATGAGAAATCATTTTCACCCGTAAAAGGAATTGTACATCGTTATCCCGACAGAGTATTGTTTACAGTAACTCAGGTCTGCTCTAATTACTGCAGGTATTGTACACGATCTCACTCAGTAGGTAAGCTCGATAAACTGGGAAAACAGGATTTCGAAAAAGCGTTCAGTTATATTGCATCACATAAGGAGGTGCGGGATGTGCTTATCAGCGGAGGTGATCCGCTGACAGTAAGCGATGAACTGCTCGACTACATCCTTTCAAATATCCGAAAGATTGAGCATGTTGAAATTATCAGGATCGGAACAAGGATCCCTGTGGTTCTTCCCCAAAGGATCACCGATAATCTGATATCAATCCTGAGAAAATATCATCCTCTCTTCATTAGTCTTCACTTCTCACATCCGGGTGAAATTACAGTTGAATGTGCAAAAGCATGTATCAAGCTCGCCGATGGAGGTTTTCCTCTCGGAAGCCAGACAGTTCTGCTTAAAGGCATCAATGATAATGTACCTGTCATGAAGGAACTTATGCACAGATTACTGAAGATAAGAGTAAGACCTTATTACCTGTATCAGTGTGACCTGATTCCGGGATCAGGACATTTCAGAACAACTGTCAGGAAAGGTCTTGAAATAATAAAAGGACTGAGAGGCTTTACAAGTGGTTATGCCATTCCAACATTTGTCGTTGACGCTCCTGGAGGCGGAGGTAAAATTCCTTTGCTTCCGAATTATGTTGTAGAACATAATGACGAAAAAATTGTGATGCGTAATTACAAGGGGGTGTTGTGCGAGTATCCTGAAAAATAATACCTGAGGAATGAAAATCGGGTTGACCTATGATTTACGGTCATGGTATCTTGACCGGGGGTATTCTATGGATGAAACTGTCGAATTTGATAAGCAGGAAACTGTTGATGCGCTTTCGGATTCTCTGAAATTTATGGGACATGAGACTGAATTGATAGGAAATGCATTTCAGCTTATAGAGGCGTTGGCAGAAGGCAGGAAGTGGGATATGGTTTTCAATATTGCAGAAGGATTATTTGGCGACGGGAGGGAATCTGTTGTCCCGGCAATCCTAGATCAGTACAGGATACCTTATGTATTCAGCGGTCCGGTCATTATGGGACTTTCTCTGAATAAACATCTTGCCAAACTTGTTGTAGCAGCAGCAGGTGTTCCTGTCAGTCCCGGATTCCTGGTAACGGATAAAAGAGACTTAGAGAACCTTAAACTTGAATATCCCCTTTTTGTCAAACCGGTATCCGAAGGAACCGGTAAAGGAATTACTGACAAAAGCCTGGTTAATTCCTTTTCAGAACTTAAACCAATGGTAGAATGGATACTCAGGGAATTTAACCAGCCTGCACTTGTAGAAGAGTATCTTCCGGGAAGAGAATTTACTATTGGTATTGTAGGACATGGAGATCAGACAGTTGCAATTGGAGGTATGGAAGTAATTACTACAGATAATCTCCCCTATTCTGTCCATGTAAAAGAGAATTACCATGATTATTGCAGGTACATTCCTCTTTCGGAAGATATAGAAGAAGAATGTAAAGCTGTGGCAGTCAAAGCATGGAGAGCGCTGAATGCTGTTGATGGTGGCAGGGTCGATGTTAAGGCAGACAGAAACGGCAGAATATGTTTCATTGAAGCCAATCCGCTTGCCGGACTGAATCCCGTTCATTCCGACCTGCCAATTCTGGCCAGGATGTACAATATTGATTATCAGAAATTACTGGAGATGATTATGTCATCGGCAATAAAAAGAATAAAGGGGAATTAAACCGGAGTATTTCAACCGATTTTAAATTTTATGAGTAGATGTTGTATTATTTATAATGAACCTTTGCCCGGAGCTCTCGAAGATGAGCTTGATGTAATTGATCAGGTGGATCATGTCGAAAAAGGTTTACGGGAACTTGGCATTGATGCATACCGTAAGGGAATAACAGATAAGTTCATGGACGAAGTGAATGCCCTTGTTCTGGAAAAACCTGATTTCGTTTACAATCTTGTTGAGTCGATAAACAATAAGGGGGAACTGAACTATTTTGTGCCTGCCCTGCTGAATCTTAATTCGATTCCATATACGGGCAATTCGCATGAAGCAATATTTATGACAACCAGTAAGGTTCTGTCAGGCAGGATGATGAAAATGGCAGGTATACCAAATCCGGAATGCTATCTTCCTTCGCAGATGAATCTTCTCAAACCTGGTAAGAAGTACATACTGAAACCAATATGGGAAGATGGATCACTCGGAATCACTGCCGATTCTGTTTTTGTCTGTAAACCAGGGTATGAAGAAAAGTTGAAAGGATTAAGTGACTCTCACTGGTTCATTGAGGAGTTTATTGATGGCCGCGAATTCAACATGAGTGTGTTTTCGGGCAGCAACGGACCGGAAGTATTGCCTGTGGCAGAGATTGTATTTGTCGGATATGATGAAACAAGACCTAAAATCATTGATTACAAGGCCAAGTGGGAAATGGATACTTTTGAATATGATAATACTGTACGGGACTTTCCGGGAGAAAAGCTTGACAGTGATATCATGAATAAGCTAAGAAAGGTTACACTTGATTGCTGGCATCTATTCGGACTCAAGGGTTATGCCCGGGTTGATGCCCGGGTTGACGGAAACAATAACGTTTTTGTCATTGAAATAAACGCCAATCCATGCATTCAGCCAAATGGCGGATTTATGGCTGCAACCCGCACCGGTGGTTATAATTTTCCGGAAGTGTTGCAGAGAATCATTGACGATTTAAACAAATAGATCAATGCAGACAATATTAAAAGGTATCATTGCCGAAGACCGAAATGCGATTGAGGAGATACTCAGATCAACAGATTTTTTTTATGAATTTGAGATACAGACCGCCCTTGAACTTGCCGATGCTACAATTTCAATGGGAGAAGAAAAAAGCGGCTACCGGTGGATGAAGATTATCGACGATGATGGATTGATTGCTTTTGCCAATTATGGCAAGAATGACTTTTCAACTCACTCCTGGGAGCTATACTGGATAGCTGTTCATCAGAATTCACGCAATAAAAAACTTGGTTCTGTAATATTGAAGGTTATTGAAGAAGATATACGGAAAGCCGGAGGGAAAATACTTTGGATAGAAACATCAGGACGGCCTCATTATGCTTCAACAGAGGCTTTTTATAAACGGAACGGATATGATCTTCATGCAAGCCTTAAGGATTTCTATGCAGACGGCGATCCTAAGCAGATATACTCAAAGGTTTTATAGGATTTTGCTATATTTGCCGGCCTTAAATCAGGAATATTTATGAAAGGTCTGAATACCATACTCCTGCTTATTATGTCAAATGCATTTATGACTATGGCCTGGTATGGGCATCTCAAGATGAAGTCGATGAGCAGGTTCGAGAATATGAGTCTGCTGGCCGTAATACTGTTTAGCTGGGGTATAGCATTTTTTGAATACCTGTTGCAGGTACCCGCAAACAGAATTGGCTACTCCGGAACCGGAGGTCCATATTCTCTTATTGAACTGAAAGTAATCCAGGAAGTTATATCAATAAGTGTGTTTACATTGTTCACTCTTGTGGTTTTCAAAAATGAACATTTTAGGATAAATCATCTTATAGGTTTTGTATTTCTGGTACTTGCAGTCTATTTCATCTTTAAGAAATAACTCACTCAAGGATGAATGTAACTATTGAATCATCATGGAAGTCTGTACTTAAGGATGAATTCGAAAAAGAGTATTTCGTTAAGCTTACAGGTTTCATTAGGGAAGAATACAGGACAACTACTGTATATCCGCCTGCAGGGTTGATATTCAATGCCTTCAACCTGTGCCCGTTCTCCAGCGTAAAAACTGTTATTATCGGACAGGATCCTTATCATGGCCCGGGACAGGCTCACGGATTATGTTTTTCGGTAAGGGATGGCATCGATTTTCCTCCAAGCCTTATTAATATTTTCAAAGAGATTGAACAGGATATCGGAATTACCTCTCCTGCATCAGGTGATCTTGAAAGATGGGCGCGACAGGGTGTTTTGTTGCTGAATGCAACACTTACAGTAAGAGCACATCTGGCTGGCTCACATCAGAAAAAAGGATGGGAGCATTTTACCGATGCAGTCATATCACGGATAAATAGCGAGAAAGAAAATATAGTATTTCTTCTGTGGGGTGCGTATGCACAGAAGAAAGGAGAAGCTATTGACAGGAACAGGCATCTTGTACTGGAATCAGTCCATCCCTCACCTCTTTCGGCATACCGGGGATTCTTCGGTAACGGTCATTTCAGCAAATGCAACAAATACCTTACCGAAAAAGGTATCCAACCAATCGACTGGAAATGATTTTGTTTCAGAGCTGTTCAAGAGCTTCTGATATTGTTTTCTCAATAGCTGTATAATCTTCAAATCCGACTGATAATCTCCTGTTTTGTGCGAAAGACACCCAAAATTAAGATAGAAAGACAAACCCAATTTAAGAACTTCCCATTACTGACATAAATAAATTTACAAAGGATTCTTAAATAATCCTGTATGTGATAATTCCTTC
>Ga0209319_1000946_pt1 | contig 28225 bp, 25 predicted proteins | sample RifGroE2_FD_184000 | JGI IMG/M metagenome (GOLD analysis project Ga0209319, IMG submission 184000) | Groundwater microbial communities from Rifle, Colorado - Groundwater E2 (SPAdes) (version 2) | ecosystem: Environmental > Aquatic > Deep subsurface > Groundwater | place: Rifle, Colorado, United...
CTCTGAAATAGGTTATCTTCTTTAAATAGTGAGTTGCCGTTTCTAATCATTCTTCCGATTGGGAATGTTGGAAACGGATTAAAAAAAGACCCGTTTACGGCAGCAAGGGCATTATTCTGGTCCACAATCTTTTTTATGGAAGCTAGCTCTCCTACCTTGTTATTTGCAAGGGCAGGTTCAATGCATATTCCGGGTACTGTTAGATTTATTTTTAGAACGTGAATATTTATCGGACCACGATTAATTCTTTTTCTGATCCTGATATATTGGACCCCTTTTGTTAAAACAGTTTCCAATCGATCAATCGGACAAATATATGGAACGGGCTTTTTGCGATAAGAATTCTTTTTGTTAGAAGTCCTGTGTTTTTTGTTGTAACTGCTTTGCTTGTTTTTATTGATTTGTTTATGAGGAACTGCATAAAGTTGAGATGGCAGGAAAATACTTATTAGAATTAACGTGTAGATTAATCTTTTCATTTATGGTTCGTCAGGGTTTTAGGGATATTTCCAGTAACTTATTTAGTATAGCAAAGATAATGGCTTTCTTCAAACGGTCCTGGCATTTATATTAGATTTTTTTCCTTATTTAGGGGTCCAATCTTTTTTTTCTGAAGATATCATTGTATTATTAGACACAAGGAGACATGTATGGGGTTTGAGCAAGGCGAAGATGTTGCTAAATGTAAAGAAGTTTTGCGTTCCGGAGGCGTTATTGCCTTCCCGACTGATACTGTCTACGGGTTTGGCGCAGATATTTTTTGCCGGGATGCTATCGAACGGATTTATGCAATAAAAAACAGGGAACGTGATAAACCATTCCTGGTTAATATTGGTGATCAACGTGTTATTTATCCCTATCTGAAAAAGATAACGAGTATCGAAAAAGAATTAATGGATACTTTTTGGCCGGGGACATTGACCATCGTTTTGCAGGTTAATGAAAAAGTTCCTGATTATATTAGGCGAGGGCATGAAACGCTAGGAGTCCGTATTCCCAACGATCCATTGGCTCTCGCACTTCTTAGGGACTATCCTGATCCGATTATCTCAACCAGCGTTAATCACTCCGGAGAGCTTTCATCGTTGACCTCAGTCGAGGTTTATGATGAGTTTAAGTCTTCAATCGATTATTTGTTCGGAAATGATGTTACTTGCTCAGGTATCCTGTCTACGATTATCATTGTTGTTGATGATAAGATAAAAATACTTCGGTCTGGTGCCAGCGATGAGGCGCTCTACGATAAATTTGATACAAAAATTATAGTATAAAATGATGTAGATATAGGAGCCAACTATAGGAGATCATTTTTTTAAGAGGAGCAAACGGTTTGAGTTGGCATAGAAATTGATTAATGTCAGTCTATGGAGAAGATTATGATAAAATTATCTGATAAAAAAGGCCAGGCGGTTGCCGAATTTGTTCTGCTGTCCGGTGTCTTTTTGATGGTTACTATGGGAATGATTGACTATGGTATGTACTTGTTTACGAAGTATAATTTTGAGAATGCAGTGAGAAACGGAGCCAGAACCGCCGTTAAGATGAGGAACTGGAGTGCAAATCAGGTGGAGAATACTCAAAAGATTAAGGATTCAATCGTATACGATTGCAATCGATTGCCTACGACCTGGAAATCGGGGTTGGCTAATAATGTGATCGTTATTTTTTCGCCGGATGTTAATAATATCAATTATATACAAGTAAAAATCGATAATTATAAATATACCTCGATTACTGGGTTTGTCGATCTCTGCATCCCATCAACCCTTAATGCCCAGGCTTCTATGCGTTATACCTACTAGAACCGGATTAATAATTAGTTGTTTGTTTTTTCAGCCTGGTTAAGTCCACTAATTCCCTGCTTTTTTTCATTCACGGATGGTAAATGTAGAATACCTAATTAAATTTTTAGTATAATATAATAAGTCATTGCAAAAAACGACAGATGGGTTTGCTGAGTGTTGTATTATTCAACTAATGCTAGTAGGTCAAGCAGGATAATGTAGAAGTTTGCAACAACAGTACCTAAACATCGGGGTAAATGTTCCTGTGATTTGTTACAAATTGATCTCTATGTTCGTGCTCAATGGCTAAAAGCCTACTGTAGGCAGCTTTCGAGAAAAAAATATTGAAAGTATTATTGTTGGCATAAAAAATGCGTGGTTAGCGATATGAAATTATTTTATGGCAAGGGTTCTGATATATCACAGAAAAAACAAAGAGGGCAAGGGATAGTAGAAGTAGCTCTAGTTTTGCCGGTTTTTTGCTTGTTATTGTTTGGGTGTATCGAATGGGGAATCTATTTTTTTGCTAAATTAACTCTTGATAGCGCAGCATTTTCAGCGTGCCGGAAAGCCTCTACGTTCACTGACTGGCCATCGAATCAGAGTGATCGAGAACAAGAGGTTATTGCTGAGTTCAATGGGATTGCCAAATTTATACCTACGACAGCAGTGAATTATACGGGAAAGATACAGGTTGTGCCTGATCCCGATTATAATAATATCCAGTATATAACTGTAAGATTTGATCAGGGACAGGCACTAACTTATAACAGTATTACTGGATTTGGCGGAGTTTATAATCTGCCTAAAACTATATATACGGAAGCGAGGGTTTGTTATGAAGGTTATTAATGTGTTTAAAAAAGAACAAGGTCAGATTTTTATTTTATTCGCAGTTGCATTAGTGGCACTGATTGGAGTTACCGGATTAGTAGTTGATGCAGGATATCAGAGAATTAGCCAGCAGAAGATGAAAATGGCTAGTGATTCCGCTTCATTAGCCGGGGCCCTGGAATTGCCAAATACTACAAGGGCCAGGGAAAAAGCATTGGAATTCTGTGCAATAAATGGCTTTTCTGATGGGCAGAATGGGGTAAACATCACTACACAAGTTGATCCCTATGGCAATAATCCAAATTGGTATAAGGTATCAATTACGAAGCCTACCAGTTTTATGTTCGGTGGTATGTTCGGACTTACGAATAAAAACCTTGCGACATTCTCTACAGCCGAATATAAGACCTATGCTCCACTTGATATAACCGGCAGCGGGACCTATGGCGGATCGGTTAATCAGATGAACTTTGTGCTCCAGGTAAAAGGGTGTGACTCCGGGCATTCTCAAGGAGATCCGATATCGGTTAAGAAATTAGATAATAACAATGCTAATGCCGAATATGATCCGAATGGCTATAACTTCAAGCTTTATGTTCCTAGCAATTATGAAGCGTTAAATAGTACTTCGCAAGTATTAGTAGAGGTATATGATCCCGATTGTTACAAAACACACAACTCGGTCGTAGATGATGGGAATGAGGATATAAGTACTGTATACACTCTCTATAAGCCGGATAGTACTCCGAATGACTATAGTGACGATGTAGTTATCGGTACTGGTACCGTAGCAAAGAATTCTTCACTTTCTGAGAAATGGATTCAATTGACTAATTCGAATAGTACCAGTTTCTTAGGCAAATTTCAGTTTAATATCAATGATGCTAATTATGGTGGCGGCAATTATCGGATAAATGTTCATTCTGTCAGTACCGGTGGTTATGGTTCGAACGGTTTCAGCCTTCGGGCAGGGCCTCCAAGGACGAGAACAAACATTGGTGGCAAATGTAATATTAATCCTAATAATAATTCGCAAAGTGAGTTTTATTTGACGAAGCCTGATGGCAGCCAGATTACGCGTGATACCCTTCAAGAGTATACTGGTCCGGCAAAGTGGATACACCTGAAGCCAAAAGGGAACGGGAACCAGAATAGTTTTACCCTCAATGGGCAGAGTTTCTCGCTGGAGAATAAAGAAACCTATGATTTTATATCTTCTGACATGAATGTTCACCTGTATAACGATGGTGGCGGGATGGGACATTGGTGGATTGATGTTGATGCTACCTATGCGCAAGTCTCCAGTTCAGCGACTGTTACGATACCGTTTAATCCTAACAATGGCACGGATATCTTTGCAATTGGCAAGTTGCCGGTACGTTTATATAAAACAGGAAATGTTGATATTGCTCTTGGATATATCCCTGCTTCGACGGCAGGCAAGAAGATCTATATCAAGAAGTTTGATACCGATATCGGGAGTACCTCGCTTACTTATACGTGCGATACCCTTGGGCAGCAATACGCAGGAGTGCTTGCGGGGAACGATATGTATAAAACTGATGAAATCACTGTCCCACAGAATTATACCGGTGGTACCTGGTATGCTCATTATAATGCCGGATCCAATGATGTCTCGACGTGGTGGATGTGGTACCAGGGAACAACTCAGGGAGAAGCAGGGTTTGTTGGTCTTGTAGAGTAGGTTCTATTCAAAAATAGCTAGTGTATCCCGGGTAAGGCGTACTTTTCAGTACGCCTTACATTGTATGTCGGACATAATTTATAGTAGGATTAATTATATGCTAAAAAAATTACTATTGTTAATTATATTATTTTTCAGCTTTTCTTCTATTTCATTCGCGGTGATAAAGAATGATACTGCACTTGCTTCTTCCAATGTAATCTTGATTGGGGAGCGGCTTGGAGATACATTGGGGTATAACGTAAGAATCATTGGGGATATTAATGGCGACGGTGTCGCAGATATGGTAGTTGGTTCGCCGATGTACAATAATAGTGGAGCGGCTTCAGCAGGAAAGATTTATATTGTTCCGGGAGATCAAAGCTGGAATACTGCCACGTCAATCAATGCCTTAATATTAGGATGTGCGATTGCAAGTTATTATGGTGAAACTGCTGGAGATAGGCTCGGGAGCGAGATTAGTCCGGCCGGGGATGTAAACGGTGACGGATATTCCGATTTTTTTGTTGCTGCAGAAGAGAATGGTTCTTCAGGAGTGAGAGCAGGGAAAGTGTATTTGATTTTTGGAAAGCCTGGCGGGTGGAGTCAGGATCAATCAATTGCCAGCGCAGATGTGGAGTTTTTGGGAGAGAGAGCTGGAGACATCGCGGGAAGGTCTGTTGCCGGACTTGGAGATTTTAATGGTGACGGTCTAGCAGATTTTGCTGTAGGGGCAACGAAAGCCGGGTCAGGGGGAAAAGTCTATGTTTTCTTTGGTAAAACGGGTGTTTGGCAGCACAGCTATTCGCTAAGCGAATTCCCTCTTTCGTTTGTGAGCGAACAGAGTAATACCTGGTTTGGCAACTCGGTTGCAGGTGTCGGTGATGTTAATGGGGATAATTTCGATGATTTACTTGTATCTGAGTATCTTTATCCACTTGGTGCAGGCAATTTTTCCGAAACTGGAAAAGTATCATTGATTTTTGGGAAGGCATCTGGCTGGACCGCGAATATGCCGGTATCTGAGAATGTTGCGGCTTCCTATATCGGTGAGGCCAAAAATAACCATCTCGGAAAAGTTATTGCCCCGTGCGGAGATATTAATGGGGATGGCTTCAACGACATGATTATGGCTGCCCCGGATTATAATAGTTTTCAAGGCAAAGTTTATCTTGTGCTAGGAAAATCCAGTGGCTGGGAGAGAAATAAGCCGATTTCTCAAATAGCTAATGCATCGTGGGTCGGGGAATCCGGGGGAGATAGTGCTGGAACGGCACTGTCAGGCGTGGGAGATTTGAATGGAGATGGAACAAGCGAAATACTCATCGGAGCTCCACGGTATACTTCTAACATTATGAATGGGAAAGTATACATTATCATGGGGAACAAAGCATTTAATCTAAGAAATAATATCCATTTGTCTGAAGCTGACGGATCTTTTCTTGGAGATCAGACTATGGATGAAGGCGGTTTCTCAATTTCCGGCGGAGGGGACGTTGATGGGGACGGGTTTGATGATTTACTTGTCGGGGCTATTAGGGCCGGTGCGAATCACGAGGGCGGGGTATATGCAAACTTTCTGTATACGAATGAACCTCCGAAGTTCGTTGACTCTGTGGCTGCTTATGTTAGCGACAACTACTCAAGTCCTATAATCACCTCGATAAATGTGAACGATACGGTATACATAAAGATGGTTGGCGTTGACGGAGATCCCTGGGTAACTAATAATGCTACTGTTAAAGTTTTTTCAGGATCGGACCCGAATGGTATCTATCTGGAACTTTTTGAGCCAAGCCAGGATTCCGGTGTCTACTTCGGCATGCTGCGAACTTCATCGAGAAGCAGTTCCTTACAAGGGAGACGAATTCATGTAAGCGGTGGTGATGTGATAACAGTTATATCATTAGTTCCATCGACGAATACAACCTATCCATCGATAAACGTCTCTTTTTTGAATTCTCCGCCTGTCGTGACTACCGTATCAGCTTTTCAAGCCGGTTCACATGTACAAGTTAACTATGTGATTAAAGACACTAACGAAGACGATGTCTGTTTTAACAGTCATCCAAGTCAGGTTCAGTATTCTCTTGCTCCTGGCGGACCGTGGAATGACGCTCAGATGACGGGGAAGGTAGATTATGTCTATACCGATGCAGTCAGTGTCACTCATGATGAGATCTTTGAGCCGCTTTATTGGGAGCCCGGGCAAGTAAGTGCTCAGTACTATATACGAATTAAACCAAAGGATATGATTGAATTTGCCGAGAAGTATATTACAAGTGATCCGGTGTCGATCGATACCATACCTCCATCAGCTCCAGCGTTTTTGTTGCCATCTTTGGTTTCGTGCAACATCATTACAATAAATGCCCTTTTATCATCAGATGCCAGTTCAATAAATTACGTTTTTTTAGGCCTATCGATTACCTCTCTGGATTTTGTTTCGGGAACCACGTTGACTGCAACATTGAATTTGCAAGAAGGTATCAACATAATCTCGATTGCTGCATTAGATGACAAATCAAATCGGTCAGTTACTACTTCTGCAACGATTCTGCTTGATACCGTGCCTCCCCTTACTCCAACTCCTGCATTTAACTCGGTCAGCACCTCTTTGAACTGGGTTGTCGTTACCGGAAGCTGTGCATTCGATGATCATAATGTAGGGTTTTATACTGAATCGAGTATGAATGTACAGTTTGCCTGCTATCCAACAAGTAACTTGTGGATTGCAACGATGAATGCTATAGCCACAGGATTAAGTGCTATTTCCTTTTTTACGACGGATGTGGCTGGGAATAGGAGCGCAACTGCAACAGTGTCTATCTTTGTTGATAATATTCCGCCAGCTGCCGCAGTGTTGTCCGCGATTGCTACTCTGAACGCTTCAACGATTTTGCTTGCCGGAAATGCCAATGAACCGGACCTTCTTGTTGAGGTCTACGTGCAGGATCAACTGATAGCCACGACGCAGACAACGGTATCTTGCAATTTTAGTTTTAGCCTTTTGCCGGTGTCTCCTACCAGAAATCAGGTTTGTGTAATTTTGGAAGATAAAGCCGGTAACCGAAGTAGTACGTCAAATATTTTAAATCTTATTTTTGAAGAGAGAAGCTTAGCCTACGTTGCCGGTGCGATAACCGTTACCGTGGATGTTCCGATTAGTGCGTTGCCGGTTGAAGATTCGCTGGTCGTTTCTATGGTTTCTTCCTCTGTGTTGTTTTCACTCTATAACAAGCCACCCGGAGGGCAAGACTATGTCATTGGAATGGATATTTATCTGCAAAACAATCAACAGCTTGTTGCGCTCAATAAACCTATAACCGTTTCTATTGAGCTCAATGAACATATAAATACTCCGCATATGCACTTGTTATTCCGGGAATACAATTCCTGGCATGATAGCTATTATCAAATTATCTCAACTTCCAATTCGCAAATGGTATTTTTATTGACGAAACTCGGACGGTTCTCCATGGTGCAAACAGCCCTGGATACTGTTTCACCTAATATCGGGACCATGTACGTTAATGATATCTTGCTGGTAGATGATGATTATTCCGGTGATTTGCCAAAACTAACGGTTGTAGTTACTGATAATCGTGCACTCCAGTCATACACAATAGCAATCAAAAGTCGTGCCGATGATTCTACGAAGACCGCTACGTCTAATATATTTTTGTCTACAGTTACCTTGAATCTAATTGTGTATGCCCCTAGTAGTCCTTTGCCTGATGGACGCTATTATTTTGAACTCGATGTGAAAGATTCTGCGGGTAATTCTGCGCTCAAACGGAGTAAAAACTTTGTCGTAAAGGATAATGAGTTCGTTATGAACATTCTTTCTGCTCCGAATCCATGGGATCCGACTAAGGGTGATTTGGTATTCGGGTATAACATTTCTCGCCGGGCTGAATTGAAGCTGGTTATTTTTGATTTGGCCGGTAATATTGTGAAAGAGTGGAGTTACGGCCTTGGTGATCCACATGCTGAGGTCGGTTACCATGAGATTACCTGGGATGGATATAAAGCGCAGGATAAATACTTGAAAAACGGATTGTATCTGGGATATTTTATCGCAGAATCAGATAAAATAGTTAGAAAGCAAAAATTAAAAATTGCTATAATTAGATAATGGTTCCGTACAATGAACGAGCTGCAATTGCAATTGTAGCTGCTAGGAAAAATATTTTTTTGAAAGCTTACCTATGAAAAAGTTTTTTTCGCTTTTATGCTTAATTGTTTTGAGTGCAATGAGTCAGGCATATTCTGATGATATAGCACTATTTACCAACACTATTGGTGCGCATCCTGCTGCTCTTGGTGGTGCTTATACGGCGGAATATGCAAGTATTTATTCGCAGTTTTATAATCCGGCCTCCTCTGCTTTTGCTCCGAGGACAATGATCGGATCTACCTTGTTTACAATATATGAGGTAGATGTTAAAGAATTTTCGATAGTTTATCCAGCGCCGTGGGGTGTTCTTAGTGCCGCGATAGTTTATGGTGGGTTGGGGGGCATTCCTTATACAGAATTGCAAGATAATCGTCCTGCTATCACCGGAAAAAACTTTACTTATGGCGCAACCAAGGTTCTTCTAGGGTGGTCAAATATCGCTTCGAAATTTTCCACTTCGATACCCGATGGCGATAACTTGTCAGTAGGCATTCAGCTTGAGTACTTATCGGAAACGCTTGAAAAAGCAAACGGAAATGCCTTGCTTTGCAACCTTGGCGGCTTCTATGTAGTTAATGATAATTTGTTTGCCGGAGTAAGTCTGCGCAATCTTTTGGGGGCGCAAGAAAAATGGGGCAGCGGTGCTTCAGCCGTTGAAATGTTAGATTCATCTTTGCGTTTTGGTATAAAATATATTATAATTTCTGAATGTGCAGAGCTTAATGTTGATTATGCATTAATAGCGAAGGGGAGCCTTAGCGCCGGGATTTCTTATGCCTTAGTTCCCGGACTATTTATCATGGCCGGTATGAATGAAGGCAAATTAAACGGAGGTGTTCGGCTTGCCTGGAATGGCGCTTATTTTGATTATTCATATTCTGCAGCAAAACATGAACTGTTATCCAGTACCAGCAGATTTTCTTTGGGGTTCGAGTTCGGACGGTCTCCGTTGTTAAAGGAAAAAGAGAATCAGTTGTCGGAGGATACTATAATAAGCATGATAAGGACGTACGATACTATATCGGCGGCTGACAGGAAAATTGAACTCATTGATAAAGTGGCAAGAACGAAACATCCGAGAGTTAAATCATTTCTTCTGAGCCTTGTTAAAGATGAAAATATGCAGGTGCGAAAATCAATTATAACGGGTCTTGTGCTCTCATTCCCAACTGAGGCGGAAGTGACGTTGGTAGACTGTTTGTTTGATCAGGAAAAAGATCTGAAAATAATGGCGGCTTTTTATCTTGGAGAAGTCGGAAAAAGTAGCTCTTTGAAGGTATTGCATCAACTTTTGCCATTCGAGGGCGACATTGATGTTATGAAAGCTATAAATGATGCTATTTCAAAGCTGGAAGCTAAAATGTAAATTGATTTTTTGCTTTTGGTCTAGTAATATGATTTATATAGGTTAATAAGAAAATTTGGTCTGTAAACGTAGGGTGTTGGCACTTTTTTCTGTGACTTTTTTTGATTGTTTATCCTGAATATTGAGGAGTAAGTTTTAATGGAGAAAATCTCTACTGGTATTATTAAATTGGATGAACTGCTTGGTGGCGGTTATCCAAAAGGAAAGTCAATTCTTATCGCTGGAGAACCTGGAACGGGGAAGACGCTGCTTTCTCTTCAATATCTTATTGACGGCGCTAAACGAGGCGAAAAAGGTATCTATGTCTCAATTGATGAGAAACCTGAACATGTTATTCATGATGCTCAGGAAATGGGCTGGGACCTTAAGAAGTATCTCGATGACGGGACTATTCTCGTTATTGATATATCGAGTTATTTTGCTAAAGTGAGAATGGCGCATGATGACATGTTTGACTATCTTAAGATTATAGACGATTTGTCAGAACATGTTACAAAAATGCAAGCTAAAAGGCTTGTTCTTGATCCGATTGCTCCTATGATATTTACCGAGAGCAGTTTTCCGTTGATGTCTGAATATATCCGTAAACTTATTTTTACTATGGATGGCAATCCTCACTGTACAACTCTTATGACCTCACATATTCCTGTGGGCACTAATCAACTTGGGCGGTATGGAATAGAAGAGTTCTTATCGACCGGAGTAATTGTTCTTAAGTTATTGCGTGCGGTCGAAAGCCGAAATCAATATATTCGTTCAATATTTGTTAGGAAAATGAGAGGTATTCGCGTTGAACTCGTTGAATATTCGTATGAAATAGTGACCGAGCGAGGCTTAGTTATTCGCCAGCCTGTTTAATGATATTTCCGATAGCTATAACAGAACAAATTTTTCACTGATATCAAATTTAAGACCGGTAAAATTAAAACTTAAGAGGAATAAAATGGGTAAAGCAAAAATTTTAATAGCTGATGATGAACCTAATATATTAATGCTTATGGGGATTATGCTCGAAGATGCCGGATATGAGATTGTTCGAGCTCAGAATGGTGCTCAAGCTTATGAGAAGGCAATAGATGAAAAGCCTGACCTCGTTATAACTGACGTTATAATGCCGGAAAAAGATGGCTTTGAAGTATGTAGAAATATTCGTTCCCATAAAGATATAGGAAATACCCCAATTATTATTTTATCTGCAATGGGGGATGAGTATAATAAACTAACCGGATTTGAGGGCGGTGCCGATGATTATGTTACCAAACCCTTTAATACTGAAGAATTAAAAGCACGAATTCAGGCATTACTTATTCGCTACAAAGGTCGTTCATTTAATCATGACACTAAATATATTTCCCGGAATGAGAATGAAAATAGCTGTAGTTCTTCGGAAGTTTTTTTTGTCGACCTCATTCCATCAGGAATTCCACAGCTGGATGCTGCTCTTCGCGGAGGAATTCCCCGTGGTTCGAACATTCTGGTTATGGGGCCTATAGGAATCGGAAAATCAACTCTTTGCAGGAGTTTTATTAGTGCAGGTATTAAAGCTCAAGAGAAATGTATGTTTGTCACCATTGATGATGCCCCCGATCTTATTCGAAGAAAAATTTCCGAAATTCTGGGCAGGAATATTTCGTTTTATGAAAAAGAAGATATTATTCGTTTTGTTGATGCTTATTCCTGGTCAATCGGCGCAATTGTCGAGAATGAAAAATTTGCGGTTAACGGAATACTCGAACTTAATCAGCTTTCCGGGGTTATTTCTGATGCGGGAATGGACCTGGGGCAGACTATTCAGCAGAAACAAGGCGGTAGACGGATTATCGATTCTATCTCCAGCTTGCTGGTTAATTTTGAATTGTCGACGGTTCAACGGTTTCTTTCTCAAATTGCCCGTACTTCTATTGCTTTCGGTAGTGTTACTACTTTTTTTGTTTTGGAAGAAGGTACAGTCTCTGACCAGGTTTTGAACAACATCAAGTACATTATGGATGGGGTCATAGAGATAACCGAATTTGATAATAAAAGGAAGTTGCGTGTCGCTAATATGAAATGGATTAAATACAACAAAAGTTGGATTGATCTATAGCGCTAGCTGTATTAAGAAATATAAAATTGAAAAAAGTATTTGGGAATGATACTATGTTAGCTGGTTGAAAAAAATTATCATTACCAATTCTAAAAATTAAGGAGATTCGTATGAAAACACAAACACCAAAAGGTGTTCGTGATCTGCTGCCTGATGACGTCGATTCCAGAGGAGACGTGGTTAGTACACTAAGGAACATATTTAAAGCTAATGGATATCGTCGGATTATTACTCCGACATTTGAACTTAATAGCGTTTTGAAGCTCGGTATGGCATCCAGATTGCAAAAAATGTCTATTACATTTCCTGACCATAATGGCAATTTAATGGTATTACGTCCTGATATGACAACGCCTATTGCTCGAGTTGTTGGAACGAGGATGGGTCAACAGCCTAAGCCGATTAAACTTTTTTATTCAGCGAATGTTTATAGGCAACAAAAGCCGGAGGCCGGAAGAGAGCTGGAGTTTTATCAAGCAGGCGTGGAGCTGTTTGGGCAAAATGGTGTTGATGTTGATGCACAGATTATAGCTCTGGCCGTTGAATGTTTGAAAGCAGTAGGACTTAAGAATTTTCTTATAGATATAGGGCATATGGGACTCATTAATAACCTGCCGCCTAGCAAACTTGAGGCTTTTGAGAAGCAGGATTATGTTACGCTTGGAGATATCCCTTTGAGAGGTACTCATGAAGTAATTGAAAAGTTTCCATATTTTTGTGAATTATATGAAGAATTAAAGAAGCTGGGTGTGGAAGAGGAACATATTTGTTTTAACTTGGGGTTAGTAAAGGAAATCGGATATTACACCGGCGTTGTTTTTGATATTATTGATAAGGGTGTCGGTTATTTTATCGGGAGCGGTGGACGTTATGATAGTCTGGTTGGCTGTTATGGGGACGATTGCCCTGCAATTGGGTTTGCCTTCGGAGTAGAACGTTTGCTGCTTTCTTTGGAAGTAGAAAGAGAGAATAGATCCTAATGATAACAATTGCGATACCTAAAGGAAGTTTGTTTAAGCCGAGTGTTCAGGTCCTTGAGAAGATTGGTGTTAATTTTCAAAAAGATGATGCCAGTCGCAAATTGACTTATTTTGATAAGGATGGAAAATATAAATTTATCATTGTTAGGCCGATGGATGTCCCTGTTTATGTCGAGCATGGGGCTGCTGACTTAGGTATTGTCGGTAAAGATGTTTTAAATGAATCGGCTTGCAGCATAGCTGAATTGGTTGACCTGAAGTTCGGATACTGTAAGCTGGCAATTGCTGCCTTGAGAGATCAAAATTTTAAAGAAAAAGGACTGCTTCCGAATTTGCGGGTAGCCACTAAGTTCATGCATTGTGCTGATAAGTATTTTCGCACTATTGATCTTAAAGTTGAGATTATCAAGCTTTACGGATCTATTGAACTGGCTCCTATCGTAGGGTTGTCTGACGTGATTGTGGACCTTGTGGCTACTGGTCAGACACTTCATGAAAATGGTCTCGAAATTATAGAAACTATTTTTGAGTCAACTGCAAGGTTTATCTCAAATAAAGTGAGTTTTAAAACTCATTATCCGCAAATTATTAAAATGGCTCAAGGCTTAAAAGAAGCTGTTGAGCAAGAGATTTATCAATGAATTTTTCTAATACCCCGCGATTGCCGATAACGGTCCATCCAGTGAGAAACATAAATGCGGACCTCGATATTCCTGGAGATAAATCTATTTCTCATCGAAGTGTCATTTTGGGTAGCCTGGCACAAGGTGAAACGAGGATTATTAATTTTTTAGAATCCGAAGATTGCCTGAATACTATTGAGTGCTTTAAAAAGATGGGCATTTCTATAAATTCCAGTAAGGATAAAAAAGAACTTACTATAATCGGGAAAGGTCTGTATGGGTTGTCGGCTCCAAGGGAGACTCTTTATGTCGGAAATTCAGGGACTGCTATTCGCTTGATGCTAGGAATCCTGGCTGCCCAGAAATTCGATTCGGTTATCACAGGAGACGCTTCTATTTGTACACGTCCAATGGGGAGGGTTATTAAGCCGCTTCAGCTCATGGGCGCAAATATCCTTGCTCTGAATGAAGATAAGTCGTTATTAGCTCCTTTGAAAGTTCTCGGTAATCAAAAAGTTAAGGGAATAACTTATGAAATGCCAATGGCTAGTGCTCAGGTGAAATCTGCAATCATGCTTGCCGGTCTTTATACCCCGGAAAAGACTGTGATTGTTGAGCCGGGACCTGCACGGGACCATTCAGAACGCATGCTGCGTCAATTCGGCGTAGATGTTAATGTTAGTCACAATGTCATAGAGCTTACAGGTGGCAGGGAGTTATCTTCTCAGGATATTAAGGTCCCTTCTGACATTTCTTCCGCTGCTTTTTTTATTGTCGCAGCCTTAATTGTGCCCGGATCGAAAATTGTTTTACCTCGAATTGGCATTAATCCGACCCGAACAGGGATTTTAGATGTCTTGCAAGAAATGGGTGCAAAAATCACCCTGCATAATATTGATAGGAGCTCTTGTGAACCTGTTGCCGATATCGAGGTGGTTTCCAGTCAACTGAAGGGAATTAACATCGAAGGTTCAGTTATTCCGAGAATAATTGATGAGATTCCGATAATTGCTGTAGCAGCGGCTGTGGCAGAAGGAAAAACGGTGATTTCCGGTGCAGAAGAATTGCGCTATAAGGAATCCGATAGGATTGCGACTATATGCAAAGAACTCACAAAGTTTGGGACCCATATTGTTGAAAAAGAAGATGGGCTTATTATCGAAGGGGCGCGGGATGATTTGAAAGGCGCTGTTTGTAAGAGTCACGGAGATCACAGGATTGCTATGTCATGTGCGATTTTAGCTCTGGTGAGTAAAGGTAATTCTTGCATCGAAGATGTAGATTGTATTAATACCTCTTTTCCTAGATTCTTTCCTCTGTTTGAGCGTTTGTTGGAATTTAATTACTGAGTTGTGATGTTAGGTGTTAGCGCTAACACTAACACCTAACACCTAACACCTAACACTTAACACTTATAACTGGTCCCTTACGAACAATAATTTAATTGCTCCTTTGTATTGCTGTTCAGTTGCGTTTGTGAAATCACCCTTTACTTTAATAGTGATAACCTGGGATATGCTGTTCTTAAAAGGCGCATTCCATGATTTCAGTGTAATGCAGGAGGCATGTTGTAGTTCCTGATACGGATATTCAGCAACTGATTCAAGCTCAAGAGGGATGACGCTATCTGCGTTTTGTTGTCCTATTAGTCCATCGCCCGCTAGCATTTTGGCTTTAGCCCTTACTCTTAACAGATCAGGATCATCGAGGTCCGCGTAAGCAATATTCAGTGTTATGTATCCTTCAGCCTCAATTTTCCCATGGCTGGTAACATTGAACTGTATATTGCTGACCGCAGAAAACGTCATTGATCCTGGTACGCTCGGCTCAATTGTTACCGATTGGTTTGTATTTAGCATGCCTGGCTTTCCTATTGAAATCATTATTATATTGCTTGCTATCTCGTGTGCTGTTGTTTGTCCCATAAGCGACTGCACCTCAGTTTCCGATCTGGTTATTTTGCCACAACCTATAAGAGACATTGCGATAATGCTTGTTATTGCCAAGGCTAGTATTTTCTTCATATTGCATCCCCCCGCTTTCATTGAATTATTGTTGATGCATATATTACACTAAAAAAGGAGAAATTCAATATTAGTTAATTAAAGATAATAATATAAAAATATAATGAAAACCATTGTGAGTGGCTCGAAATGGCTATTTGCCCTTGTCACCTGTTGGAGAATTTCTGCTGCGTTTACGGCAGCACCCTTTTGAGCCGGAAAAATAAGTTATCCCGGGCGGAGTATCTACTCCGAGTTTTTTCGGTAGATTATGGAAGTTAAAAGAAATAAGCTATATTGCTCTATTGTCTAAAATAATTAATATGATTATTATTAGTACCATAATAATGGCAAATACAATAATTAATCGATAGAATATCTTAGATGAACTTTGAATGAACGAGGTAAGCGAATGATTAGAATAATTGAAGATAATATTATTGCGGAAGTTAATAAACTTATTGATAGGGCCTCGCTTACCTTTGATAGGAAAGAAGAGCCGATTGTGAAGGATATTCTTGCAAATGTTGCTGCGCATGGCGATAAGGCGCTTATAGAGTATACTAACCGGTTCGATAAGACCAATTTTGCACATCCTGCCAATTTGACGATATCGAGAGAAGAGATTGAACAGGCAGTCAGCACGGTTGAACCTGAGGTATTCGCAGCTTTGACTCGTGCAATAAAAAATATTGAGGACCATCATAAGCAGCAGAAGCATGAGTCCTGGACGTATGAACCGGAGCCAGGCGCTTCTACCGGAATACGATATACCCCCTTGGCTTCTGTCGGAGTTTATGTTCCGGGAGGGACGGCTGCATATCCTTCCACAGTACTTATGAACGTTATCCCTGCAAAAGTCGCCGGAGTTGAAGAGATAGTGATGGTCACCCCTCCTTCAAGTTCGGGAGAGATAAATAAATATATACTGGCTGCGGCTTACCTTTTAGGGGTTTCAAAAATATTTAAGATCGGGGGGGCGCAAGCAGTAGCAGCCTTGGCTTTTGGTACTGAAACAGTTCCCCGAGTTGATAAAATTGTTGGTCCTGGTAATATTTGGGTCACACTTGCAAAGAAACAAGTTTATGGTACCGTTGCCATAGATAAACTTGCCGGGCCAAGTGATATCACAGTTCTTGCGGATAGTAACGCTCCTGCTCCTTATGTAGCTGCGGATCTTCTGAGTCAGGCCGAACATGACGTTCTGGCATCTTCAATTGCTATCGTTTTATCAAAGGAACAAGCACAAAAAATCCAGCAGGAAGTCATAGCCCAGACCAGTAAGCTACCTAGAAAGACTATTGTCGAGGCATCCTTGAAAAACTATGGAGCGATTATCGTTGTTAAATCGGTTGAGGAGATGATTGTTATCGCGAATACTATAGCTCCGGAACATTTGGAGATAATGTTTCGTGATCCCAATGAAATCCTGCCGCATATTAAAAATGCCGGAGCTATTTTTTGTGGATATTATACTCCTGAGCCTCTTGGTGATTATTATGCCGGCTCCAATCATGTTTTGCCAACCGGAGGGACTTCGCGTTTTGAATCGCCACTAGGGGTTGATGATTTCGTAAAAAAAACCAGTATCATTCAGTATTCCAGAGAAAAAGCATTGGCAACTATCGGGGATATCGAATTACTGGCAAGACTGGAAGGGTTTGATGCCCATGCCTACTCTATGTCAGTTCGCAGGCAGTTATAATTGGAGGACTCGTGTTATTGTATTGCAAAGATCGTCTATGTCGAATGGTTTTACCAGGAAGCCTGCGATCCCTATCTGTTTCCCTTGGATAACATGTTCCTTGGTTGCAAGGGCTGTGATAACGATAATCGGAATATGCTTTGATCGAGTATGGTTTTTTAATGTTTCTGCTGCCTTGAATCCATCAAGTCCTGGCATGGACAGGTCCATTAATATGAGGTCGGGTAATTCTTTGATCCCTTTTTCGATGGCTTCATAACCATTTGCCGCTTCAATAATTGCAAAGTTTTCTTTATTTAATATTGCCGAGAGACAATTTCTCACAAAAACACTGTCATCAGCGATAAGTACCTTTTTGAGGTATTCGTCTGGAGATGGCTCACTATCTTGAACATTAATTTCGGGAGAAATATTTTCCATATATATCCTACTGTTATTATTTGAACATAGATTCATTAAATATAGAAGCTGTAAAACAAAAGATTTGTGCGCCTTTTTCCCAGGCATCGTATGGAAGGCCAGCTTTGCAGCATGTTTGTCGCAGAAATTCTTCGCGGTCCCAATTCCATTCTGTTGCTACCTGAGGCAATAGTAATCCAGAATATCCGCCTTGTTTAACAATAAGCCCATGTTTTCCTACCTCTATTTCTTTATGGTCAGTGATTTCTTCTATGGGAGAAAGAACCGAGATTTCGATGTCGATTTCAAGCTCTTCGTGGGTTTCTATCGGGGGAAACCGGTTATCTTGAAAAGCCGCTGAAATAGCCATCTCTTTTATTGTATGCTCCAAGGATTTGATCGGCTGGATATAGCCGATACAGCCTCGCAAACGCCCTTTTTTGTGGAGGCTGACAAAGGCGCCTCGTTTTTGCTTGAGAATAGCCGCAGGGGATGGCGGCAGCTCGTCTTGAGGGATGCGGAGCTGTTCTCTGATTGTATTCCTGGCAAGCTTTAATAAGTATTTTTTTTCATCTGAACTAAGCTCGCTTTTTGATACAGGGTTTTTGCTGATGGCTAACGCGCCATATCCAACAACGGAATTGTGATCTCCGGTTACGTCTCCGGAATTTTCATACTTTAGTATCGTAACATTCGTGTATCCAAGATTTTCTAACGCAAAAATGGTGACAATCGCAGGAATAAATCCGCACATTTCTATTTTTTTTGCATTGTAGTCTTCAACGAGTTCCATGATGTCCAGGTGGACAATATGGTCTATTGCCTTGTGATCCATTTCCAGTGCTTTGTTATAATGATGAAAATGAGAGAAATCTGTGCTGGCTATCAGTATTGTTTTTTCATTGTTTTTCATTATGCTAGCTAAAATATTCGCGGTTTCGGTTATTTCTTCATACGAGATATTTCCAATGATAATTGGAATGATTTTTGCCTTTGGCGCGACGATTTGAATGAAAGGCAGTTGAACTTCAAGACTATGTTCTTGGCTGTGAGCCGATTGGTTGTAATTAAATGTTTTTGATTGAGCGGCTATTTTTTCCCTAATGTCGGCATTTATTTCTATAGTTCCGAGCGGTGTTTGATAGTAATTCATTGTATCTATAGAGATCCCATTAAAATATGCGTAATGGCTGGGACCTATTATTATTATATTCTCCGGGTTTAGCTGTTCAACAATTTTATAGACATATGCCGCTGTTTGCCCAGAGTAGGTAAATCCGGCATGCGGTGCTATGAACCCTAAATAGGGGTGGTCAGTTTCTTTTTCAGGCGGTACCATATCAAGAAATGACTTAAGTTGATTTGCTAAGTGCAGGGGGTCATCTGTATAAAAACTTCCCGCTACATTAGGCTTTCTCGTTTTAGATTTCATATTACACCTACAGTTCTAATAAGTTAAAGTAATAATACCTCAAATGAAAAAACAATGCCAATTTTATTGCGCTCATTTTAGTTGTTCCGTGTTCATTAGCATATTGTAATTTGGCTTTCTATAAATACCATTGATTTAGTTATTAATGGAGGAGTTATAACTCGCGATCAAGAATTTTGCAAATTATCAAATTATGTGATATATCTAAGATTATAGTTATTAATTATACCATAAAAAAACACTGAAATTTAAATTTTGACGGGACGATAATTCTATAGATTAATAAATAGGATTGGATTTGAGGTTATTACGATGAATATCGAAAATGAATGGGAACATTCAATAAATCACGAAGAAACTGAAACTAATACAGTGGCTAATTTGCTGAATCTATCTAAGAAGGATATCGAGAATATCATTGTCTCGGAATTCGGTGAAGATTTTAAAGAATCAAAAGGCTTTGATAATCTTCTCAATACCCTCATCAATTAAAAGAGATATTGCGCACATGTTAAAAATGACGGCGTTAACTCCAGATAATTTATTTCAAATTTCATTTATATAATAATTCCATATTTATTTAATCAAAAAACAACACAAATAATTTAACTGGTACCCTTGTTTTTTCTTGCAGGTTAATTGGCTCATTGCGGAAGAAATAATAACAAGAATATGGAAATAATATTGGTCGTCACGTATACTTAACTTAGTAACAATCCTGAAAGTTATTTTTTTTATTAATTAATATGACCAAAATTATTTATATTTTATTTCTCTTATTACTGTGTCCTTCATGTGTGTTTGCGCAGCAATTAACTGATAATGATGTAAAAAACATTGTTAAACAAAAAACCATTGAACACGTTGTTTATGAACGTTATCTGAAGTCTGCAAGTGGACCTGTTAGTGTTTTTGGCTATCATTTTGACTCATATTTAGATGCCAGTTTTTATTCTTCTCTCGCAATCTTCGGTGCTATTGACGGCGACCGGGGCGGCTACGGTATCGCAGCAATTGGTGTCGGATTTGCTCGCAATCTTGCCCCAAACCTAGTTTTTGATTGTAAGCTGTTGCTTGGTTCCGGCGGTGGGGGTGGGGTTCCAGCGGGCGGTGGATTCGCAATAGAACCACAGGCGGGATTAAGCTACGAATTCATTCGAAATGTATATTTGGAGACTAAATTCGGTGTGCTTTATTTCCCTTCCGGGAAATATTATACCCCGATAGTTAATTTTGGTTTTTCATATCGATATTATCAACTAAAGCTTCCCTATTAGTTTTCAATGAAACAAAGCTTTTTCCCCTTTGCTGCTGCCAATGGCCTGATTTTTTCTACCAAGGATGAAAATTTTTCTGGTTTTAGTGATTGTGGGCCATCTGAGGCGGCGGTTTCCGGTGTATGATGAACTTCGATAATTAATCCGTCAGCCCCGCAAGCAATTGCAGCAAGCGAGAGGTCTTCGACATAATACCAATGGCCGGCTGCATGGCTGGGATCAATCACAACAGGAAGGTGACTAAGCTTTTTTAGGACGGGAATTGCGCTGATATCCAAAGTGTTGCGAGTTTCGGTTTCAAATGTTCGTATTCCTCGTTCGCAGAGAATGACATTATAGTTTCCTTCACTCATGATATATTCTGCTGACATCAATAACTCTTTAATCGTTGCTGCCATTCCTCTTTTTAAAAGGATTGGTTTTCGTGATTTCCCGACTTCCTTAAGGAGCATATAGTTTTGCATATTTCGCGCACCGATTTGCAGAATATCAGAATATTCCGCTACTTTTTCTACGGTTGCCGGAGAAATAACTTCGGTTACTATTTTAAGTCCGGTTTCTTTGCGTGCTTTCGCAAGCAATCGAAGACCTTCTTCTTCCAACCCTTGAAAGCTATAGGGTGATGTTCGTGGTTTATAGGCACCGCCTCTTAAGATCGCAGCTCCTGAGCTTTTTACTTCTCTAGCGATATGCAAGATTTGTTCTTCGGACTCTACTGAGCATGGACCTGCCATAAGGACAATCTCGTCTCCTCCGATGTGCAACCCATCAACGTTAATTACAGTGTTTTCCGGCTTTGTTTCCCGACTTGCAAGTTTGTATGGCTGCATGATCGGCAAGACCTGTTCAACCCCTTCGAGCGACTCAAGGGCTGTTAATCTCGATTTGTCTCCTATACCGACTGCGCCAACAACAGTACGTGCCACTCCTACAATAAGATGGGATTCGTAGCCCATGTGTGCAATATTTTCGATGACCTGATCTATCTGTTTTTGTGTTGTTCCATGTTTCATTACAATAATCATGAATTAATTCCTTTCTGATTTACATTACAGGCACATACATTTCATAAACTATTATTTTATTTAATCAAGAGAATTCCTCGGAATTCATTCCGGGGTAAAAATCCTCGGTATGGTAAAATAATATGAATGAGCGAGCATATAAACAAAAGGCATAATAAAACGTTATTGCTGTATCATTTGGTATTTCCAGTGAAGTATAGGAAAAAGGTAATAACGAAAGGAAGGGCAAACAGTTTAAAAGCAATATGTTTAGGGATACAGGAACGGTATGAGATAAATTTTATAGAAATAGGGACAGATGAAGATCATGTTCATTTTTTGTTGCAGAGCGTACCGGATATGTCTGTATCGATGATAGTGAAAACAATAAAAGGCATAACAGCGAGGGAATTGTTCAAAAAGCACAAGGAGATTAAGCAGATGTTGTGGGGAGGAAATTTTTGGACAAGTGGTTATTATGCCAATACAGTAGGACAATATGGGAACATGGAAGTAATAAAGAGATACGTTGAGAATCAAGGAAAGAATTACGAGCCGATTTATGTTAGCAAAGAGCAACTGGCATTGTTTGAAGCTGGTTAGCGCAATCGATACCTCGGACTTTTAGTCCGGGGAGGTTCATTTGTGGCAAAGAATTAAATTGTTAAAACAAGGTTATCTACGAAATGCTTTATACTTGGGTCACGTATTGAATACCCTCCAGATGGCAACAACTATTGGGAAAATAGATAAAATTGCTACAACTATTACTGTTGTCTGATTTAGTTTGGTTAGTCTCATAACGCCCTCCTTTTTAATCGATAAAGGAAAAAATCTCTATGTGTATTCGTTCATCATTCACTCCTAGTTCGCGAAGATTTTTAACTGTTCCGTCAAGTAAGTCTTTGGGGCCAACGATATAGAACCCTTTATTATCTAATTTTCCGCAATGTTTGATTAGTTTGTCCCGGTCAATTAACCCTGTTTCCCCGGTCCATTTTTTTCCCGGGTCACTTAGAATGTGGACTGCTTGTAATCGAGGGAATTGCTTTTCTTGCATCTCAGCAAGCTCTTTTCGGAAAACTATTTCTTCCTCGGTTTTACTTCCATAGAGTAAAACTACCGGAATGGTCTCGTGGATGTCCCTCATATATCGAAGCATGCTCATAAGAGGAGTTATTCCAATTCCTCCGGCAATGAAAACTAAGCTTTTTTCTTCCGGATGAAGCAGGTAGGAAAATCTCCCGAAAGCAGCATGGACAGTTGCCGTATCCCCTGGTTTTGTCTCTCCTATAGTCGCAGTAAAATCACCGAGTTCTTTAATTGTTGAGCTTACATATTTTTTTTCTGTGGGGCTGGAAGAAATGGTCCAGTGATGTTCTTCTTCCGGTAAGCTTTTTCCGCGATGAAAAGTCAGGAAATGGAATTGCCCGGGTAAATATTTTTTGATTCTTTCACCTTTCGACGGGGCAAGCTTCACTGTCCATACGCCTTTTGACTCCTGTATTACATCAGTAACGAGATATGGATGACGGTTAAGCAAAAGCGGACGTATGAACCTGTGATAGGCAAAAAGAACAAAAAATATGATTAAGATGATAGGCCAAAGCCAATATAATGGTTGAGAATGGATATCGTCTCCAACTATCCAGCTATGAACAAAAGAAAACAGAATTATCGATGGTCCCGTTATGTCATGAATAAAACGCCATACCTCAAATTTGAGATGAAGTTTTGACTGATAGACGCTAACCAGCGCGTTGATTATCAGCAAAACAAGGGCTGCTCGTCCGAGCCAGATATACCAGGGCATGGTTAACCCTATGAGCAGTGTCAGTTTTCCTGTGCCGGCTGCTAGAAGTAATGGATGGGCTATTATCAGGATGGTCCCAAAGATAGCCATATATCTGTGATAGCGTATCAGAATATCGAACCCAAAAGAACTTTCAATCCACTTGAAACGACCAGCCAGAAGTATTTGGATTGTCAGTACCATAATTCCCACAAGGGCAAAGTTTCTTCCGAGTTCATATAAGAAATTATTAGTAGTTTGTTGCCTGTAAAACATCGATATAATTAATGGCGCTAATACTACCGCGAGATAAAGAAAAATACGCACTAGACCACTCCCCATAGCTGCACCTCTTTTAATTATTGAATAACTAGTTTCAATTGCCTTGTTTTATTATCGCTGCTCATTATATATTATTTTAATATAAATAAAATAGCATATATTCGCTATAACCAAGATAGAATTAACTAATTGCCTCGGGTGAATGAGTTTTTTTTACAAGTAAATAAAAATTATAGTATACTGTTAATGAGGGAGAAGTTATGAATCTTCGAAACAAAATAATTTTTATTATTTCACTTATTTTGATCTCCATAATTATAGGGATGTACGTTATGGCGAGATTAGTTCTTCTTAACGGGTTTCTTCGCGTTGAAGAGCAGGACGTTAATCGCAACATTTTGAGGGTTAAAGAAGTTATTGCTGAACGTCTCGAAAAGGTTGATAAACAGGATTGGGCAAAATGGGACGATACCTACAAGTTTATTGACGATAAGAATTCCACTTATATCGAATCTAATCTGTCAGATCAGTCATTGAAGGATCTGGAAATAAACTTGATGCTGTTTGTCAATAAATCCGGAGAGCTTATTTGGGGCAAGCAATTAGATACTAATAATAAATTAATTGATCTAACTTCAGGTGTGAAGAATTTGATATTAGCGAACAGACCCTTTCTTTCTCATGCCGATGTGCAATCGGTAAAAAAAGGCATAATAATAATTGATGATCAGCCGATGCTTTTTGTTTCCCGGCCTGTTCTGACGAGTCAAGGTGAGGGCCCGGTCAATGGAACCTTTATAACCGGGAGATATCTCGATGACAAAGAAGTAGCCCAAATATCGCGAATTACTAATCTATCTGTCAACATTCGTCAACTCGATGACAAAGATCTTCCAATCGATTTTATGAAGGCCGTTAAGCAAATCAAGGACGGAAAAGTTTCTCTTGTCGTTCCAAAAGATAAGTCTGTTGTGCAAGGATACTGTGTTATTGAAGACATTAATAATAAACCATCTCTCATTTCTCGAATTGATATACCAAGGGATATATATACGCAAGGAAAGAATTCTTTATCCGGGTTATTTATGATAATTATTGTCGGTGCATTATTTTTTGCCGTAATGACTGTACTATTTCTCGAAAAAACTCTGTTATCAAAGTTGCCGGCTCTTAGCAGATTAATGAAAGATATATCGGATCAGGTTATATTGGCTTCAGATAAAGTATCAGATTCCAGTCAGCAACTCGCAAAAGGGTCTAATGAGCAAGCAGCGAGCTTGAGCAAGATTTCGCAGTTGCTTGAAGAGATATCCTCGATTGTTAAAAAGAACACAGATAACACCGGGGAAGCTAATGATACGATTAAAGCTGTTAGCTATGAAGCAGCAAAAAGCAAAGAAACTATTGATAAAATGGGTTATGCCATGGACAAAATTAAGACTTCTTCAGATCAGACCGCCAAAATTGTGAAGACAATCGACGAAATTGCTTTTCAGACTAATTTGCTGGCCTTGAACGCGGCCGTTGAAGCGGCCAGGGCAGGAGATGCCGGGAAGGGGTTTGCAGTTGTTGCTCAAGAGGTGCGTAATCTTGCTCAGCATAGTGCCAATGCGGTAAGAAGTACCGAGGAATACATTGGGGAGTCGAAAAAGAATTCTGAGAACGGGGTTATAGTATCAGGAGAAGTTGCTGATATATTAACAGCTATAATCAAGGGAGTGCATAAGGCAGTTTTGCTTATCGGGGAAGTTACTCAATCAAGTGCTTTACAGCTTGAGGGTATTGTCAAGATTGATGAAGGGGTATCAAACATCCATAAGATTACGCAAGCAAACACCAGTAACGCAGATGAATCTGCGATAGCAAGCCATAATCTCTCGGACATGGCGAGAGAACTCAATAAAATGGTGCTAATGCTCAATGAAATTATTTACGGTAAGACTACCTGAGAAAACAAAAGATTACATCGCTGGAGTAGTTTTTCAATTCTCCGGAGATTTTGGTTTGACTTAAAAAAAATACCTGGATACAATACTCGTTGTATCGTCAGGGATTTTTTGTGCGGACAAATTTTGCAAGCAAATATTTTCTGCGAGTAAGCTATCTAATCCAATTTAAAGAAATAGTGACCTCTATTATGATTGCTTTATTTGTAACGATAACAATTTATATTGTTTTATATGTTTTTATTGAAGTGGCCAAAAGGAAGTTTCTTGTTGAGAATGCTTTTAGCAGAAACGTTGCGCATGTAAGTACTGGGATTCTTTCTTTTTTTCTTCCATATTATCTAATGCCCTCTCAAATAGTTGTTTTGATGCTGCTTATTGCGGGGCTATTGTTTTACACCAAAAGAGCGCGCTTATTGCCGGGCATTCACGTTACCGGAAGAAAGAGCTTTGGCGAAATATACTATCCTCTTGGGATCGGCGTCTCAGCCTTGGTTTGCTTGCCTGGAAATATTGTCTCTTTCCAGTTTGGTATCTGGATACTCACTCTTTCTGATACCTTAGCCGGGATGATCGGTGGAAGATTTGGTGGAAAAAAAATTTCTTTTTGGAGCAAGGAGAAGACCGTTAAAGGTACTTTGTCATTTTTTATTATGACCTTTATTATCTCGGGGTATTATTTTTTTATTATTGGGAAGTTTAATATGGTGGAGATTTTTTTGTTAACCTTTATCCTTACATTTATCGAGTTTATATTAGTTTCCGGATTGGATAATCTAGTCTTGCCAGTCCTGGCATCATCTTTATTTATGCTTTTGGTTTGAAATTTGTTTTATAAATCGAGCTTCAAACTTAATTGAAACCCATTTGCTTTGTGTTTTATCTGGTTTTCTATGATGTCATTTTGATTTGTTTCCAGTTGATAGGTTAATCCGACATCTTCATTGAATGTTTGGTATATCCTTAATCCCGCACTCCTGCCATTAAAAACCTGTTTGTCCGTATCATAATCGTAAGCAACAAATGGCTCTAGTAACAAAAAATCGGTTAGTTTAAAGGTATATATTATCCCGAAGTGATTGGTATGAACTTTGTTTTTGCTAAACCAGGGAGAAGGAAATCCCAGGGTAAGTTCAAGAAATGGCTTATTGTCGTCACTTCTTAGTATAAGAACCGAGCCCAAAATAAATAAACCGTTATCAGCAAGAAATGAGGAAATATAAGGCATAGAAATTTTATATCTATCGAAGCTCAGGGTTGTTGGCGTATATGAAGCCTTCGGATTGCCAAGCAAAGCCTGGTGCCAATAACCGAAGTGGTCCCAAACGGAAACCGTAAGGAGGTCTGCAATCAGGATATCTGACAACAACGACTCTTTGGTTATCTTAATCCCGCTTCGGTTGAGTAAAGAAATATAAAAATTAAAGTCCCCAAAAACATTGTAATAATCATAGGGAGCATCAAATCCGCGGTCCCAGTACTCAATATCCTTTGTAAGAAAGAAATATATTCCATCAGTAAGTTTGTTTAGGAGAAACCCGAATGAGGTATGAAAATCGGTATTAGATAGGGACTTTTTCCAGAAAATATGTGCACTTAATTCTTGCTGGTTGGGTCCTGCAGCCGTTTCTTGAATGTATTGTTCTACAGTAGGTATATAATGGATTTCTTTTCTAAAATAGGGAAAGATTGTTGAGACTTTTCCATATCGTTGCCCAACATTAATGTGCCCCATTTCATGGGAGATGTAGCTCAAAAACATTGTTATCCCTATGGACGACGAGAGTTCTAAGGCGGTTGTTGGGTGAACTTGATGTGAAAAATGATTGAGGCTATAAAGAAGATCTCCGTTGCTTTCGAAGTCGCTGTAAGGATTCGATAGTTTAATGGAGTAGTTCGGCGTAAAAGCATGTATTGCTGGCGAAACTATTAAAGAGAAGATAAGTAATATCGAAATATTTATTAGCCGGACCATCTCTCCATTATATAGGTATTAGCAAAACTGAAAAAGCGTCTGATTTGTGTCCCGCTATCCTTTGTCTTTCGACCTAATATCTTATTTATTCTCCTGATGTATTTAAGTGAAGTTTATCGGTTTTCTCAACCTTTAGCTGGCAGCACATATTTTTATTTGTTATTTGACTGGTTATTGTAATTTATATATATATTGTTAGCTTAATGTGTTTTGTTTTTTAGATTATGTTGGTTATTTAATATATAAATATTAATTGTTAATGTTTAAGTGGTTTATGAGATGGGTATAATTACGATATGAAATACGAAAGGCGGAAATAAATGGCAATAAGGAAGCGGCACATTAAGGTAGCTGAGATGATAAAATCCCTCGGTCATCCTGATAGAATAAAAATACTTGAGGATATAGCCTCTAAGAGCGAAGGTGTGAATGTATCTGCAATACAGAGATCTCTCAAAATTGGACAATCAGCTGTGTCTCAACATTTGCTGAAATTAAGAAACTGCAAAATTATTGAGGCGAAAAGACAAGGTGTAGAAATATACTATTCCATTAAAGATCCACAAATTAAAAAGGTAATACAGTTTATTTTAAATTTTTAAATGATTATTCTCTACAAAATTATATTTGCGGTTCCCAGGTGCTTGGTTTTTATTCTTATCGAAAATGCAAAAGAACTATCTGGGTTCAATATATTGTATTACTTTTTTATCTTTTCAGGTAAACAAACTGCATGTTGATTATAGCAGCAGTTCTAATTATGAGTTTTAGCGCTGATAAACATTGAGTTCAGGCAATAAAGTATCCCTATTGGGATGATTATAATAGGGACGAGTCGCTCCCTATAACCCTAGACCAAAGGTGTTAATGCGA
>Ga0209319_1000949_pt1 | contig 28103 bp, 22 predicted proteins | sample RifGroE2_FD_184000 | JGI IMG/M metagenome (GOLD analysis project Ga0209319, IMG submission 184000) | Groundwater microbial communities from Rifle, Colorado - Groundwater E2 (SPAdes) (version 2) | ecosystem: Environmental > Aquatic > Deep subsurface > Groundwater | place: Rifle, Colorado, United...
GTTTCCGTATGAAAAATAAGACGCGAGCAGAACGTCGCGGGTTAATTGCGTCCAAAATTAGTAACTTTAATGAATTATTTGTAGCAGCCACGTGAAGACAAGGTGCATTGATACTAAAAATACAAAACGGACTCAGTATTGACAGAACCCCATTAATAATGACCGGACGTTTTATATTGACGCTTGCCTCTTGGTGGGTGGTGTAAAGTTCTCGCGTGCTCAAAGCGCCCCCAGTTGCGACACTACATAAATCATCCTGTTGCACACTCGATAAATGGCTAACATTGTTGAAACTAACGATCCAATTATTAGCGGCGGCAACCAGTAAATCTTCACTTTTTTTAGGTGCGGTTCGCAAGTTACATATTGAAGGATCAATAAGCATGCGGATTATTTCTTGAGTCGTACTTTTTGCGCTTCCTTGCGTACCATATAAAACCAAAATCGGAAAAGGTGTATTGGTGCGGAAACATTCTAAAATAAAAGCCAATACTAATTTTCGATATTTCTTAGGAATGTTTAAATACTGCCAAAGATTATCAATATTGCCGCGGTTAAGTGGAACAGGTAAAGGCTGCATGTTAATAACACGCGTAAATTTTACGGGACTATCTTTTAAAATTTTCCAGCCATCTTTTGCAACTTGGATAACTTCCCATTTTTCATTCGCAAGGTTTATGTAAATAACGCCATCTACTGTGGCAATGCGTGTATAGACTTCTTGGCAATAACCGTCAAAACTGGCTTTGCCGTGCAAAATCCCCAAAGCATCTTGTAAAACATTTTTACTGATCGCTTTTTGATGGATTTTCCAAAAATGGTGACTTAACCAATTTTGAAAATCCTGACTACTTAATCGCCAAGTTTCTTTATGACCATTATTTTCGATGGTTGCATAAGTCACGTTTTGTTTATCGTGAAAAAATTCTAAATCTTTGGTTAAATCCATGATTAATGTTGCTTGAGATGGCTTTTTTGCTTTCTCATCACTTGTGGTTGCTGGTTCGACTTCTTTTGCATTGGTAAGTTGTTTATGTACTTCGTCCGCGCCCTCCAAACACATTAAGTCGTTAAAGTCGGTTGGCTCACTGGATAAGCTTTTAAACTGTGGCACTACTAACTTGGCGTTAACCGCTTGTGCAGCAATAATTGCGTTTTTTACGCCGATATTATCGTTATTTGAGGCGTTCATTATACACCTCCAAACGCATCATTATCGGCGCATATTACAAGGTTTTTATAAGGATTTTTCTTTCTGATAATTTGTGCAACTGGCAATAGATTATTAGCATTAAAAGCAATAGCAGCAGTTTCGCCCATTACTTCGTGAATAGTTGCTGCAGTCGCGTAGCCCTCAGTTATATAAATTTTTTTGCCAAGTTTACCAATAATAAAAAAACAGCCTTTTGTATGTGTGTCTTTTTCAAACCATTTAGTGCCATTTGCAGCTATGTTTTGTAAACTGCAAAGCTCATTATCTCCATTGTAGAGCGGTACAAGTAACCTACCCTTATGAAGACGTAGCCCAAAAGATTTAATCCGTTTATTGGTCAAATAACCGTGTTCAGTGAAGTTTGGGTCGGCATGCTCCCAAATATATTGGACATTCCTTTTGGCTTGAGCATTTTTTTCTTGCAGTTCCTTCTCTAATTCTTTCTGCTTTTGCTTGATTAAACCTTTATCATAACTGGATAAATCTTTAATGTTACGATTGCACCAAACTCCATAAATACCACGTTTCCAACAGCCAAAAATAACATAAACTAAATCATTGTTAAGAATATGGACGACATACCAGCAAGGCTTACCCGTGTCGCCGCTTTGACTGAAACGCTGAATTTTGCCGTTAGTAATAAAGTGGACGGGGCAATTAAGCCCCTTCCCAAACATTTCTGATTTAATTTGTGAGATGTGTTCATGATTTAACATTTTCTATATCTCCTTTCAGCTTATTACTGCCATCAAATTTACCGCTGAGTAAAACATATTGTCCAACGCGATGCGGCTTGCCTTCCGATGTTATGTCTTCGATTTTATTGGTTACAATATTGTGTCCATCTTTGTGTCGTAACTCATGAACTCGCGGAGCAGGGCTTAAAATATTAAGTAGTCTTCGCGCCTGTAAAGTTGTTATCGGTTCTTTGCGTAGCCAATCTAAAAGCCGTTGACGTTGGGAAGGGAGTGCCGTATCATCGATATTGTTAGATTTATTTTCAAAACCTAGCTTGCCCTCCAAGGTCGCTAGGTTTTTTGTTTTACTGTTGTCTTCTTTATTCATTGCGCACCTCCATTTGTCTCGACCCAATTTTCAAATGCCGATAAGTTAATTAAAATTTTTCTGCCAACCCTCCTGACGCAGCTATTAAAGCCATTAGTACTTTGATGAAAAACAATCCATCTTAAAGAGCTTTCAGTAAAGCAAGGATTAGCATTGGCTAGTTGTCGAATAGTTAGCCATTTTGGTTCTTGAGGATAATGTATCATTTGACCACCTTAATTTTTATTGGTTATTAATATGCAGTAATAAATTTTATTGCCTGCTGTAACAACCACTACCGCGCGGTAAAAAAAGTTACTGCGAACACAAAAAAAGTAACCGTCACTTTCAGTGATCAATTTTGAAATGTGATAAGCTAAGAGAGCTACAGTTCCCAAGGAATTGGGTTTGTTCCAGAATGATATGTGTATGTTCTTTTAGAGCTGTCGTATTTCAGATGATTTTCAAGATGTGCGTAAAGTTTTGGGTGGTGCGGTTCCAGATATTTTTTAAAACAATCTTTTATTGTTTTAGTAACTGCCCGTCTAGTGTTTTTCAAAGCTTTTACTTGCGGATCAGTTGCAATTATTTTGTTTTCTATAGAATTAAGTTCCTTTTGAAGGCGTTTAATATGATCATTGATAAATAATCGAAGCGTAACTATGTTATTGATTGTAGAAAAATCATTATTTAATACTTTCGTTTTATATTTTTTTTCTTTTTCATATTCACATAATACATATTCTTTCAGTTTTATTAAAATTGGCGCAGCTTCCCCAAGGAAATTTTTTATATTTTTAATTGACTCGGTAAATCCTATAAACTTATCCCTTCTTTCTGAATATAGGTCTTTTTTACTTCGTAATTTTTTTAATTTCATTGGTTCTTTCGGAAGAGGGGTGATTTGTTTGAATATACGTTCTAAAAGGTCTACATGTGTAAAAGATTTATCCTTGTTTTCAATAAGAAAATGTAAATACGCAAATCCTTTATAAGCACTCCCCCCTTGCTCACCTTCAAAAATAAAACTGTAACTATTCTTTCTTCCATTTAGAACATTTTTTCTAAATACATATTGAGTGGCAGAAGTGCTGCTAACAATGCTGTGTTGCTCACAATTTAAAAGCTCTAGCTTGAGTTTATCACTAACTGAAATATATAAATCATTTTCCGTAATTAATCTTGCATCTTCCTGTTTGGTTATTTTTTTATATTTCCCTTTTGGCGCTTCTAAATATTGTATTTTGCATTTACCAGAATCATAGATAATATTAAGTTCTCTTCTGCGTATTTGTTCATAATTAGATAAATAGTGGCTAGAGGTTATTAATTGTTCTGTATGATAATTGTCAGTGCAAATAATATCCCAAATAAATATCCAGTGATAAACAAAACTATTTACTTTTTCTTCTGCTAAAAGATATTTAGGTAATAATTCTACCATTTCCGCCAAAAGTTGGTCTTTTGAAAGGTGAAAACATGGATCATTAGCCAGCAACGCACAATCTTGCTGAAAATTTACAAAATGATCGACTAGTTCTTTACAATCATGTTGCTTTATATATTGTTGACACATATTAAAAGTGTCCAAATCTCCCATAGTAACAGCGAATTGCAAACCAGTTGCTATTTGTTGCGCAATCTGCAGCCTTTCTTCTAATAATTTTTCTTCAATAAGTAATTCGCTATGAGGTAGATATTTCTTATGTATTTCTGCAAATACTCTACTTATTTGGTTATATTCACTTTGGCTTGGCTCATGCTTGAAAACCGCATTAGCGACTGCATTTATTAAATTGTCCCTGCTCTTGGCGCAATCACTGCCAACATAAGGAGAATTTGGAAAGAAAAATTGAGCAAGAACAAGAAGCGCTTTTCTTACTGCTCCAAATAATATTCGATACTCGGCAAATTGTGGTTTTGTTGTTTTATCGCCAATAGCAGTTAATTTATTACTAAGTTCGCTATCAAGAAAAAGCCATTGTAAATATTTTTTTGTTCGTTCAAAGTCAATAAGCCCTACGGATATATGTGTGTTTTGTAAAAAAATGTAAACAGGAATGTTGTTGTCTATACAAAAACGTAATGCTTCTTTATGTTTGCCTAATGGCGCTGAAGTGACTAATCTTTCATATCGTTTTAAAATTAAAATATCTTTTATTGGGATAACATAACAATAAACTTCTTGATTAAGTACGGCACAGTTAACAAAAGTGCTACCGTGCTTGCACTTGGTGATTTTATATTTACTATTTTCTTTATCCTCTTTACTGGACAAGGGGATAATACATATATTTTCATTGTTAGATGATTCAATTATGTACTCATTAAATAGCTTAGGATGTGCTGGATTGTATATCCTTAACTTTCCTTGCTCTAATTCCAGTTTATATTTTAATGATATATCGTTACCTATTAAAAAATTGTCATATTCGCTTAATACACAACTGCTGTTAAGTTTGCATAATCCCTTTTCGATTACTAGATTATAGTAAGTATAGCTACCAAATTCTTTAATTAGATTTGAAAATACCGATTTAGGGTTCTCAGCTGGAATTGTACTATTTTCTAATCTACCTTCTGCACCATCTAAATATACAAAAGCCTCTAAATCTCCTTGTATAATTTTCTCAACAATGGTTCTTTTGTCTAAATCATTTTCTTTTTGGTATTGCTCTATAGGCACACAATTATCTATAAGATTAAATTGTGATTTTTGTTTTAAAACTAGAATATTTTCTGTTGAGATACTATAACAATAAATATTCTCATACACTTTGCCATTAGGCTGCTTTGCATACGCTTCTAATTGATATTGTGGGTTTAAAGCATGGTCTTTTTCTTTCTCGCTATAAACAAGGGGTGCAAAAATCAGGCTTTTTGTTTGGGGTTTGACTTTTACAGTTTCCCATCCGACAGTTCTTTGTTTGTTTACCTGTTTATCAATATATATTTTATATTCACCCTCAATTAGTTCCATCGTTTTATTAAGCAAAAATTTATTTGGCATAGCTTCTGCCAATAGTTTTTCACAATGAGACGGTGCTAATTTACATAATCCTGATATTTCCACTTTTTCAAAGCCTACAATACTTCCTTCAAATTGTGTTAAATACAATAATAGTTCCACTTTGCCGTCTACTGCTTGTCGAAATAACTCTTCACGTGTGATTTGATTGTTTTTTAAATAACTATTGATATTTGAATATTCTGTTTTAAACATATACAAAACCTAAATTTAGATAGAGTTACCGAAAATCCTCTCATTCATTTTTGCCACAACCTTCATCGTGTGCGCTTCGCTTAAATGTGCATAGCGCTTAACCATTTGTAGCGTCTTATGCCCCAGCACTTCGGCGATCTCTGCCAAGCTCGCGCCATTCATAGCAAGGTAACTAGCCGCGCTGTGTCTTAGGTCATGGAATCTAAAATCGGTAATACCAGCGTTTTTTAATGCGGTTTCCCAAGTCGATCGAATATCAACAGGTTGTTTCGGATTATAAGCGCTGGGGAAAACTAAATCGGTATTAAAATGTTTTATCTTTGCGTGGGCGTACATTAGTTCTAAAGCATGACCAGTAATAGGTAAAATGCGTCTTTCGCCGTTTTTTGTTTCATGCAGGGTAATAATGCCACGATCTAAGTCTACGTTTTTCCAACTAAGCCCTAAAATTTCCATTTTGCGGGCGCCAGTGGATAGACAAAGCACAATGATTAAATACAAGTAGGCGTTATCGCTTTCTTTGGCAGCTTTTAACAAACTTTCTCTTTCATCATCGGAAAGGAAACGGACGCGCCCGCGCGGTTCTTTCATTTTGGTAACTTTGGTCAATGGGTTTTCTTCAGTCCAACCCCATTCTCGAACAGCAATATTAAATAAATGGCTAAGAATTGCTAAATAACGATTGACTGTAGCTGGGGTGCGAAGCTTACTTCGTGGGGTTATGCCCTGTAAAAGTTTTTCCCGTTGCTCAGCGATAAGGGCTGGGGTGATTTCTGCTAAAGAATATTGCCCGATTTCTGTTTTCCACCAATTAAGTTGTCCTGTTTGATCGTCTTTACTTTTGGGTTTATTGGCAAAAACATTTTTAATGTAGCGGTCGATTGCTTCAGCTAAAGTATGTTTTTTGGCTTCGGTGGTTTTGAAATAACGCCTTTCCCTGATTGCGGTTTCTGTTTGTTGTACCCATATTCTGGCATCAGTTAACCTCTCAAAAGATGCGGTTTGTGTAGGATGACCTTTTAAACGAATTTTTACGCGATAAGTGATTTTATTATCTTTGGATGTGCGTTTTTCTATAGTTGCCATATTCTTTTTTATCTCTTAAAAAATAGATAGCAATAATCTACCATAAGAGACAAATTAACACAACAACTGATATGTAATCATAAAATAAATCAATTTAAAACCAAACCAAGACCATATGATTATTCAACATTGGTAAGCGTTTACTTGAGTTTATTTAAGTTTACTTAGGTTTAATTGAGTGTTTTTTGGGACACTAGCGGGACAGTTACGGTGAAAAATCATCCTTTCTGCCCATTAATTTTAGCAAAATAGTATTTTTTAAAAATAGGCAATACTTTGGAAGTATTTTTATTTTGATGTGATTTGTTGCTTTTTATTGCCCCAAGAGTGTCCATTTTAGATGAATCACATTATCTGTTTTATGAAAATTCCTTTTAAAATCATGGTGCCGGTGAGAGGAGTCGAACCTCCGACCTACTGATTACGAATCAGTTGCTCTACCAACTGAGCTACACCGACTTGACTTGGATTAAATCAGATTAGAAATGCATTAAAAATGCTAAATTAATCTGGTTGCTTTTAGCGGAGAACGTATTGTTATATTTAACACTGGTAGTTGGATTGGTATAATCATGACTAGCGTTAAAGTAACCAGTATGTACAAATTCGCCACGAATACTGTAAGTATCATTGATAAATAAGTCCACACCAGCACCAGCGCGCCAACCACCTAAAATTTTTGAGAATTTATCGGTTGCCGCTGAAGAGGAATCGGGAGAAATTTGCAAATAATTTCCATTCAATCCTGCGCATAAATAAACCAGAACATTCTCATTGATCAAATATCCAGGACGAAAATCGACATTTACAGAATAAAACATTTTATATGTCGTTTTACTTGTAGCATCTGCATTATTAAAAAGATCATCAGCCTTAAAGTAATTTACCAAAGCTGCCACTTCCCAACCTAAATAAAAACCGTTATAAGTACCACCATTACCAAACAATAATCCCAACGAAGCAGGTGGTGATGCCGCATTCTCAGAAAAATCTTTTTGTGCCACCCCAGCAGAAGTTGTTGTTCTCGTAAAAGAGGCGCCAGCATTCCAGCCCAATTGCACACCAAAGTAATAGTTGTTTTTCAATGAAGCTGGATTTTTGTAGGCTACATAAGCATCAACTGACTCTGGTATTGGCTGTACTACCTCTCCCTGTTTAGGAAATATCTTGGCGGCTGAATCATCGTTCTCATCGGCGCTAGCCGTCAAAGAAACACCAAAAACAGTAGATAACATTATCAGTGGAAGTAGTTTTTTGTTCATCTTATTATTCCTTTTTTTATATTTAGTCACACCAATGAAGCACACATGTTAAATCAAATTCTCCATTAGTATTTAATGTCATGTTATCATACAATGCTTTTTGAATATTTGAAATGTAATTTCTCGAAAATTTTCAGGATTAAACTTTGATTTATCCATTAGTTATTTTAAAAAAATGAGTATCCAAAAAAACGAAATAGTTAGTGCAGCTTTCACCAACACTGATCAATTAGAACATCAGCCCTTATCAACTTTTGTTGAAAAAGCCTATCTAAATTATTCTATGTATGTAATTTTAGACCGAGCTTTACCGCACATTAGCGATGGATTAAAACCTGTCCAACGTCGCATTATCTATGCAATGTCGGAATTGGGACTCAAAGCACAAGCCAAATTCAAAAAATCGGCACGTACAGTTGGTGACGTACTCGGTAAATATCATCCACATGGCGATACAGCTTGTTATGAAGCTTTAGTCTTGATGGCGCAACCATTTTCCTATCGTTACCCATTAATTGATGGTCAAGGGAATTTTGGTTCGATGGATGATCCGAAATCATTCGCTGCAATGCGTTACACAGAATCACGCCTTGCAGCCTACACCGAATTGTTATTACGTGAATTGGAATATGGCACCGTAGAATGGACAGCAAATTTCGACGGTACTTTACAAGAACCAATCACCATGCCGGCGCGCTTACCAAACATCTTATTAAACGGTACAACCGGCATTGCAGTTGGTATGGCTACTGACATCCCGCCACATAATTTACGTGAGATAGCAAAAGCTTGTATATATTTGTTGGACAACCCCAATGCCGACCTGGAAAGTATTAGTAAAATAGTTCCTGCACCAGATTACCCTACTAAAGCAGAAATTATAACACCTGAAGCAGAATTAAGTGAAATGTATAGTAGCGGAAATGGTTCGGTAAAAATGCGGGCTATATACGTAGTAGAAAATGATGAAATAGTTATTACCGCTCTCCCTTATCAGGTTTCAGGGGCAAAAGTTCTAGAACAAATTGCTGCCCAAATGCAAGCGAAAAAACTACCCCTTGTCGTCGACTTACGTGATGAATCTGACCATGAAAACCCAACACGTATTGTGATTGTACCGCGTTCCAATCGTATTAATGTTGAAGAATTGATGGCGCATTTATTTGCAACCACTGATTTACAACACAATTATCGTGTAAACTTAAACATGATTGGTATCGATGGAAGACCGCAAATCAAAGGATTAATAACAATTTTAAAAGAATGGCTGGAATTCCGCGCTATAACCGTGCGACGTCGTCTACAACACCGTTTGGACCAAGTTGCCGATAGATTACATATTTTACAAGGTTTATTCATTGCCTATTTAAACATAGATGCAGTAATCGCAATTATCAGAAAAGAAGATCATCCAAGACCAGTTCTTATGGAGCGATTCAAACTCAGTGAAAGACAAGCGGATGCCATTTTAGATTTAAAGTTACGTCACCTTGCTAAACTAGAAGAAACAAAAATCAAGACCGAACAATCAGAGTTAGCAGAAGAACGCGATAACTTGGAAAAAACGTTGGCAAGTGAAAAACTCTTGAAAGACCTAATACGCAAAGAAATTATTGAGGATGCAGGAAAATATGGTGATGACCGTCGCTCACCATTGGTTGTACGCGAGGAAGCGCGTGCAATACGTGAAGAAGAACTAATGACTGTAGAACCTGTAACGGTAGTTTTATCACAACAAGGTTGGGTCAGAGTAGCCAAAAGCCACGACATCGATGCCACTGCTTTGGGTTACAAATCTGGTGATGGATTCAAAATGGCAGTACAAGGAAAGAGCAATCAGTTAGCAGTGTTTTTAGATTCCACAGGCAGAAGCTATACATTACCGGTGAATAAATTACCTTCAGCACGTGGTCAAGGAGAACCTTTGACTAGTCGTCTTGATTCACCACCAGGGGCTACTTTTGTCGCAGTTTTGCTTGGCGATCCAGAACAGCAATATTTATTGGCTTCGGATGCTGGATATGGTTTTATCGCCAAATTGGAAGATTTTTATACAAAGAATCGCGCAGGAAAGTCATTGCTAACCGTCCCGAAAGGAGCCCAGGTTTTAACACCACACTTGATTACTGATTTAGAGTCACAATATCTAGTTACTGTAACCAATACTGGAAGAATGTTGCTGTTCCCAATTGCGTGTTTACCTATACTAGCACGAGGCAAAGGAAATAAAATAATACAAATCCCCAATACTGACTTAGAGAAACGTGTTGATTTTATTAAAAATTTAGCTATTCTAAATGAGGGTGGAGAACTTATTTTATACTCCGGGCAACGTACAATGAAGTTCACTCAAACGGATTTAACAAATTATCAAGGAGAGCGCGCGCGTCGTGGTAATAAGTTGCCGCGTGGATTAGTTAAAATTGATAGGTTAGAAACAACACAAGGTAATTTAAAAGGTAGTGAAGCTAAGTAAATTAAACTTAATTTTGATAATTTGGTTATTTTTGATAAGATACGCCTCAATTGCGGTTCGGTATTTTAAGTTTTTTAATTATAAATATTGTATATAATACGTGTCCGTAGCTCAGTTGGATAGAGCACCGGCCTTCTAAGCCGGGGGTCGCAGGTTCGATTCCTGCCGGGCACACCATACCAGTTAAGATTAGTTTTGAATTGTAAATTTTAAGTTAATGTGGTGAGCGTAGCTCAGTTGGTAGAGTCCTGGATTGTGATTCCAGTTGTCGTGGGTTCGAGCCCCATCGCTCACCCCAATTTTTGGGGTTATTTTTTAAGTGGGTCGTTAGCTCAGTTGGTAGAGCAGCTGACTCTTAATCAGCGGGTCGTCGGTTCGATCCCGACACGACCCACCATTTAAAAACAAGATATGTGAATTAAATTACTATATAAATCAACCCGTTGTGCATTTATATGCGAAAAATTATGAGAAAGATAGGTAGGTTAGATCATAATGCTCGCTTAGCCATTTGTTGGATTTTTATTTGTGTTGTGGGGCGCTTAATTCCGCACCCTGCAAATTTTACACCATTAACCAATCTTTGTTTATTTGCTGGCTCCAAATTATCGAAGCGCTTGGCTTTTCTAGTAATACTGGTTGCCTTATTGGTTTCCGACATAACTTTAGCTTATTGGCAAGGACATCAGGTACTTAGTTCTTGGTCAATTTTCACCTATAGTGGTTTTGCTGCTACTGTATGTTTGGGCACCAAAATACCAAATGGCTCCAAGTTAACAACATTAGCTTATGTTTTTGCCTCTTCATTAGGATTTTGGATATGGACTAATTTTGGCACTTGGCTGTGCAGCGGTATGTACGCGCTAACACCATGGGGATTGAGCAATTGCTATTTAGCCGCTTTGCCTTTTTTACGTAACGCTTTGTGTGGTGATTTAGTTTGGTTCGGTGTTGTATTTTTCGGATTTGCAAGACTGAAAAATCTAGCTATGCTACGTGTATAGTATGAAAATTAAAGATATGCTTGCGAGAGTGGCGAAATGGCAGACGCGCTGGATTTAGGTTCCAGTGGGGCAACCTGTGAGAGTTCGAGTCTCTCCTCTCGCACCAAAAACAATAAAGAATGACTTTAACAAAACATCGCACAGTGATGCATCATTTATAATTTTAAGCTGCTAATTTTTGCGGCCAACTTGAGTAAGAGGAAAATAAATGCAAATAACAGTTGACAATGTATCTACTTTGGAACGTAAATTGACAATCTCTATTCCGTCAGAAGAAATTGAGAGTGAAGTATCGAAACGTTTACACGAGCTGGCTCCTAAAGTAAAAATTGATGGTTTTCGACCTGGCAAAGTACCATTTAGCACGGTGCAAAAACGGTTTGAAACTTCAATATTGGCTGAAGTGTTAAATGACAAAATTAACTCAAGCTACGTAGAAGCTACCAAACAGGAAAATTTAAATCCTGCTAACTATCCACAAATTAACCCAACACCATATCAAGCTGGGCAACCATTTCAATACGAAGCGATCATAGAAGTTTTTCCGAAGATCACATTAAACGACATTACACAAATCGAAGCTGAGAAAAAAATTGTTGAAATAACAGAACAAGATGTTGATGAAATGTTGGAAATTGTACGTAAACAATTTGCAGTTTGGCAAGAAACCCAAGAAGGCGCACTTGATACCGATCGAGTTGTAATTGATTATACTGCCGCTATCAATGGAGAAACTTTTCCTGAAGGAACCGCCCATGACCAAACGATTACTTTAGGATCAGCCCAGCTATATCACGATTTTACCAAAAATTTCATTGGCGCAAAGACTGGTAGTGAACTGAAATTTAAAGTTTCTTATCCTAATGATTACCCACAAACTAAATTTGCCGGTCAAGAAGTAGAATTTACAGCGCAAATCAAGAAAGTGATGCATGCTGAACTTCCCGCTATCGATGATCAATTTGCTGTTAAAATGGGCGTAAAAGAAGGAGGGGTGGAAACTTTACGCAAAGAAATTAAGCGTAACATGCAACGCGAAGTTGGTATAGTAGTGCAAAGAGATTTCCGTAAAGCGGTTTTTGATGATTTGGTCGCAAAAAATCCTCTTGATCTTCCTAAAGGATTAGTTGTTCAAGAAATAGAGCGCTTGCGTGAAACCGAAGAAGCACAACGAAAACAACAATCTGGCTATTTAAAGATAAACCCAAGTCAACTTCCTCTGTTAACTGACGCTCAACTTGAAGAAAAAGCTAAATATAATATTACTTTGGCTTTACTAGTAGCCGAAGTACGCAAAAGCTTACAGATTGAGCCAAATTCAGAGCTTGTCCTCAAAAAAATCCAAGAATACGCTTCCACTTATGAAAAACCAGAAGAAGCGATAGCGTGGTACCAAAAACAACCACAACAATTGGAACAAATCCGTGATTTAGTTTTTGAAGAACAACTACTAGAAGCTTTGCAAAAACAAATAAAAATTACTGAAAAGCCATTTTCATATAAAGAAGTTTTGCATTAATTTTACAGGCTAATTTCCAAAAAAAGAGATGGAATCAAAATTAACAGTCGTATCGCATGCGATAAGATATGTAAATGAAATTTCTTTTAAAATCAATATGTTATTTTTAAATTTTAGAGTTTTTAAACATAAATGAATACATACAATCAACACCTAGTTCCCATGGTAATCGAACAATCTGGGCGCGGCGAACGTGCTTACGATATTTATTCGCGCTTATTAAAAGAACGTATTATCTTTCTTGTTGGAGAGATTGATACGCACATGGCAAACTTAATTGTTGCACAGTTACTTTTTTTGGAATCAGAAAATCCAGATAAAGATATTTCCATCTACATCAATTCTCCTGGCGGACTGGTAACAGCGGGTTTAGCCATTTACGACACCATGCAGTTTATCAAGCCTGAAGTTAGCACTTTATGCATCGGTCAAGCAGCAAGTGCAGCGGCATTATTATTAGCTTCTGGTACAAAGGGGAAACGTTTTTGTCTACCCAATGCAACAGTCATGATTCACCAAGTCTTAGGTGGCTATCAGGGACAGGGTAGTGATATCGAAATTCATGCTAAAGAAACATTGCGCATCGGCAATAAACTAAATGAAATTTTAGCAAAACACACAGGTCAACCCTTGAACGTAATCAAAAAAGATACGGATCGAGATTTTTTCATGCATACCGAAGCAGCCATTAAATATGGTATAGTAGACAGTGTGCTAGCTAAACGATCTTAAATAAATACCTATACTGTAACCACAGGTCTTTTGCCAACGTTGTTATTGTAAATCGTGCCAAACTATATATGAGTAATACAGAAAAAAATTTATATTGTTCTTTTTGCGGTAAAAGTAGTGCCGAAACACATCAGTTAATTGCTGGTCCATCGGTATTTATTTGTGACGACTGCGTTAGACTTTGCAATGAAATTTTACAAGAACAAGATGTGGAGAAAGATTCTAAGAAAAAATCTTCACCAAAACAAACCTTCTCTATACCCGTACCTAAAGAAATTCACGCTTTTCTTGATAATTATGTAGTCGGTCAAGAGCATGCAAAAAAAGTTTTAAGTGTTGCCGTCTATAACCACTATAAACGCCTGGAGAGAAAAGATGATAAAGACAATGATGTTGAACTAGGAAAAAGCAATATTTTATTAGTCGGTCCAACCGGAAGTGGGAAAACTTTAATTGCAGAGACTTTAGCTCGTAAACTAAATGTACCTTTTGCTATTGCTGATGCCACAACCCTAACTGAAGCTGGTTATGTAGGAGAAGATGTAGAAAACGTTATTCTGCGTTTATTGCAAAACTGTGATTTTGATATTGAAAAAGCCCAAACAGGCATCATATATATAGATGAGATTGATAAGATTTCACGCAAAAGCGAAGGTCCTTCTATCACTCGTGATGTTTCTGGAGAAGGAGTACAGCAAGCTTTATTGAAAATTATTGAAGGAACGATCGCTAATATACCTCCTCAAGGTGGGCGTAAGCATCCGCAACAAGAATATTTACAAGTTGATACAAAAAATATTTTATTTATTTGCGGTGGGGCATTTGCTGATTTAGACAAAGTTATAAAGCAGCGCACTGATAAAACTAATATCGGTTTTTCCGCCAACATTACCAGTAAAGATAATCGCTCAAGTGTTGGGGATATTTTAAGACAGGTTGAAACAGAAGATTTGATTAAATTTGGTTTGATACCAGAGTTCGTTGGTCGTTTACCTGTTATTACTGTACTGGATGAATTGGACGAGAAAGATTTGGTAAGAGTTTTATTGGAACCGAAAAATTCTTTAGTTAAACAATATAAAAAATTATTTAGTCTAGAAAAAGTTGAGTTGGAATTTTCAGATGAAGCATTAACAAAAGTAGCGCACAAAGCCTTACTAAAAAAATCAGGAGCACGCGGTCTACGTTCTATTTTAGAACAAGTTTTGCTTGATCTTATGTATCAACTCCCATCTGTAAAAGGATTAAAAAAAGTAATTATTGATGCTGATGTTATAACAAAAAGCAAAGAACCCAATTTGATTTACGAGAAAAAAAGACCAAAATCAGCCCACTAAAATTTGTATATCTATGCGAAAATCCACAACCATAAATATCCCCGTCCTGCCGTTGCGCGATATAGTCATTTTTCCCAATATGGTAATTCCTTTATTCATTGGGAGAGACAAATCGAACAGAGCGATCAACACTGCGATTAACACTGGAAAGCAAATATTTTTAGTCGCGCAAAAAACCCCACTAAAAGAAAATCCAAATTTCATAGATCTTTATCAAATTGGAACCATAGCCAATATTTTACAAGTACTTAAACTACCGGATAATACTGTTAAAGTATTGGCTGAAGGGACGAAACGCGGTCATGTAAAAAAATATTATAAACAAGATGAAGATCTCTGGGTAGAAGTTGAATTAACAGGGGATATTGTCCCAGAAAATACTGATACAGAGGCATTAGTGCGGGCTGTCTTCGGTCAATTTGAGACCTACGTACGACTTAACCCCAAAATCCCACCGGAAATTCTTGCGGCTCTAGCAAATATAGTTGATTACGGTCGTTTAGCTGATACCGTTGCTGCCCACCTACCTCTAAAAATTCCAGAAAAACAAAGTATTCTAGAATCTCTAGATGTTACCAAACGTTTGGAATTGGTACTTGCTTTTCTTCAATTTGAAATCGAAATGCTGCAAATGGAAGATCGTCTTAAGGAACGTGTAAAAAAGCAGGTCGATAAAAATCAACGCGAATATTATTTACATGAAAAACTAAAGGCAATACAAAAAGAATTGGGGGAAATAGACGAGCGCGGGCAAGTTTTTGGTGAATTAGATAAAATAAAATTACGTATCGAAAAAACAGGTTTAAGTAAAGAAGCCAAAGATAAAGCGCTATCTGAATTTAGTAAATTAAAAATGATGCCCCCCATGTCAGCGGAAGCCACAGTTTCAAGAAATTATCTTGATTGGCTGTTAGATTTACCATGGAAGGAAAAAAGCAAAGTTAATAAAAGTCTCCAAAAAGCTGGAGAAATCCTAGAAGAAGATCACTATGGTTTAGAGAAAATTAAGGAACGGATCATAGAATATTTGGCGGTAGAGCAACGCGCGATAAAAGTTAAAGGACCAATTTTGTGTTTAGTTGGCCCCCCTGGTGTTGGTAAAACCTCACTTGGTCAGTCAATCGCTAGAGCTACTGGGCGAAAATTCATACGTGTTGCGCTTGGTGGAGTAAGAGATGAAGCAGAAATTCGCGGTCATCGTCGTACTTACATAGGCTCCATGCCTGGAAAAATTTTGCAAAAAATGGTGAAAGCAAAAGTACGTAATCCACTATTTATGCTTGATGAAGTAGATAAAATGAATATGGATTTTCGTGGAGATCCTGCTTCTGCTTTACTTGAAGTTTTAGATCCTGAACAAAATAATACCTTTAACGATCATTATCTTGAACTAGATTATGATCTTTCTGATGTAATGTTTATTGCTACAGCTAACTCTTTAAATATTCCGGCACCACTTTTAGATCGTATGGAAGTGATTCGTTTACCTGGTTATACTGAAGAGGAAAAACTTAATATCGCAATACGTTATTTGGTTCCTAAACAAATTAAAGAATCAGGTTTACGTAAAAATGAAATCCATTTTACTGAAGAGGCGATCTATAGCATCATTCGCTACTATACCCGTGAAGCTGGGGTACGTAATTTAGAAAGGGAAATTGCTAAAATTTGTCGTAAAGTGCTAAAAAACATTTTGTTAAAAAAACAAACTAAATGTCAAACCATAACGCAACGGAATATAGAAAAATATTTAGGCGTACGCATTTATAGCTTTGGATTAACCGCCCAAAACAATCGTATTGGTCAAGTCAATGGTTTAGCATGGACTGAAGCAGGTGGTGATCTTTTGACCATTGAAGTTGCGATTGTACCCGGCAAAGGGAAAACCGCATATACAGGTAAATTGGGCGATGTAATGCAAGAATCGATGCAGGCGGCTCTGATGGTCGTTCGCACTTCTGCTGCTAAATTAGGCATCAACAAAAACTTTTACGAAAAAAATGATATTCATGTCCACGTTCCCGAAGGAGCAACACCAAAAGATGGTCCCAGCGCTGGAATTAGCGTTTGCACCGCCTTAGTATCCGCTTTAACACTGATTCCAGTCCGAGCTGATGTTGCAATGACGGGTGAAATCACTTTACGCGGAGAAGTTTTACCCATAGGTGGTTTGAAAGAAAAACTATTGGCTGCATTAAGGAGTAATATCAAAACTGTCATTATTCCTGAAGAAAACACCAAAGATTTAAAAGAGCTCCCCAAAAATCTACTACAAAATCTCACTATCAAGCCTGTCCGCTGGATCGATCAGGTATTAGAAATCGCTTTAGAAAAAAAGCCGCAACCAAGTAAGTAAAAATCTTAAGCCCCGTGAATGAAAAATATTATAAAAAAAACCGAAATCTATGTTATGTCAACTTTAGGCAAAGAACCTACTGGACATGACTGGTGGCATGCGGATCGTGTTAGAAAATTGGCGCTGCATATTGCAAAACATGAACCAAGTGCAAATTTACAGATAGTTGAATTGGCATCTTTGCTGCATGATATTGCTGATTGGAAATTTCATAACGATAATGAAGAAATTGGTCCTGAAACAGCTCGTTTTTGGCTGAAATCTTTAAAAAACGTTCCTGAACCAATTATTATTGCGATTTGCGATATTATTAAAAACATCTCATTTAAAGGAGCTACCGTGCATCACGCGACGCTAACTTTAGAAGGACAAATTGTCCAAGATGCAGATCGCTTAGATGCTATAGGAGCTATCGGTATTGCTAGAGCTTTTGCCTTTGGAGGCAATAAAGGACATGAAATATATAATCCAGGAGAAGAGCCAATCTTTCACAACTCTTTTACTGAGTATAAGTTACGCAGAGCCAGTAGCATTAACCATTTCCATGAGAAATTATTGCTTTTAAAAGATAGAATGAACACACAAACTGGACTTGATATCGCTAAAGCTCGTCATCAATATATGCTAAATTTTTTGCAAGAATTTGATGCCGAATGGAATTCAAGATTTTAAATATTAATACCATAACAATATTATTTAATACTTATCAGGATTAATAACATGCGTATGAGTTCTTTTATTGGAAAAACCATCTTATCTTTTTTACGCGATGGTAATTATGCTCATGCTGGTGAAGAGGAGGCTATAAATCTAGTTATGCAGCGTTTTGCAAAAACTAGTAACCGATCAATTTTGGATATTGGTTGTGGTATTGGTGGTACCGCTAAATTTATGCAAGATCACGGTTGGGGAAAAGTATTAGGTGTTGATATTGACGAAGAAGCTATACAATACGCAAAAAAAACTTATCCTGATGTTGAATTTCAAGTTTGTAATGCGCTAAATGTCGCATCCATCCCGCGGCAATTTGATATAATCTGTCTTTTCAATGTACTTTATGCTATAGCCGACAGGAACGCAGCTTTAGAAGCCTTTAACAAGATTGCAAAAAAAAACACCCATTTAATGATTTTTGATTATATTGATCTTAGCGCTAGCAAACACAACTTAAGTGCAAATAATGGTAACCAATATTTCATTAACCCAGCACGAACACCCCACATTTGTCTCAAAGATTTTTCAGTTCTAGTAAAGAAATCTGGTTGGGAAATTACTGAAATTAAAAATCTGGATAACGAATTCATACGTTGGTATGAAGAATTACTTGCAAAAATCGAGAAAAATCGCCATAAAATCAGAGAATTGTTTGGGGAGGAAGCGTTAACTACTACAGAAAAAACGTATAAGGATATTTACAATTCTTTAATGAATAAAACCATGGGCGGAGCTATTATTTACGCAAACTCGAATGTCTCCTAATTAATCTTGTTGTTTGCATTATCTATTTTCACAATATAAATCAGTAAAATAAAACATTTGTTCAATCAATGTTTATATACTAAACGAAAACCGGTTTTCAGGGTTAGCACAAATAGACTCGAGCAGTTTGGATTTTCCGCTAGGCGGCAACGAATCGAGTTTGAGGAGTGTATTGGACATACATGACTCAAGCGAGCGAGAAAGCCAACAACGCAGAAAACCAAAATGCGAAGAGTTATATTAACCAACTTCGACCACCGAGTCATAATTAACTTTTTGATATTCAAAAGAAATGCTTAATTAATTTCTCAGTACATTGATACAATGATTTATTGAAAAATTGCGTTAATAATGAGATAATTAGAAAGATTTTAGTTAGAAAGATCTAAGGTTTGAATGAATAGATCGTTGTACTATATTCTCGATCAAAATGCATAAACTAAATTACCATACAAATCAATTGGTTATGTTGAGGGTTTTTGAAAACCCCGATGCTTGAATTTAAAAATACTTTTTTTGCTTTCACCGTTAATATTTACCAGGTTATGTAAAACTATGAAACTAAAAATCGTCCGCGAAGATTTGTTAAAACCATTACAATCAGTGATTGGTGTTGTAGAAAAGCGGCAAACGATGCCCATTCTAGCCAACGTTTTAATAAACGTCACCGCCACTAAGTTATGCATAACAGCAACCGATTTAGAGGTGGAATTATCTTATTCTATTCCCTTAGATATACCACCAGAAGAAATCGGTACGATCACTGTTTCCGGTCGAAAAATAACCGATATTTGCCGTACCTTACCACCACAAAGCATTATAGAACTTGAATGCACAGGAAAAACATTAAAAATTCGTTCACAAAATAGTTCTTTTAACTTAGCAACCTTGCCTATTGATGAATTCCCCAAATTTTCCGAACAACCAGAAAAAACCAGTTTTGTTATTCAACAAAGCACTCTTTTATCTCTGGTTAAGCGCACTTACTTTGCTGTTGCTGAAGACAATCCTCATTATTACTTAAATGGATTGTTGCTAGATATTCAAAATGGGACTATTCGAGCAATAGCCTCTGATGCACACCGTATGTCTCTTTATACGATGAGCAATCCTTCAACAGAAAATATTTCTTTGCGTATTATTGTTCCCAAAAATAGCTTAACTGAATTACAACGTTTACTAGTGGACAATGAATCCACCATTACCATTGCCGTTGCGCGCAATTATATCATCGTACAGGGAGATAATTTCACCCTTACTTCAAAGTTAATTGATAGCAAATACCCAAATTACAGTAAGCAACTTCTTGAACCAAGTGATAAAAAGATTGTATTAAATCAAAGTACATTTAAAGAAGCCTTGATACGTGTTGGCATTTTGTCAAATGAATTACTTAGAAGTATGCGCTTGGAACTAGAGCCTAATTTATTGAAAATGGTGGCGTACAATAGTGAACAAGAACAAGCAGAAGAACAAATTGCCATTAACTACAATGGGGAACACTTAGAGATAGGATTTAATATCGCATATTTACTTGACGTCCTGGCAACAATAAAAACTGAAAAAATTGTTATTACCTTACAAAGCAGCAAGGTGGGCGCTATCATTGAAGAGGTTGGTGGAAATGAGGACTGTTTTTATGTTGTAATGCCTTTTGAGCTGTAAGTAATGCCTTTACAATCTTTAGCGATTAATGATTTTCGCAATCTAAGCAACATAAAAGTTACTTGCGGCTCTGATTTTAACTTTTTGAGCGGCGCTAATGGTGCGGGGAAAAGTAATTTCTTGGAAGCCGTGCATTACTTAGGTACTGGACGCTCTTTTCGTTGCTCTGTGTTACAACGTTTAGTGCAACATCAAGCAGAAAAATTTATTTTATGTGGTAAAATAGAGCTAGGCTCTAATCAAGCTGTACTTGGTATTGAACGCTCTATTTCCGAAGGACAAAAATTACACATTGGGGGTGAAAAAACCAATTCAATCGCTGAATTCGCCAGATGGTTACCCCTACAAACTTTTAACCAGGAAAGCTATCAGATATTAACAAGTGGACCAAGATATCGGCGTCAGTTAATAGATTGGGGAGTGTTCCACGTGGAACATGCTCAGCTTTTATTATGGCAACAAACTGAACGAGCCTTGCAACAACGCAATGCTGCACTTAAACAACAGCAAAGTCGAGATCAAGTTAGCTTATGGGATAGAGAATTTGTGGCAGCAGCATATGCACTGCATAATTCTCGAGAATTGTATTTAAAAAAACTTGTTCCTTTACTGCGAACTTGCTTAGCCCAACTACTTGATTTGGAGGGACTAAATATTGAATATTACGCAGGATGGGATATGAAACGCGATCTAGCTGAGATTCTGCAGTATTCCTGGACGCGCGATAGTTATCTTGGTTTCACCCAATTCGGACCACATCGCGCTGATCTACAATTAAAAATTGGACAAGTACCAGTGCAAGATGTTTTATCGCGCGGACAGCAAAAGTTATTTCTTTTAGCGCTTTATGTTGCGCAAGGATTATTACTAAACCAAGCAGTAGAAAAACGCTCAGTTTTTCTGATTGATGATTTGTTAGCAGAACTTGATATGGGTAAACAGCAACAAGCGATGCATGTTTTGGCGAATTTTGATGCGCAGATTTTTATTACAGGAATTGATTTATGTGAATTAGCTAATACTGCGCAGAGAATAAACAATAAAGATATAAAAATGTTTCACGTGGAACATGGAATAATAAATTAATAAAAAAATGTTTCACGTGAAACATAAAGTAAAATCCTAAAAAAACGAGGCGGAAATGTCAGTGCAAAATCCAGAAATATATGATTCAACAAGTATTAAAGTGCTAAAGGGATTGGATGCGGTCCGTAAACGTCCGGGCATGTACATAGGAGATACCGAAGATGGGACCGGTTTACACCATATGGTTTTCGAGGTCATGGATAATGCCGTAGATGAAGCGTTAGCCGGGCATTGTAAAAAAATAGACGTTATAATTCATGTTGATGGCAGTGTCTCAGTGAAAGATGATGGACGAGGAATCCCAGTTGATATACACGCGGAAGAGGGAATTTCAGCGGCAGAAGTCATTATGACCGTACTCCATGCCGGTGGTAAATTCGACGATAATGCCTACAAGGTGTCCGGTGGTTTGCATGGGGTTGGTGTTTCAGTTGTTAATGCGTTGTCCGAAGAATTACAAATGCAGATTCGGCGCAACGGGAAACTTTATAAACAAATTTATCATTTAGGCAGCCCCGATGAACCCTTAAAAGAGATTGGTGACGCAATTGGCACTGGTACTGAAATCAGATTCAAACCTTGTCCAAGCATTTTTAAAATAGTCGAATTTAGTTATGAGGTTTTGGCGAAGCGTTTTCGCGAATTAGCGTTTCTTAATTCCGGCTTGAATATTCATTTACTAGACGAACGCACTGAAAAAGAAGAAACCTTTAATTATGAAGGTGGCTTGAAAGAATTTGTTAAACTCTTGAATACTAATAAAAGCCCCATAAACTCGATGATTTTTCATTTCACAGCAGAAAGAGCAGGGGTTGTTGTCGATTTAGCCCTACAATGGAATGACGGCTTTCAAGAAAATATCTTCTGTTACACAAATAACATTCCACAAAGAGATGGTGGCACACATTTAATTGGCTTTCGCGCCGCTTTAACAAGAACTTTAAATACCTATATCGAAAAAGAAGGTTTTGCTAAAAAAGAAAAGGTGGCGACAACGGGCGATGATGCGCGCGAAGGGTTAACGGCTGTGCTCGCTATTAAAGTTCATGATCCTAAGTTTTCCTCCCAAACCAAAGATAAATTAGTTTCTTCGGAAGTAAAACCGGCAATTGAATCTTTAGTAGCCGAAAAACTACAAGATTATTTACTGGAACAACCGCAACAAGCACGGGCTATAGTCAATAAAATCATAGAAGCTGCTCGTGCTAGAGAGGCCGCTCGTAAAGCGCGAGAAATGACAAGACGTAAAAACACCCTTGATATTGCAGGATTACCCGGTAAGCTCGCTGATTGTCAGGAACGCAATCCAGCGCTTTGTGAAATTTTTATCGTTGAAGGTGATTCGGCAGGGGGATCCGCAAAACAAGCTAGAGATAGAAAAAATCAAGCAATCCTACCTTTACGCGGTAAAATTTTAAATGTAGAAAAAGCACGTTTTGATAAGATGTTAGCTTCTGAAGAATTAGGTAATTTAATTACTGCATTGGGTTGTAGTATTGGTAGAGATGAATATAACCCTGACAAACTGCGTTATCACCATATTATTATCATGACCGACGCGGATGTCGACGGTTCGCATATTCGTACTCTGTTGTTGACTTTTCTCTATCGTCAAATGCCAGAACTAATCACCAGGGGACATGTTTATATAGCACAACCACCTTTGTATAAAGTAAAAAAAGGCAAACAAGAACAATATATTAAAGATGATTTAGCCTTAAATGTGTATTTAATCCAACTAGCTCTGGATAACACAAAATTATATTTATCTGCGGAATCACCAGCACTAAAAGACACAGCATTTGAAGATATGTTGCAAAATTATAGTGTTGGGTTGAGCATAATTGAACGCCTCGAAAGACGCTATCCAAGATTGCTACTTGAAGCTTTGTTAGAATTAACACGCATAAAAGTTGAACAAATGCATAATTTTGCCACAATGTCCCGTTGGGTACACAATTTACAAAATGTTCTTGCTGCTCAAAAGGTTAACCAAGGTACCAGTTATACAGTTACCCTAAAAGAAGGGGTTGATAAACAATATTTCATCCCGGTAGTTACTAAACGCGAACATGGTATAACTACAGATTTAAATTTACTTCCCTTCTTTTTTAGCTCCTCCGATTACATTTATCTTGCAGATTTATCGGAAAAAATTTCTGGTATTTTTGATGAAGGAGCATTTTTGGAACACGCCGGAAAAAAACAACAAGTAAAAAACTTTACCGAAGTGTTTACTTGGTTAATGGCGGAAGCAAAGCAGGGACTAATGATACAACGCTATAAAGGTTTAGGAGAGATGAATCCTGAACAATTATGGGAAACAACAATGGATCCTATGACAAGAAGATTATTGCAAGTTAAAGTACAAGACGTTATTGTTACCGATCAGCTTTTTACCACTCTAATGGGAGATCAGGTAACGCCAAGACGGGAATTTATTGAAAAATATGCATTAGATGTGTTGAATTTGGATATATAACATTTTAGAAATTAAGGGGATTTTATGCAATCGAATTATATTTTAGTACTCAATTGTGGTAGTTCTTCAGTTAAATTTGCAATCATTGAACCAAATACAGAGGAAAATATTTTAAATGGACTTGTGCAATGTATTGGCATTACCAACACCAGTATAAGATGGCGTTACAAAAATGAACCTCGCCAGGAACAAAATTTAAAAAAAGGTAATTATCAAGATGCTTTTGAAACGATTGTATCTCTAATCAATGATTCTTATAAATTGAATCATTTGATTTGCGCTATAGGTCATCGTGTTGTCCATGGTGGAGAACATTTTACGCAAGCGGCAATAGTCAATACTAAATCTTTAAAAGCTATTTCTGCCTGTTGTAATTTAGCGCCACTGCATAATCCAGCCAACATTGCAGGTATCGAAGCAGCAATAAGCATTTTTCCAAAATTACCACAAGTGGTTGTATTTGATACTGCTTTTCATCAAACTATGCCACAATGCGCTTACCTTTATCCTATTCCTTATCATCTGTATGAAAAAAATGCTGTCAGGCGTTATGGTTTTCATGGTATTAGTCACCAATATGTTACCCAACAAGCTGCAAAAATGTTGGGTTTGAAATTGGAAGATTCCGCCTTTATTTGTGCTCATCTTGGTAATGGTTGTAGTGCAACAGCCATTTTAAATGGTGCCAGCATGGACACTTCCATGGGGCTTACACCTCTGGAAGGTTTAATGATGGGTACAAGATCGGGCGATGTAGATCCAAGTTTACATGCTTATCTTGCTGATAATCTAGGTTATGATGTTCATAAAGTAACCAATATTCTTAATAAAGAAAGTGGTTTACTGGGTATTTCTGGAAAATACTCCGACATGCGTGAAATTGAAACGGCAATTGAAGTTGGTGATGAAAGAGCGCTTCTTGCCGCAGAAATGTTTTGCTATCGTCTTGCCAAATATATTGCTGCATTATCCGTACCCCTTGGCAGAATTGATGCACTTTTATTTACAGGCGGCATTGGCGAGAATTCTGATTATATTCGTGCTAAAACCATCAATCTGTTAAAAGTTCTTGGATTTGCGTTAGATAAAGGACGTAATGCTGTGCATGGTAAAAATAGTAGTGGTATTATTACACAAGAGAAAAGTCCAACCAAAGCAATGGTTGTAGCTACTAATGAAGAGCTTTTGATTGCACAGGAAACAAAAAGAATCGTAGATAAAGTTTAACAAAATAAAAAAAAGCGCTTGATATAAATACAAGATATGTAAATAAAATCACTATATAAATCAATACGTTATTTTTAAAATTTAAAATTCATCCAAAACAATGAGCAATACAATCCCCCTGTTTTTAGCGCCTTGCGACCATCAAGTTGATTTAGCGTCCATAACTAGGAGCTTACAAGACTTTCTTACTCAACAAAAGAGAAGTATGGCACTATACACACCTATTGTAGGAGAATCTGGTGAACTTTTACTCGCTAACGGTAAGATTGATGAATTTATGGAAAATATCATCACTAGCTACCAACAAACTGCAACGGATGTCGATTTTGTCATCGTAACCGGTCTAAGTTTAAGTGGCAACAAACCATATAACGCAGAACTAAACCGCCTTATAGCACAAGCTTTAGATGCTGCGATAATTTTTACAACCACCTGTCAAGCTGACCAAATAAAATTATCATCTTTAAATTTGCAAATTGGTTATAGCAATTATCAACACAGCATGCCAAGCCCAAGAATTTTAGGCTGCATGATAGATTTTAAGTCCTCTAGTACAAAGGATATGCCTCAAGATTTGCTTACATTTTTGCGTAGTCATGATAAATTTTTTATGAGTAACCAGTTACCATTATTGGCCGTCTCATCATCATTACAAACCCAATACGCTGATGCGAGTTTTTGGCAAATTTTGGCATCAACTAATGCCTATGAACAGCGTATTACTCCCCCAGTGTTTCGTAATCAACTGATTAAATCTGCTCAAGCCACACAAAAAAAAATTGTTTTACCTGAAGGGGATGAACCAAGAACCTTGCATGCCGCAGTTATTTGTACGGAACGCAAAATTGCACAATGCATATTGTTAGGCAATAAAGAAAAAATTCATAGTGTCGCGAAACAGCATAATCTTGAATTGTCAGATGCTATCACCATTATTGATCCAACAACAATTTATAACAAATATGTCGAACCGTTTGTGGAACTGCGTAAAAATAAAGGCTTAACTGTAGAAGAGGCAACCAAACAATTACAAGATCCAGTTGTAGTTGGCACTATGATGTTGCAATTAAATGAAGTTGACGGATTGGTTTCCGGAGCAGTTCATACCACAGCCAATACCGTAAGACCAGCGCTGCAAATCATTAAAACCGTACCAAGCTGCAAAATTGTCTCATCAGTATTTTTTGTTTGTTTACCCGAACAAGTTTTACTTTATGCAGACTGTGCGGTAAACCCAAATCCAACTGCCGAAGAATTAGCCGATATTGCCATACAAAGCTCTGACACAGCTTCTACCTTTAATTTACCAGCACGGATCGCAATGTTAAGCTATAGCACTGGTACCTCAGGTTTTGGTCCTGATGTTGATAAAATCAAAGAAGCAACCGCTTTAGTTAAAACTAAACGTCCTGATTTAATGGTTGAAGGTCCAATTCAATACGACACCGCCATCGACAAAGAAGTTGCCCGTTTAAAATTACCCAATAGCAAAATTGCAGGACAAGCAACAATCTTCATTTTTCCTGATTTAAATAGCGGCAATATTTGTTGTAAAGCGGTACAAAGAAGTACCAATACCGTTTTGATTGGTCCGATGTTGCAGGGTTTACGCAAACCAGTGAATGATTTATCACGCGGCTGTCTAGTTGATGATATCGTCTTTACCATAGCGTTAACAGCGGTACAAGCCAATTTCAAAGTGATCTAACAGAAAATTAAATTATAAATTGGCGAAAAATAGATAATTTTCACGAATTGATTCGCTATATATTAGTTCAGATATGTGGACCAAATTACTATATGAATCAATGAGTTGTTTTTAGAAGTTTGTTTTTTAGACCATAGGAGAATAATAATGTTACGCAAAATTATTTTCATCATTAGTGTTGTTTTCATCTTATCTGGGTGTGTATTAAAACCTTATAAAATGGATGTGCAACAAGGAAATATTTTCGATCAAACTGTTACCAATCAATTGCAAATTGGTATGACTAAAACCGCAGTAGAAAATCTTTTGGGAACCCCAATGCTCGATGATCCAGCCGATGACAATTGGGATTACGTGTCCAGTAATCAAATTCGTGGGGGTAAAATGGTCGCAAAAATTCTTACTTTACAATTCAAAAAAGGAAAATTGATTAAAATCCAAACAGGTACCAGCAAAAAATAATTTTTTAGTTTGCTTTATGACGAAGTCAACCACATCCGAAGCACTAATTGCCGATAATCGCAAAGCGCGTCATGACTATACCATTGAAGATCATTTTGAAGCTGGTCTGATTTTGGAAGGTTGGGAAGTAAAAAGCTTACGCTCCGGTCGCGGACAAATTGCGGAAAGTCACGTTATTATCCGCGATGGGGCCGCCTGGTTACTCGGAACCAATATCACCCCCTTGATTAGCGCATCAACTCACGTTAATGCTGATCCACAACGCACGCGCAAGTTATTGCTACATCAAAAGGAATTAAATCGCTTGATTGGCGCTGTGCAACGTAAGGGTTATACGATAGTCCCTTTAAATTTACATTGGAAAAAAGGACGCGTTAAAGTGGAAATTGCTTTAGCTAAAGGAAAAAAACTCCATGATAAACGCCAAACGGAAAAAGATCGTGATTGGCAAAGACAGAAACAAAAAATTGCCAGGAAAGTCAACTTTTAATGGCGTAAACCATCACGAAATACGGGTGATCATGACAATCACGAGTAGAAAATAACCAAAGCGATTTTCAAGGTAATTTCCCAGGAAATGAAGTTGCACACTCGACGGAAAGTCGACAACATATTGCACAAAGATCTTTGTACACGACAAACTTTCATAAAATACCTCCGAAAGCTGGACTAGTCGTGCTTTTGTCCAATTCGGAAAATTGCAAACCAATTTTTAAACAGATTTTGAAAAACTTATTTCCAG